>OHEH01000014.1_pt1 | contig 209941 bp, 133 predicted proteins | sample 1567221 | NCBI WGS metagenome assembly OHEH01 (sample SAMEA3879586, study PRJEB24766) | human gut metagenome | biome: human-associated habitat; feature: feces | place: USA | collected 1985/1987
ACATTATGCAGGAAAATCCCGATGTCGCTTTCTTCAAGTGGGATTGCAACAGCCCCATCACCAATATCTATTCCGCTTATCTGAAAGACAAACAGGGACAACTTTATATAGACCATGTGCGTGGTATATACAACGTTCTGAAACGTGTAAAGGCGAATTTTCCCAATGTACCGATGATGCTTTGCTCCGGTGGCGGTGCGCGGTGCGATTACGAAGCATTGAAGTACTTCACGGAGTTCTGGTGCAGTGACAATACCGACCCGGTGGAACGTGTTTATATCCAGTGGGGTTTCTCCCAGTTCTTTCCCGCAAAGGCTATGGATGCCCATGTGACGAGTTGGAACAAGGCGACTTCCATAAAGTTCCGCACCGACGTAGCCTCCATGTGCAAACTTGGTTTCGATATCGGTCTGAAAGAACTTACTGCCGATGAACTGACTTATTGCCAGACAGCGGTAGCCAACTGGAAACGTCTCCAAAACGCCATAATGGATGGTGACCAGTATCGTTTGGTTTCTCCATACGAAGGGAATCATATGGCGCTGAACTATGTAAGTAAAGATACAAACAAGGCGGTTCTGTTTGCTTATGACATTCATCCGCGCTTTCAGGAAAAGCTGCTGGCGGTGAAATTGCAAGGTCTGGACCCGAACAAACAGTATAAAGTGGAAGAAATCAACTTGATGCCTGCTGTAACTTCCGGATTGGTAGCTAATGGAAAAGTATATTCCGGTGATTATCTGATGAAAGTCGGTTTGGATGTATTGGGTTTAGGACAAACTCAGAGCCGTGTGATTGAACTGACTGCTCAATGATAGGCTGCTAAATCAGATAGCTAACTCTCCGATTTTGCCTTATCATTTCTCCTCTTCTGCCTTATGAATTATCAAGTGTTGACAACTGTCAACACTTGATAATCCTGTTGCTTTAACGGGATAACTCACTATGCAAAACAGATAAACGCATAGTTATCTTTCATTCAGAAAGCCGTGCGTTTTCACTTGATAAGAGGTGCCCTTTCTGCTCTACCCCAATTGAATTTCTATCGAATAAGGAGCTTTTTGAACGAAACAGGTAACAATACATCTGATATTTTTTTATATTTGCGATACTAATACCCTAAAAAATATGGATGATATCGCTATATGTTGTATGTCCGGTGGATATAAGAATGTGTTTACGCATGGCGTTTTGAGAGCTTTTGAGGAGAAAGGAATAAGTTTTGATCTCTTCTCAGACGAAGAAGTCCCTGCCCGGATTAATGACTCCACCATCCGTTTTATAAAGCCTGACCATGATTTGAAAGAGATGGGAGTCGATTTCTATACCATTGCAGGCAACGGATTGGAAGACGTCTATAATCACGGTCGTGAAAAAGGACTGAGTTTCTGATTTCTCTATGATACTTAAAACAACCGAAAAGACAATGAGAAGATACAATGTTTACTTGTTGCTAACTTTACTTTCCCTCTTCGGACTGGCAGCTTCGTGCGCCCGGCATGAACCCCGTTTCCGTATCGGGGTATCCCAGTGCAGCGATGATGAGTGGCGCCACCAGATGAATAATGAGATGCTGCGTGAAGCACTTTTCTATGATGAAGTGGAAATCGACATCCGCACCGTGAAGGATGATAATGCCCGTCAGATAGAGGACATCCGCAATTTCATTGAGGAAAGGGTGGACTTATTAGTCATTGCTCCCAACGAAGCCGCCCCCATCACCCCGGTGGTGGAAGAAGCATACGACCGTGGCATTCCCGTTATTGTATTCGACCGCAAGATACTTTCCGATAAATATACCGCTTATATCGGTGCGGACAATTATGAGATAGGAAAAGCGATAGGCCGCTACGTGGTTAATATGCTCCAGGGAAAAGGAAATGTAGTGGAAATATCAGGCTTGACTGGTTCCACATCGGCGATGGACCGCCATCAGGGCTTTGTCTCTGCCATTTCCCCTTACCCCGGCATCAAGCTTCTGGCTCGCGAAGATGCCGGATGGTTACGTTCCGAGGCAGGACAGAAGATGGATACGCTGCTGACGCACTTCCCTCAGATAGATGTGGTGTATGCGCAGAATGACCGGATGGCTGCAGGCGCTTATGCTGTTGTCCGACAGAAAGGTAGGGCAGGAGAGATGCGTTTCATTGGTACGGATGCCCTGTCCGGCGAAGGATATGGTGTGGAACAGGTGCTGAAAGGCGAACTGGATGCCACATTTATTTATCCCACCGGTGGCGACCGGGTGATACAGATAGCAATGGACATTCTGAATAAACGTGACTTCCCGCGCGAAACGATATTAAATACCTCTGTTGTGGACAGTACCAATGCCCAGATTATGCAGATGCAGACCACGCACATTGCCACCCTTGACGGAAAAATAGAGACGCTAAACGGAAAGATGAATCATTATCTTGACCGCTATGCTACGCAGCAGGTGGTGCTGTTCGGTAGTCTGTTAGTGCTCCTGTTGGTTGTCGGTCTGTTGGTTGCCGTTTACCTTTCGCTGCGCACCAAGAACCGCCTGAATCGGGAACTCTCCCGGCAGAAGGAGAAACTCGAAGAACAGAAGCAACAGTTGACGCAACAGAAGGAGCAACTTATTCAGCAAAAGGAGCAGTTGGAACAACTTTCCCATGAATTGGAAGCGGCCACTCACGCCAAGCTGGTGTTCTTTACCAATGTTTCTCATGATTTCCGTACTCCGCTGACGCTGATTGCCGACCCCATTAACCAGCTTCTTGCTGATAAATCCCTCGGAGAACATTCCTGTCAGTTATTGGAACTGATGAAGAAGAACGTTAATATCCTTCTTCGTCTCGTCAATCAAATCCTCGATTTCCGCAAAGTAGAGAACGGGCGTATGGAACTCCATCTGGAGCCTTTCGACCTGTTGAGCAATTTTCGTAGCTGGAATGATTCCTTCCGCATGGCCCTGCTGAAAAAACATATCTCTTTCTCCTTCGAAGCCATGCCCGATGCGGATTTCCGCATCATGGCGGACTGCGAGAAGATGGAGCGCATCTACTTCAATCTGTTGTCCAATGCCGTGAAGTATACCCCTGAGAATGGAAAGATAGTTGTGAGCCTGCAAGCCGATGTCGCGAGTCTTCGCTTCTCTGTCTTCAACTCCGGCAGCTACGTTTCTTCCCAGGAAGTGGATGCCATCTTTGAGCGTTTTTATCAGATAGATGGTCATCAGGCGGGCACAGGCATCGGACTGGCTCTTGTACGCGCCTTTGTGGAGATGCATGGCGGGCAAATTACTGCTCAGAGTGATGAAAAAGGAACGACATTTACCGTCCTTCTTCCGGCTCAGAGCATTTCTCAATATCATCCTACCGTGGTGACGCTGCCTGCCGGAGAGACGGAAGTTTCCGCTACGTTAGTAGAAAGCGAGTTATCGGCTGATGAAGAGGAGGCAGGAGCAACTGGACGTCCCACAGTATTGGTTATCGATGATAATGCCGATATCCGTCATTATGTAAAGACGCTGCTCACCGAAGAATATCAGGTACTGGACGCACCGGAAGCAGCTACGGGCATACGCCTTGCCATGAAGTACGTCCCCGATGTGATTGTTTCCGATGTAATGATGCCCGGTATGGATGGTGTGGAGTGTTGCCGCCGCCTGAAAACGGAATTGCAGACCAGCCATATCCCTGTCATTCTTCTCACTGCCTGTTCGCTCGACGAGCAACGCATACAGGGGTACAATGGAGGTGCGGACTCTTATATCTCCAAGCCTTTCAATTCGCAGTTGCTCTTGTCCCGCATTCGTAATCTGATAGATTCCCGTCGTCAGCTTCGCCAGTTCTTCGGTGATAACCAGACGTTGGCGAAAGAGAATATCAGCGATATGGATAAGGATTTCGTTTCCCGTTTCAAGGCTCTTGTGGAAGAGAAGATGAGAGACGCGGAACTGAATGTAGAGGACTTGGGCAAGGATATGGGATTGAGCCGTGTACAACTTTACCGTAAGTTGAAGTCACTCACCAACTATGCGCCCAATGAACTGCTGCGTCAGGCTCGCCTCAAAAAGGCGGCTTCTCTGCTTGCTTCTTCGGAGATGACGATTGCGGAGATTGCCTATGAGGTTGGTTTCTCTTCTCCCTCTTATTTCACAAAGTGCTATAAGGAGCAATTCGGTGAAAGTCCTACGGATTTCTTAAAGAGAAAGAAATTATAGCTTTGCAGGGACAGGAAACAATAATAATTGCCTACTTTTGTAGTCTGAAAAAGGAAAAGATATTTTATGAAATACAATCTTTGTTGCATTGGATATATTACTTTGGATAAAGTAGTTACTCCGAAAAAGACAGTGCACATGCCAGGGGGAACATCTTTCTATTTTGCACATGCCATCAAACATCTGAGTACGGAAGGATTCCAACTTGTCACTGCCCTGGCGGATAGCGAGATGTCGGTGGTGGACGATTTGAGGAAACAAAACATCGAAGTGAAAGTGCTTCCCAGTGCCCGTTCTATCTGTTTTGAGAATATCTATGGTGAGGATACCAACGAACGGAAACAGCGTGTGACGGCGAAAGCCGATCCTTTCACGGTTGAAAGTCTGCAGGATGTGAATGCCCGTATCTATCATTTGGGCAGCCTGTTGGCAGACGATTTCTCGTTGGAGGTCATCAAGTCTCTTGCTGGTAAAGGTTTGCTTTCTCTTGATGTGCAAGGCTACTTGCGTGAAGTGCGGGATGAAGAAGTGCTGGCAGTGGACTGGACCGAGAAAGAGGAGGCTTTGAAGTATATCCATATCCTAAAAGCCAATGAGTATGAGATGGAGGTTCTTACGCAGTGTGTGGATCCTTATGATGCCGCATTGAAACTGGCGGATTGGGGAGTCAAAGAAGTATTGCTGACATTGGGGGATAAAGGTTCGCTTATCTATGTAGACGGACGTTTTTATGAAATACCTGCCTATCCGGTGGAGAATGTGGCAGATGCTACCGGTTGCGGAGATACTTATATGGCGGGTTATCTTTATATGCGTAATAAAGGCGCTTCCTATCAGGAGGCCGGTTGTTTTGCTGCCGCTATGTGTTCGGTGAAGTTACAAAGCTATGGTCCGTTCAGCGGAACGGAAGAGGAAGTTCTGGAACTGATAGGTAGAACGGTTGTCAGCCAATAAAATCCTGTCAATAAACATTTGGGGTATTCCGAGGTTGAGGCAAAAATCACTTGGTGCATTCCGGGCGAATAATCATTCGCCCGAACACAACATCTCTTCATACAATTCACTTGTAAATAAGAGTTTCTTATTTCAACATCTGCGGCAAGTTTTCCCTTCCCCAGAAGTAATAGACAGCCAGACCTATCCAGCTAGTCAGCAATACAAGGATGGCAACCAATAGTTTTTTCACTCCATCCACATTCCATCTCATAATTTCGAGTACTGCTTTGACGGCAAGCACTACACCGATAATCCAAATAATAAATCCGATCATAATGTTCGTTGTTTTAATTTGATTTAGAAACAAATAAAGGCTACAACCGGTTCGCGGTGCAGCCTTCATTTTTCAGAGTTTATATTTTCTTATTTCAATGACTGAAATTATTCAGCATCTGCACCCCAGTTTTCACGCGCCAAACGCTTGTAGCTGTTGTAACGCCACTTAGCATTGTCTTCAGCTGCCTGGAACAGTTCAGCAGCTTCCGAAGGATATTGCTTCATTACTGATGAGTAACGAACCTCGCTCTTCAGGAAGTCTTGGAAGCCAGCCCAATCCGGTTCTTTGCTATCCAACTGGAACGGATTCTTGCCTTCAGCTTCCAAAGCCGGGTTGTAACGCCACAAGTGCCAGTAACCACACTTAACAGCCTTTTCTTCCTCAGCCTGGCTCTTACCCATACCTGCCTTCAAACCGTGGTTGATACACGGAGCGTAAGCGATGATGAGTGACGGTCCGGGATAAGCTTCAGCTTCACGGATTGCCTTCAAAGTCTGAGCCTGGTCAGCACCCATAGCAATCTGAGCTACGTAAACGTAACCGTAAGTAGTAGCCATCAAACCGAGGTCTTTCTTACGTACACGCTTACCGGCAGCGGCAAACTTAGCGATAGCACCCACCGGAGTAGCCTTAGAAGACTGACCACCTGTGTTAGAGTAAACCTCAGTATCCAGAACCAGGATGTTAACGTCCTTACCGCTGGCGATTACATGGTCGAGACCACCGTAACCGATATCGTAAGAAGCACCGTCACCACCGATGATCCACTGGCTGCGTTTTACTAAATATTGAGTCAAGCCTTTCAGTTCCTTGCTGATCGGGCAGCCGGCAGCGATGCCTTGCTCGATGATAGCCTCGATCTGAGGTGCAAGTTCTTTAGTCTTGTCTGCATCGTACATGTTTTCAATCCATGCTTTCAATACTTCCTTAGCTTCAGCAGGAGCATTTTCGCCTTCCAGAATCTGGTTGAACAGTTTCACGATACGGTTGCGCATCTTTTCATTAGCGAGCTCCATACCTAAACCAAACTCACAGAAGTCTTCGAACAAAGAGTTTGCCCAAGCAGGACCTTGACCCTTTTCGTTCTTAGTATAAGGAGTAGAAGGTACTGAACCGGAGTAGATAGAAGAACATCCTGTTGCATTAGCTACCATTTCGCGGTCACCGAACAACTGAGTGATCAACTTCACATACGGAGTTTCACCACAACCGGAGCAAGCGCCTGAGAATTCAAACAACGGAGTAGCGAACTGAGAGTTCTTTACGTTAGCCTTAACATCAACCAGATGTTGCTTGCTTGCTACCTTTTCAGCGCAGTAATCCCAGTTAGGAACTTGGTTCAACTGGCTTTCCAGATGTTTCATAGTCAAAGCCTTGCCACCCTTCTTCGGATTACCCGGACAGATGTCGGCGCAGTTACCGCAACCCAGACAGTCGAGAACGTCAACCTGGATACGGAATGTCATACCGTCGAATGCCTTACCTACAGCTTTCAGCATTTCGAAGTTTGCACCCTTCTGCTCTTCAGCATCCAAAACGAACGGACGGATAGAAGCGTGAGGACAAACATAAGCACACTTGTTACACTGGATACAGTTTTCAGCATTCCATTCAGGAACGAAAGCAGCTACACCACGTTTTTCGTATTTAGCTGTACCCTGATACCAAGTACCGTCTTCGATACCCTTGAATGCAGATACGGGCAATAAGTCACCGTCCTGTGCATTGATCGGACGAACTACTTCGTTGATGAATGCAGGATCGTTGTTTTCAGCCTTAGCGTCGTCAGCCAGATTAACCCAAGCAGGATCAACGGTCAATTGCTTGTATTCACCACCACGGTCAACGGCAGCATAGTTCTTGTTCACGATATCTTCACCCTTCTTACCGTAAGACTTCTGGATGAATTTCTTCATCTGTTCTACAGCCAGGTCAACAGGAATTACACCTGTGATACGGAAGAATGCAGATTGCAGGATTGTATTGGTACGGTTACCCAAACCGATTTCCTGTGCAATCTGAGTTGCGTTGATATAGTATACAGAGATATTGTTCTTAGCAAAATACTTCTTCACGCGGGTAGGCAGGTTCTTAGCCAGTTCTTCGCCTTCCCAGATTGTATTCAGCAGGAAGGTACCGTTCTTGCGCAAACCACGGGTTACATCATACATGTGCAGGTAAGCCTGAACGTGGCAAGCCACAAAGTTCGGAGTGTTTACCAAGTATGTAGAACGGATCGGAGTATCACCGAAACGCAAGTGAGAACAAGTGAAACCACCTGACTTCTTTGAGTCGTAAGAGAAGTAAGCCTGGCAGTGTTTGTCGGTATTGTCACCGATGATTTTCACAGAGTTCTTGTTAGCACCTACTGTACCGTCAGCACCCAGTCCGTAGAATTTAGCTTCGAACATGCCTTCGCCGCCCAATGCGATTTCTTCTTCCTGAGGAAGTGAAGTGAAGGTTACGTCGTCTACGATACCGATAGTGAAGTGGTTCTTCGGCATCGGCATAGCCAGATTCTTGAATACGGCAATGATCTGAGCAGGAGTAGTGTCCTTAGAACCCAAACCGTAACGGCCGCCTACGATTACCGGAGCATCAGCTGCACCATAATAGCAGTCTTTTACATCGAGGTACAACGGTTCGCCGTTAGCACCCGGTTCCTTCGTACGGTCAAGAACTGCGATAGTCTTAGCAGTCTTAGGCACGGCAGCCAGGAAGTGCTTAGCAGAGAACGGACGATACAAGTGTACGGCAACCATACCTACCTTTTCGCCATTAGCCATCAAGTGGTCGATAGCTTCGCGGGCAGCTTCGGTTACAGAACCCATAGCGATGATTACGCGTTCTGCGTCTTCAGCACCATAGTAATCGAACAAGCCGTATTTACGTCCTGTGATTTTAGAAATTTCATTCATGTATTCTTCTACAATAGCAGGAACTGCTTCGTAGTAGTTGTTGCATGATTCACGGTGTTGGAAGAAGTGGTCGGGGTTTTCAGCCATACCACGGGCAACCGGATTCATCGGATTCAATGCGCGGGCACGGAATTCAGCCAAAGCTTCCTGGTCGATCAGCGGAGCGAGATCGTCGTTTTCCAACATCTCGATCTTCTGGATTTCGTGAGAAGTACGGAAGCCGTCGAAGAAATTAACGAACGGTACACGAGCTTTGATAGTTGACAAGTGAGCAACACCGGAGAGGTCCATAACTTCCTGTACAGAACCTTCTGCCAACATAGCGAAACCTGTCATACGGGTTGACATAACATCCTGGTGGTCACCGAAGATACACAGAGCATGAGAAGCCAGTGTACGGGCTGATACGTGGAATACGCAAGGCAGGAATTCACCGGCAATCTTGTACATATTCGGGATCATCAGCAACAGACCTTGAGATGCAGTGTACGTTGAAGTCAACGCACCGGCTTGCAATGAACCGTGAACGGCTCCGGCAGCACCGGCTTCCGATTGCATTTCCTGTACCAATACTGTTTCGCCGAAGATGTTTTTGCGTCCTGCGGCAGCCCATTCGTCTACGTACTCAGCCATCGTAGAAGAGGGAGTGATGGGGTAGATAGCAGCTACTTCAGAGAACATATACGAGATATGCGCAGCAGCCTGGTTACCATCACAAGTAATGAATTTCTTCTGTTTAGTCATAACTAAATTGAATTATTATTAAGTGAATAAATCTCAATATAAAAAGCCGAACATCCAGAGTGGAATCTGATTCCCTCTTCCTATTTCCGCTTTGTGCAGGGCGTAGGTGACGCCGGGATTGTTCTTAATCTTCATTCCTTCCGGACAAATCTTGAAAGGCATCACATCGTCCACCAGGAACGACATATTCTTGTCGCCTTTGTTCACTTTATGGTCTTTCCATAAGGTGTTTGCGAAGAAGGTGTCCAGCACATCCTGTTCTTCCACTTTCACGGGATAGATGGAATACATCAGGTTGGAGTTGTGCATCATTATCTTCGATGGCTTCTTGGGGAATTCTTCTCCCTTCGGATATACCATATTGATAAGGCGTGCATCTGCCAGATATTTGATGTAGTTCATCACCGTGGCACGGGATGTCTGTATGTCGTTTGCCAACTGGCTTACATTCGGTGCTTTCGGACCGTCTACTGCCAGCATATAAAGCAGTTTCTTTATTTTCGGAAGATATTTCAGTTCGATCTGCTTGACAAGCAAGATATCTACTTCCACCATCATGTTCATGGTCTTCAGCAGATTCTCCGAGAAATTGCGCTTTTCCAGAAAGAAAGGGTAAAAACCGTGATGCAGGTAATCCTGCAAGTAATCCAACGGACGTACTTTGGAGAGAATACCTTTGGCAATCTGTTCGTGATTGCTCAGAATCTCTTCCAGAGTATAAGCGCGGAATTTCATTCCGGTTTGCAGGTTCAGGTATTCACGGAAAGAGAAACCACGCAGGTTGTAACTCTTCACGATGTCACGCAGTTCCAGGTTCTCTTCTTTCAGTCGCATCACGGACGAACCGGTGAAGACGATTTTCAGATTTGGGAAACGGTCGTAGCACATACGGAGTTCCCAACTCCAGTCCGGGTGCTTGAACACCTGGTCTATCAACAATACTTTTCCGCCGCGACGTTGGAATTCATAGGCGAAATCAACGATGCTGAAATTGGAAAAGTAGAAATTATTCATATTGATAAAGAGACAGGAACGGTCGGTTCCGAATTTCTCTTTGGCGTATTGCAGCAGAAACGTGGTTTTACCTACACCGCGCGTTCCTTTAATACCGATAAGGCGGTCGTTCCAGTTGATCTCATCCATGAGGTCACGGCGAACGGGGGCATTGGTATGCTCAACAAGATAGGCGTGTGTGCGGTAGAATGCTTCCATGCTGTTAAATTCGGTTTATCGGGCGACAAATATACACCTTTTTTGTAGAATTGCAAAGTAGAGATGGCAAAATATCTTTTTTCTTAGTGAAGTTTATATATTTGCTTTATCAGGTTTTTCTCCGTAAGTTTGCACCCGCAAAAAAATAAAGATTTATAAGTGTATGAAACTCTACGTATTTAACCCCGACACAGACATGGCACTGGCTAACAATGAGGAAAATTATATGGCTCCCGCCTCTGTCCGCCGCATGACTCAAGATCTTGCTTTATTACCCGTTTGGTATGCTCAGCCCGGCAGTGCGGTACTTGCTCCTTCGGCTTATAACGCCGATTACCTGCAAAAAATGAAACAATTGTTCCCCCTTTCCGTACAATTGGTTACCGAACCGGAGTTACCCGATTATGCAGACTCTCAAGTCGTGCCGTGGGGATGGAATCTGTCTTTCCGCAAGCGGATGCTGAAAGGCGGCATCGCCGAACATAAACTTCCTACGGAAGCGGAGTTGCGCGAGTGTCGTATGCTCTCTTCCCGTGCGTATGGGATGGCTCTTGCTCTGACGTTTGAACTGAATAAAACTTTCAAATGCGTTTGTGGACGCCATTTTCTGATATCAGGAGAGGGAAAGGAATTCCGCGTTCCGGATATAGTCGATGATTTTAAGGACGGCTACCTGTTCAAGTCCGTGTGGTCGGGCAGCGGAAAGGGGTTGCGTTGGTGTCGCCGCGGTCTGGCGAAATCTACGGCTGATTGGTGTCGTCGGGAATTAGCGGAACACGGAGCTCTTATACTGGAACCTATATATAAAAAGGAGGGAGATTTTGCCATGGAATTCTACTCCAATGGCAGGGGGAAGGTACTGTTTAGCGGCTACTCGCATTTTATTACGGATGAGAAAGGTGCTTATCGTGGTAATATGTTGGTTTCTAATGAGGAAGTGGAACAGTGGATTCTACGGTATATCCCTTTGGAAGCATTTGTGGGCATTCGTGAGTATTTGCAGAAAGTTATAGAAGGAATTTATGGCAGGCATTATTCCGGTCCTATGGGGATAGATATGATGATCTGTCCGGATCAGAGAGGATATCCGTACGCCATTTATCCACATGTTGAAGTTAATGTGCGCATGACTATGGGGATGGTTGCCCGTCAGCTTTATGATAATTTCGTCGTTCCCGGTAGCAAAGGAATCTTTAATGTCGACAATTTCCCTTCTGCCGAAGCCTTGCGGGCGCGGCATGAACAGGACATGAAGGATTATCCTTTGGTAGTGGAGGACGGAAAGATCGTTTCCGGTTATTTGTCTTTGGTGCCGGTAACTCCTCAAAGTAAGTACCGGGCTTACGTGCGGGTGGAGGTGGGGTAACCTCCATGAACCTCACGGAACCTCACGAAACCTCATTTAACCTCACATAACCTCACGGAACCTCTCATAACCTCCAGCCATTCCACACGCTATTCTTATCTTTATGGCTTTAAACTAACACATAAAGAAAAGATGAAAAGGAATTTCTATCTGCAACATCCGCTGATGGCGATGTACGATCCCAGAATGGAATATTTGCTGGAGAAGGAAAAGCTCAAGGGAACGGGAGCTTATTGGTTTGTAATTGAGAAACTGGCTATGTTGCCCGACTCATGCGGGGATATGAAGTATCTGCGCCCTTTCTGTAAAGACTATAAAATTTCTTTTGCCTATCTCAAAAAGATTATCTTCGGTTACGGACTTTTTGATTTTGAAGAGGACGGTTCTTTCATGCCTGCCGAACTGAATCCGATAGGCCAACGGGTGCAGGTACGGAAAGAAATAGATGGGGATGAAGATGAAAAACGAGAAGAAATTGCTCAGATAAATACCTCAAAAACGTTTAAAAATGCATCAGAATCATCCGTTTTTGAGCCGAAAAATGACGAAAAACAGCAAAAAACATCGGAAAAAAATGACGGGAATAATGCTGAAAATTCAGTTAAAGTGTTGAGCAATAGTGCTGTTTATGAAAAAGCGAATGCAACTAATAAAGAGAATATAAAAGATATAATAACAACATCATCATCAAAAAAAGAAAAAGAAAAGACTGCTGTTGATGATGATGATTTTTCCAATGTCGAACTTCATTGTCCGTTTGCTGGACTTTGTTGGTTGGATGCCACACTTCATCGTCCCCAATGCCGTACCTTAGCAGATGAAATGCCACATCCTATCGCCTGCAATGCCACACCTCGCACCTGTTCAAGTGTGGCGTTTCTCCCGTTCAGGTGTGGCATTGCAGACGCTGAAGTATGGCATTGGAAGAGCTACCTGCACGCTTCGCTTTCATTGCCGCAACGGTCCACAGCAGTGACGGCAAAATATCTCTTTGCCGTCCAGAAGCGGACGGGGGCATACGTGTATTCCGTTCCCTCTACTCGCTGGGCAATGATATTTTCCGGATTGGAGATATCTACCGGATAAGTGTCCGAGCCGTAGATGACGTAGGCCGGTACATTGCGTTTGTCATTGTCCGTGGCAGGCATCCAACTGAGGTGGGTGTAACCGTCAGGTTGCCGGGTGACGGTGAGGCGGGTAGGGGTTGTCGGTGGAATGTTGTCTATCCATGGCATGGCGGGTTGCAGGGCAGGAGCGGTATAGAAGTTCTCTTCCAGTGTGTCGTACAGTCCTTGGGTGTTGTCCATCAGATACTTCACGCGATAGTGGGCCTGACCTGCCAGTTTATGGGCACGTGTAAAGTTCATCTGGCGTTCCACCTCGTCCAGTGTCCAGTTGCCTTCGCTGGGGTCGAGGAAGTAGATGCCCAGGCCGGGGATGATTTGGCGTCCGTTGCTTTGTTCCTGCCAGTCGAGGACAAATGGGTAGAAATGATTACCGCGAAAGTAAAGCATGGGATATATCTGGTCTTGAATACCTTCGCCCAACCATCCTTGTGCATCCTGGTAGACTGTATGGAAAGCATTCCAACCACGGGAGGGATATCGCGAGGTATCTCGATATTTGCCTACGGGACAAGTGCTTACCTTTACCCACGGCTTCAAGGCTTTTACGCCTTTGTAGAGATGGCGGACAATTTCTGTGATGTTGTCTCTGCGCCATTGGGCGAGGTCACGGCCTTTGCCGTATTTGCGGAAGTCATACGTATCGGGAAAGCGCGGAGCATTCTCCGGGTAACGCAGATAGTCGAAGTGCACGCCGTCCACATCGTAATTGTTCACGACTTCGCGGACAAGGCTCATCAGGTATTCTTTGGTTTCCGGATGTCCGGGGTTGAGGAAATATTCCCGTTTGTAAGGCACACAGATAGAGGCTTTCTTTTTAGTGACGGATTCTTTACCCAAAGAGCTGACATGGCGGCGGTTGCCTAGTGGAATAGCCACCATCCAAGCATGACATTCCATTCCACGTTTGTGGCATTCTTCTACGGCAAAAGCCAGTGGGTCATAGCCTGGATCTCCAGCAGTCTTACCGGTCAGGATGGAGTTGAAAGGCTCTATTTTTGAACGGTAAAGCACGTCACCCCGTGTGCGTGTCTGAAACAGGACGGTATTGAAGTTGGCGGCTTTCAGCCGGTCCAGTATCTCGATAAGTTCCGCTTTCTGCTTTCGGACTCCTTCGGGTGTGGTGGCGCGGGAACGGGGCCAGTCCAGGCCATAAACGGCGGTCACCCAGGCGGCGCGTACTTCGTATTTGGGAGGACAGGCAGGAGTTTCGCCGGGGGATGGAGATTGCGCAGCGAGAGGCAGAAGAAAAACTGCAAATAGTATAGTAAAAAATAGCTGTTTCATGATAAAATGGTTTTGTAAATGATAATTTACCAGCGTAGCGCTGGATCAAGGTTCTCCTTCGGCGTGCAAGTAATCTTTCAGACACGGATGACACGGATGACGCGGATTCTTTTTTCCTTCGGTGTGATATGCCGGTATGTATAGCGCAGCTTTAAAAATCCGCGTCATCCGTGTCATCCGCGTCTAAAAGATTAAAGTCCGCGTTCGTCCGCCTTATCCGCGTAGTCCGCGTACCCATTCCCTCGCCGATAAATTATCATTTACTTCTTGTTTTCTGTTATTTTTAGCGGCGAAGATAAGTAAAACACATGAGAAAGTTGTGCAGTTTCCTTAGAAACTGTTACATTTGCGACCATTAAAATTAATCAATTGACACGCCATGATTACATTTACGCTTTGCCTGCTGACATTGATAGCCGGCTATTTTCTTTACGGGCGTTTCGTTGAACGGATTTTTGGTCCGGACGACCGCAAGACGCCTGCCCTGACTAAGGCTGATGGGGTGGATTACATTCCTTTGCCTACTTGGAAAATTTTCATGATACAGTTTCTCAATATTGCCGGATTGGGGCCTATTTTCGGTGCCATCATGGGAGCAAAGTTTGGAACGGCGTCCTATTTGTGGATTGTGTTCGGCAGTATCTTTGCCGGTGCCGTGCACGATTATCTGGCGGGTATGCTCTCCCTGCGTAATGGTGGGGAAAGTTTGCCGGAGATTATCGGCCGTTATCTGGGGATGACTACTAAACAAGTGATGCGTGGTTTCACAGTGTTGCTGATGATATTGGTGGGGGCTGTTTTCGTAGCCGGTCCTGCGGGATTGTTGGCCAAACTGACACCGGACTATATGGATGCCACTTTCTGGATTGTCATAGTGTTTATCTACTATATTTTTGCCACTTTGCTGCCTGTGGATAAGATTATCGGCAAGATATATCCTCTTTTTGCCATTGCGTTGCTGTTTATGGCAGTAGGCATATTAGTCATGCTTTATGTGAAACATCCTGTTTTGCCGGAAATTTGGGATGGGCTGCAGAATACGCATCCCGATGCTGCTGCGCTCCCTATCTTTCCTATTATGTTTGTCAGCATTGCTTGTGGGGCTATCAGTGGCTTCCATGCTACGCAAAGTCCGTTGATGGCACGTTGTATGACGAGTGAGCGTCATGGCCGTCCTGTGTTCTATGGCGCTATGATTACCGAGGGTATCGTTGCTTTGATATGGGCTGCTGCCGCCACTTATTTTTTCCATGAGAATGGAATGGGTGAGAATAATGCGGCTGTAGTGGTAGATGCTATCACCAAGAACTGGCTCGGAACCGTGGGTGGCGTGCTTGCCATATTGGGTGTGATTGCCGCACCCATCACCAGTGGCGACACTGCTTTCCGTTCTGCCCGCCTCATTGTGGCAGACTTCCTGGGAATGGAACAAAAATCCATGCGTCGTCGTTTATATATATGTATTCCGATGTTTCTTGTCGCTATTGGCCTGTTGCTTTACAGCTTGCGCGACAAAGAGGGTTTTGACATGATATGGCGTTACTTTGCATGGACCAATCAGACGCTGTCTGTCTTTACGCTTTGGGCGATAACTGTTTATCTGGTACGTGGGAAGAAAGGATACTATTATTATGTGACCTACCTTCCGGCTGTGTTTATGACGGCTGTTTGTACAACCTATATCTGTATAGCTCCCGAAGGATTCGGTATGAGACCCGGTTTAGCTTTCAGTATTGCCATATTCTCGGCTTCGATAGCTGTGATCTGGTTTAATGTCTGGTATTTTAAGACAACTAAAAAACTTCGATAATGAAGAAATTCAAGAAATCTACAAGCATCACGATTGCTCTGCTTATTTATGTAAGTGCCACGGCTGCCTATTTTCTGCCGCGTAACACAGTCATCAGCGATACGGAAAAGTACGTCACGGTCGGGGCGTCTTATGTGATTGTGTTAATTCTCTGGCTGGTGTTGCGCAAGAAAGAAGAGCTACAGCGGAAGCGTCGTGAAGAAGAGGAAAAGTATAATAACACCAAAAACTATAAGTAATAATGAAAAAATTAGCATTACTCGTATGTCTGCTCGTAGTCACAGTGGCTGCCCAGGCACAATTTGAGAAAGGAAAGTGGATTCTGAATCCTTCTGTTTCGGGTTTAGGCCTGTCGCACAATACGGATACGGACAAGACTTCATTCGGCATGGAAGTCAAAGGAGGTGCGTTTCTGTTGGACAATGTGGCGTTGTTGATACATGCAGGTGCAGCCTGGAATAATGGTGGCTCAGATACGGACATTTATACCCTTGGTGTAGGCGGCCGTTACTATTTCAGCAAGGTGGGCGTATATCTGGGTGCTGATGTCAATGTAGACCGTTGGGACTGGGGAACAAGTGATGATACGAAGTTCTCTTTCGGTGCAGAAGCGGGGTATGCTTTCTTCCTTTCGAAGACGGTGACACTTGAACCGGCTGTATACTGGAATGTGAACGGTGACCGTTCGGTATTCGGACTGAAAGTTGGCTTTGGATTTTATTTCTAATCATTATTTACAGTCAATAAAAAACGTTCCTTGCTACAAATGTAGGCAGGGGACGTTTTTTATTGAGGTACTCCTGTTATATTTCTTTCCTGTTTAACTCGTAGCTTTGTTCCCTTATTCGGATAACTTTTCTTGCAGGAACTGTCCCGTATAGCTTGCCGCACATTTCGCCACTTCTTCCGGTGTGCCTGCCGCAACAAGATATCCTCCCTTATCACCGCCTTCCGGACCAAGGTCTATCACATAGTCGGCACATTTGATGACATCCATATTATGCTCGATGATGACAATGGAGTGTCCGCGCAGTATCAGTGCATCGAATGCTTCCAGCAGTTTGCGGATGTCGTGGAAGTGCAATCCCGTAGTTGGCTCGTCAAAGATGAACAGGGTGGGGTCGGCTCTTTCCTGACTCAGATAGTAAGCCAGTTTCACGCGCTGGTTCTCACCGCCGGAGAGGGTGGAAGAGGACTGTCCCAGTTTGATATATCCCAGTCCTACATCTTGCAGCGGAGTGAGCTTCTTTACAATTTTCTTTTGCCCATGTTTTGTGAAGAACTCTACGGCCTGGTTGACGGTCATTTCCAGTACATCATATATATTGGCGTCGTGGAACTTCACTTCCAGAGTGTCGGCTTTGAAGCGTTTGCCGTGGCACGTTTCACATTCCAGTACAAGGTCGGCCATGAACTGCATTTCTACGGTGATGGTTCCGTCGCCTTTACACTCTTCGCAACGCCCCCCCTCGCTGTTGAATGAGAAGTAACCGGCACTGTACCCCATTTGTTTGGCAAGAGGTTGCTCTGCCCACAATTTACGAATTTCATCGTAAGCCTTGATGTAAGTCACCGGGTTCGAACGGCTGGATTTACCGATAGGATTCTGGTCTACGAATTCTACATTCCGCAGGTTCTGAAGATCGCCGCCGATAGAGGCGAATTCGCCCGGGCGCTCGCTGCATTCATCCAGTTCACGTTTTAGGGCACGGAAGAAGATGTCGCGTACTAATGTACTCTTTCCCGAACCGCTGACACCGGTAACCACGGTCATCACGTTCAGCGGGAAACGTACGTTCACCCCTTTCAGATTGTTCTCACGTGCACCGGTCAGTTCGATATAGTTGTTCCACGGACGGCGGTGCTCCGGAACGGGGATTTCTTCCTCGCCCAGCAGATAACGGACAGTGTAGCTCTCGCTGCCCGGCTGCAAGTCTTTCATATCTCCCTGGTAGACCACTTGCCCGCCCAGGCGTCCGGCTTTCGGACCGATATCTATGATGTAGTCCGCTGCACGGATAATCTCTTCATCATGCTCTACGATAACGACCGTATTGCCCAATTGCTGTAACTGGCGCAACACGTGTATCAGCTTGTCGGTATCGCGGCTGTGCAGTCCGATACTTGGCTCGTCGAGGATATAGAGCGATCCCACCAGGCTGCTTCCCAGTGAAGTGGCAAGGTTGATGCGCTGGCTCTCACCACCGGAAAGCGAGTTGCTGAGGCGGTTCAGTGTCAGGTAGCCCAGACCTACATCGAGCAGGAATTGAATGCGGCTGTTGATTTCCGTAAGGATGCGCCGGGCGACATCCGCATCGTGTTTGTCCAGTTGCAGATTATCGAAGAAGACTTTCAGTTCCGTAATCGGCAGGTCTACAAGTTCGGAAATGTTGCGTCCGCCTACCCGTACATAACCGGCTTCGGGTTTCAGACGTGTTCCGTGGCATTTTGGACAGAGTGTCTTGCCGCGATAACGGGCCAGCATCACACGATATTGTATCTTATACTGGTTCTCTTGTACCATTTTGAAGAAAGCATTGATGCCCTGGAAGTAGGGAGTGCCTTCCCACAGCATCCGGCGTTGCTCGTCCGTCAGCTCGAAATAAGGAGTGAAGATCGGGAACCCGGCTTTCTCGGCGCCACGTATCACCATATCCTTCCATTCGCCCATCACTTCACCGCGCCAGCATACCACGGCACCGTCATAGACGGAAAGTGAACGGTTGGGCACTACCAGATGTTCGTCAATGCCGATAACCTTGCCGAAGCCTTCGCACTCCGGGCAAGCCCCGATGGGAGAGTTGAAAGAAAACATCTGGTCGTTGGGCTCTTCGAAGGTGATACCGTCTGCTTCGAATTTCGTACTGAAACGGTATAGGCTGGTCGTTCCGTCGGGTTGATAGAAACGCAGCAGGCAAGCCCCGTCCCCCTCATACATGGCTGTCTCGGCAGAGTCTGTCAGGCGGCTTATCGCATCTTTCTCTTTAGATGCTACCATGCGGTCTATCAGCAGGAAAACCGTATCTTGTTCTTTGGGTTGATATTCATCGATACGCATCATTTCTCCGTTCACTTCCAGGCGGTTGAAACCTTGCTTCATGTCGATGTCCAACTGCTGTTTCATCGTGCGGTTTTCCCGCTGCAATATCGGAGTCAGTACGGTGTATCTTGTTCCTTCCGGATAACTCAGCATACAGTTTACGATGTCCTCAGTGGAATGTTTTTTTACTTCCTCACCGCTTACCGGACTGAATGTCCGCCCAATGCGGGCATACAGCAGGCGCAGGTATTCGTAGATTTCCGTGGATGTGCCGACCGTAGAGCGCGGGTTACGGCTGCTTACCTTCTGCTCGATGGCGATGGCGGGCGGAATCCCCTTTATAAAGTCACATTCCGGCTTGCTCATACGTCCCAGGAACTGGCGGGCATAACTGCTCAGACTTTCTACGTAACGGCGCTGTCCCTCGGCATACAGCGTGTCGAATGCCAGGGATGATTTACCCGACCCGGATAGTCCGGTGATGACGACAAGTCTGTTGCGGGGAATTTCTACGTCTATATTTTTCAAGTTGTTGACGCGTGCGCCTTTGATAAGTATGGAGTTGTTTTTTGTCATAATCAGAGTCACTAAAGTGAATTTCAAGCTACAAAGATAATCACTGTCATTCAAATATGTATAATGATTGGCAGGTTAAGATTTGTTATACTTTTAAATACTTGCTGACATACAAGCAGGAAAAGCAGTATTTTTAGACGATTTTTTAAAAAACAAACATCCTTATGCGATACCCCCGAATGTGCTTCTATGCGATTTTGGTGTGCTTGCTCTGTTGTTTCGAGACAATCGTCGGGCAAGAGACCATCGATTTGAAAGCGTTTGCTGACAGTGTACGGAAAGCTGCCGGTAAACCGGATTTTCTTCCTTTGGGTACACGTTTTCTGGAACTGGCGAAAGAACGGAAAGATACGACGTATATCAGTGATGCTTATGCGGCGATTGCAGGGCATTATTATGATTTGGGGGATACGGACAGTCTGCGTCTGGTGACCTACGAATATATGGACTGGGCGGAACGTTGCCATCGCGATACCGACCGTTATCAGGCATGGAGGCAATACATTCAGCGGATGACCGAAAAAGGTATGCAGGAGGAAGCGATGCGGGAAACTGAATTGCTCTGTAAAGATGCCGAACAACGGAAAGATAAATACGGTATGGCCTCCGGTGAGATGTGCATTGGTTATAACCATCGTGTTTTCGGTCAGAATATAAAACTCTGTCTGGAATACTACGACAGTGCATTGAAGCATTTTGAAGAAGGCAAGTACTACCGTGATGCCTACGTCGTTTCCCTCAATATCATTCAAACCTATCTGGCGCGTCAGGCTTATAGTGATGTTTTGCCTTATCTGGACCGCCTGGTACTGTTGCGGAAGACGGCCGAGGATAAGAAAGTGGCTATAGGAGAGGCTTTGTATATGCGCTATTATCAATTCCGTGTTATTGCGACTTTAGGACTGAAGGGGGAAAAGGCGGCCGAACCCTATATTCGTGAAGCGAATGTTTACTACCTTCAGCATAAGGATGCCGTTTCACGAGAAGGCTGGATTGGCTATAATATAATGTGTAATCAGACATTAGGCAATATACGCGGTGCCGTGGCTTATATGGACTCTCTCATTGACTACCAACGTTCTATTGGTAACCACTATCCGGGCAATTACAGGCAGAAAGCCATGATGCTTGAGCGGATAGGAGACTATAAAGCCGCATGCTATGCTTATGAGGAATATTCTCAGTTGAATGATTCTGTCCGCACGGCTGAAATGGATGAGCAACTGAACAAATACACCGCGCAGTTCGAAGTAGACCGTCTGAAAATGGAGAAGCTGGAACTGAGCGAAAAAATGAGTCGCGAACGCCTGGTCATTGTGTTCACGGCAGGTTGTGTGATATTGATATTACTTTTGCTCGTCACTTATCTGTATGTCCGTACACTTTCCATGAACCGGAAACTGGATGTTGCCCGTAAGGAGACACAGAAAATGAGCCGCATCAAGAGTTCGTTTATCCAGCATGTCACCCATGAACTGCGCACACCGCTTAATTCCGTAGTAGGCTTTTCAGCCCTGCTTGCCGAAGAAGGTCTGGATGCCGAAGATGCCCGTGAGTATTCCGGGCAGGTGGAGAAAAACAGCGCTTATCTGCTGGGATTGATTGATAATATCATCGATATAGCCGATATGGATTCACAGACTGCCGATATGCCCAAAGAAGCCGTTGATGCCAATGTCTGTTGCCTTGAATGTATAAATGAATTCGGCGGCAAGCAGAAGGAGGGTGTGGAATTGCAATGGATTCCGGCGCCGGAAGCTCCTGTAATACAAACGGTGCGTGCGTGGGTGAAACGTGTGCTTTCCCTTTTATTGGATAATGCCGGGAAATTCACCGAGAAAGGTGTCATTCGTTTGCAGTGCGAGGAAGACAAAGCGCATGGCATCGTGCGTTTCATCATCGAAGATACGGGTATCGGTATCGACCCTCAATATCAGGATACCGTTTTTGAACGCTTTTTCAAGATAGACAGTTTTAAACCGGGCACAGGGCTGGGACTCTCCATCGCCCGCCAGGTAATGGACATTGTGAACGGAAAGATTTATCTGGATACTTCTTATGCTGATGGTGTCCGTATTGTCGTAGAATGGCCAGTGAACTAAATAAACCCTTAACCAGATTTATAAAGAATGAAAGTAAGAACCCTTTTGTGCGTATGCGCCCTGTTTTTTTCTCTGGCAGTGGCAGCGCAATTCCAACCGGAAAAATATCCTAAACGTGAATTTCGTGCAGCATGGATACAAGCTGTCAACGGACAGTTTCGCGGAGTTCCCACCGAAAAGTTGAAGCAAACCTTGATAAACCAGTTGAACTCTCTGCAAGAGGCGGGTATTAATGCCATTATATTTCAGGTGCGTCCTGAAGCCGATGCCCTTTATGCCTCGCAGTTGGAACCTTGGAGCCGTTTCCTGACCGGTGTGCAGGGACAAGCGCCGGATCCTTATTGGGATCCTATGCAGTTTATGATTGAAGAGTGCCACAAGCGTGCTATGGAATTCCACGCCTGGATAAATCCCTATCGTGTGAAAACCTCGTTGAAGAACCAGTTGGCTCCGACTCATGTCTATAATATTCATCCCGAATGGTTTGTCACTTATGGTGACCAGATGTATTTTGACCCGGCATTACCGGAAAGTCGTCGCCATATTTGTATGGTGATAACGGATATTCTGTCCCGATACGATGTGGACGCCATTCACATGGATGACTATTTCTATCCTTATCCCCAGAAAGGACTGGATTTCCCGGACGATGAGAGCTTTGCCCGCTATGGCGGTGGTTTCTCCAGCAAGGCGGACTGGCGGCGCAGTAATGTCAATGTTCTCATCAAAAAGATACATGAGACTGTGCGCGAACTGAAGCCGTGGGTTAAATTCGGTGTTTCTCCTTTCGGTATCTATCGTAACGAACGGACTGATCCATTGGGTAGCAAGACTAATGGCTTGCAGAATTACGATGATCTCTATGCCGACGTACTTCTTTGGGCCCGTGAAGGTTGGATAGATTATAATATCCCGCAGATATACTGGCAGGTAGGCCATCCGGTAGCCGATTATGAAACGTTGGTGAAGTGGTGGGCGAAGAATACGGAGAACCGTCCTTTATTTATCGGACAATCTGTGATGAATACGGTGCAGAATGCCGATCCGCAAAATCCTTCTATGAATCAATTGCCCCGTAAGATGGCGTTGCAGCGGGCTTATCAGACGATTGGCGGAAGTTGCCAATGGCCTGCCAGCGCTGTGGTGGAGAATGCCGGGAAATATCGTGATGCTTTGATTGCCGAGTATCACAAATATCCGGCTTTGCCGCCCGTATTCGAATTCATGGATAATGAGGCACCGGCTAAAGTGCGTAAAGTGAAGCCCGTGTGGACAGCCGACGGATATATCTTATTCTGGACAGAACCGAAATATAAGGATGAAATGAATCGTGCCGTGCAATACGTAGTCTACCGTTTCGATGCTAAAGAGAAAGTGGATATCAGTAATCCTGCCCATATCGTAGCCATCACACGTGATAACTTTTATAAGTTGCCCTATGAGGATGGCAAGACTAAATACCGCTATGTGGTGACGGCACTCGACCGGCTGCACAATGAATCGAAAACAGCGGCTAAGAAAGTGAAACTCTAATACAATATCAGCCCTGCTATTCCGCAGGCCACAATCATTAATATCGGGTTGACTTTATACTTCCTGGTGCCTACAAAGGCTACCAGGAAGATAATGCAACTGATAATAAACGAGTACATATCTTCTTTAGGCGAACTGAAATTTTCCGTGTTCATCAGTACCAGTGCCGCCGAAGCCAAAAGTCCTACCACTGCCGGACGCAATCCGCTGAATACAGCCTCTACCGCAGGATGTTTCTGGTATTTCAGGAAGAATTTACTGATAGCCAGCATCAATATGAACGAGGGAAGTACTACGGCAAACGTAGCTATGACAGACCCCCATACACTTCCCGTAGCCGTGAAACCCACATACGTTGCCGAGTTAATTCCGATAGGCCCCGGAGTCATTTGGCTGATAGCTACAATATCCGTAAATTCCTGTGGTGATAGCCACCCATAACGAGTGACAACCTCACCTTGTATCATTGAAAGCATGGCATATCCGCCGCCAAAACCGAACAGTCCTATCTTGAAGAAGGTATAAAACAACTGGAAATAAAGCATGGAAACAATTATTAGTTATAAGTTATTAGTTATTGATGTGCAGCCCATTTTTAATTTTCAATTCTCAATTTTTAATTTGCGGACGGCGTAACCGTCCGTATAAGTATCCTCCTACTCCGGCAATGATAATGACCCAAATAGGAGAGAAGCCGAGCAGCCAGATGATGAGGGCGGACACTACAGGTATCCAGATATTGTAGCGGCTTATTTTGGCCGATTTCGCCATGCTGAACGTGGGGGCTGCTATCAGCGCAACTACTGCCGGACGAATCCCTTTGAAAATCCGTTCTACAACAACATTATCCTTGAAGTTATGAAAGAACATGGCTATGGCAAGTATAATGAAGAAGGAAGGCAGAATCGTTCCCAAAGTAGTGACTATACTTCCGCGAATTCCCCGTAGCTTATACCCGATAAAGATAGATATGTTGACGGCAAGAATACCGGGAGTCGATTGAGAAATGGCGAGCAGGTCAATGAAATCGTTTTTGGCAATCCATTTACGTTTATCTACAATCTCCTCTTCTATCAGGGGGACCATTGCATAACCACCTCCGATAGTAAAAACTCCTATCTTGGAAAAGAGGCCGAATGCCTCTAAATATATATTCATAGTTATCTCCTCTCTCTATTCTTCTTTTTGTTTCCCGTATTGGCTCGGACTGACATTAAAATGCTTCTTGAATACTTCACGGAAATATTTCGCATCGCTGAATCCTGTCATTTCTGCAACCTCTGTTATGCTGTATTGTTGCTCTTTCAGTAACTGTGCCGCACGTTTCAGGCGAATCAGACGGATATAGTCTGCCGGAGCTTGGTCGGTCAAAGCCTTTATCTTATTATAGAAACTGGTGCGACTCATGTTCAGTAGAGAACATAACATCTCTACGTTGAGGGCAGGATTGTCTACATTATCTTCTACATTCTTCTTGACGGAAGAAATAAATTTCCAGTCGAGGTCGGTAGAACAGTTGATGCAGGCTGCATCGCTATCCTCGTCATCATTCAGTTCCAGATTGGCATATTTATGCCGCAGCAAGGAACGGTTGGCGAGTATGTTGGCAATCGTGGCACGCAGAATTCCTATGTTGAAAGGCTTCACAATGTATTCGTCCGCTCCGGTCTTCAATCCTTCGATGATGTTCCGGTCGTTGTTCAGTGCCGTAAGCAATATGATAGGGATGTGAGACGTCTCAATATCATTCTTCAATATATGACACAATTCGTCACCACGCATTTCGGGCATCATGATATCCGAAATAATCATGTTGGGCATGTACTCCTTGACTATGTCGAGTGCCGGTTTGCCATCGTTGCATACTTGTATATTGTAGCTGTCCGACAACGTATTGCGCAGATATTCCCTCAGCTCATCATTGTCCTCTACGATCAGTATTTTCGGAAGGTCACCATTCTGCTGTTTTTGTTTGGCACTTTCGTAAATGGTACTTGGCGGGATATTCTTAGGTACTCCCGATTCTGCGTAAACCACTTTTTCACTTCCCGGTTTAGGAGTGTGAATCGCTTTGCGGTAATATTTCTCTCCTTTCGGGAATGTGACTTTAATACAGGAACCTTTGCCTTCCGTACTGCTGAAGTTAATCTTTCCCTTGTGCAGATGAACAAGTTTCCACACCAGCAACAAGCCGATACCGCTGCCTGTAACTTTAGAGTTAATGGCGTTACTGCCCCGGAAGTGTATTTTGAAGAGTTTCTTTTGTTCGGAAGCGGGAATGCCGATACCCGTATCCTTTACCTCCACGCTCCAGCTGTCTTCTGTTTCGGCGGTAAAGACGTGTACGCTGCCACCTTCCGGCGTATATTTCAAAGCGTTGGATATCAAATTCTTCAGAATAGAATCCATCTTGTCTTTATCAAGCCAGATATTCATGTATCGGAAGTTACTTTCGTAAGTCAGGCTGATCCGCTTCACATCCGCATATGCCCGGAAAGCATTGATCGTCTCCTCCATGTATGTGCTTAATTCATACTCTGATACATACAAAGAGCCGGAATAAGTGTCTGCCCGCTCAAAATTAATCAGATTGGTGGTCAATCTCAGCAAGGCATTTACGTTTCGTATGGCAGTGTTCATGTTACTGCGTCCGTCGGGAGTCAGATTTTCTTTTTCACTGAGTTCTTCCAGCGGTGCTTTTATCAATGTCAACGGAGTACGGATGTCATGCGCCGTATTGATAAAGAAGCGTATTTTTTCATCAGAAGCTTTTCGCTGTTTACGTAGGATGATGATACGCAATGTGATGATGGCAATTGCCGCAATGACCACCGCATAGAACAATAGCGCCCACAGGCTGAGCCAGATGGGTTGCTCTATCACGATATCCATACTGCGTTCTTCGAGAACAACCCGTCGGTCTTCACTGGAGATGGTGCGCACCCGTAATGTATATTTTCCCGGATTCAAGTTAGTGAACCGTATCAGGCAATCCTTTTCCGGACGGCTCCATCCATCATAGAAACCTTCCAGTTTCCACGAGTACAGAAGCAATGAGGGATAATCGTAATTGATGGAAGATACTTTTAGAGAAAATATATTCTGGTTATATTTCAGTCTCAGTGTTTTAGTCTCGTCTATATCCATTTCCAGCGGTGAACTCTCGTCGCCCGGATAAACGGTCTGGTAGAATACCCGCAAGTCACTGAATACCATCTGGAACTTATAGTCGCGTGGAATCATCATGTCTTTGTCAAACTCTATTGCTCCATCTGTACTTCCGAGGATAAAGTTCCCGTTCTTCCGGAGTGTGCCCGATGTTGAATTGAAGTGATCACTTTTCAAGCCCTGTTCCTTGGTCCAGTTATGGAATATTTTTGCTGTCGGATAATAACTGGTCAGACTGTTTTCGGTACTTAGCAGAATGTTTTTATCTCCGTCTGAAAGAATGGTATATATGTTATTGGAAATAAGTGCACAGTTGTCTTTATGAAAATGTTCGAACGATTTTTTTTCATGATTGTAGATCAACAGACCGGAATTGCTGGTTCCTATATAGAGCAAACCATCTTTGTCCTGATAAAGTGCGTTAATGTAGAACGATTCTATTGGCATTGCTATATATTGATACTTCCCGGTTTCTATATTCAACAGGTTCAAACCTGTGGCGGTACCTATCCACATATACTTTTCATCTTTCTCTTTGATGTCCGTGATGCCGTTTAAGTCGGGGTAGAGCCGTATTCCCTTCGTTTGGAAGTTGATTTGCTTTAAGTTGTAATACCCACCCGACCAGATGCTTCCGTCCGATGCTTTCATTATGGAGCGTATATATTTGTCAGGTCGGATATCGCTACCGCCAAAAGTCGAGGGCGTGAAAAACTCAGCTTTCATCCGCTTTTTGTCTATCTGATAAATGCCTGAACTATATCCACCTGCCCAGATGATACCCGGTGAAACTTCGCACAGGGAGATGAATACATGATTTTTTGTCAGGTTGATATTGTCGAATACACTGAGGAACGAATGCCATTGTTTGGTCTTCGTACTGTAGAGGCTGATACCGTTGTTGGTGGCAAACCATAAGTCACCATCATGGTCTTCAACGATGGCATTCACTTGGTCGTTGATGAGCGATTGCTTGTTGCCGACGGAATGTTTGATCCATTGGTAACTGGTGTATTGATTGTTGCGTACAGTAATGCCGATAGGATAGTTGGCCATCCAGATGCGGTCGCCGTCTACATAAAGATCATAGATACTATTGCCGTTCATGGCATTATAGCTGTTATAATCCGCCACAATATAAGGCTCGCATTTGTAAGTTTCCACATTCATTTTATATACACCGGCACCGTCTGTGGCTATCAATATCTCTTTGTCATTAAAAGCTTTGATGCGGGTGATACTCACGTCTTCCAGGCCGGCATTGAGCTTGATGGTCTGATGGAGATTCATGTCATATGCATAGACACCTCTCTGAAAGGTTCCTACGAAGAGCTTGCGGCTTTCTTTATGAAGGAATAGCTCATTGACCTGCATCTTTAAGTTGTCGAGCTTTTCGCAGGGGGAAAGGGTAAGAGTGTTGTCTTTCAGTTCGGCATGATGTATGCCGACATCCGTCCCTATAAAAAAATGTTCAGGGTCAATCTCTTCAATGTCTGTGATACTCTCACCGATTTGGTTCTTGATGACGGTGGCTTTTCCGCTTTCGGTGTCATACAGATACAAAGCCTCTTCATTACATAACCATACCACATTATTGGTGTCGATGAAGCCGTAGCTTACAGGAGAAGGATTTCCTTTCACCACTTCATCCGGCAGCTTGTATACAAACTGGAAACGGTCGTGTTTGGCATCGTAACGGAATACTCTTCCTTTTTTACCTATCTCCCAAAGGGTTCCGTCCACGCCGACATACAGCCAGCTTAGGTTCAACATGGAGTTTACTTCTATTTCGCTGTCTATCAGTCGGTATTGTTTGAAGTCCTTACCGTCATAACGGTCTATGCCGTTATGTGTCAGAAACCACATATAACCTTTCGGACCTTTCTGGATGGCATATACCCTACGATTGCTCAAGCCATCTTCTACGCCGATGTACTTGTAAGTTTGGGCGATGCAGAGGGAAGATATGTATATGAATAAAAAGAAAAGTATAAATTTTCTCATAACAGTTACGGTCGTTTTGTTATTGGGGGCATTTGTGAAATTAACGCAAAAATATGCATTTTGTTTGATAAAAGCAAAATGAAACTCGAATAATAATGGTCTATTTCTCTGATAGTTTGCATGAAAAAGGCGCAAGTTGTAAATTATAACCTGCGCCTTTGCTTTATTTGGATATTCGTAGAAATTACTTGGTTTTCTCTTCTATCCATTTGCGTGCATTGACGAAGGCTTCCATCCACGGAGTAATCTGGTCGCTGTGCAGGCGCTCTGCCGGGTAACAACCATTCTGCCACGGGAAGATAGCACGCTCCAAGTGGGGCATGATTGCCAGATGGCGTCCGTCGGCACTGGCTATACCGGCTGCCGAGAAGTCCGAACCGTTCGGGTTGGCGGGATACTCGTCATAGCTATATTTAGCCACCACATTATATTTGTCTTCATCATACGGCAATGAGAATTTACCTTCTCCATGAGCTACCCAGATACCGAGTTTGCTGCCACTCAACGAACCGAACATTACGCTGCGGTTAGTCGGGATGGTGAGGCCGAGGAATCTGGATTCGAACTTATGAGACTCGTTATGCAACATCTTGCCCTGTTTCTTATGTTCCGGAGTGATGAGGTTAAGTTCCATCATCAACTGGCAACCGTTGCAGACACCCAGTGAAAGTGTGTCTTCGCGTGCATAATACTTGTCGAGTGCTTCTTTGGCTTTCGGGTTGAAGAGGAATGCGCCTGCCCAACCTTTGGCAGAACCCAACACGTCGGAGTTGGAGAAGCCACCGCAGTACACAATCATGTTCACGTCTTCCAGAGTTTCGCGTCCGCTGATAAGGTCGGTCATGGTTACGTCTTTCACATCGAAACCTGCCAGATAGAGGGAGTAGGCCATTTCGCGTTCACCGTTCGTACCTTTCTCGCGGATGATGGCTGCGCGGATACCGGTCGGTGTGCGACGGTTCGGGTCGATGCCATATTGTGAGAATTTGCCTTTGAAGCCCGGCATGAAAGCGAATTCAAGCGGCTGCATCTTGTAGTTCTCAAAACGCTTCTTGGCACAGCCGTTCATGGACTGTTTGCGGTCGAGCAGGTAAGAAGTAGAATACCATACATCGCGCATATAGTCGATGCCGAACTGGTAAGTGGCATCATCCTTGGTGATGAGGATATGGCGTTCATCGGTCGGCTTACCGATTTTCACGAAGCCTACACCGGCATCTTCCAATATTTGTTTCACCTGCTCCTTGTGCTTGTCGCTCACCTGGATAACGATACCCGGGTTTTCGGCAAACAGAAGTTTCACGAGGTCATGTTCCTTCATCTTGTCGAGGCTGATTTCCATACCGCCTTCTACATTTGCGAAGCACATTTCCAGCAGGGTAGTGATGAGACCACCGGCTGATATATCGTGACCGGCAAGAATCAGGCCTTTGTTCACCAGTTCCTGTACGGCAAGGAAAGCGTCGCGGAAGTATTCGGCATCCTGCACTGTAGGCACTTCATCGCCTACTTTGCCCAATGACTGTGCGAAGGCGGAGCCACCCAGTTTCAATGTATCGAAACTAAAGTCTATATGATAAATCGTAGTCTTTTCATCATTAACAAGAACGGGAGAAACCACTTTCTTCACGTCCGAAACTTCGCCGCCTGCGGAAACGATAACGGTTCCCGGAGAAATCACTTTGCTGCCGTCGGGGTATTTTTGTGTCATGGACAGAGAGTCCTTTCCGGTAGGCACGTTGATTTGCAGTGCACAGCAGAAGTCGCTCAAGGCTTTCACGGCTGTGTAGAGACGGGCATCTTCACCTTCTTGTGAGCGGCAAGGCCACATCCAGTTGGCAGAGAGGGAAATACTGTCCATGCCTTCGGCCATTGGAGCCCATACAAGGTTGGTCAATGCTTCGCTCACTGAAAGTACCGAACCGGCTGCCGGGTCGGCAAGTGCGGCTTGCGGGGCATGTCCCAGTGAAGTGGCGATACCTTTCTCGCCACGATAGTCGAGGGCTACCACACCGCAGTCGCTCAACGGTAACTGCAATTCGCCCTGGCATTGCTGGCGGGCAATCTTACCGGTTACGGAACGGTCTACTTTGTTGGTCAACCAGTCCTTGCAGGCAACTGCTTCCAGTTGCAATACGTTCGTCAGGTATTCGTGTAGTTTGGATTGTTCGTATTTCGGCATTTCGTAGTGACGTTCTACGGTCTTGTCTATCATGTAGGTCTTGGGAGACGAACCGAACATTTGTTCAACAGCAAGGTCGAACGGACGTACACCGTCAGCCTGCTGGAAAGCAAAGCGGTGGTCGCCTGTTGTTTCACCTACCACGTACATCGGGGCGCGTTCACGTTCTGCCACTTTACGCACATGCTCGATGGCTTCTTCCTGAATGAGCAAGCCCATACGTTCCTGGCTTTCGTTGGCGATGATTTCTTTGGCGGAGAGTGTCTTGTCGCCGATAGGCAACTTGCTCATGTCGATCATACCACCACATTCTTCTACCAATTCGGAAAGGCAGTTCACGTGTCCTGCCGAACCGTGGTCGTGGATGGACACCACCGGGTTGGTTTCTTCTTCGCAGAGGGCACGTACCACGTTGTAGGCACGTTTCTGCATTTCGGCGTTGGCACGCTGCACGGCGTTCAGCTCGATACCGCTACTGTAGCGTCCGGTATCTACAGAAGATACGGAACCACCGCCCAAGCCGATGCGGTAGTTGTCACCACCGATGACGACTACTTTGTTTCCGGCTTCCGGCGTGCCTTTCAGGCAGTCACGTTTCGTGCCGTAGCCTACGCCGCCGGCAAGCATGATTACTTTGTCGTAGCCGTAAACTTCTTCTCTTTCCTTATGTTCAAAGGTCAACACGGAACCGCAGATTAGCGGTTGCCCGAACTTGTTGCCGAAGTCGCTGGCGCCATTGGACGCTTTAATCAGAATCTGTTCCGGAGTTTGATACAGCCATTGGCGTACAGGGAGGATTTCTTCCCAGGGACGTCCTTCGTCGGTGCGGGGATATGAAGTCATGTAGACAGCAGTTCCGGCAATGGGCCATGAACCTTTACCACCACCCATACGGTCGCGGATTTCACCGCCTGTACCGGTAGATGCACCGTTGAAGGGTTCTACGGTTGTCGGGAAATTGTGTGTTTCAGCTTTCAGTGAGATAACGCTCTTGATGTCTTTCACCTGGAAGAAGTCGGGCTTAGAGTGGTCTGCCGGAGCAAACTGTTCAATCACCGGACCTTCGGCAAAAGCTACATTATCTTTATATGCTGAGATAATCTTATTGGGGTTCTCCTGGGTTGTTTTCTTAATCATCTGGAAGAGAGAAGACTCTTGTTCCACACCGTCGATGATGAACGTTCCACCGAATATTTTGTGGCGGCAGTGCTCGGAGTTGATTTGTGCGAAACCAAATACTTCAGAGTCTGTCAACTTGCGTCCGAGGTCTTGCTCTACTTTCTTGAGGTAGTCCATCTCTTCTTTGGAGAGTGCCAGGCCTTCTTTCTCGTTGTAAGCTTCCAAATCTTCGATATGGATGATCGGTTCCGGCTTACGGTTGGTGGTGAATACTTCCTGATTCAGACCTTTATACATGCGTTGCAGCATCGGGTCGTGGTCAGCGTTTTCATCTTTTACGGGGAAATACTCCTCGATACGGATGATGCCGTCCAGTCCCATATTCTGGGTGATTTCTACGGCGTTCGTACTCCAAGGGGTAATCATTTCGCGGCGCGGACCAACGAAATGTCCTTTCAGGTTGTCTTCACTTTCGAGGGTGGCTTCTCCAAAAAGCCAGCAGAGTTTGTCGATGTCTGCTTGAGGAAGTGCGTGCTCGCATTCTACGGCTATCACGCTTTTGGATGGGGTTCTGAAAAAAAGAATCATACTGAATATTTATGATTTATGAATTATGATTTATGCTTGGGGCACTCCGGAAAAAGCAGAGAGGCGTTTACGGGAGATGCCGACTTTTTTTCTTTGGCGCAAAGATAATGCAAACTGAGCGCAGAATAAAATGAATTATTCATTTTTTATGCCGAGGTGCAGCTTATCTTCGCTTTTCTGGCAAAGATACATAAAATCGTTGGGGGAGAGAAAGAAAAGGAGATAAAAAAAACTCGCATCTGCTTTGCTGATTTCATTCCCGTATTTTAGAAGCATGAAAAAAAGATAATCCTCATGGAACTTGTAAGAAATATGACTTATATAATCAAAAAGTCATGAAAAAAGTCAGCTAATGCAATTCTCAGTCGAAAAAACGTTAACACTATTGGCTCGTCTCGCAAAAAAGTACGATATTTGCAGCCATGATTGAAATAAGGACCATATTCGATATATTATGGAAGGGCTTTATTATCGGGGTAGTTGTGTCTGCTCCGCTGGGGCCTGTCGGCGTGCTGTGCATTCAGCGTACGTTGAACAAAGGGCGTTGGTATGGTTTCATAACAGGACTGGGAGCCTCGTTGAGTGACATTGCTTACGCCTTGCTGACAGGGTACGGAATGAGTTTCGTATTCGATTACGTCAATAAAAATATCTTTTATTTGCAGTTGTTCGGAAGCATCATGCTGTTGGCATTTGGCATTTATACGTTTCGCAGTAATCCCGTCTCCTCCATCCGTCCTGTTTCTACCAATAAAGGTTCTTATTTCCATAACTTCATAACGGCGTTCGCCGTCACACTATCCAATCCACTTATTATTTTCCTGTTTATCGGACTCTTTGCACGCTTTGCCTTTGTCAGCGAAGGGGTGTTGGTGTTTGAGGCGGTCACCGGATACCTGGCTATTGCACTGGGGGCATTGGCATGGTGGTTTGGCATCACTTTCTTTGTGAATAAAGTCCGTACGCAATTCAACCTGCGCGGCATCTGGATATTGAACCGTATTATCGGAGGCATTGTCATTGTTGTGTCTGTGTTTGGGTTGGTGTTTACGCTGATGGGCGAATCACTTTACTGACAAGAAACATAAAATCATGAAGATAGCACAACAACTGAAAGCGAAGAATATCGCGGAATACCTTATATATATGTGGCAGGTAGAGGATTTGATACGCGCCAACGGGTGTGATATCGATAATATCCGCGAAAGTATTATTTCCCGTTATCCCGAAGAGGAACGTCCCGCATTGGAAGAATGGTATGGCAATCTGATTGATATGATGCGCATAGAAGGTGTGAAGGAAAAGGGACATCTGCAAATCAACCGTAACGTAGTGATGAACCTGACAGAGTTGCATGGCGAATTGCTGGCATCTCCCAAATATCCTTATTATAGTGCAGCCTATTTTAAAGCATTGCCCTTTATAGTGGAACTGCGCCAAAAGAACGGAAAGAAAGATGAGCCGGAACTGGAGACGTGTTTCGAAGCTTTGTATGGGGTCTTGCTGCTGCGTTTGCAGAAGAAGGAAATCACACCGGGAACGGCGAAAGCAATAGAGTCCATCAGTAGTTTTATTTCCCTGCTTGCCAACTATTACGAGAAAGATAAAAAGGGAGAGTTGAAACTGGAGGAGTAATGTTGTAAAGTGGCTGATAGTGGGGATGTTACTCTGATTGTGAATCGTAAATAATTAAATCTAAAATAGAGAGATGAGAATATTAGTAACCGGAGCCAACGGACAACTTGGCAACGAGATGCAAGTTCTTGCAAAAGAGAATCCGCAACACACTTATTATTTTACTGACGTACAGGAACTGGATATCTGTGACGAACAGGCTGTACGGGCATGCATTGCCGACAATCAGATTGAAGTCGTAGTGAATTGTGCCGCTTATACGGCAGTCGATAAAGCGGAAGATAACGAAGAGTTATGCCGTAAACTGAATGAAGAAGCTCCGGGAATACTGGCACGTGCCGCTCAGGCTAATGGTGCTGCAATGATACAGGTTTCTACGGACTATGTATTTGATGGCACGGCGCATATCCCTTATACAGAAGAGTGCGAGACATGCCCTAACTCTGTTTATGGGTTTACCAAGTTGGGCGGAGAGAAGGAAGTCATGCAGAACTGTGAAAAGGCGATGGTGATTCGTACCGCCTGGTTGTATTCTATCTATGGAAACAACTTTGTGAAGACGATGATTCGTCTGGGACGTGAACGTGAATCGTTGGGAGTCGTTTTCGATCAGATTGGTACGCCGACGTATGCGAAAGATCTGGCAGTTGCTATCTATGCAGCTATCAATCGTGGAATTGTTCCGGGCATTTATCATTTTAGTGATGAGGGCGTGTGCTCTTGGTATGATTTTACGGTGGCTATTCACCGCATTGCAGGCATTACGACATGTAAGGTTAGTCCGTTGCATACGGATGAATACCCGGCAAAGGCACCCCGTCCGCACTATTCGGTATTGGATAAGACGAAGATTAAGAAAACGTTCGGTATCGAAGTTCCTCATTGGGAAGAAAGCCTGAAAGTGTGTATCGAGAAGTTGAATGAAGTATAAATGATACCTATATAATCATATATGGCAAATAATAACGAAATAGAGAGAAGGCGAACCTTTGCTATTATCGCGCATCCGGATGCCGGTAAGACGTCATTGACCGAGAAGTTATTGCTTTTCGGTGGACAGATTCAGGTGGCTGGTGCCGTGAAAAGCAATAAGATAAAGAAAACGGCTACATCCGACTGGATGGATATAGAGAAACAACGTGGTATCTCTGTAACCACCTCTGTGATGGAGTTTGATTACAAGGATTATAAGATTAATATCCTCGATACTCCCGGTCACCAGGACTTTGCCGAAGATACCTACCGCACGCTGACTGCTGTAGACAGCGTTATCATCGTAGTGGACGGTGCAAAGGGTGTGGAAACGCAGACGCGTAAGTTGATGGAAGTATGCCGTATGCGTAATACACCGGTAATTATCTTCGTCAACAAAATGGACCGTGAAGCTAAGGATCCTTTCGACTTGCTGGACGAATTGGAGGAAGAGTTATCCATTCATGTACGTCCACTGACCTGGCCTATCGAAAGTGGTGTCCGTTTCAAGGGAGTTTATAATATCTATGAAGATAAGCTGAACCTTTTCCAGCCTTCCAAACAGGTGGTTACAGAGAAGGTGGAGGTAGACATCAATACCGAAGAACTGGATAAGCAAATCGGTGCGCAATTGGCTGATAAACTGCGTGGTGAACTGGAACTGATAGATGGGGTCTATCCTGAGTTTGATAAAGAAGAATATCTGAAAGGCGAATTGGCACCTGTATTCTTTGGTTCGGCACTGAATAACTTCGGTGTGCAGGAGTTGCTGGATTGTTTTGTGGAGGTAGCTCCAAGTCCCCGTCCGGTACAGGCGGAAGAGCGTGAAGTGGAACCGGAAGAACCGAAGTTCACCGGTTTTGTCTTTAAGATTACGGCGAATATCGACCCAAACCACCGTTCCTGTATTGCATTTTGTAAGATTTGCTCAGGTAAGTTCACGCGTAATGCTCCTTACCTGCATGTGCGTCATGGAAAGACTATGCGTTTTTCTTCGCCTACACAGTTCATGGCACAGCGTAAGACGACTGTTGATGAGGCTTGGGCAGGTGACATCATCGGGTTACCGGACAACGGAACGTTTAAGATTGGTGATACGTTGACGGAAGGGGAGATGCTTCATTTCCGTGGTTTGCCGAGTTTCTCGCCGGAGATGTTCAAGTATATAGAAAACGCTGACCCGATGAAGCAGAAACAGCTTGCCAAGGGTATCGACCAACTGATGGACGAGGGTGTGGCGCAGTTGTTTGTCAACCAGTTTAACGGTCGGAAGATTATTGGTACGGTGGGGCAGTTGCAGTTCGAGGTTATCCAGTATCGTCTGGAGAACGAATACAGTGCGAAGTGTCGCTGGGAACCGTTGAGTCTGTATAAAGCTTGCTGGATAGAGAGTGATGACCAGGAGGAACTGGAGGCTTTCAAGAAACGTAAGTATCAGTATATGGCGAAAGACCGTGAAGGAAGAGATGTCTTCCTGGCAGATAGCGGTTATGTGCTGCAAATGGCCCAGATGGACTTTAAGCATATTAAGTTCCATTTTACCAGCGAGTTCTGATCGGTAGGACTGAATTTTTTCAGAATTTAGTTTCTTTTTGGAGCGGTTTTGATGCACCACAGATTACACAGATTTACACAGATTAGGGAAGATATCTCTGATTATTAATAAATTAAATCTGTGCTAATCTGTGTAATCTGTGGTGAAATAATTCCTTTCCGCACCGATACGAATAAGAATTTAGCTTCATTTGTCCTGCTCCATAATAGCTTTTTATTATGGAAAATCTTTGTTATAAGAACACCTCTGCACCCAGCAGATTATTAAAGTAAGTCGCATTACGTTCATCCTCCAATCCTCCGTCAAGGGTGAATAGCAGTTGATACCTGGTCTGCGTATTTGCCATACCCACTATTACAGAAATCACCGATTGCTTTTCGGGAAATTGGACCAATGTAACATTTTGTACCATCCCATCAGAATACTGGCTTGCAGCAAATGCATTATAAACTGCGGCAGGGACTTCATCCATCGTTTCCCAGTCAGTTTGCTTCATTGCCCACGAAGCATTGGAATTGAACCAGACTTTGGTGTCGAAGCCATTCTGTATAAAGTCCGCTACATAATACGCTTCGTCCCGCGACCAGGCTACATCTTTGGCTTGGGGGTACATCTTCTTTAGGGCTTCCTGCACATTGACAGGAGCGTAATCGGCAAAAACCGGAACTGATGTCAGAAGCATCAGAAGCAGAAAAGAAAACTTCAATTTATTCATGCTCATATTTTTTTGTTAGGTCTTAGGTTATGGTTTGGTAGACAACGCTATTCCATGTCTTTTGTTTGCTTATTTAACACAAAACATCACTACAAGGTACTCTGTGGCTGTTTTATGTCTCAATTTTATCCTTTTATGTCCGAAATATGCTTTCGCGAATCCCCTCCCTCCGTTACTTTTGCCAACAGAAAACCAACTTTAATTTGATGACATGAAGAGACACATTCTACTCCTGGTTACTTGTTTACTGACGGCAGTTGTCCCGGCACAAAACAAGGTATCAAACAACGTACAGTCCCAAGTACGAAAAAATATCCCTACTGTTTATGTGGATGCCAACGGCGTCATGCGTTGGTCCGATACCCGGAAAGAGGCTTCTTTCTTTGGCGTGAATTATACCCTGCCTTTTGCCCATGCTTACCGTGCAATGGGCTATCTGGGCATTGATCGCAAAGCTGCGATCGATCGTGATGTCTACCACTTTGCACGTCTGGGACTGAATGCTTACCGCATCCACATTTGGGACGTTGAGATTTCCGATGGCAAAGGCAACCTGCTGGAGAACGAGCATTTGGAATTGCTGGATTATCTTATCTTTAAATTGCAGGAACGTGGTATTCGCATCGTTATTACTGCTCAAACCAACTTCGGCAATGGCTATCCCGAACGTAACCAGCCTACCGGCGGCTTTTCCTACAATTATGATAAATGTGCTGTTCATAGCGATGCAGAGGCCATTGCCGCGCAGGAAAAATATATTGCCGCCCTTGTGCGCCACGTTAATTCTTACACAGGCTATGCCTATAAAGACGATCCTTACATCGTAGGTTTTGAAATCAACAACGAACCCTGCCATCCGGGTACGGTAGTTGAAACGCGTACTTATATCAACAAGATGTTATCTGCCTTGAAACGTGCAGGCAACCGGAAACCGGTATTCTATAATGTCAGCCACAATCAGCATGTGGTTGAGGCTTACTACGATACTGCCGTTCAAGGTACTACTTATCAGTGGTATCCCGTGGGGCTTGTTTCCGGACATGCCCGTAAAGGAAACTTCCTGCCCGCGGTAGACCGATACGATATTCCTTTCTCCAATTTGAAAGGTTTCAATAAAAAGGCGCGTCTGGTTTATGAATTTGACCCTGCGGACAATCTCTATTCCTATCTTTATCCTGCCACTGTCCGCACTTTCCGTTCTGCCGGCTTCCAGTGGATTACACAGTTTGCGTATGATCCTATTGATATGGCGGCATATAATACCGAATATCAGACTCATTACCTGAATGTGGCTTATACTCCGAACAAGGCTCTTGGTTTGATGATTGCCGCAGAAGTGGCACAGAAAGTGGGCAGGGGAGAGAGTTTTGGAGGTTATCCGGCAGATACGCTGTTCAATGACTTTCGCGTCAGCTACGTACAGGATTTGAGCGAACTGAACGATGGAGAGAAATTCTACTATTCCAATACGACGCAGACCCTTCCGAAAGATGTTTCACGGCTTCGTGCCATTGCCGGATGTGGCAGTTCTCCCGTTGTCAGTTACGAGGGTACAGGTGCTTATTGGATAGATAAGTTGGAAGATGGTGTCTGGCGCCTGGAAGTTATGCCTGATGTAGTGCAGGTGAGCGATCCGTTTGCCAAACCTTCTTTGGATAAAGAAGTGATGCATATCATTTCCAATGCATGGGATATGGTGCTGGATTTGCCTGACTTGGGTAAACATTTCCAGATAAATGGATTAGATAAAGATAACTCCCGACATACTGCCGCCACGAACGGTACCATTTCCGCCCTTCGTCCCGGTGTTTATCTTTTGCAACGCGAAGGCATATCCGCTTCCCGAACCTGGACTGCTGATACACATTGGCAAAACATCACTCTCGGTGAATACGTCTCCCCAACTCTCCACTCTCAACCTTCAGACCTTGACTTCATAGTCAATCATTCTCCGGTGGGAACTGTTGATGCCGGCAAAGACCTGACCATACAAGCCACTGTAGCCGGCAATGAACAGCCCGACTCCGTTATCATCTATACTGATAAAATCTCCTTTTGGAATGAAAAGAATCCATCTATCAAGATGAACTATGCAGGTGGTTACACATACCGTGCCATTGTTCCTGCCTCAGATATAAAAGAAGGTTGTTTTAGGTATAACATCGTTGTTTGTCGGGGAGATAAACGACAGGCATTCCCTTCCGGGGTAGCCAAGAGTCCGCTGGATTGGGACTATACTACGGCTACCCTGTGGGAGACGAATGTAGTTGCTTCTACGAAGCCACTTTCTTTACTGGAAGTGGGAGATACCGACAATAACCTGGAAGTCTATACCTTGCCGGAGTGGAGCCGTACCAATCGTGAATTGATTGAGAATGCCCCAACGGAGAGACCGACTCTCCGCATTACCTTTGAATCCAAGGACCCGAATCCGGTATTCTTTCTTCGCCGCTATATTAAAGATGACATTAGCGGCCGTCCCGAACGCCTTGCAGCCGGCCGTAAGCTTTGTCTGCACGTGAAGAAGATGCCGGAAGGGCTTAAAGCAGGTTTCATTACTTCGGACGGATATACCTATCTCGCACCGTGTACGGCTGCAACGGATGATATCATTCGCATTCCTCTCACGGAACTGCGACAGACCAATACCGCCCTGTTGCCTCATGCCTATCCGGTTTTCCTCGACAACTATTTCCGTCCGCAAACGGAGATCCCTTTCCAAGTAGAAAAGATAGAAAGCCTTGAACTGTCCTTTGAAGGAACTGCCGGGAAACAAGTGGAAATAGAAATAGGCGGCATTTGGCTGGAATAAGTAACACTTTTAAATTAAATACCAAGTATGAGAAACAAAACCTTAAGACATCGCGTCACAGCTTTTCTATGTCTGCTGTGCATCGCACTATCAGCAATTACGAGCCCGCTTTCCGCTCAGGACGGAAGAAAAGTAACCGGGCATGTCGTAGACGACACGAACGAACCCCTTATCGGCGCCAGTATTCTGGTGGTAGGTACCAGTACCGGCGTGATAACCGATCTTGATGGAAACTTTTCCATTGTTGTACCTTCGGGAGCTACCACTTTGCAAATCTCCTATGTGGGCTATGAAACTATGACTGTTCCCATTCCGGACAACAATACCGTGAATGTAAAGATGAAAAGTGACTCTCAGGTACTGAGTGATGTGGTTGTTATCGGTTACGGAACAACCCGCAAAAGTGACCTGACGGGATCTGTCTCTAATGTCAGCAGCAAGGATTTCAATTCCGGGCTGATTTCCTCGCCCGAACAACTGATTAACGGTAAAGTATCGGGTGTACAGATTATGAGTAATAGTGGCTCGCCCACAGCCGGAAGTACCATCCGTATCCGTGGCGGCGCTTCGCTGAATGCCAGTAACGACCCGCTTATCGTGTTGGATGGCGTACCCCTTGAAACGGGTGGTATCAGTGGTAATGACGGTAACTTTTTGGCATTAATCAATCCGAGTGATATAGAAAGTATGACCATCCTGAAAGATGCTTCGTCCACCGCCATCTACGGTTCGCGCGCGTCAAACGGTGTCATTATCATTACTACCAAGAAAGGAAGTACTGACCGTATGAAAGTGAGTTTCACAACTACCAATTCCATACAGACTCGTACTAAATTGAACGATATGCTCTCACGCGAAGAGTTCATCAATGTGGTCAATACTCAGGGCTCGGATGCACAGAAAGCCCTGCTGGGTAATGCCAACACGGATTGGAATGACAAAATCTATCATAACGCTTTCGGTACGGACAATAACCTCAGCCTGTCCGGCCGTCTGGCAAAGAACTTTCCTATCCGTGTGTCTTTAGGTTATTATAACCAGGATGGTTTGGTGAAGACGGACAATGCAGAGCGTATCACAGGTAGTGTATCCTTATCTCCCAGTTTCTTTGACGACCATCTGAAACTGAACTTCAATGTGAAAGGTTCGCGTAACGACAACCGTTTCGCCAATTCAAATGCCATTTGGAATGCGGCAACCTGGAACCCTACCATTCCGGTTTATTCGGGTAACAATACGTTTGGCGGATACACTGAGGCTACTGACAATGTAGGGCAGTTGGTTACAGGTGGTACGGTCAATCCTCTGGGGGCTCTCAAGCAGTATAAATCAACCAGCCGTGTGTCCCGTGTGGTTGGTAACTTTGATGTGGATTACAAAATGCACTTCCTGCCCGAACTGAAATTTCATGCTACTTTGGGGTATGATTATGCCAAGGGACAAGGTAAGATATATGTTCCGGCTGAGGCAGCCCAGTATGAGACAACTCATGGGCGTGATTATAAATATGGTCCGCAAAAGAATACCAACCGCCTGCTGACTACTTATTTCAATTACAATAAATACCTCGACTCCTGGAAGAGCAGCATTGATGCCACTGTGGGATATGATTATCAATACTGGAAGAGTACTTCCCCGCAATACAGTGAACTGAGCACATTAGGCGAGATACAAAGTACGACTGCCGCTTCCGACGAGCGCCATGTGCTTCTCTCTTACTATGCGCGTCTGAACTATACCTTTGATTCGCGTTATATGCTGACGGCCACCATGCGTCGTGATGGTACCTCTCGTTTCAGCAAAGATAACCGTTGGGGAACTTTCCCCTCTGTAGCTCTGGCCTGGAGAGTCAGTGAAGAGGCTTTCCTGAAAGACAATGCAGTGTTGAGTAACCTGAAACTCCGTGCCAGTTACGGTGTCACCGGTCAGCAGGATGGCATTGGTAACTATAATTATCTGCCCGTTTATACAGCCAGCCAGAGTGGGGCGGAAGCACAGTTCGGCAATCAGTACATCACCACCTACCGCCCTGAGGCATACGTCTCTAATTTGAAATGGGAGACTACTACCGCCTGGAATGCCGGTTTTGATTTTGGCTTCCTTGAAGACCGTATTACCGGTAGCTTTGATTACTATACCCGCCAGACCAAGGACCTGTTGGCTACTGTTGCCTCTCCCGCCGGTACTAATTTCGATAAGAATATCCTGACCAATGTGGGTAATGTAGATAGTCAGGGTATTGAAGTTTCCCTGAACGCCAGTCCCATTCAAAGCAAGAACTGGAACTGGGATGTCAGCTTCAACATGACCTGGCAAAAGATGAAAGTCAAGAACCTCTCTCTGGTAGAAGGTGGTGCTGCCACCAACATCTCGGCCGGTGCCTCCATTGACGGACAAAATGTGCAGGTATTGAGCGAAGGCTACGAACCTTATATGTTCTACGTCTATAAACAGCTTTACGATGCCGAAACCGGCAAACCCATCGAGGGAGCTTATGCCGACCTGAACAATGACGGCGAGATAAACTCAGGTGACCTTTATCGCTATAAATCACCTACACCCGACTTTATCTTCGGCTTCAGTACTTCGCTGAACTATAAAAAGTGGACGCTGAGCACCAGCCTTCGTGCCAATGTGGGGAATTACGTATATAACGGTATGGCTATGAACACCGGTGCCTGGGAGACGATGAGCTATAATGCGTTCCAGTTGAATAACGTGCACAGCAGTTATCTGGAAACCGGTTTCCAGAGGCGCCAGCACTTATCGGACTATTATGTGGAGAACGGCTCATTCCTGAAAATGGATAACCTGTCACTATCTTACAACTTTGGTCGTGTATGCCGTTGGCTCAGTTTGAATGCCAGTGTCATGGTGCAAAACGTATTTTGCATAACCAAGTATTCGGGTGTTGATCCGGAGGTTCCGAGTGGAATGGATTCTTCTTTCTATCCCCGCCCGCGCACTTACTCACTCAGCCTGGGACTTGAATTCTAATCTTTACCATTAAAAACAAGACATATCGTATGAAAAAGATATTCTATACCGTACTGCTTTTTGCCGGTACACTATTCACAACCTCCTGTTTGGACGACCTCAACCAGTATCCGCATACGGAAACCACTTCGGCTGATGTTTATACGTCCGCAGCTAACTATAAAGCCGTCTTAGGAAAACTTTATGTGTCTTTCGTCATTGCCGGACAAGAAAAAGGCGGCGGAGATAAAGACCTCGACAGTAACTTCGGTTACGACTATATGCGCTGTTACTTCAATATGCAGGAATGTGGCACCGACGAGGTGGTTTACACCTGGCTGGGAGGCGAAAAAATGAGTGGGCTTACTTATCTGAGTTGGGATGCCAATGATGCGTGGGTGTCCGATACGTATTATCGTATTTACTACACCATAGCGCTTTGCAATGAATTCCTGCGTAATGCCACCGACGGGCAGATTGAAAAATTCAGTGAGAGTGAGCAGGCGGAAATACGCCATTATCGGGCTGAAGCCCGTTTTCTCCGTGCATTGGCATACTATCATGCACTCGATCTTTATCGTAACATACCTCTCGTCACCGAGAATGATCCCGTAGGCAGCTATCTGCCGCCACGCTACACTGCTACACAAATGTTCGAGTATCTGGAGACGGAATTGAAAGATGTGGATGCAGACTTGCTGGACCGCACAGAATGCGAATACGGCCGTGCCTGCAAACAAGCCGCTTATGCCCTGTTGGCACGCTTATATCTCAATGCGGAAGTTTATACGGGTACTGCCCATTGGACGGATTGCATCACCTACTGCAACGAAATCCTGAAAGCGGGTTATACGCTGGAAGGTGATTATGCCAAACTGTTCAATGCCGACAACCATAACCGTACCAATGAAATCATCTATGCTTTTCCGGTGGATGCAACACACACCGTATCGTGGGGAGCAACTACTTATATCATCTGCGGAGGCGTGAATAACACTTCCGATACTCAGGTACCTGCCGATTACGGTATATCTTCCGGTTGGGGCAATTTCCGTCTGCGAGGCGAACTTCCCGATCTTTTCAGTGATGGTGATGGCCGGGGGATGTTCTATACTGAAGGACAAACCAAAACAATAGATGTGGTGGAAAACCAAAGCAACGGTTATCTTCCGGAGAAATGGACTAACCTGACTGATGCGGGCGAAGCCGCTTCCAATAGCAACGACGGTGGTGTGAATACCGATTTCCCGGTTTTCCGTCTGGCGGATGTCTATCTGATGTTGGCTGAGGCTGTAGTGAGAGGGGGAGAAGGCAGCAGCCGTTCCACAGCTTTAGGTTATGTCAACGACTTGCGCAGACGTGCCTTTGGCAACGATTCAGGGAATATTACCGACGGACAGTTGACCGCCGACTTTATTCTTGACGAGCGTGCCCGTGAGCTCTATCTGGAGTGTGTCCGCCGCACGGATCTGATACGTTACGGCAAGTTTACCACTTCCAGCTATCTGTGGCAGTGGAAAGGCGGTGTGATGAACGGACAGGCAGTAGACAACAAATATAACATTTATCCTATTCCGTCCACCGAACTGACGGCTAACCCGAATCTTTATAACGAAAACTATTAATTCTATACTATATGAAGACAATGAAGAATTTCCTTCTCCTTCTTGCGGCAGTCTTTAGTTTTGCCTCTTGCGAAAAGGATGAAGACAAAATATATCTGAGCAGTATTCAATCCGGTGAATTGGTTGCGACGGAAAGTGCAGTCGTCTTGTCGCAGGAAAACAGTAATGACATTGTCCTGTCTTTGGCATGGACGAAAGATGCCTTGCAGATCAGCGACCCTGCTTTGTCGGCTATTGATGTGACCATCCAGACCTTGCAGGTTTCCACTACTCAGGATTTTTCGGGTGTGGTGAGCGAAAATGTAGAAACTTCCCTCTCGAAGGCTTATACCGGTGCTGCCTTGAATGCACTGGCCAAGAATATCGGTGCCAATCCTGATGTGGCGAATAACGTTTATTTCCGGCTTGCTGCGCAGACGGGAAAGAATATGATCCCTGTTTACTCTAATGTAGTCACAGTAGCGGTCACTCCCTATACGATTGACATGAGTCTGGGGTATATTCTTAATGCCGATAAGGCAGAAACCGGTGTGACACTCTATTCGGCTGCTTCCGACGGGCAATATCTGGGTTTCATGGGAGCCACCGCCTGGTACAACTTCTTTATGAAAGAAGGTGATGGAACGGTTTGGGGTAATGATGGCGTAACAGGAACGGCCTTTCTGATGTCTTCGGAAGAATCCTCCTGGAACTTCTGGTTCCCCGGAATGGGCGGTTGTTATTATGTGGATGCAAACACTAACAAGAAAGCTTGGTCGGCCCTTTACATACCGTCTCTTACGCTTACAGGCGATGTGGCAGGTACAATGACTTTTGATCGTCCGAATGTGAAATGGACGTATGCATTTAGTGCTGCACAGGCGGGAAATATTACATTCAAGGTAAACGGAACCGGTCGTCTATACGATTCTTCTACGGGCACCGATGGTTCGGATAGTGATGCCAACTTAGGAATTGAAACTCCTGTAAGTTTTGCGCAAAACGGAGAAAATCTTATCTTTGGCGGAGAAGCGGGTAATATCACTGTGAATGTTCCGGCAGCGGGAGAATGTACTTTGGTTATTGATTTGAGCAATCCGAAACAGTGGACGGTAGAAGTAACCAGTGGCAGTGCCGAGCCCGAACCGGTGAGAGAGACTCTTTATATGCTGGGTATCAGTGAAGGAGAAAGTGACTGGAACTTCAATAACTACCTGCGGCTTTATGATGAGGATAATCTGGGATATGCCGGTGTGGCGGATGTTAATTCTCCCTGGGGATATCAGCTTGCAATAGAAGAAGGTAATTGGGGAGATGTTTATAAATTGGGCGAAGGCGATGCCAATGCCGGAACGTTAGCTTTTAATACAGAGAACAATATCCCTGCACCGGATGGCGGTCTTTACTTCTTTGATGTATCATTGAAAGCATTGACTTATAAATTGACGGCTATAGGCAATGAAATTTATGTTGCCGGTCTCAACAAACTGGAAGGTGAAGACTGGACTTTTGAGCCATTACCCGCTACAGCTACCGGTGGTGTATATAGTGGCAGTATCACTATTACCCAACCGTCTGCCTGGGGATTTAAGATTTATCTTTTTAATGGAGACTGGAATTACGTTTATGGCGGAAGTGCCGGGAAACTCTATTATAAGAGTAATAACGGCATCACGGATGATGCCACACTGGCACCGGGCACATACACTCTGACTGTAGATTTAATTAATGCAACCTATACTATTATAAATGATAATTTAATGAAGAATGATGAATGAAGAATGAAGAATTTGGCTGCGCTATGCAAGCATGCCGCAAGGTAATTCTTCATTCTTCATTCTTAGTTCTTCATTTCGATAAATTATCATTTAACTATCTATTATTATATAAACTAATTATGCACATTTACTTATGAAATTAATGAATATATTATTAGCCGGCTTGCTCCTTTGGGGAGCAGCCGCTTGCAGCGACGATGATAAACCGACATTTCCCGAAGAACCGACTTATGACATGACCGGCTTTGCCAAAGGCGCCGATGTCAGTTGGTTGACACAGATGGAAGCGTCGGGAAAGAAGTTCTACAACGCTTCCGGTCGTGAAACGGAGTGTATGACTTTATTGCGTGATCTGGGCATGAACTCCATCCGCCTGCGTGTATGGGTGAATCCTTCGGATGGTTGGTGTAATAAGAGTGATGTTGTGGCGAAAGCCTGGCGTGCCCATCAACTGGGTATGCGGGTGATGATTGACTTCCATTACAGTGATGTATGGGCAGATCCGGGTAGCCAGTATAAGCCTGCCGCCTGGATAGGACTTTCGCTTGATGAACTGAAGACAGCAATTGCCGACCATACCAAAGATGTGCTGAATGCCTTGAAAGAGAAAGGTATTACTCCCGAATGGGTGCAGGTGGGTAATGAAATAACTCCCGGTATGTTGTGGGATGAGGATGCCACAGTGAGCGGTGCCACGTATGACGTTCCGAAGGAGGGCGTGACTTATGCGAAGAATGAGAAGAACTTTGCAGATTTCATCACGACCGGTTCAAATGCGGTGAAAGAAGTATTCCCCAATGCAAAAGTTATCGTACATTTGCATGATGGAAACAACAACGGTACCTATCGCTGGATATTCGATATTCTGAAAGCCAATAATACTCCTTATGATGTCATAGCTATGTCCCTTTATCCCGGAACGGATAACTGGCAAGAGATGGTTGCCGCCTGTGTGGCCAATATGGAGGATATGGTGAGCCGCTATAATAAGGAGGTTATGATTGCCGAAGTCGGTATGCCGTGGGATGAGCCTGAGATCTCAAAATCTTGTCTGACCGAGTTGATTGCCAAATCTAAAGCAATCGAACAGTGTCTTGGCGTCTTCTATTGGGAACCGCAGTCTTATGGCAGTTGGAACGGATATACGTTGGGAGCTTTTGATGAAAGCGGTAAACCGACTGTTGCACTGGACGCATTTAATCAATAATATACCATCATGAAAAAACTATCGACTTTATTCTTAATGATCTTACTTGCTGCCTCCCTGCAAGCGCAACGCAGCGAGTCTCTTCTTGAGAAGAACTGGAAATTCACCAAAGGCGACGCTCCGGAAGCTATGAAACCGGAGTTTGACGACCGCAAGTGGGAAACCGTAACCGTGCCTCACGACTGGGCCATCTTCGGCCCTTTCGACCGCAGTAACGACTTGCAGGAAGTGGCGATAACGCAGAACTTCGAGAAGAAAGCTTCCGTCAAGACTGGGCGCACAGGCGGGCTTCCTTATGTGGGTATCGGCTGGTATCGTACAACCTTTGATGTCACTGCTGATAAGCAGACCACTCTTGTCTTCGATGGCGCCATGAGCGAAGCCCGTGTCTACGTCAATGGGCAGGAAGCCTGTTTCTGGCCGTTCGGTTATAATTCTTTCCATTGCGATGTCACTTCTCTTTTGAATAAAGACGGTAAGAACAATACTCTTGCTGTTCGTCTGGAAAACAAACCGCAGTCTTCCCGCTGGTATCCCGGAGCCGGGCTTTACCGTAATGTACGTGTAGTGACTACCGGGAAAGTGCATGTTCCTGTATGGGGCACACAATTGACTACACCCCATGTAGCTGATGAATACGCTTCAGTTCGTTTGTTGACCACTATTGCCAATGATGAGGGGAAAGATATCCGTATCGTTACGGAGATTATCTCACCGGATGGTAAAGTTGTAGCAATGAAGGATAATACCCGTAAGATTAATCACGGTCAGCCTTTCGAACAAAACTTTCTGGTGGATGCTCCTTGTCTGTGGTCACCGGAGACACCTTATCTATATAAGGCAGTTTCTAAAATCTATGCGGATGGCAAGCAAACGGATGAATATACTACCCGTTTTGGCATCCGCAGCATAGAAATCATAGCTGATAAGGGTTTTTTCCTGAATGGTAAGCATCGTAAATTCCAGGGTGTGTGCAATCACCATGATCTTGGGCCGTTGGGCGCGGCTATCAATATTGCCGCTTTACGCCGCCAGCTTACGATGCTGAAAGATATGGGCTGTGATGCCGTCCGTACTTCCCATAATATGCCTGCGCCGGAATTGGTGCAACTTTGTGATGAAATGGGATTCATGATGATGCTGGAACCTTTCGATGAGTGGGACATTGCCAAATGTGAGAATGGTTATCACCGTTATTTCAATGAGTGGGCGGAGCGCGATATGATAAATATGTTGCATCAATATCGTAATAATCCTTGTGTTGTGATCTGGAGCATTGGCAATGAAGTTCCTACCCAATGTAGCCCCGAAGGTTATAAGGTGGCTTCTTTCTTGCAGGATATCTGCCACCGCGAAGACCCGACGCGTCCCGTAACTTGTGGTATGGACCAGGTGACCTGTGTTTTGAAGAACGGCTTTGCCGCCATGATTGATGTTCCCGGTTTCAACTACCGCGCACATCGCTATCTGGAAGCTTATAAGCAACTGCCACAGAACATTGTGCTTGGTTCGGAAACATCTTCTACTGTCAGTTCTCGTGGTGTATATAAATTCCCTGTAGAGAAATGCGGTGATGCAAAGTATGAAGATCATCAATCTTCCGGTTATGATTTGGAACATTGCTCCTGGTCTAATGTGCCTGATGAGGACTTTGCCCTTGCTGATGATTATGACTGGACTATCGGGCAGTTTGTCTGGACAGGCTTTGATTATCTGGGTGAACCCTCACCTTATGATACTGATGCTTGGCCGAGTCATAGCTCGCTGTTCGGCATCATCGATCTTGCCAGTCTGCCCAAAGACCGTTACTATCTTTACCGCAGTCTTTGGAATAAGCAGGCTAATACTCTTCATGTTCTTCCTCATTGGACTTGGCCGGGTAGGGAAGGGGAGAACACCCCTGTGTTTGTTTACACAAGTTATCCGTCAGCCGAGCTTTTTGTCAATGGTAAAAGCTTTGGCAAGCAGCGTAAACTCACTGCCGAAGAGAGTAAAGCATTGCAAGGGAAAGATACGCTTGCTTTGCAGCGCCGTTACCGCCTGATGTGGATGGACGTTCCTTATGAACCGGGTGAAGTGAAAGTGGTCGCTTATGATGCTTCCGGCAAATCCGTAGAGGAAAAAGTAATCCGTACCGCCGGTAAACCTCACCATCTGGAAGTGATTGCCGACCGCAGTCAGCTGAAAGCCGATGGTAAAGATTTGGCTTACATCACCGTTCGTGTAGTTGATAAAAACGGTAATCTTTGTCCCGCCGACAACCGGCTTGTTAATTTCTCCGTGAAAGGTGCCGGTCGTTATCGTGCTGCTGCCAATGGCGATGCTACTTCGCTCGACTTATTCCATTTACTGAAGATGCCCGCCTTCAGCGGTCAGTTAACGGCAATTGTTCAAACGGCTGAACAACCCGGCGAAATCGTTTTCGAGGCTAAGGCTAAGGGGGTGAAATCCGGTAAGATTGTGCTGAGAACTTTAAAATAATTGTGTAACATCTGATTTAAGAAAATCTTCCATCCCCACTATGCATTGTATTTATTACAAATGCACGGTGGGGATGAATAGTATCTATTTGACAAATTGTATTTTAAGTTGGCTGAGAATCCATTGTTTCTGTCCTGATGCTGGTGAAAGCTGAAATATGCGAATGAAAGTAAGCAAGTGGCAGATTGATTGAGGAATATCGAAATACTTACATTTATTCTGGAGTAGAATATCCCTTGAAAGTTACTCTTATAAGTGAAAAGCATGATGCAAATAAGTGCTTCAGCCGGAAGTAGTAACCCTTTTGCTCATAAGTAGTAACCATATCACCTATAAGTAGTAACCATATTGCCCATAAGTAGTAACCCTTTTCTGCATAAATAGCTTTTATAATAGTAAGTATATGCAATAATGACGAATTTTTATTCCTTGTTTATTCATGGAATATGCCGGAATGCAGTCTTGAATTTTTGTTCGTGTTATGGAATATGTGCAAATGTAATCGTTGTGAGAACAAATTGTGAAATTGGTTTTCTTTTTGATATTTCATGAAGTTTTTCTATTTGAAAATGCTTACTATATCTATCAGATCTTCTTTTGAAATATAGATTCTTTATCTGGCTGTAGTTGCGCAATTCCGTGCAATCGTTTGCACTGTTGCTATTGCATATTTCTTATGTTTCTTATATTTTAATATTTATATAAAGCATATTTTTGTTGCGTCATGTTATAGATACCTTATAAAAGAAAAAGCAATCGAAAGATAATTTCGAATAATAAATATAGGTAATTAATATTGTTAACTTTAATTTTTTAAATGCATGAAGCAAGTTAATCTTAGAATCTATCGAATGATTCTTCCCCTATTAGTAGGGTTATTCTTGTCTGTAGGCGTTTATGCACAGAACATCACCGTGAAAGGGCATGTAAAAGATGCCACGGGATTGGAAGTGATAGGCGCAAATGTCGTAGAGAAAGGAAATCCTGCGAATGGTACAATCACTGATTTGGATGGAAACTTTACGTTGAGTGTTCCGCAGGGAGCTATGCTTACTATCTCTTTTATCGGTTATAAAACAGAAGAAGTGAAGGCAGCTCCGATGGTACTTGTTCAGCTGAAAGATGATGCTGAATTACTGGGTGAAGTTGTGGTAATTGGTTATGGTTCGGTTAAAAAGAACGATTTGACGGGATCAGTAACCGCTATTAAGGCTGAGGAAATCAATCGTGGTGCTATTACTTCTCCTGATCAGATGCTTCAAGGTAAAGTACCGGGTTTGTTGGTTACTCCGGCTTCCGGCGACCCTACTGGTAGTGCTACTATCCGTATTCGTGGTGCTGCCTCTTTGACAGCTAGTAATGATCCGTTGATTGTAATTGACGGTATACCTATTGCAGGTAACGGTGCTGGTATGGCTAATCCTTTATCAACAGTTAATCCGAATGACATTGAATCTTACACTGTATTGAAGGATGCATCAGCAACTGCTATCTATGGTTCGCGCGCTTCCAATGGTGTCATAATGATTACAACTAAAAAAGGTAAGGGCGACAAAGTTCAGGTGAGTTACAACTCAAGTTACAGTATCAAGCAGAATACCTCCACGTTGGATGTAATGAATGCTGATCAGTATCGTGAAACAGTGGAAAGGGTGTATACAGGCGAACAACTGACACTTGTTAAGAGTATGATGGGAAATGCCAATACAGATTGGCAAGACCAGATTTATCGTACAGCCTTTTCTACAGATCAAAACATTAGTGTGTATGGAAATAAAGGTGGTCTTCCTTTCAGAGCTAGCTTAGGTTATAACTATAACGAAGGTACATTAAAAGTCGGTGACAATCAACGTGCTAATGCTTCTATTAGTTTGTCTCCCAAATTCTTCCAAGATCATCTGTCGGTAAATGTGAATGCAAAAGGTATCTATAATCGTGCTAATTATCCTGATAACGGTGCTATTGGTTCTGCTATTTCTTTCAATCCGACTGTGCCCGTTTATTTTACTAATGCTGATGGTAGTATTGACAGAACCCAATGTAACGGTTACTGGAACTGGGTGTATGCTGATGGTGCTGCTAATACAAATTCAGGTATCAATCCATTGTCACTGTTAGAAGATGTTTATAATGTGAATAATACTTGGCGTTCAATGGGTAATTTACAATTGGATTATAAGATTCATGGATTCGAAGATCTTCGCTTTAACTTGAACTTGGGTTATGATTTTTCTCGTACCACAGGTGACAAGTATAATGAACTGGGTTCATTTATGGCTAAAAAAGCTTCTCCTGATACCTATGAAGATTACAGTAATCAGAACTCAAATACTTTGTTAGAGTTTTATGCTAACTATAACAAGGAATTCGGAATTCATCATCTGGATGTAATGGGCGGTTATTCATGGCAACATTATTACGAAAAATTCAATAAGATTATTTATTATAACGATAACCGGACTGAAATTTATAATCACACTCCGACAAACCGCAAAGAATACTATTTGGTATCTTTCTTTGGTCGTGTAAATTACTCTATTGATTCTAAGTATTTGTTCACTTTCTCTTTGCGTGATGATGCTTCTTCCCGTTTTGCTAAGGACAACCGTTGGGGATTGTTTCCGTCAGCAGCTTTTGCTTGGAATATGGCTGAAGAGAATTTCTTAAAGGACAATTCATTTTTCTCAAGTATGAAACTTCGTCTCGGTTGGGGACAAACTGGTCAGCAGGATATAGGCGACAACTTCTATCCTTATCAAGCCAAATATACAGAGTCTTCATCTCCTACTACAATGATTCCTTGGGGAGATGGTTACATCACTACTTTGGCTCCTAATGCTTACAATCGCAACATCAAGTGGGAAACTACTGAAACTTTCAACGTTGGTTTGGACTTCGGTATTTTTGGTGGACGTATTAATGGTAATGTAGATGCGTATTATCGTAAGACTTCTGATTTGCTGAACAATATCACGACACCTATGGGTAATAACTTCTCAAATACTGTGATTTCTAACGTAGGTAATATGAAGAATATGGGTGTTGAATTCAACCTTAACTTCATTCCTATCGAGAAGCAAGATATGCGCTGGACTATCAACGTGAACGGTACTTATCAGAAGACAGAAATTACGAAGTTGACCAATGATGATTCCACTTATCTGGGGGTACAAACTGGTGCAAATATGGGTGGTACCGGTGGTTATACTTCACTTCACCGTGTGGGATATGCTCCTTACACTTATTATCTCTACCAGCAGGCTTATGATGAAAATGGCAAGGCTATTCAGAATGTATTGGTTGATCGCGATGGTGATGGAAACATTACAGAAGCTGACCGTTACGTAACAGGTAAGAGCATTACACCTAAGTTCTTCTTCGGTCTTAGTTCTCAGTTTACTTACAAGAAGTGGGACTTTGGTTTCAACGCTCATGGTTCATTTGGCGGTTATGCCTTGAATCGGGTAGCGATGAATAATTCTTCCGCTTTCTCTGATGACTATACAAAGGGATATATTAATAACTTATCTACTAACGTATTGAAGACTGGCTGGACAAGAGCTATCTCAACAGAGCAAAAATATTCTGATATGTTTTTGGAGAATGCTTCATTCTTCCGTATGGATGACATCAATGTGGGATATACTTTCGATAAATTTGCTCATTGGAAAGGTAATATCCGTGTAGGTGCTTCTGTACAGAATGTATTTACTATCACTAAATATAGTGGATTGGATCCTGAACTTACAGCGACAGATGGCGTAGACAATAATATTGTTCCTCGTCCACGTCTCTATACGGTACGTCTGAGTATTAATTTCTAATGATAGAACGGATAAATTATGAAAAAATATATTTATAGTTTGGCAATTGCAATGTCAGCTTTGACATTGAACTCTTGTATCGGAGACCTGGATACGATGCCATTGAATGAAACGGATAAGACAGCTGAACAGGTCTATGTCACCTTAGGTGACTTTGAAAAAGGTTTGGCTTACATTTATGGATCTTTCTCTTTGGTGAGCCAGAGTGATCCGGGTTCGGCAGATATCAATGTGGGTGATGCCGGTGCCAGTGAATTGGTACGTCAGTATATGGTGTTGAACGAAATGTCAGTGGGTTCATTGAAGTGTGTCTGGGGAGATGCTTATGTAGCTGACCTGCAGAATAACTCTTGGACGACTGCACCTAATGATGCTTTGATTGCCGTTTATACACGTTGTATGATGATTGTCACTCGTGCAAATGAATTTTTGTTGCAGAGTGATAAGAAAATAGATATGGAAGGTATTAAGGAACTTCGTGCTGAGGCTCGTTTCCTTAGATCGTTAGGATATTACATTTTGCTTGATCTCTTTGGAAATCCTCCTTTTGCCTTACCCGAAAACATAGGTGGTGTTTTGCCTACGCAAATAGGTCGTGAAGGTTTGTTCAATTGGATTGAATCAGAGTTGAAAGCTATCATTTCAGGTGAAGGTGGCGAAGCTCTCCCGAATAAAGGTAGTGTTGCCTATCCCCGTGCAGATAAAGGCGCAGCTCAAGCCGTCTTGGCTCGTATGTATCTGAATGCGGAAGTGTATACAGGAACGGCTCGCTGGGCTGATGCCAAAGCGGCTGCAGAAGCTGTGATTGCTATGGGTTACAAGTTGTGTCCGAATTATGAAGAACTCTTCATGCAAGATAATACGGAGAATCTGAATGCTCGTAATGAATTTATCTTTGCGATAGCTTATGATCGTGATAAAACTCAGAGCTATGGTGGAACAACTGCTCTTATCAATGCTTCTTTGGGTGAGGATGCCAATAATGGTATCGCTGCTGCATTAGGCTATCCGGCAGGTACTAAGATTAGTCGTGACCAGTGGAATGGTTATCATGTTCCTAATGAATATGTAGCGAACTTTGACCTCGTTGGTGTAGATTGGGAGGCAAAAAGTGGGTTCGGTTATAATCGTGAAAAAAGTGATCGCCGTGCTTTCTTCTATAATATAGGCGGTGTGGAAGCTTATGATAAGGCAAATGTTAATTCGGGGTGGAGATGCTGGAAATTCAATAGTAGGGCTTCAGATGGTACCCTCTATTCTACCGATAATTATACTATCTTCTCATCAGCTGACTTCCCGATGTTCCGTTTGGCAGAAATGTATTTGATTTATGCGGAAGCGCAAGCTCGTTTGGACGGTGGAACTACAACAGATTCTAAGGCAATGGGCTATATTAAGGAATTACGTGATCGTGCAGGTGTGACGACTCCGTCATCCATCAATTTGGATTTTATCTTGAAAGAACGTGCTTGTGAGTTAATGTGGGAAGGTCACCGTCGTACAGACTTGATTCGTTATGGTTACTTTACGGCAATGTCGTATCCTTGGCCGTATAAGGGTGGTATACCCGATGGTAAGGTTGCTTTGCCTAGTTATCGTACTGTTTATCCTCTGCTTCAATCTGATTTGAGTGAAAACCCAAACTTAGTGCAGAATACAGGTTATCAATCTAATAATTAAAACCCAAATAAGAGATTTATGAAACTAATTAAAAATATAATGCTATTGATGGCTGTCGTGCTGTTTGCTGCTTGCGAAACAGACATTGATACGCCTCAAGTAAATAGCTCCGATAAATATATTGCTCCTGTTATTGGGCAGTGCAGTGATATTATTGTGAATGCCGACAACTCTAAGGATGAAACAGTTGTGTTTTCTTGGAAAGCCGCTGACTTTGGTTTACCTGTACAAGTGCTTTATACTGTTTATTTAACTAAGGGCGATAAATCTGCCTTGGTGGGTACCTCTTCTTCTACTTCTCTGGCTATTGCTAAAGGCGATATCAATGGAGTTGTAATCAATGGTCTTGGTGTTAATCCTAACGAAACAGCAGAGGTTCAGGCTTATGTTACAGCTCGATTTGCAGGAACGGATGAGTATGAAGCGATTAAATCCAATGTTTCAAACTCCTTTAAGGTGACTACTTATGCAGCTCCGCTGAAGAATCTGTATGTAGTAGGTTTCTTCAATGGTTGGAAAGAAGGTGAAGCTGTTGAAATCTGGGAAACGAGTGCAGGTACTAATGTTTATGAAGGTCTCTATGATTTCTTTGAAGATGGTACATCTGGACATTCAGCTTTCAAAATTATTTCCGAGCGTAGCTGGAGCGGAGGTAACTGGGGTTACGATGCTTTCAAAGTAGATAGCCACTTTACTGGTATTGCTGGTGGTGATTTACAGTTGCCTGCCGGATTCTGGAAGATTTCAGTAAACAGAACTGCAATGTCAATTGATGCTACTCCTGTTTCAGCCGTTGATGTTGTAGGCACATGTAATGGTTGGAATGCTGATGCTCCAAGTCTTTTGACTTATGATCCTATTCAAAACGCATGGCTTTCTGAACCTTTGACTTTTGAGGCAGGAGGTGAATTCTTGATTCGTCTTAATTCAACTTATGATAATAAGTATGGTGCAAGTGGTAATTCAAGTATCGCTATACCTGGTGGTCTTGAACTCGTAACCAATGGTGGGGATAATATTAAGGTTGATAATGCGGGTACTTATATTATCAAGCTTCATGCCAATCGTACTCCTTTTGTTGTAGAACTAATTAAGCAGTAATAAGTTATAATCTTAAAATTGAATGATTATGATAAAATATTTAAAATATATGTTCGTAGCAGCTATCGTAATGATAGCTGCCACCGGATGCCAGGAGGATTGGGAAGATACATTTTCAAAAGAGCCTGCGGCACCTGAACTTGTGAACAATGGAATGATTCTGATGACAAAGAATACAATGTCAGAGTCTATTACATGGGCGTGGTCTGCTGCCCGTTTTATGCAAGGTGAAGTTTCCTATGCACTTTATGCACAATATGGTACCACTGCTGCTGTGCAGGTAGGAACTACTACGAAAGATTTGAGCCTTACAGTAACAAAGACTGATTTTCACACTTTACTGGAAGGAATCTCTGGTATTCCTGAAAATAACTCATTTGATCTCGCTTTCTATGTAGTGGCTTCGGATGCTAATGGTAAATATGAGTCTGCTAAGCAGTCAATGAAAGTATATTCTTATGGTGATGCGGTGTCAGCAGTAGTTGCTGCTTCCGTTTCAGAGTTAGTGCTTGACATGAATGATCCTGCTGGTGAAGTGCAATTGTTGAGTTGGGAAGCTGCCCGGTTAACTTATAACGAGGCTATCACTTATGCCGTTTCCGTATCCTACGATGGTGGAGAGGCTGTTGAAGTGGCTAAAGATTTGACAGGAACCACTTGTACGAAGACCGTTGACGAATGGAATGAACTCGTTGTAGCTACCGGTGCTCCCGAAGCTGTGCCTGCTAATGTGCAGTTTGTTGTAACAGCATATTCGGAGACATATCCTGATGGTGTACCTTCTGCACCGTTAACAGTGAAGGTTACTACTTATAAGGCAACTTATCCGGCTTACATACAACTTACCGGTACGGATAAGAAGATTCCACAAAGTACATTAACCAAAGGTTTGTTTGAGTGTTTTGTAACTCTTGACTCTGATGCGAACTTTAAATTACTTGATCCGGACTCTGAAGCTCAAGTTGGAAGTGACGACGCTGAAGCTACTACCGACGATAAAGGAAACAAGGTTATAAACGGCACTATAGGCGGTAATACAGCTATATCTCTTTCTGCCGGAACGTATCGTATCAGTGTAAGCATGAAGTTTAATACCCTTCAGATTGTGAAAATAGAGTCTATGGGGCTGATTGGTTCTGCTACAGTAGGTGGCTGGGATAAGGAAACCCCATTGGTATATGATGCCGTGGCTAATACATATTCTGTGGTTACTACATTGACGAAAGATGGTGAATATAAACCTCGTGCTAACGACAATTGGGGATATGCAATTGATGCAGATGGTATATTTAGAGATGGAGGTGATAACTTTAAATTTGAAGGGGAAACCGGTGAATATAAAGTGATTGTTGATGTGAACAAGCATCCGTTTACAGTGAAAGTGTTGAGTACGGCATTCCCGACAGAAGAATTCATTTATATTCCGGGTAATCATCAAGGTTGGAATCCTGCAGTAGCTCAGGCTCTCCGTACAAGTGATTTTGATGGAGTTTATAAGGGTTTCAGTAATTTGAATGGTGATTTCAAATTTACGAAGCAACGTAACTGGGATAATGGTGAATACAACAGTAGTCACTTCTCTACTTACGAGGGTGGACTTGCACCGAGTACCGATGGTAGTAATATAAATATGCCGACGGCTGGTTTCTATTATATTGTTGCTGATGTAATGAATGGTGAACTTACAGCTACGGCTACTACTTGGGGTATTATTGGTGATGCTACTGCTGACGGTTGGAATTCTGATCAGAATATGACTTGGGATTCAGATAAGAAGTGTTGGACGGCTACTCTTACGTTGACTGACGGAACTATGAAATTCCGTGCTAATGATGGGTGGGATATTAATGTCGGTGGAAAGGTTGATGATCTTTCTTTCGGAGGAGATAACTTGTCCGTTAGTGCAGGTACTTATGATATTGAATTGTATTTGGAACGTACGGATTCTGATGTAATGTACTGTACAATGACAAAGAAATAAGATAGGTTGATTTTTATAAAAATAAAGGCTGTCTGGAGGAATTATTCTACAGGCAGCCTTTTTAAATATTCTAAATCGTATTTGTAGTAAGTTGTACATCGGTAATAGCTAAATATGTAATACAATGAAAATGAGGTTCCTTTTTATAGCATTTGCTCTGCTGCTATGTCATTATGGTATTGCGCAGCAAACCGTTTCTTTAGGACAACTTGTAGAGTATCCTGGCTTTAACTCTTCAATTGTCACCCCGCGTGATGTCTTTGTTTGGTTACCTTCTGATTATTCTTCAAAAGAGAAGTATGATGTTCTTTATATGCATGATGGTCAAATGCTGTTTGATGCGAATACCACTTGGAATAAGCAAGAATGGGGGATTGATGAAGTTGTAGGAAAACTCCTGAATGAAAAGAAGATCAAACCCTGTATTGTTGTAGGAGTGGCAAACATCCCGGAAACGAGATATGCAGACTACTTTCCTCAAAAAGCATTGAAGAACTTACCGGATAGTGTGGTTCCGGGTGATGTGGGTTTTAATGCGGATAACTATCTTCGTTTTTTGGTAGAAGAAGTTAAGCCTTTTATTGATAAAAAGTATTCCACGAATAAAAGTGTCGAGCATACCTTTGTGATGGGCTCTAGTATGGGCGGCTTAATTTCACTATATGCACTTTGTGAATATCCGGAAGTGTTTGGAGGAGCTGCTTGTATGTCAACTCATGTCCCTATGATATTAAGTAATGAACTCTCTAAAGAAAAAGCGGACCAATGGTCGGAAGCTTTTCGGAATTATCTGGATAAGAATCTCCCAAAGGCTAACAGCCGTATGATTTATATGGATAGGGGAGATGCCACTTTAGATGCTTATTATCCTCCTTATCAAGATAAACTGGACAGTCTGATGGCAAGGAAGGGTTGGAAGGCTCCCATGTGGATATCTAAGGTCTTTCCGGGAGCCGGACATACGGAGGAGGATTGGAATAAGCGTTTGGATAATCCGCTGATATTTCTTTTGGGAAGTGAAAAGAAGAGTGCTATTTGTGATAATCACGATAAGAACCTTTCACCTGATGATTATTTGATATCTAAATTTAAGGAAGCAGACATTGTTTTGTTGGCTGAAGATCATGGGGTGAAAGAGAATTTGGATTTTGTTCGAAACATGATACCTAAATTGTATGAGAATGGTATTTATATGTTGGGAATGGAGTTCGGGGCATACGAAGATCAAAGACAATTAGATTCATTGATAAATGCACCAAAGTATGATGAACAATTGGCTCGTCAGTTGATGTTTAATTATAATACCCGATGGGCTATCGTCGAGTATATGAATATTTATAAGGCTGCATGGGAGTGGAATCATTCGTTACCGGAGCAAGCGAGAAGGTTCCGTATTCTGAATATCAGTTATCGGTATAATTGGGAAGCGTTTGAAAAGGTGAGAACACCGGAAAATATGAAAAAAGTTTTTCCTTTGGGGAATACGGAAGATTTCAGATGTGCTCTTTTAGAACGTGAAGTGTTGTCTTGCCATGAGAAAATATTGGTTTTGACAGGGACAATTCATGCATTTACATCTTATTGTTTTCCTTATTATGATTATACTTCTCCTGATTTTGTGCGCTATGAAAAGCGTTTCTTAGGAAATTTGCTCTATTCAAAATATGATACGAAAGTAGTTTCTGTGGCTTTACATCAACCTTTCTTTAATTATCCAAATCATCAGCCTGCATTGGTTTCTCCAGCAGCAGGAAAATTGGAAGTGGTAATGAGTAAGTACAACAATAAACCTGTTGGTTTTGATTTGAAGGAGTCGCTTATAGGAGAATTACGTGATCATAGTTACTACTCAATGGGGCATACAGACTTTACTTTAGCGGATTTATTTGATGGATATATATTTCTTAAACCTATAAAGGAATTATCTTCCTGCACTACTGATTATAAATTTATGAATGACGGAAATTGGGAAGAGGTTGTTCGTAATAGCCCTGATCCGGATTGGCATCCGCGTCCACAGAACAAAAGGCAGTACTGGGAGACAGTGACAGAATTCATGAATATTGAAAAGAGGTATGAAAACGTCCAATGAAGTGGGAAGTAGGAATAGATGCATTCTATAGGCAGGAAAGTAAGTGTGAAAATAGTATTTTCTTGCTTATAGAATGCAGTATTTCAGTTTTTAGGTATTTACTATATAAGTAGAAACCTTAAAATATATTACTTATGAAAAACTTATTATTTTTTGCCTCTTTATGTATGGCTATTTTGTATACAGGGTGTAGTAGTGATAAAAATAATGATAGAACTGAGGATTGTTCTGATGTAATTTGCGATATGGCGTTTTTGAATATTCCAATTACAATAAAATATGAAGATGGTACACCTGTCGTATTGGATAGTTATGAAGTTATAGAAGTTGCTACAGGAAAAGTGCGGGATGTTCCTAACTGGGGAGAAGATTTTCATACATATATCATCGCTTCAGATCTTGATAGAGAAGAATTTGCAGGGAAAGAAATTGAGTTACAGCTTGTTGGTAAAATAGGAGAAAAAATAGTAGTTACTGAAAACTATGTTGTTTCAGCAAACTGTTGCCATACTTATTTAGTAAAGGGTGATAAGGAGGTTGTAGTAAAGGATAAGGAGCTTCAGTAGGTAAAGGCTGCCATAGCCCATCCCTAAAATCCTAACATTGCAGCTGGAGGAATATTCAGTACCCGACAAAGTAATCTAGTTCAGCAACCGTAGGCTTTTCTATTGGGTAATGTTCCTTTTCGTAAGCAATCACTATATCAGACATAACGGTGAGTTCTACTGCGTTTTTATCGTTTGCAGGGGTATTATCATCAACCAATGGTAGAAGCATCTCCACTCTTGCTAATGCAAACTCGTATTGTTCTTTTGTTACTTTATTCATAATCCTATACTTTACAAACTTGCAAACTTGCAAAACTTGCAGCTCCCTCACACCCACACACGTACGCGCGCGAGGAGAGGAATTGAAAAGAACGATGGGATAAAACTCGGAAATGACCGGAAAGTACCGGTGAGCAGGGCAAACTTACCAAAATAAGTTCCCTTCTTTTACTCAAGGAATAAAAGAATCTGTGCCGCTTTGTGAAAGCCTTGCAAGCGGCACAGATTATTGATGATAGTTTTATCTTTTTCAGAAAGGTGATAGGCCGAGCCAATTGAAAGTCAAAATTCACCTTATTATATACGTGCGCGTGTGTGGGTGTGAGGGAGCTGCAAGTTTTGCAAGTTTGCAAGTTTCGCAGAGCTCTTTTTTTTCTCACTTGGGAAAAAATATTTCTCCAACTGGAAAAAATATTTCTCTAATAAAACCGATGAAACCCACCAAATCCCATAAGCTGATTTCCGGTCCGTTATATTTTTGCCGACAGAAACCAGTTGATCAGGAATGTATGCTTTGATTCATGCAACCGTTTGCACTACTTCTTTTCCTGCTTCTGTTTCAAGTACTTGATAATCCGGGATAACTGGTGTACTTTTGAGCCATTAACCAATAAATTGATACCGCATGAGAAGACTTTACTCCTTTTTTATTTGTTTGCTGGCAGTGGTTGCCATGCAAGCGCAAATAGTAACCACTACTCCGGCTTTTCCGACGGAGAATGATGAAGTCACCATTATTTTTGATGCAACGAAAGGTACGGCAGGGTTGAAAGGCTTCACCGGGGATGTGTATGCACATACGGGAGTGACAATTGGGGGCACAGCCTGGCAATATGCTCCGACATGGGGAGATAACTCGGCGAAGTATAAAATGACTTCATTGGGAAATGATAAATGGCAATTAAAGCTAACTCCCAGTATTCGTGAATATTATGGCGTTAAGAGTGGCGAAACTGTAACGCAGTTAGCTTTTGTGTTTCGTAGTGCCGATAAATCGAAAGAAGGAAAAGAAACAGGTGGCAAAGATATCTTTGTTGATGTACATGCCGCCGGTTTAACCGTTCGCTTCGACCAACCTGCTGAAAAAGAAAATATACTTATCGGTACGCCTCTTACAATTGAAGCTTCTGCCTCTACGGCTTCCGATTTGAAACTTTATGTAAACGCTACCGAAATAGCTACTACAACTAATGCTACTATTATTTCCAAATCTTATACATTCTCAACAGCCGGAAGCTATACGTTGAAAGTAGAGGCTACTGCTAATGGTAAAACAGAATCCGCAACACAAAAAGTAACAGTACTGAATGGAACAAGTACTTCGGAAACGATGCCTAAGGGAGTACGTCCCGGTATTAACTATGTCAGTGATACGGAAGTAACTTTGGTGTTGCAGGCTCCGGGTAAAAAGTATGTGTATGCGGTAGGTGACTTTAATGATTGGACGCCTAAAGCAGACTATCAACTGAAACAAGACGGTGAATATTTCTGGATAACTCTTTCAGGATTGACTAAAGGAGAAGAATATGCTTTCCAATATTTGGTAGATGGTTCTATCTATGTGGCGGACCCCTATACAGATAAAGTTTTGGATCCTTGGAATGACCAGTATATCGAGAGTACAACATATCCGAATTTGAAAGCCTATCCGACCGGAAAAGCGGAAGGTATTGTTTCCGTCCTGCAAACAGGACAGGCTGCTTATAACTGGAAAGTGAAGAACTTTGAGCGCCCTGCTTCTGAAAAGTTGGTTATTTACGAAATGCTGATTCGTGACTTTACCGAGGAACATACCTTCAATGCTGCGAAAGAAAAACTGGAATATCTAAAAAATCTGGGAGTAAATGCTATTGAACTGATGCCCATCAATGAATTTGAAGGAAACACGAGTTGGGGTTATAATCCCTCGTTCTATTTTGCCGTAGATAAGTATTACGGTACAAAAAATGATTTAAGAGCTTTCGTGGATGAATGTCATAATCAGGGGATGGCTGTCATTATCGACCTTGTGCTGAATCATAGCTTTGGCCAGTCTCCTTTCTATCTCCTATATAGGGATGCGGATGGAAAACCTTCTGCTGATAATCCGTGGTATAATCAGGAGTCGAATATCAAGAATCCGAGTCTTTCATGGGGATATGATTTTAATCACGAGAGTGAATATACGCGTGCTCTGGTAGATAGCGTAGCCGGCTTCTGGATGTCAGAATATAAAATCGATGGTTTCCGTTATGACTTTACAAAAGGATTTTCCAATACTCCTTACGGAACGAGTGATTGGGCAAATGGTCCGGATGATGCACGTATTGCCAATCTGAAACGTATGTCGGCTGCTGTACAGAAGCGCCAACCGGGTGCCTATGTTATTTTTGAGCATTTGGCAACTCTCAGTGAAGAAAAGCAGTTGGGAGAAGCAGGTATCTTGTTGTGGCGTAATATGAATAACTCATATTGTCAAACTGCAATGGGATGGACTACAGAAAATGATTTCAGTGGTTTATATGCGGGAACAAGTATGCCTGCCGGTAGTTTGGTGGGATATATGGAAAGTCATGATGAAGAACGTACAGGGTTTAAAGCCTGGAAATGGGGAAATACCGGAGTAATAGCATCAACTACGAGTACAAATACCGGAATGAGCCCTGCAACAGGAAGTAATATTAATCTCTCTACCCGCACCAAACGTTTAGCCACTAATGCGGCCTTCTTCCTTACCGTACCCGGACCGAAGATGATTTGGCAATTTGGTGAGTTAGGATATGATTTCTCTATCAATAACAATAGTGACGGTACTAAATATGATGAGCAGGGTGGATATCGTACAGACCCTAAACCAATCAAGTGGGATTACTTTGAAGATGCTGACCGGAAAGAATTATACCAAACATATGCGACTTTGTTAGATTTACGCCATTCCTATCCTGAACTGTTTGCTTCAGACGCAAAGTTTAGCTGGAAAGTCGGCACTTCTAATTGGGACAGCGGACGTACCCTATCCGCCACTTCTGCTGATGGAGAGAAATCTCTTGTCGTAGTCGGAAACTTTACACTGGCAGACAAAAACCTCTCAGTTTCGTTCCCCAAGACAGGTACTTGGTATGAATTGTTGAAGGATAATAAACAAATGACTGTATCGGGCACGACGCAGACGGTTGATGTTCCGGCTCATGAATTTCGTCTTTTCACCAATTTTAAACCTACTTTGACGGATATCGAAACAACTACTCCGGATGCTGAGAAGACTTTGATATACTATAATAAGGGGATAGATACTTTAGTGTTGCCTGCCGGAGAAGCTAAACGCGTAGAAGTGTATTCTGTCAATGGTATGCTGGTTATGACACAGGAGAACTGTACTTCTGTAGGTTTATCCGCTTTGCCTGTTGGTTACTATATGGCACGGGCTTATCTGGAAGATGGAAGAGTACAGGCTTGTAAAATTATGAAATAGGTTAGTTGTTGTAAAATGGTTGATAATAGAGTTTGTTTGTGTTTTTGGAAGAAAGCTGCCGGTATATTGCTGGCAGCTGCTTCTCTTTTAGTAGTTTCTTGTGGTGAGAATATGAAGGAATTGTCTCCTTTAAGTATCGATGAATTAGGTGTTTCCATCCCCAGCGGCCATTCCCGTGAATACTCCTATACCGATAAGAGCGGAGGATTTTATTATGGAATGACTTCCACGGATAGTTGGGGGGACTGGTATGCAGGATGGAACGTAAATGCGAAACGCATTTTTGCTGACTACCGTTTGTATGTGGATGGCGAAAGACTGCTTCGGAAGAATGCCCATGTAAGGGTGTATCCGGACAGGTTGATGCGTCATTATGATAAAGCAGTAGAAACATTTTGTTTGTTGGATAAACCACGCTTACTATATGTACGTATGGATAGCATACAAGGAAAACTCGTTTCCTTGATGTTGGAAGGAGAGAATGTGACTGATGCCCGGAAAGACGGCAATTCAGTAGTTTATACGGCAAAAGAATCACCCGAAAATGTGGTGCGTATGGCACCGGCTAATGGAGTAGCCATCGAATTTAATGATAGCATAATGACTGTTCCGGCTTCTTCAGGCGGTTTCCTAATTGCTTTTGGTACGGAAGAAGACAGTCGGGAAGCCATAGAGGGTTTCCGTAAAGAAGGAGAGAATTGGCTGACAGAACGTAGTCGGCGTATACAATCTCTGCTCAATCATAATCCTTTGAAAACGAATCTGGATTCTTTGGATCATGCACTTGCCTGGATTATGCTCACTAACGACCAGCTGATAACTTATCAACATGGCGGTTACGGCATGTATGCCGGTTTGCCTTGGTTTACGGACTTCTGGGGAAGGGATATGTTTATCTCTATGCCGGGTGCAGTGCTTTGCACCGGACAATTTGAGACAGCACGTGATATCCTTGCATCTTTTGCCCGCTATCAGGACACTGTTTCCACTTCTCCCACTTACGGACGTATTCCCAACCGCCTGAATCTGGAAGGTGTTCTGTATAATACCACCGATGGAACGCCCCGCTTTGTGATGCAAGTACACGATTATCTGAAATATACAGGTGATACGGCTTTTGTGAAAGAGATATATCCTTCGGTAAAGATTGCTACAGATGCCTCTTTGCGTCTGTATACCGATGAGAAAGGTTATCTCACCCATGCCGATGCGGACACCTGGATGGATGCCAAGCGCCAAAGTAAATATCCTTGTTCACCACGTGGCAACCGTGCTGTAGATGTGCAAGCTCTATGGTATATCCAGTTGATGAATGCTGCGGATCTTGCCCGTTATATGAATAGGGAAGAGGATGCCAGGCGCTGGAATGATGCGGCGGCACGTCTTCGTTCAAACTTTGAACGGGATTTTGTAGATACTGCCACTCAATTTGTTTACGATCATTTGAATACAGACGGTACCGGTGATACGCAAATTCGTCCCAATGCTATCTATGCGCTGGATCTGATTTCTGATTCAAACTTAAAGATGCATGAAACCAAAGAAGTTTGGGAACGTCTGGTATATCCCTGGGGTGTGTCGTCACTCGATCAGGATGACGAACAATTCCATCCTTATCATGAGCAGTGGCATCGTTATCATAAAGACGATGCTTATCATAACGGTACGATATGGCTTTGGAACAATGGTATGGCAATGCAACGGATGATAGAGAACGGACAAGCGGACATCGCTTATACTTTATTCAGGAATATGAACCGCCAGGCTCTTGCCGAAGGTGCTGTCGGCAGTCTGTCGGAGAATGCGGATGCATGGCCGCGTGCCGGACAGACGTGGGTGCGGCGCAGCGGGACTTTCCTGCAAGCATGGAGTAATAGCGAGCATATCCGGGTATGGAATCAGTATTTCCTGGGAGTGCGTCCTGATATGCTCAATCACTCTATCACCCTTGCTCCGCAGCTTCCTTCCGACTTGAAAGAGGTGGACAGCCGGGTAAATATTGGGGATGGCATACTTCACATGATTATCTCTAAAGAGAATGCCAATGGAACATATCGTTATGAATGGAATGGTGCTCCTGTAACTCTCAAATTGGATATTGATTCTTATCAGACATTGGATGTTCCGGTATCGACCGGTAGTTTGATTACTGCAAAAGCGGATGGAGCGTGCATGACTGTAGAAGTATCTGATGCTTCCGGTAAGAAGACAGCCAATCACATTGTAGAGCCGGATGCTGCCAAAGTAGAAAAGAAAAAACTGCAAGATGCTTATTTCAGCGATACTCACTTTGCAAAGCCTTCTTACAGGGAGAATATAAAGAGTATGTCACGCTATTTTGATCCGCCATTGACGTATCAGAGTATAGAATAAGGCTATTCGTAAATCTTGTTCAACAGTCTGTTCAGCCATTCCCAGCGGAAGCGGAACCAGCGGCGGGTGCTACTTTGTTTCCCGCCGAAACGTAGAACGAAGTCACGGTAACCATGTTTGCGGAAGGGGAGACCGACATCCATAAATTCAAGATGGCGGTAGCCCCGTTTCTTGGCATCGGTGAGGGCATGCCATACGGCAAGTATACCCGGATATTGCAGGGCATAAGTTTTGCGCATCCCACCTGAAAACCAGAGGTAGGCGTTATCCTCAGAATAGATGCAGGCACTGCCACCGATGATTTTATCTTTATACGTAACTATGAATATCTTACTTTGTTTTCCTTGCACCATTTCTTTTTCCATATGCTGGAAGAACTCTTTGCTGGGAAAGTGGCGGCGTATTTTTGAAGAATAAACATGGTGCAGCATTTGGGAGAACGACTGTATCTCTTCTGTGTTGTGGACTTCCCGTACTTCTGCGCCATTCTTCAATCCTTTCTTAATCTGCCGGATGCGTGATGGACTGAAACGCTCTTCTACATATTCCCTGCTGTGCAGGGAGTTGCGTACCTGAAGCCAATTGATGGCAAAATAGTGGTTCTTGCGGAAGGATTTATAACCGAATAGTGAGTTCTCCAGATTACGGAATTCAATGAGGAATGCTTCCCGCAATGCCTCGTCAGTCAGCCGTTGCAACATCTCGCCAAAGACAAATTCCTTGTCTGCCGTTTCATCAAAATACTCTCCCGTACCATAGATTTCACACCTTTTGATAATGGCAGGAGGAAACAGGCGGACACTCTTTCGTATTGCTGCCAATAGCTTGGCAACGGGTTTTCCGCCTTCGGATGCAACGATGAGAAGGGGCGTGTAACCTGTGGTTGCTTCATAGATGCGAAACAACTCGATGGAGTGAAACGTATTTTTGCCCGGTAGTTCCGGGATGTCACTCCCGTGGTAATATGTCGTTAGTTTCAGAGGCATTGACTGCAAATTTAAAAAATAATCTTGTATCTTTGCACTATTAAACAATAATTTAGCTACGAGCTACAGGCTACGGGTACCTTGCGGTATGATAGCATAAACACTTGTAGCATGTAGCTTGTAGTTACTCAACTTAATAGATATGGAAAATTTCAGTGAATTACTAAAAGTTCGCCGTAGCATGCGGAAGTTTACGGATGAAGAGTTGACACAGGAACAAGTTGTTGCTTTGATGAAAGCTGCATTGATGTCACCCACTTCCAAGCGGACAAATGCATGGCAGTTTATTATGGTGGACAATAAGGAATTGCTCGAAAAATTATCACATTGCAAAGCGCAGTCATCGCAGTTCATTGCCGATGCTCCGTTGGCAATTGTGGTGACGGCCGATCCGTTGGCAAGCGATGTGTGGATTGAAGATGCTTCCATTGCTTCGATTATTATACAGTTACAGGCAGAAGATATGGGCTTAGGCAGTTGTTGGGTACAGGTGCGCGAACGTTCCACCGCTACCGGAATGCCGTCCGATGAATATGTGCGTGAAGTACTCGACATTCCCTTGCAGTTGCAGGTGCTCAGTGTCATTGCTGTCGGACACAAGGGCATGGAGCGTAAGCCTTTCAGTGAAGAACATCTGCAATGGGAAAAGGTTCATATCAATAAATTTGGAGGAAAGTAACGGTGGCCGCAACAAAAGCAAACAATAACCGCGATACTTACAAGGCTACGGCCATTACATTGATTGTTTTCGGTATACTTTATTTAGTGGATAAATTGATTCATTTCTCCAGTATCGGCTTGCCGTGGGTGATGAATAAGGATAATTTTCTGCTATACACAGCGATTATATTCCTTATTTTCAAACGTGATAAATCGGTGGGACTGGTGCTGATAGGCTTGTGGCTGGTATTGAATTTCGGATTGATAACGGCACTGCTCGGCACGATGTCTGCTTATCTGTTGCCGGTGGCCCTGCTGGTTCTTGGAATTATTTTATATTGGTTGGCTACAAGATGAAAAGAAGTGTGCAAGATACGCCGATAGTCTTTATCGGTGCCGGAAATCTGGCGACAAATCTGGCTAAGGCTTTATACCGGAATGGTTTTCGCATAGTTCAGGTGTATAGCCGTACTACCGATGCTGCCCGTACATTGGCGCAGGCGGTGGAAGCGGAATATACGACTGAACTTTCTGAAGTGTCAAAAGAAGCCAGGCTCTATATCGTTTCTCTGAAGGATGACGCTTTCGTGGAATTATTGCCGGAAATTGTTGCCGGTAAGGGAGATGCATTGTTGGTTCATACGGCCGGTAGTATTCCGATGAGTATCTGGGACGGGAGAGCATCGCGCTATGGAGTATTTTATCCTATGCAGACATTCAGTAAGCAACGTGCTGTGGATTTCCATGCGATACCTTTCTTTGTGGAGAGTAATTCGCCGGAAGATACGGAATTGCTGAAAGCGGTTGCTTCGGTGCTTTCGGAAAAGGTATATGAGGCGACTTCCGAACAAAGGAGAAGTCTGCATCTGGCAGCGGTGTTTACCTGTAATTTTGCCAATCATATGTATGCCTTGGCTGCTGATTTGTTGAAGAAATATAATCTTCCGTTTGATGTGATGTTGCCTTTGATTGATGAGACTGCACGTAAGGTGCATGAACTGGAACCAAAACAGGCACAGACAGGACCGGCTGTGCGCTATGATGAGAATGTAATCAATAAACATGTGGAGATGCTGGCGGATGAACCGGAGATGCAGGAATTGTACCGGTTGATAAGCGAGAACATACATCATTTGCAAAACAAGCAATGATTGTGGGCGTAAGAAGCAATGTTTTGGCCTATAAGAAGCAATGTTTCGGGGTAGGACAAGCATTGTTTTTTAACGAATAATCTTATAAAAAATAGTTGAAGTGAGTACCATTAATTATGATCTGAAAAAGATAAAAGCTCTCGTGTTTGACGTTGACGGCGTCTTGAGTGCCAACGTTATACCAATGAGTCCGGAAGGAGAACCTATGCGTACCGTAAATATCAAAGACGGCTATGCTCTTCATCTCGCTTCCAAACAAGGGATGATACTGGGTATCATCACCGGTGGACGTTCCGAAGCGGTACGCAAACGCTTCATGGCTTTGGGTATTCCTTCCGAGGATATCTACATGTCCTCTTCTGTTAAAATCCATGATTACCATGATTTCCGTAACCGTCATGGGCTGAAAGATGAAGAAATCCTTTATGTGGGCGATGATATTCCTGACATAGAGGTGATGCGTGAGTGTGGTTTGCCCTGTTGCCCCAAAGATGCGTCTGCGGAAGTGAAAGATGTTTCCTGTTATATCTCCCATGCCAATGGTGGCTATGGATGTGGACGGGATGTTGTGGAACAAGTCTTGAAAGTTCAGGGGCTTTGGATGGATGATAAGGCATTCGGATGGTAGGATGACAGGCAAATTGAAAATTAATGATTAAAAAAATAAAGAGGCGATGTTGGATAATTTGAAGAAATATAAAGTGATACTTGCCAGTAATTCTCCCCGGAGGAAGGAGTTGCTGGCAGGTTTGGGGGTGGACTATGAGGTGCGGACATTGCCTGATGTGGATGAATCTTATCCTGAGACTTTGCAGGGTGCGGATATACCTTTGTATATTGCTAAAGAAAAAGCGGACGCTTATGTTGCCATGATGCAACCCGGTGAACTGATGATTACGGCAGATACCATTGTCTGGCTGGATGGACAGGTCTTGGGAAAACCGGTAGACCGTGAGGATGCCTTGCGAATGTTGCGTACTATGTCGGGACGTTCCCATGAAGTTTTTACGGGCGTATGCATCACCACCACCGAGTGGCAAAGAAGTTTCACAGCACAGACTGAGGTGCGTTTTGCTACTTTGAGTGAAGACGAAATAGCCTATTACGTAGATAGATTCCAGCCTATGGATAAAGCCGGAGCCTATGGAGTACAGGAGTGGATTGGCTTTATCGGCGTGGAAAATATATCGGGAAGTTACTATAACATCATGGGACTCCCTGTGCAGAAACTGTACAGGGAGCTATTGAAAGTGTAAATAAAATCTTGATTGATCGTTTTATTCAATCATGTCCAACATCAACGGAACATCCTCTTCTGCAATTCCTTGTTTGAGGAGACTCTTCCGATCTCTGTCGAATATTTCCAGAAAGGCATCCTTGCTGCCGCTTTCTGCCATAGCCTTGCCATACAGTCCGGCCGCTTTTTCTATACTGCCCAGCACCCATGCCACATGTCCGGCATTGAGGTAGTCGGTTGCGAGTGGTTTTCCGGCAAGAATCTTATCGTAGTATTTCATGGCCTGTTCGTGCTTGCCGCTGACAAACGAACACCAGCCGATGCCACGCCATGCTTTCGTGCAATCATTTTCCAGAAAGTCCAGTTTGAAGAAATATTGCAAAGCTTCATCATACCGTTTCTGTTCCGCCAGGCAACTACCGGTGTAGAACAATACATTCCGGTTTTCCGGCTGGATGGCTTCCACGCGGTGATAATATTCCAATGCTGCATCAAAATTCTTCATCTGACGATAACATGTAGCCAGATGGCGGAGCGTCCACAGGTGGCCCGGTTTCAACATATCAGCTTTCATGTAGGCATCCACGGCTTCCTGGTATCGTTTTTCTTTTTGCAGGCAGAAACCTGTTTTCTGGAAAATATCGGCATTAGCCTGTTTCCGGTCAATCAGCATCCGGTAAAGTTCCAATGCTTCTGCCGGATGTTCTTTGCGGAAGTGGAAGTCGGCAACGGCAGTCAGCAGTTCGGAATCGCTCAACAAACCTTTCAACACCGGGTTGCGATGTAAAGCTATCTCTTCCTGGAAGATATTGTGGAACTCATATCTGCGCTGGTTCAACTTGAAGAAACGGTATAAGTCATGAATATACTGGTTGCTGATAACATCGGGTCGTTCGGCATATTGCTTCAGACTTGCGCTGTTTTTCTCTTCCATAAAGTCGCTTTGGTCTTGGGGAGTCATCTGGCTCAACATCATATCCCGTTGTGTCTGTGGCAACTGTGCGATGGTGAAGCAGAATGAATACTTATCGCTGTTGCAGAAGAACCCCGATTGAAGGATGATGGAGAGAACGGAACTTTCGCCTGACTGGTTCAGACCGACCTGATGAATGATGCTGGAGTGCATCCGGTCGAAAGGATAGAACCAGTTATGCGGTTCGCGGAAGAAAGGATATCCTTTGAGTTGTGCGAAGGTACTCATGTATACGTCGGCTCCTTCCAATTGTAAATCATTCATTTCACGTATCTTGTCTCCCAATCCCGATTGTTCGAATGCTTGCTCCCAGTCGGGGTTGCGGTCGTTCTCGTCCGTTTCTTCAAAACCGAATTTCATGTTGCGCATGATATTCACATTCTTCATCATCTCGGGGATGATTTCTTCCCGCATTTTCCTGTCAATCTTCTCTGTTTCCTGGCTGCGGAGCAACTGAATATAGACACGGTTCAACTGTTTGCTGAAATCCGGGTCTTCTTTGTAGAGTGATATGCGTGCTTCCAGTTCCGGATAAAGCGCAATGCGTGAGGGATAGAGATGCAAAGTGATGACAAGCCCCACCAAAGCTCTTTGGTTTACCTGAGGATTGACGTGACGTAAGCCGTCGAGCAGCCAATTAACTTTGCGCTCATCAAAACATTCCATCAGGCTGAGGGTGACAGCACTGACAAACAGACATAAATCGTTGACCGGTACGATTTCCGACCGGAGCATACTTTCTGCCTGCACCATTTCTTCTACGGTCCAGCTGCTGTTGCTCCATGTAGTGAGGAACATGACTTGCAAGGTCTCTTCATGCCGTTTCAGAATAGCATCCAGTCCCTGGTAGTTTGCCAATTGCGATACAGCCATTTCGTCTGTGAAACCTTCCAGAATCCTTTGGAAAGTAGAGAGGTCGTATGCTTTCGGAAGCTGGTTCGGATTTCTGCGCAAAGAGTGGTAATAGTGGGTAGACACCTCATCCAGCAGGATAAGGCGTGTTTGGTCGGCTATCTCCCAGGTGTCAACTAATAGCTGGCGGTATAGTTTCTGCCGTTCCGGGTCCGTCATTCCCAACTTCATGTATTGCAACATATATTGATAGGAAGTCTGGATTTGTTCCAACCGGTTACGGAGGGTCCAGTCGTTACCATTGTACAGGAAAGCATCCAGGTGAACGAGAGCTTCTTTCAACCGTTTGTTTTCCAGTAGACTGATAATTTGGTTATATTGTTTTTGGATGGATTGTTCATTCATATTCAGGCCTTTCTTTAATACTTTATTTATATAAGGTACAAAAATAATGCCAAAAAGGTTCGGCCTTTCAGAAAATACTGATGGCTGTTTTAGTTGTCAGTAGTTCAAGAGCTTTCATGCCCATCACGGAGTTACCTTTCGGGTTGAGTCGCGGGCTCCATACGGCTACTGAGTATTTGCGCGGACAAACAGCCGCAATGCCACCGCCTACGCCACTTTTACCGGGTAGACCCACCAGATAAGAAAATTCCCCGGCTTCATCGTAGAAACCGCATGTCTGCATAATGGCGTTGATACGCTTCACTTGCGAAGTGGTCAGTTCAATGCCGTCAAAGCTGAAGGGCCTGGTGTGGTCGGCAAAGGGGAGGAAAGCACGTGCCAGTTCCCGGCAATTCATGCCTATGGAGCATTGGCGGAAATAGAAACGGAGCACCCGTTCGATGTCATTTTCTATATTGCCGTGATACTTCAGCATATTGGTGATGGCAGCGTTCAGATAACCGTATTCCCGTTCGGAAGTTGCCATACTTTCATTATACTGTATCATGTCATTTCCGCAAAGCTTCCGTACAAAAGAAAGATATTCTCTTTCGGGATAATCGAGTACCGAAAGTAGTACATCCGCCATTACCAGCGCCCCTGCATTGATCAGCGGATTACGGGGAATGCCCCGTTCCATTTCCAGTTGGAAAATGGAGTTGAATGCGTTGCCGGACGGTTCTACACCTATGCGCTTCCAGAGTTCGTTACCTATCCGGCCGAAGCTCATGGCAAGGGAGAAAACTTTCGAAATACTTTGTACAGCGAAGCGCTCATCACTGTCCCCCTGGGCATATTCTTTTCCTTCGATGGTACGCAGGCAGATGCCGTAGCGGTCGGGGTTTACTTTCAGCAACTCCGGAATATAACTTGCCGGTTCACCAGTTTGGGCATACGGTTGTATTTCCTCGTATATCTCTTTCAGGATTTGGTTGTAGTTCATGGTATTGATGGTTTTTCTTTAGAAGCGCACTTGCAACTGTGCTTGCAGCAGGTTGCTGTTGTCTCCGATGTGGCGATTACAGTATGTATATTGCGCTTGTACCCTGCATTTGGGATAGAACCAGTATTGCAGACCTACTACGTAATTGGTTTGTTTATCATCCAGCACCTTGCTCTTGTTGAAGTAATCGTAAGATGCTATTACGTCAAACTTGGGGAATACGTGGGCGGAGGCAGTTACATAGTAACCGTCACTTTTCACATGCCCGTCTTTTCCTGCAAGATACTCCGTGCGTACATCAACCGGTTTGGTCTTGATGACTGCACCTGCCGACCAGCGGTTACGGGTGTAATTGTCACCTGTCTGTATATCCGGATTAAGGGAGGAAGTTGCTACTGCGCATCCTTTTCCTTTCACGAAAGAACCGCCTACAGATAACCAGTCCAACGGATTTACCATCAGGTTACCTACAATATCTTTCTGGCTGTTTTTATCTTTCAGGTTGATTCCTTGTCCGTTCATTAATGCAAAATTATAATTGACCAGTTTACCGAACAGGTCACCGTAAATCAGTAATCCCATATCGCGTCCGCTGGAAGAGCCATATAACGGGTCGCTGCCGTTGATTCCCGCCAGATAGTTAACGGATTGTGAGTAACAGTTTATCAGTTCCACATAACAGGGAGACATCGGGTTCTCAATCGTGTACATGGTTTTGAACTGTCCGATGCGGGCGGTCAGTTGCGGCAAGAATTTGTATTCGGTGTATGCTTCGAGAATTTTTCCGGTATTGGCGAAGCTGTACATGAAGTAGCATGTCCAGCGGTCGGTAATTTTTCCTTGTGCCATGAAGATGACACGTTTGATGTCGAATGTGTTGCTTGCTCCATCTGCGTCGTCGTAGGTATATCCCACCTGTGCATATCCGGCGAGACTGATACGGTCTTTAAGTGTGTTTACTACGTCATTCAAACAAGCATCTTGTGCGGTTGCCATCAAGGCGGAGAGCAAGAAGGCAAAGGATAACAGAGTTCGTTTCATTTCTAAATATAAGATTAAAAAAAGGCAACTCTTTGGAAAAAAGAGCTGCCTTTCCGTATGATAATGTTTATTCTTATTCGTTGATAGCAGCGATACCCGGAAGAACTTTTCCTTCGATTGCTTCGAGCAATGCACCACCACCTGTTGAAACATAAGAAACACCGCTTGCCAAGCCGAACTTGTTAACGCAAGCTACAGAGTCACCACCACCTACGAGTGAGAAAGCACCGTTCTTGGTAGCCTCTACGATAGCTTCGCCTACTGCACGTGAACCGTGAGTGAAGTTTTCGAATTCGAATACACCAGTCGGGCCATTCCACAAAATAGTCTTGGAGTTCTTGATAACGTCTGCAAAGATCTCTTCAGTCTTAGGACCGATATCCAGACCTTCCCAACCATCAGGAATTTCGTCTACCGGACAGAACTTCGTGTTGGCATCGTTAGAGAAAGCGTCGGCAATCTTAGCGTCAACAGCCAATACCATGTTTACACCTTTCTCTTTTGCTTTCTTCATCAGGTCGAGAGCCAGATCCAGTTTGTCATCTTCGCAGATAGAAATACCGATCTTGCCACCCATAGCCTTAGTGAAGGTATAGGTCATACCACCGGCAATAATCAGGTTGTCCACCTTGTTCAGCAGATTCTCAATGATTTCAATCTTGGAAGAAACTTTAGAACCACCCATAATAGCAGTGAACGGACGTTTAATGTCATTCAACACCTTATCAACAGCCTTCACTTCTTTTTCCATCAGATAGCCGAACATTTTGTTGTCCTTATCAAAGTATTTAGCAATCAGAGCTGTGGAAGCATGTGCACGGTGAGCAGTACCGAAAGCGTCGTTTACGTAGCAGTCAGCATAAGAAGCCAATTTCTTGGTGAATTCTTTCTGGCTTTCCTTAACGGCTTTCTTGGCAGCAGCTTTTTCTTCGTCCGTAGCATCTTCAGCCAAACCGCGGGGTTTGCCTTCTTCTTCAGCATAGAAACGGAGATTTTCGAGCAACAGCACTTCACCCGGTTGCAGAGCAGCAGCTTTCACAGCAGCTTCTTCGCCCATGCAGTCGTTAGCAAACTGTACCTCAACACCCAGCAATTCGGATAAATGATTCAGGATGTGTTTCAGAGAGAATTTGTCAGCCGGGCCTTTCGGACGACCGAGGTGAGAACCGATAATTATACTGCCACCGTCAGCCAGGATTTTCTTCAGCGTAGGAAGAGCAGCACGCATACGGTTATCATCTGTAATGTTGAAGTTTTCGTCCAAGGGCACATTGAAATCCACGCGGACGAATGCCTTTTTACCGGCAAAGTTGAATTGATCAATTGTCATAATACTCTATTTTATTTAAAAGTGTTACTGATTTCGTTTCGTGAGCGCAAAGATAATGTTTATTTCTTTTCTTTTGCTATGAAACCGTCATTTATTCTTTATCTTTCGGCTTCTCTTTGCTAACTTTATACTTCTCGCAATAATATTTGCACATCAATTGCAAACCGCAGTTGTCACATTGCGGTGTACGTGCCTGGCAGATGTATCGTCCGTGCAGAATCAGCCAATGGTGGGCAATGGGGATGTCGGCTTCCGGAATGTTTTTCACCAGTTCTTTTTCTACACTGAACGGGGTGGTGCAGGCATCCGACACCAGTCCGAGGCGGTGGCTGACGCGAAACACATGGGTGTCTACCGCCATTGCAGCTTTGTTGAATACGACGGACTGAATCACGTTTGCTGTTTTGCGTCCCACACCGGGAAGTTTCACGAGTTCTTCCAGAGTACCGGGCACTTCACTGTTGAAGTCTTTCACCAGCATCTTTGCCATTCCCACCAGGTGTTTCGCTTTATTGTTGGGATAAGATACGCTGCGGATATACTCATAGATTACTTCGGGCGTACTGGCTGCGAGGGCTTCCGGGGTGGGGAAGTCGCGATACAATGGCGGAGTAATCATGTTTACCCGTTTGTCTGTGCATTGGGCGGAGAGAATAACCGCTATCAACAGTTCGAACGGATCGTTGTAGTGCAGTTCTGTTTCGGCTATGGGACGGTTCTCCCGAAACCAGGCGAGGATTTTCTCGTAACGTTCTTTTTTTCTCATCGCAATTTATTTTTATGGTAATGTGGAGCTACTTTTCCATTAAAATAGAGCATGGACACGATGGTAAGACAGGCTCCGAACAAATAGGCTTTATCAAAAGTGCTGACTTCCGCAATATATCCTCCTGTCAGCATACCGATACCGATGCCTACATCCCAGGAAGTCAGGTAAGTGGAAGTGGCGGTACCGCGTTGGCTGTTGGGCGCCAGGTTGACGAACAGTGTGTTGTAAGCTGGAAACATGATTCCGAAACCTACCCCTAACAACAGTGCTACTGCAAAGAAAACAACGGTGCATAGCATGTTGTTCCAATTGATAATATATACACAGGCTGAAAGCAGGAAGAAACTGAACACAACGAGATATAGTCCGGCAGAAATGACTTGCGTAATCTTTCCCCTGTCTACTATTTTTCCGGAGAAGATACGTGAAATGGCCATACCTATCGCCATAAAAGTAAAGAAGAAACCGGTAGTGGCATTGATGCCGATTTGTTTGGCGTACATAGCTACGTAGTTCGTTGTCATCCCATAGGGGATTGAAAGCAGTAGCAGACTGATTCCTGCCGGAATACCTTTCAGCAGGATGAAGCGGTCGAGCGATATGGGTTCCCGCCTTACGGGGGGCTTATAGGGCGTTTTCACCAGACTTGCGCAAACAAAACCGGCGATACAAGAGCCCAACGAGCAGCAGAAGATAGTAGTATAATCCACTCCCGCATCATGCAGAAACAATCCGGACATTGGTCCTACCGCCATGGCGATATTATTAGAAAGACCGTAGTACCCCAGTCCTTCGCCGCGCCGTGATGAGGGCATGATGTCGATGACTACCGTGTTGCCTCCCACCGTCACCATTCCGAATGATACTCCTTGTATGATGCGGAACATGATGAACAGCGTCAGTGAACCGGCAATGATATATCCGGCAAACATCGTCATAAAGATGAAGTAAGCCATCAGATATAGGGGTTTACGTGCAAAGCTGTCCAGGAAATATCCGGAGAAGGGACGGATGCATAATGCGGCTACCGTATAGCATGAAAGAATGATGCCGATTGTAGAATTACCCGCACTGAACACCTCGGACAGATAAAAAGGAAGTACCGGTATCAGCAACCAGAAGCCGAAGTACAGCAGGAAGTTGGCTGCAAGAATAAAGCAATAGCTGGGAGTGACAAGTCTATCTTTCATAATGGGCAGCTTGATGAATACGGGAAATATATCCGGGCGAATAATTATTCGCCCCTACATACTTTGTGAAATCCGGAATGGTAACCTTGAAATCCGGAACAGTGTATCATTGTAGGGGCGAATAATCATTCGCCCGGTATACGTCAATTATTAGTAAGCGGCTTCGAATTCCTTCAAGAACCTCGTGTCGTTTTCAGAGAACATACGAAGGTCTTTCACCTGATATTTCAGGTTGGTGATGCGTTCGATACCCATACCGAGGGCATATCCGCTGTATACCTTGCTGTCGATTCCGTTGCTTTCCAGTACATTGGGGTCTACCATACCGCAACCCAGGATTTCTACCCATCCGGTGTGTTTGCAGAAAGGGCAACCTTTTCCGCCGCAGATGTTGCAACTGATATCCATTTCCGCACTTGGTTCCGTGAACGGGAAGTATGACGGGCGCAAACGGATTTTGGTATCTTCACCGAACATCTCTTTGGCAAAGAGCAGCAACACTTGTTTCAAGTCAGTGAAAGATACATCCTTATCTACGTATAATGCCTCTACCTGATGGAAGAAACAGTGTGCGCGGTAGCTGATGGCTTCGTTGCGATATACACGTCCCGGGCAGATGATGCGGATAGGGGGTTGTGATGTTTCCATTACACGGGTCTGTACGGATGAAGTGTGCGTGCGCAGCACGATGTCGGGATGCGCTTCGATGAAGAAAGTATCCTGCATGTCGCGTGCGGGGTGATCTTCGGCAAAGTTCAATGCGGAGAACACGTGCCAGTCGTCTTCAATTTCCGGGCCTTCGGCGATGCTGAAACCAAGACGGGCGAATATATCGATGATTTCGTTCTTTACGATGGTGAGCGGGTGGCGTGTACCTAGTTCTACCGGATAAGCCGAACGGGTGAGATCGATGTCATCGCAGCCCGTATCTTGACTTTCGAACTGTTCTTTCAAGGCATTAATCTTTTCCTGAGCCTTGTTTTTCAGTTCATTCAGTCTCATGCCGACTTCTTTCTTCTGTTCGGCAGCCACATTGCGGAAGTCTGCCATCAGGTCGTTGATTGCACCTTTTTTACTGAGGTATTTGATGCGGAGTGCTTCCAGTTCCTCGGCATTGGCAGCTTTCAGTGCTTCCACTTCTTGCAGAAGCTGGTTGATTTTAGCTATCATATATATCTTTGTTTATTATTTTATTCCGAAAATACATAAAACGGTGCAAAGATACAATTTTATCATGATTCCGGTTGCAAACTCTCTAAGAAAATAAATCGGTTGTGAGGAAAATGCCGGTGTCTGGAATGTGGGATAACAATATATGGGAACCGGGACAACAATATATGTAATGCAGGATAACAATATATGTGATGACAGATAACAATATATCAGATTGTGGTCAGCAACTCTTCCGGTTTGTGTCAGGTTTGCATTTTTCCGACTTTTTTCAGTACTTGTGTTACACACATTTGTATTAATAGGGGGTAGGGGGTGGTACCTATTATTATAAAATGTGTGTAACAAGGGCTATAAAAAATATAAAGAAATACAGTCCTTTTGGGTGTGGGCGTTTATGGAAAATGCACACAAAAGCAAAAGTGTGTATGCTGAATTATATGCGTTGAAAATAACTGTCTGATATCATAGAGCGAAGGCATTGATATGAGAAAAAATGTTGATTTTAACATATTTCTTAAAAATACATCATGAATAATCTTTTGTATAAGCAAATTTTTCGAACAGATATTAAAAAAATATATTAATGGGGCTCTCTGATAACAACTTGACACTTATTCAGCTATCTTTATTACAGAAACTAGTGGCCACAAGTATTTTTCATATTACTAACAATATCTGTATAATGTTCTGTCTATGACAAAAACATTGTAGGGTAATTAATTTGAAACTATGGAAATCAAGAAAACACCCAAAGCGAACCTGGAAAGTAAGAAACCGACTTGGTTACTTATAGGTTATGTAGTTGTATTGGCCTTCATGTTCATTGCATTCGAGTGGACGCGTGATATCCGGATTGACACAAGCGGCGGTATCATCGAGAATGTATTTGAGCAGGACATGGAAATTCCTATTACCACGCAACATGAACTGGCTCCACCGCCACCACCTCAGGTTACTCCTATTAACGATGTCTTGACAATCATTGATGATGATGCCCAAGTGGAAGAAACCACTTTCAGATCTACGGAGGAAACAGGTGAAGATGTGGAGATAAAACACATCTCCGTTACCGTAGAAGAGGATGTGCCTGTAGAGGATGAAATCTTTGAAGTGGTGGAAGAAAAGCCTGATTTCGCCGATGGTGGTATGATGGGACTGATGCGTTATCTGCGGGATAATATGAAATATCCTACCGTTGCTCAGGAAACGGGTACAGAAGGGCGCGTGACTGTGCAGTTTGTCGTAAACAAGGATGGTAGCATTGTGGATGTTAAGGTGGCAAAGGGTATCGATCCTTATCTGGACAAAGAAGCCGTTCGCGTAATCTCCTCTATGCCGAAATGGAAACCGGGTAAACAGCGTGGCGTTCCTGTACGTTGCAAATTTACGGTTCCCGTTACGTTCAAATTGCAGTAGTGAAAGTTGTTAATACATGAGAAAAGAGATCGCCCGACTTTAATTGTTAAAGTCGGGCGCTCTCTTTTTGTGTATCAGTATGATATGAACTTGTGGAGCGTATGAGACTCGAACTCATCACCTCGACACTGCCAGTGTCGCGCTCTAGCCAGATGAGCTAACGCCCCGTTTCATTCTTTTGCCAACGTTTGCGGTAATTCCCACATTTTGGTGGTGCAAATATAATGCATTATTCTGAAATAATTGCTATGTTTGCGAAACAAAGTGAAAGAAAAAAATATGCTGATCTATAATACAACCTATCAAGTAGAAGAGGGACAGGAAGATAACTTCCTGATCTGGATGAAAGAATTTTATCTTCCCGAAGTGGAAAAGACCGGTTCACTGCACGCACCACGTATGGTTCGTGTGTTGAGCCATCGTGAAGAGGGGAGCACTTGTTATTCCCTTCAGTTTGAAGTGGAAAACTCCGGTATACTGCATCGTTGGCATCTGGAGCAGGGGACTAAACTGAACGAAGAGCTGGTGAAGATATTCAAAGATAAAGTGGTCGGTTTCCCGACTCTGATGGAGGTGATAGAGTGATACAACCGGTTAAAGAAAAGATAATTCTGGGCATCGACCCCGGTACGACCATTATGGGGTATGGTGTGTTGCGTGTGCGAGGGACAAAACCCGAAATGATAGCTATGGGGATTATCGACCTGCGTAAATTCGGCGACCACTACCTTAAACTGCGTCATATACACGAACGGGTATTGAGTATCATCGAGAGTTATCTGCCTGATGAACTGGCTATTGAAGCCCCTTTCTTCGGAAAGAACGTGCAGTCGATGCTAAAACTGGGACGTGCGCAAGGCGTGGCAATGGCTGCTGCCCTCAGCCGGGATATACCTATCACTGAATATGCTCCTTTGAAAATAAAAATGGCTATCACCGGAAACGGACAGGCTTCCAAAGAACAGGTGGCGGACATGCTGCAACGCATGCTCCACTTTGCAAAAGAGGATATGCCTACTTTCATGGATGCCACGGACGGTCTTGCCGCCGCTTATTGTCACTTCTTGCAAATGGGACGTCCCACGGTGGAGAAAGGATATCATGGCTGGAAAGACTTTATCGCCAAGAATCCCGACAAAGTGAAGAAATGAATCTTCCGGTACTAATCACTGAACAATTAATCATAAAAATAACTACCATGAAACTGAATGAACTTGCCTTGATTGGAGTGGCCGCAGCTACAGTGACCAGCTGTGCTCCGACAAAGAATGAGTACGCGTCTTATGAGTTGTATCCCGTCCGTTCGGGTAGCCTGACGGAAATGGAGTATACACCCGGAGTGACGAACTTTACGTTATGGGCACCCACTGCCGATGAAGTACGCCTGATGTTGTTTGATGCAGGCGATGGCGGTCACGCTTACGAAACTATTTCGATGACGCCCGACAAAGAAGGAACCTGGACTGCAAAAGTGGAAAAAGACCTGTTGGGGAAATTCTATACATTCAATGTGAAAATCAATGATAAATGGTTGGGAGACACTCCGGGAATCAACGCTAAAGCAGTAGGGGTGAACGGAAAACGTGCCGCCATCATTGATATGGAAGCGACCGATCCCGAAGGTTGGGCAAATGACAAACGTCCGGCACTGGCTTCTCCGGCAGATGCAATTATTTATGAAATGCATCACCGTGACTTCTCTGTAGACCCTTCATCCGGTATTCAGAATAAAGGCAAGTTCCTTGCTTTGACGGAAGAAGGAACATTGAGCCCTGAAAAGCTGGCAACGGGTATCGATCATCTGAAAGAATTAGGTGTGACGCACGTACACATCCTGCCGTCATACGACTACGCTTCTGTAGACGAAACGAAACTGGATGAAAATAAATACAACTGGGGATATGACCCGCAGAACTATAATGTGCCTGATGGCTCGTATTCTACCGATCCTTATAATCCTTCTATCCGTATCAAAGAATTCAAGCAAATGGTACAGGCATTGCATAAGGCTGGTATTCGTGTAGTGCTGGATGTGGTCTACAATCATACTTTCAATACCGCTGAAAGCAATTTTGAGCGTACGGCGCCGGGGTATTTTTATCGTCAGATGCCCGATGGAAGTTTCGCCGACGGTTCTGCATGTGGCAATGAAACGGCAAGTAACCGCCCCATGATGCGGAAATATATGGTAGAATCCGTATTGCATTGGCTTAACGAGTATCATCTGGACGGTTTCCGCTTCGACCTCATGGGCATCCATGATATTACGACCATGAATGAAATCCGCAAAGCAGCTACGGCGGTTGACCCGAGTATCATTATTTATGGTGAAGGTTGGGCGGCTAAGGCTCCCCAGATGCCGGAAGATTCGTTGGCTATGAAAGCAAACACTTACCGTATGCCGGGTATCGCCGCATTCTCCGATGAAATGCGTGACGGTTTGCGTGGCCCGTTCAATGATAATCATCAGGGCGCTTTCCTCGCAGGAGTTCCGGGCGGGGAAGAGAGTATCAAGTTCGGCATTGTCGGTGCCATCAAGCATCCGCAAGTAGATAATGACTCGGTGAACTATAGCAAGGCTTCCTGGGCGGAACAGCCTACACAGATGATCAGTTACGTTTCTTGTCACGATGATATGTGCCTGGTAGACAGGCTGAATGCAAGCATTCCGGGTATTACTCCGCAGGAGTTGGCTAAATTGGATAAATTGGCGCAAACGGCTGTATTCACTTCACAAGGTATACCGTTTATCTATGCGGGTGAAGAGGTGATGCGCGATAAGAAAGGCGTGCATAACAGTTATGAAAGTCCCGATTCCATCAATGCCATCGACTGGAAACGCAAGGCTGAACATGCGGATGTATTTGCTTATTATAAAGGATTGATACAGTTGCGCAAGAATCATCCGGCTTTCCGTATGGGAGATGCCGAACTGGTACGTAAACATCTGGAATTCCTTCCGGTAGAGGGAAGTAATCTGATCGCTTACCGTCTGAAAGAAAATGCCAATAGCGATGCTTGGGAAGATATCATTGTAGCGTTGAACTCACGTAAGGAACCGGCTAAGCTGACAGTTCCCGAAGGTAAGTACACAGTGGTTTGCAAAGATGGCTTCATCAGTGAAAACGGATTGGGTATGCTGTATGGTCCGGAAGTGATCGTTCCCGCTCAATCGGCTTTGATTATCTATAAATAAAGTGTATATCGCACAGGCTATTCGGATTTTCCGGTACCCATGAAATAATTGTCGCCCCTACAAGTCGCAAGACTTGTAGGGGCGAATCATTATAGCCCGTGATACATAGAGTGAGAGTTTCGGGCATTTATATTACAGTTTGTGTTATTCGTTAGCAATATCCGCTTTTCAGATTGTTTCGCTTTATTTACTAATTCAAAGTTGGTACATTGGGGCGGTTATATTGCTAATGCCTGTTCAGGAGATACTGATTGTTTCTTAATAAATGATTTTACTGTTTTGATTGATGGGGAAGAGGATGGTTGGCAAATACGCACACCAAAACCGACATACTTCTGGCAGAAGCAGCCGTCTATAACCATACTTATTGTACCTGCGCTTGCAGGCCAATATCTTTTAATGAGTGTTTTGCCCATCCTTATTAATATGTTATTGATACATGTCTTTAAATAAAACAGATTTTTCTCGGAAATTGTTTCCCAATATATGGATTATTTTTCATACGATTTGATTAAAAATGGGATATTTGATGAAAGTACCCCTCTTTTTGCCTGAATAAAGGGAAAACTTGGTATCTTTGCGGTATATTACTAAGCAAAATACGTCTAAAATGATGCAACCATATACTATATGTCTGGCGGAAGGTGTAGCCCGTAATCCGCTTGTTCGTTTAGCTGCACCCGTTTCAGTTTCTTTTCCGGCAGATGAACACATTGCTATCGTAGGTCCCAACGGTGCCGGTAAAAGTCTTCTGGTGGATATGCTGATCGGTAAGTATCCGTTGAAGGAAGGAATTTTGACTTATGACTTTTCTCCTTCCATTTCGCAGACGGTTTATGACAATATCAAGTATATTGCTTTTCGTGATACGTACGGTTCGGCTGATGCCAATTATTATTATCAGCAACGCTGGAATACCCATGACCATGACGATGTGCCGCTGGTCAGGGATATGCTTGGAGAAATCAAGGATGAAATGTTGAAGCAGGAACTCTTCGAGTCGTTCCGCATCGAACCGATGCTGGACAAGCCGATGATTCTACTCTCCAGTGGCGAACTGCGTAAGTTTCAGTTGACGAAGGCTTTGCTGACGGCTCCCCGTGTTCTTATTATGGATAATCCTTTTATCGGCCTGGATGCACAGACCCGTGAGTTACTGAATACTTTGCTGGAAGGTTTGGCAAAACGTTCTGCCGTACAGCTGATTCTTGTGCTCTCCATGATGGATGATGTTCCCGCTTATATAGGTAAGGTGCTGCCGGTAGCTAATCGTACGGTGGGACAGATGATGCAGCGCGATCAATATCTTACTATATTCCGGAATGCAGACGTGCCTGCTCCCGAAGATTTGCAGCAACGCATTATTGATTTGCCTTACGATAATACCAACTACGTTTCTGATGAAGTGGTGAAACTGAATAAGGTAAGCATCCGCTACGGTGACCGCACCATTTTGAAAGAGTTGGACTGGTCGGTGATGCGTGGTCAGAAATGGGCATTGAGTGGTGAGAATGGCGCGGGAAAATCTACTTTGCTCAGTCTGGTTTGTGCCGATAATCCTCAGTCGTACGCCTGTGATATCAGTTTGTTCGGAAGAAAGCGGGGTACGGGCGAGAGCATCTGGGAAATAAAGAAGCATATCGGATATGTCAGCCCTGAGATGCACCGCGCTTATCTGAAAAACTTGCCGGCTATTGAAATCGTGGCTTCCGGTTTGCACGACAGCATCGGACTGTATAAACGTCCGAAGGCTGAGCAAATGTCTGTCTGCGAGTGGTGGATGGATATTTTCGGTATTGCTGCCCTGAAAGACAAACCTTTCCTGCAATTGTCCAGTGGTGAGCAGCGCCTGGCGCTTCTGGCACGTGCTTTCGTAAAGGATCCGGAATTGCTGATACTGGATGAACCGCTTCATGGACTGGATACCTACAACCGCCGCCGTGTGAAGAAGATAATCGAGGCATTCTGCCGTCGTCAGGATAAGACTATGATTATGGTCACTCACTATGAAACGGAACTTCCCGCCAACATAACCAATCGCCTGTTCCTGAAACGTAACCGCTAATACCCCATCCGGATAATGAGAAAACTGTTACTTCCTTTTTTGATACTTTGCCTTCTCATCTCCTGCAACGGGGAGAAAAAAATCGCAACTATCGAAAGGACGCAGATAAAACCTGACTCTACCTCTATCGGAAGGGTTTTGTTCAAAAAAGGAAGATTGCTTGCCGGTGATTCTTCGAAAATAGACAGCACACTGTTTTACCTGAGGCTGGCTGAACGCTTCTTTAAAGAAGATGCGGATAAGGCGCAGGTAAACCACTACATTGGTACTGTTTATGTGAGAAGAAATGAACCGGACAAAGCTATTGATTATTTCCTAAAGGCCAGCCGTACAGCACAAGAATGGCAGTATGGCTATATTTGCCAGGAAGTAGCCAATCTCTATACAAGAATCGGACGCTACCGGGAAGGGATAGCCGGTCTGGATTCTATCCGAAAGATAATGGATAATCGCCGGGCAGTGCCTTATTATCATTTGGCAAAAGGAAATCTGTGGGCAGGGATTTGCGAATACGATTCGGCCGTTATCAGTTACCGTATTGCGGCTACTTCGCTAAACCGTTGGGTTACTGCCATTGCATCCCGGCGATTGCAATATCTGTATTCTTCCCTGGGAAAAGACGAGCAGGCTTTTAATGCGGCAATTTTGGCTGATGAACAACTTATGAAAGAGTTGCGGCGGGAAGAAACTATCAAGAGCCAGACGATGTATGAGAAAGCAAAGTTGGAGAATGAATTGAATCGCCTGAAAATAGACAAACAAAGGCGGGAGATAGGACTTCTGACTTTAGGACTTTGCTGTGCGATGGCGTTTGCAGTGACTTATATTGTTTGGCAACGCCGCAAACGGCAGATGTACAAACAACTCTGGCGGGAACAGTCCTTGCGACTGGAACAAACCGAACAGCTCCTGAAGCAATCGGAAGAATTGAGTGAACTGCGTGAAAAGGAAAATTTGCTTCGTGAGTCGTTGTTCCGCCGTATGAAGTCGTTTCATAAAATTCCTTCTTTGGAAAAAGAAGACGAACCGTCAGAAGAAGAGAATGGCAGCCAGAACCGTCGCATAGCATTGTCCGACGAGGAGTGGGAAGATATTCGGCAGACGGTGGATGGTAGTTATGAGAATTTTTCAGTGCGTCTGCGGGAGTCTTTTCCGAGATTGAATATGAAAGACGTCTATTTCTGTTGTCTGGTGAAAATCAATGTCAGTATTAAAGACCTCTCCGATATCTATTGTATCAGCCGTACCTCTATCAGCAGGAAGAAGCAACGGATGAAACGGGACAAGCTGGGACTGACGGAAAACAATGAGACTTTGGATGATTTCCTGCGCCGTTTTTAGGTTTTTGTCTATACTAATTTAGATGGGTGGAAATATAATTACCTAATATTTAGTGTGTTAACGTGGGGTAGCTTTGTGGTTTTTGTCTATATGATTATTTGCCTGTTCCTCTCTGCAAGCCTACCTTTGTCCCATTGTTTCACACGAAAAAGAATGAATCATGAAAAACAAACAATGGAAAAGAACAGGATGGGTGGCAGGCCTGATGTTCGGTTTATGTCTGAGTTCCTGCACAAACGAGGGGCGTAAAACTTATGCGCTGGATGCACAGCCGGTAGTCGGTTCGGTAGAAATGGTGAATGGAGATTCTGTATGGGTTTGTAACCTTGCAGCCATAAAAGATACCGCAGTGCTTCCGCTGAGTTGTTTTGCTGAAGAATTGCAGATTGTAAAATTGGACAACCGGGATGAGGCATTGGTGCCTGTGCGTAATGTGGTGATATCCGACAATTATATTATGGTATGGGGGAGAGACCAGACTCCTTTCAAGCTATTCGACAAATCAGGTAAATTCCTTTGCAATGTCGGTTCTGTCGGGCAAGGCCCCGGTGAGTATAAACTGATATATGACGCTCAGATTGATGATGCGGGCGGACGAATCTATCTGCTTCCCTGGAATGCCAAAGCTCTGTTGGCTTATGACATGAAAGGACAGCCCGTGCAGAGCATTCCATTGCCTTCTTTAGTGCCGAAAGGTGTTTTCAAGGCGAATACGAAAGACTCTTTGCTTTCCGTATTTCTCCTACCTTTCGAATATCTGCCTAACGTGGCATGGACACAGAAGTTCAACGGCGAAATAGTAGATACTGTACCTTCGCGGCATTTGGCTATAAAACCTGATTACGGTAATGAGGTATATAGTAATAAGAATGGTGCGGACTTTGATGTTTCTCTCTTTTTGTTCTGGGGACGCCGTCCGGATAGCCTTTATCATTATGCCAATGGGCGTTTGAACCCTCGTTTCACTCTGGATTTTGGCAAGCAAGAGATTCCAATTCATGACTACAAAGAGCTGCCGCATCATTTTCTGGGCAGTACGTCGGTGGAAAAACAACTTGATGAAAGGCATTTCACAACTGAAGTTCCTGTTAATTTCATTATGGACAAACGAACTTTGAAAGGTGCATTCTATAAGGTAGAGAATGACTACTTGGGAAATATTCCTATCCAATGGTTCCCTTACAATTGCTCAAACGGGTATTATGCGGCCAACATGGAACCGGCTACCCTGAAAGAAATGCTTGAAAAATATCTGGCAGGAGCAACAGACATTTCCACTGCCGACCGGGAACGTATGCAAAAGCTGGCGGATAGTATTCACGAAAATGACAATAACTATATTTTGTATGCTAAATTGAGATAAGTGATGAAACGCTTATTCTGCGTCATATAATCCTCCTTTCATTCTTCTCTGCCTGCAAATCGCGGGCGGAGAAGAATCCGCTTTTTCTCTACACATTGCCCGAAAATAAATAAGAGAAACAGAACGGTTGCCATATTTATAATTTTATTATATTTGCAGCCGTTATGATGAAGTATGTACTTTTATTTTGCGCGTTGTTAGGTGTATTCCTCATGTCCGGATTCGACTCTGCATCCGACGGTATGAAGGAACACAAGGCGCTTAGCACGATAGATTTACAACAGACAGAAACGCAATGCAACTTCTCTAAGGCAGATACGGAGCAATGTAGAAAGATTGTTTATGGCGGGGAATATACAGACAGAGCCATTGGCAACGTAGTAACTTCAGTCTCACGTTGCAACCTTCCTTCCTCCCAGCTTCTCCGATTCAACACTTCATCCGTCATTGCTAAAATAGTCAAGTCCTTAAAAGTTTCCCTTCCCGAAGAAAAAAAAGTCTCTTTTCCATCCTGTATATCTTTAACTCAATATTCCAGTAGATACTATATCTATGCGTTGAGGCGCATTATTATTTAAATATTCTTCTTTTTTTCGCTATAAGGCAGTCCCATGTCTTATACATCCTTTCATTTACTTTGTTCATACGTATTCCTGACGTAAGGAATAACCGGAAAGTTATGTCTTTACTGTGGGGCGTATGTGTGGTTTGTGTATTTAATAATCAATATATTATGGAATTTCTATTAGACTTTATTCTCCACATTGACCAGTATATGATAAGTATTGTGCAGGAGTACCACACCTGGACTTATGTGATATTGTTCCTGATCATTTTCTGCGAAACCGGACTGGTCGTTACCCCTTTTCTGCCGGGGGATTCTTTACTCTTTGTAGGTGGCGCGATAGCTGCACTGCCCGGAATGCCGATTGAAGTGAATATTCTTGTATTAGTATTGTTCCTGGCCGCTGTGTTGGGAGATTCCTGCAATTATATGATAGGGCATTTCTTCGGGCGCAGGCTTTTCAATAATCCCGATTCCAGAATATTCAAACAGAGTTATCTGGATAAAACACATGACTTTTACAAAAAATATGGTGGCAAGACTATCATTATAGCCAGATTTGTACCCATTGTCCGCACCTTTGCGCCATTTGTGGCAGGGATGGGTAAAATGCACTATTACTATTTTATGCTTTACAATCTGGTAGGTGGTGCTCTTTGGGTAGCGCTTTTCTGTTATGCCGGATATTTCTTTGGCGACCTCCCGTTTGTGCAGGAGAATCTGAAACTGCTGATTGTAGCCATTATCGTGATTTCCATATTACCTGCCGTTATAGAGGTGGTACGGGCAAAGCTTAAATAATCAAACATATTGGATTATTAACCTGTTTTTGAGCTAAGTATCTCAATGACACTTAATAGAGATAAAACGGCATTAATAGAAAACATTTTACGAATTTATCTGTTTTATATAATGTGGAGATGCGTCAAAAGTCACTTAGTGCATTCCGGGCGAATAATCATTCGCCGACATATAGTGCTATACTTTTGATGCAGCCCCGTTATTTTAATCACAAAAAACTGTTTATGCCATGAAGTTCTTTATTGACACTGCAAATTTAGACCAGATTCGGGAAGCCTACGATATGGGCGTTCTTGACGGAGTGACAACCAATCCCTCGCTAATGGCGAAAGAAGGTATCAAAGGAGTAGAAAACCAGCGGAAACACTATGTAGAAATCTGCGACATCGTCCAAGGAGACGTCAGCGCCGAAGTAATCGCTACAGACTATGAAGGCATGATTAAAGAAGGTGAAGAACTTGCCGCCCTCAATCCCCATATTGTAGTAAAAGTGCCCTGCATTGCCGACGGCATCAAGGCTATTAAATATTTCACTTCCAAAGGCATCCGTACCAACTGTACACTTGTGTTTTCCGTCGGACAGGCATTGCTGGCTGCCAAAGCGGGAGCCACCTATGTATCTCCTTTCGTAGGACGCCTGGACGACATCTGTGAAGACGGCATCGCGTTGGTAGGCAAGATTGTGGAAATGTACCGTTATTACGGTTTTACCACTCAGGTGCTTGCCGCTTCCATCCGCAACACGGCGCACATCGTGCAGTGTATTGAAGTGGGTGCCGACGTGGCAACCTGCCCGCTTTCTGCCATCAAAGGATTACTGAACCACCCTTTGACGGACGCCGGACTGAAAAAATTCCTTGAAGACTATAAACGTGTAAACGGATAATAAAAAATACTCTATAAGCCTATCTTTCACGGATTTCTTGGATAATATTGGCGAAAAATAGAATAAAACAACTATTTTTGCGCTCAATATGAATATAAAATGAGAAAAAGCTGATGAAAGAAAGGCTTATAGGATTGATAAAGACGTATATTCTTTTCGTCTGTATCTTTATACTACAGAAACCGTTATTTATACTTTACTACAGTTCTTTGTACGCAGGTACTTCTTGGGCAGACCCTTTCCGGGTTATGTGGAATGGTTTGCCTCTTGACCTTTCACTTGCCGGATATCTGACGGCTATTCCCGGATTCCTCTTTATCGCTTCCGCCTGGACGCTTTCCAGTACACTCCGCCGCATCTGGAACGGTTATTATCTTTTCATTTCCATTCTGCTCGCTGTCATTTTCATTGTTGATTTAGGATTATATGAATATTGGGGCTTCCGCTTGGATGCTACACCGCTATTCTATTTTTTCTCTTCTCCTAAAGATGCACTGGCAAGTATCAGCATATGGCAGGTGTTGGGAGGAATAATTGCTATGGGGTTGTATGCATCGTTGCTATATGTCATATTCCTGTGGGTACAGAAAGGCACTTGGAAAAGCATGAAGCTGCCATATCGCCGTTTGTCGGTGTCGGGTGTGATGCTATTGCTGACCGGTTTGCTTTTTATTCCCATCCGTGGCGGTTTCACCGTTTCCACCATGAATACGGGCAAAGTGTATTTCAGTTCTAATCAACGTTTGAATCATGCAGCTATCAATCCGGCTTTCAGCCTGATGGAGTCCCTTTCAAAACAGAAAGACTTTGGCAGTCAATACCGTTTTATGGAAGCGGCACAGGCGGATGAACTGATGAAGACGCTGGTGGACCCGATGGTGCTGGATAGTACGGCTGTCATTCCCGATACATTGCGTACAGCTTTATTCAAGACGGAACGTCCGAATGTGGTGTTCGTCATATTGGAGAGCTTCTCTTCCAGACTGATGACCAGTTTGGGAGGCGAGCCGGATATCGCTGTCCACATGGACAGCCTGGCAAAAGAGGGAGTGCTCTTTACAAACTTCTATGCCAACAGTTTCCGTACAGACCGTGGTTTGGTGGCCGTCTTGAGTGGTTTTCCCGCACAGCCCACTACGAGTATCATGAAGTATCCCCGCAAAACACAGCATCTTCCAGCCATTGCAGGTAGTCTGCGCGATGCCGGATATCAGACCAAATACTATTATGGCGGCGATGCCGACTTCACCAATATGCGCTCTTATCTGATTTCTTCGGGCTTTGAGGGCATCGTTTCCGATGAAGACTTTTCTGTATCAGAGCGTTTGAGCAAATGGGGGGCACACGACCACCTTGTCTTCAACCGACTTCTGGAAGATATCAAAGCCGAGCCAGCGGACAGTGCTGCCGCAAAGAGCGCCCGTCCTTTCTTTAAAGTGTTGCAGACTTCCAGCAGCCACGAGCCTTTTGAAGTTCCATACCGTCGTCTGGCAAATGACCGTCTGAATGCTTTTGCCTATACGGATAGTTGTGTGGGCGACTTTGTGAAGCGTTTCCGCGAATTACCGCAATGGGAAAATACAGTAATGGTACTGGTGCCTGACCATGTGGGTGCATATCCTGAATATCTGGATAACTTGTCGATAGAACGTTACCAGATTCCTCTGTTATTGATAGGCGGTGCAATTGCTGAGCCGAGACGTATCGATGTCTATGCTTCACAGCACGATATTGCGGCTACTTTGCTGGCTCAATTATCATTGCCCCATCAGGAATTTACATTTAGTAAAGATATATTAAATCCCGCTTCTCCTCACTTTGCATTCTTCACCGTTCCAGATGCTTTTGGTATGGTGACGCCGGACAATCAGTTGATGTTTAACTGCGAAGCCAATGCTACGGCAGTGGACGAAGGTACGGCGAAAGGGAAGAATCTTCTTCCGGGTGAGGCTTACTTACAGAAATTATACGATGATATAGCAAAAAGATAAGGCAATTTATGATATCAGAAGTCTTGAATGAGGTAGTCAATATAGACACCAATCTATTTCTTTCCATCAACCGGATGCATAGTCCGTTCTTTGATTATTTCATGAGCACTTTTAGTGGCAAATGGATTTGGGTGCCTATGTATGCTGCCATTTGGTATGTGATGTTGCGCAATTTTCATTGGAAAGTGATGTTGTTTTGCCTGGTTGCTCTGGCGCTTACCATTACGATTGCCGACCAGGTGGGAGCTACCTTGATACGGCCTTATGTGGAGCGCCTTCGTCCTGCCAATCTGGAGAATCCAATTTCCGATATGGTACATATCGTAAACGGATACCGTGGCGGGCGTTACGGTTTCCCGTCCTGCCATGCCGCCAATACCTTCGGACTGGCATTCTTTGTCTGGTTCCTTTTCCGGAAGAGATGGCTCACGGTGTTCATCATGGGTTGGGCATTGCTTACCTGTTATTCGCGCATTTATCTGGGGGTGCACTATCCGGGCGATTTGCTGGCAGGTGCGATTCTTGGCTTGCTGGCGGCATATCTGGTCTACCTTCTTTTTATGAAAGTGAGCGGGTATAAGACCATGAAGAAAGTGCTGCATATCAATGCACCTATATTAATAGGAGGGCTGACGATAGTGGGGATACTGATATACTCCACGGTCATGATACTGTAGTATATAGAACGCAACAATTATTCTTTAGAATTGATAATTCACTGTTATCATTGCTTCCCGCGGACGTATATTCAGTCGTGAAGTATAGCTTTGTGTAGCCGAATAGGTCGTATAGGCATATTCTTTCTTATTGAACAGGTTATTCAAGTTTGCCTCAAACCGCCATCTCTTTGTTTTATAGATAAGGGATGCATCTGCAAATACTGTGTTGAGATGTGTACCTTCACCCAGGTCATTCCGGTAGTGTTCGCCGGAAAGACATAAGTCCACTTGTCCGATGCTGAACGTGAGGCGTAACCGTTGCACAAAATCCAGTAACGGGGTGAGGTGGGTATCACTTCCGATCTTACTGCCGCCATATCCCACCGTAGCATGATATTCCGCTTCAAAGACTTCGGCAGGCGACCAGATTAGTTTGGGTTCCACTTTCAGATAATCATAACGGTAGGTCTGCAGAAGACTTTGCGATGTGCCGTCACTTCCCGGCAGGGAGGTGAGTTGTTCGCCATTGTTGCGGCTGAGCAGTACGGTGAGGGAAGTTTTCAGATGCCAGTCATATACGCCTTTGGACAGGGTGCTGCTGAGGTTCCAGTTGTCGGTATGATTCGGATGTTCGCGGCGGGTGTAGACGATGGCGTCTTCGGAAACGCTTTGCTCAAGAAGCGTATTCCGGTTACTGCGGTTATAGGTCAGTGAGGCGGTAACGAAGAATTCCTGTACCGTATTTTTATATTCTCCGTAAAGGTTGTAAGTCTGCTGAGTACTGGTAGGGAAGAGGCCGTTTCCGTTTCGCCAGGTGCGGTAATCGGTGCGGTAGAGTCCGGGGTATAGGTCGGTGATGTCTCCTGCTGAACGTTTCAGATTGGCGTAGAGGGAGAATTTCCAGTGATAATCCAGCTGATAACGCGTGTACAATGAAGGGTTGAAGAAAAGGAACGAACGTTGTTGCGAGAAGTATCGCTGGGCTTTCAGAGGCAGGGAGAGGCTGGATGACCATTTACCGCGTTCCAATTGGAAGTAAGGAGTAAGGTACAGGGACAGGTTTGAAGCGTTGAAGTCTGCTGTCTGATATTTCATTGCCGCCCATTCCCCTTGTACCCCTGCCTTATACTGCCGGGTGAAACCATTATACTTCTTCAGATATGCTGCGCTGTTATCCGTATAGAAACTATGCTGGTCGAATTTACTTTTTCCTTCTTCAAGCAAGAGCGATGCCGGCTGATAAGCATAACGCGTAGCCGAAAGGAACTCCCACGTTCCGTTTTCCCCGTTCCGGATAAGGTTAAAGAAATTGCCTGCATTCAGTTGTGAAGTCCGCAGAGTCTGCCGGAGTTCTTCCGAACGGCCGCGGTTGAGTTCTCCGTCCACGGTGAAGCGGTTGGATATATAGTTCCGGCTGCTGTTGTCCTCGTAGCGCAGTTCCAGATTGGCTGCATCGCTTGTCAGGCGGTAGTGATAGGTCTCATCAATCCGTATGGTGTCCGTCGGCTGATAATAGATTTGGGTGTTTCCACGTTGCTGGCGGATGAGGTCATGCGTATATCCGGCTTGCAGACGCAGGCTCCGGTCATCGTTCCACTTGTACATCCGGTTGCCGTTCAGAGTGTGCGTTTCGTTGAAGAGCAACCGTTTCTTGTCCAGCGGCGCACTGATGCCCGGCTGGGACAGGAAGGCGGATAGCGGGATTTGTTGCCAGGCGGTTCCTGCCAATACCATTTGTTCCGTACTGAGATCTTTGCCGTTATTATTCGTCTTATAATTATAGACGCTTTGTTTCCCCTTGCCCAGTTGCAGGGCATTCAAACCGTCTTCCCACAACAGCTTGTTGCCGTCATCGCTCCCTCCTGCGCCTAATGTGCCGTTTGCTATCCATTGGTCACGGGCTTTCGGATCCAGTTTCAGGTTCAGGGCCACTTCGTCCGAATTAATCTTTCCTTTCAAGGCTTTCACTGATTGATAATTCTCCATAATCTCCGCTGTCTTCACCGCCTTTGCATCCAGATTGTTATTAATCTGATTGTAGCGTCCGCCCGTCACGTCCATTCCTTCCACGAAGTAGTGGTTGATGGCTTTTCCTTTGTAGCTCACCCGCCCGTTCTCGTCTACATCTACACCCGGAAGTTTCTTCAGTACATCCTTTATGTGTACGTCTTTGGATGAGGCGAACTGGGCAAGGTCGTACCTCACGGTGTCTTTTCGCGTATGGATGCGTCCGGGACGTATCTGTACTTCTTTCAATGCGATTGCTTCCGATTGCAGATTGAAATTCTGGATTCCGGCAGTACTGATGTCTCGCACTTCCCTTTTGTAACCCAACAGGGAGGCGCTGAGTTGCAGGGTGCCGCTGTGCTTCCATGCCAGGCTGTAACGCCCTTTGGCATCCGTCAAGGCGTAATCTATCGTTATGTTTCCACGCATCACGCTGATCATGACTGCTTCCAGCGGTTGGTTATTCTCCGCGTCGGTCACTGTGCCGCTCAGTATTTGGGCCTGCATGGAGTGGGAGAAGCAAAGAAGAAACAGGCAACTTATAATATGAAGTACTTTATTCATAAACGAAAGTGAGTGAAAGGTTAAAGGATACACTTACCTACATCCGGGTGTAAGCACATCCAACACCCGGGTGTTGGTGTTACTTACATGGGGGTGTTGGTATGCCTGACACCCGGGTGTTGGTAACAGAAACTTTAAGAGATAAGAGAGTGATTCTTTATTAATGTGATACAAATTTTATAATGTGGTGGCCGGGTTTACTTATTTTCCCCGTTCCAATGGATTATAAGGCACATTCTTCGGGTTCTTTGTTGCATTGCCGTGCTCGTCTTGTATGGTAACGGTTACATTAGGCATGCTTCCCGTGATGAACCCCACCGGGTCGGCATAATATCTTTCGTGTACCTTGTCATACGCTTTGCGGTTCATCGGCTCATGCTTCTTTCCGTCAAAAAGAATGGGTCTGTACGTGTGGCATTGCTCCATTCCCATTGCCGTGAACGAGTAATGCCCCTCGCTGTCTTCGGCTTTCAGTATCAGCCCCGGCAGTCCGCAGAGTTTCCAGGGACCGTCACTGACCGGTATCTCTGCCGTGAACCATGCCGTCCATGTGCGCCCTTTGAACTGACATTCGGCTTTTCCGCAAAGGTAGGAAAGTACACTGTCGTTTTCAGCCAGTATCTTCCATTGCGGGCGTTCTTCGTTCTCTTCGCAGCGCAGGCGCGTCATGCCCGCCACTTCATCGAGGGTTGTTACTTTTCCCGAAGGATACCCTTTGAAGGTACGCTCGCTCAGTTTGCTTCCTCCGTATTGTTTCATGTGTTCGTTGATGGTTTCCTGCGAGGCTTTGTTGGCGAAGTCCACTGCCAGCACGGAGTCGCACACATACTTGGTGTAGCTGTAAAACTTGGAAAGGTTTTTGCCGATTTCCAGCATCATGGTTTCTTCTGTCACCTTTTCCGGCTTCTCCGGATTGGGGATGCAGCGTGTTTCATATTGCACAAGAAGTTGTGCTTCGCCGATGGTGTCATTCACTACTTTGGTCCCGTCAGAGACGATAATCTGTGCCTTTGCCTGCGATGCACACAAGGCTGCAAGACATAAACTGAGGAAAATAATTTTTGTACTCATACGTTTCTACTTTTTAGGGTTCTACATTCCGGTATCAGTTTCTCGTGCTGCAAATCTATGCGGATTTTGCTTCCGGTGGGGGCGAAAGTTATTACTGAAATATTACGCGGCGGATAATATCTGCCTCGCGTGTACTTATATTTGCAAGGTAACGTTTACCTTTGCCGGTACTAATAATAAGCTTATGGAACGACGGATTAAAATAGTTTGGATGCTTTCTATCGTAGCGATGCTACTTATCACAGGCGGACAATTTTATTGGTTGCGTAATCAGTATCAGTATATGAATGATGAGCAGATTGACGACATCTATAACTGCATTTTGCAGACAGCCGGGCAATATGATTCCATCCGTGCTCCGCAGCCTAAAAAGGTATTCAATAAGGCAAATATGTTCTTTTATAATTTGAATACGTATACGGACCTGAAAGGTATGACTACCATCAACGAACTGATACTTGGCGCGCTGAAAGGAAGAAATCTGGATAAAGAGGATGTCAAATATGTGGATATTGAAAGCATCACAATACATCAGAATGATTCTGCCGATACACACCAGGCTGATTCCATCAAAGGGAATACGATTAAGAAGAAGACATGGGCTAAACTGGATAGCCTGATACCGCAGGAGAGGGTTCTTTTTCTGGATTCGTTCCGGATTTCCATGCCTGATAAGGCTGTCCCTAACTTGAACTCCATTATCAATCTTTATAAGCTGGAGCTGGATGCACCTTTTGTATTGCAGCAATTTGACTCTTTGCTTGCCTTGCGCTTGGATTCTCATGTATTTACTACGAGATTGGAAGTTTCCAAAGATACCACCTTCCAGTGGGACCCGGTGATGAGGCGGGAGGGCACATTGCTGAATCCATATATTGAAGTGAGCTATCCTTATAATCCCTTGAAGCATCAGTTCGTTGTGGCTAAAGTCGAGATATCGGCACATGCTGTGTTGGTGCGTATGGGTTGGCAACTTCTTGGCAGCCTTTGTCTGATATTCCTGTTGGGGATCTGCCTGCTGTTCCAGATAAAAACCATCTTGAAACAACGCCGGATAGATGAACTCCGGAAAAGCTTTGTAAATACCATGATACATGAACTGAAACGGCCGGTGCAGGCTCTGAAGATGTGCGTGGCTTTCCTCAATGACAAGTCTTTGCGTACGGACGAGAAAGCGATGGATGCAGTAATTCATGACTCCATGTCCGAACTGGATAATCTTTCAGCTTATCTCTCGAAGTTGCGCGACATGACGCGTGCGGATGATGAACATACACAACTATCCATTCGTACATTTAATATCAAAGAAACCCTGGAGAAGCTTATCCGCCTTTACCATGTGCCCGAAGATAAAAATGTTTCTATCGAACCTCATTTCAGTGAAGAAACTCTTGTGACGGCAGACCCGGTACATGTTTCCAATATCATCAGTAATCTGATAGAGAATGCCGTGAAGTATTCCGGCACGTCAGTGCATATTGTTGTGGATTGTCTTTTGCATAACCATCAACTGACGATTCGGGTAGCCGATAATGGTATCGGTATTCCGGCTTCCGAACAGAACCGTGTGTTTGATAAGTTTTACCGGGGCAGCAATCTTCCCGACCGTTCATTGCCGGGTATCGGACTGGGACTGAGCTATGTGAAGTTGCTGGTGGAAGCGCATCACGGAAACATTTCGTTGAGTAGCCAGACAGGTAAGGGGACGGAGATAGAAATCGTTATTCCTCAATAAATCTGTGATAATCCGTGTAATCTGTGGTGTAAAACAAATAGCTATATGAAACCTCTGAAGATACTTTTTGCCGACGATGATTTGAAGTACTCGATGTTGCTGAAACGCTTTCTTGAAAAAGAAGGTTATGAAGTGACTTATGCCGGAAACGGATTGATCGCCCTTGAGCAATTCCCGCTTGTGAAGCCCGATTTGGTATTACTTGATATCAATATGCCCGGCTGTAATGGCTTTGAAGTTGCCGAACGCATCCGCGAAACGGACAAGCATGTTCTCATCTTCTTCCTTTCCGACCGTAGCGACAAAGCCGACCGCCTGCAAGGTTTCCAGCTTCGGGCCAACGATTATCTGGCAAAGCCTTTCTATCCCGAAGAACTGATAGCCCGCATCCGCGAGCGTTTTGACGCGCAACTTACCGATACAATAGAAGAAGAAACCTACCGCTTCGGCCAGTCCGTCTTTAATTACAGTACGAATGAAATCCGCACGGGAAATAATAAGGTGCTTATCACTTCCCGTCAGGCGGATATCCTTCGTTTGCTTGCCCGGCATCTGAATCTGGCTGTGGAGCGGGATACATTGCTGGCAACGGTCTGGGGAACCTCTTCTTACGCCAATTCCCTTGCCTTGAATGTGCAGATAACTTATTTGCGCAAGGCACTCCGCAACGACCCGACTGTGAAGATCGAGTCGCTGATGAAGAAAGGGTATGTGCTGAAAGGATGACCAAAGTCATCCTTTTTTCCGAATCTTATCGTAACAACTTAATAGATATGGACTGACTATTTTATTTCTTCTAATGTTGTTTCTCCCTCATTTTGTATAAAGAATTTGCCCATCCACTTTCCTGTAATTTCTAATTCTTCACCGGTATTGGTTTCTGTGAAGCGGGCACGGAAAGTAGCATTAACTTCTCGTAAACTAATGATATGGCTGTAAATAAGTCTGTGATGAGGAGGTATGGTGGATTTATGGGTTATTTCTATTGTAAGTGGAATGGATTGCTTCTCTAATGAAAAGAGTACTTTCGGACCACTGTATATGTATGAAAAGTCGTCTGATGGGAGAGGGGTAAGACCATTAGGAACGTAAATTTCAATAGGGGCTTGTACTAAAAGTTGAAACAAGTCTGAATCACTTGTATAGAAGAATGAAGATTGTTGCACATCTGCTGTTGGGCTGACTTCTACTTCCATATCCTGGTCAGTGTTATTATCGACAAAGAAACCTGGTGCCGTTTGCTTAATGATTTTAATTTCATCATTATCTTGCATAGTCCATGCTACTTCTTTTAACTCGTAATTCTTTGCGACAGGTTCATCATCGTTACTGCATGCTGAAGCGCCACAAAGTACTATCATGGCAAATAATCCGGTTCTTAGTAGTTTTTTAATCTGTGTCATATTTTTAATTTTTTAGTTAGTTTATATGCCGAATCTTCAAATATACAATAATTAATTGAGACAGAGGATATTTGTTGTGTTAAAAGTTCAACCACAGCTTAAAAGTAGATACTTTTTCTTCACTTACTGTTATCTTATCTTTATAAGCGGGTTTCACGTGCAGGATTATTTTCCCGTTAAAATAAGGAGCAGCATGCAGAATTGCATCTATGCAGACTATTACCTGGCGGTTGGCACGAAAAAAGCGTTTGGGGTCAAGCTGTTCTTCAAGACGGGTGAGGGAAAGGTCTATGATATGCTCTTGTCCGTTTTTAGTGACAGCAAAGGTGACTTTATTCTCTGAATAGAAATAGGCGATGTCACTGACTTGCAGAGTCCAGAATTTATCGACACCGGCAATCAGAAAACGGGTACGATAGGTTTTCTCCTGCTTTTGCAGGCTTTGGATAAAGTCTTTGATATAGTTCTCTGTTTGCTGGTAATTGCTGCTTTTTAATGTTTCATATTTCACAATGGCATCCAGCAAGCGCGTCTCATCCACAGGTTTCAGAATATAGTCTATGCTGTTCACGGTGAAAGCACGGATGGCATATTGATCGTATGCTGTCGTAAAGATGATGAGCGAAGAAGGGGTTGCTGCGGAAAGAAAATCGAATGAATTGCCATCGGACAACTGAATGTCCAGAAATAAAATATCCGGATGCGGGTGCGTACTGAACCAGGAGATGGCTTCCTCTACACTACCTGGTAATACTATAATTTCCCATTCGGGGCGCAGGCGCTTGATGGTAGTGGATAGCAAGCGTGCGGCGGGTACTTCGTCTTCAATAATGGCAGCAGTTAGTTTACTCATGAATTAAAGGGACTTTTACAATGAATACTTGATTGGAATTAGTGATGCTGATGTCGGTACCTATCATCAGCTTACAGCGGTTTGAAAGGTTTTGTAATCCTACACCCGAAGTTGTGTCGTTCTTTTTAGCATGTATCGGGTTGCTGACTATCAGAAAGCGGTCATTTACGCATATATTGATTTCCATAGGCTTATTGGCGTTGATGGAGTTATGTTTGATGACATTCTCCACTAAAAGTTGCAAGGTTAGTGGAGGAAGTTGGTAATCCATAGTTTCAGGAGGAATTGTAACATTGCAGGTGATGCAGTCACCCAATCTTACCTCGTGCAGGAAGAGATAGGATTTAATGAATTCAAGTTCTTCTCCTAAAGTGATCAGAGTTTTATCTTGCGATTGAAGTACATAACGGTATACATCAGAAAGATTTCTTGTGAAGCGTACAGCATTCGACGGATTGTATTCTATCTCGGCTATCAGTGTATTCAGGCTGTTGAACAGGAAATGAGGATTCAACTGACTTTGCAGGGCGGTATAGCGTGCGGCATTGTTTTCTTTCTGAAGTTCTGCCGCTTGCTGCTGTAAGCTGAGGGCATTCTTGATGGAGCGGTTGGCAAACAGCAGTCCCCAAATGACCAGCTCCACCAACCATACCGTTATAAGAATGCGTGCGCCGGGCCATTGGAGAGTGAAGAGATGCTCGGCGCCACCCAGCAGACGGGCTGCTACGAGCAAACCGTAATTCAGTAGCAGAAACAACAGGCTGATCCAAAAATAAACCGCTATGAATTTCCATTTCCAACGTAGATTATTGGAGTAAAGGTGATCCGTCCATGAGCTGATGCGAAGGGTGAAGCATCCCAAAACGTTGAAGGCGAAAATAACGAAAAGCAGAGCTCCCGGAGAATAAATCACGTCATTGACTTGCGAGGGAAGATCAGTGTAATTAGTTAGCAGTAGGAAAGAGAAAACTCCCAATCCGGAAAAGAGAAGACTATATAAGATTGTATTCCACTTCATGAGGACAAAATTACAATTTTTCATTAGAATTGGGAGGTTTAGTAAATGATAATTTACCAGCGTAGCGCTGGATCAAGGTTTCCTTTCGGCATACTAATTGACGTGATAGTGCCTGATAGGCTGAAAGCCTTTTATCTTATAGCCCAGGGCAACGCCCTGGGGGATTGCCATGTGTTTCTCTTTGCGCCCTGTAAGGGCATTACAGCACGCATGAGCTTTTGCCCTTACAGGGCGTAAGATTGTGGGATCATCCATTACCCAGGGTGTTACCCTGGGCTATAAGATAAAAGCCTTTCAGGCTTAGGGGATGCACGCTGATAAATTATCATTTATACAGGTTTAGTGCCTTTATCAAGGCCGAGTATTGTCCTTGTGCAGTCGCTTTGGCTTGCACATGGTTTATCTCGGCACTCTGCCGATAGGTTTGCGCTTCGATTACTTCTACAATGGATATTTCACCTTCATTGTAGCGTTCCATAGCCTGGCGTTCATTTTCATGTGCCTTCTCCAGAGATTGCTGGCTTAGTTTCACCTGTTCCATGGCTTGTGACAGGCAGAGGCGGGCAGTCTGTATCTCAAGGTTGACTTTGTCCTGAATTTCATTCAGATTATCTTTGGCTATGCCTATCTTCTGCCTGGAAGCCCGTTTCTCATTCCGGCGTTTTCCCCATTCGAACAAGGGGACGCTGACCGTGGCATAGACTGCATAATTCGGGTCAAGGTCTGCACGCAGGTCATATCCCGGAGAGGAGTAACTTCCATCTGCTCCTACATATATCTGAGGCTTGTATTTCGAATCATTCAATTTCAGTGAGCTTTCTGCCATTTTTATCCGGTCGTGTGCCATCTTTATTTCCGGACGGAGCCGGGCAAGTGAGAGTTGGGTACTGTCTGGCAGGTTCATCGAGGGAACGATGCTGTCTATCGGAGTAGCTTCTTCCAAGGGCAGACCAATAAGGGAGTTAAATGCTATTACTCCTGTCTCAAACTCTTTCCGGGCTTGGAGCAGTTGGAAATCTGCGTCATTCAATTTTACTTCTGCCATCAGCAAATCCTGGGGATTGATGAGAGATACTTCCACACGTTCGCGTATAGTTTTGGCCAGTGAAGCAATAGAGTTGCGATAATCGGTAACGACGCTGACTATTTCCTGTCGGGCCACAGTATTCCAATATTGTATATCGGTTTGAAAACATACATCGGACAGAAGTTGCTCTTTCTGATGTGTGGCAAGGGAATGTTGATGTTGTGCCATGCGGATGCTTTCAAGCAGACGTCCTCCTGTATATATGGGTTGCAGTAGGGTGAGAGAAGCTCCGTACTTGGTGTCGCGGCCCTGTATTTCGAGTGCTTTATCCATTCCGGGCAGGTTCAGATTCAGTTCCAACGGGTTTCCGGTATATTGGAAACTGGCATCGCCGGAGAGTTTTGGTTTCAAGTCGGCACGGGCAGATTTTTCCAACTCTATGCTGGCAGCCAGATTTTTTTCCGCCGCTTTCAGGTCGTGGCTGTAGTCTACAGCCAATGACCTGTACTTCTCCAGCAGCACACTCTGCTGACCAAAAGCGAACGGACCACACAACGATAAAATAAAAAGTATATATATCTTCTTCATACCTATTTCTCTTTTACTTTATAGAACAATGAATAGAGTGCCGGAGTGACGAACAGCGTAAGCAGTGTGGCAAATGTCAATCCGAAGATGATTGTGGCTGCCATGCCGCCGAAGGCTACGTCGAACAATAGCGGTACCATCCCCAGGATAGTGGTTGTGGCAGCCATCAGCACGGGGCGGGTGCGCGATACGGTGGACTCGATGATGGCAGTGTAAACCGGAACTTCTGCCCGGCGCTGCACATGGATTTCGTCCAATAGCACGATTACGTTTTTGATAATCATTCCCAAAAGTCCCAGCCAACCGGCAATGGGGAAGAAGCCAAACTCGAAGCCTGTCAGCAACATACCCACAGCGACGCCGATGAGGGATAGCGGCAGCACACACAGGATAATCAGCGGGTCGCGGAAATTACCGAACAGTGCTACCAGAATGACCACCAGTGCCAGGAAAGCCAGCGGGAAGTATTTGGCTATGGCCTGCATTGCCTCGTGCTGATCCTTATGTTGCGAATCCCAGAAGAAAGTGTAACCTTCAGGCAATTGAATCGCTTCTATCTCTTTGCGGATTTCTCCATGTACTTCGGCCATCGTGTGTCCGGGTTTCACTCCGCACATGGCAGCCATAGAGAGCTGGCGGTTGTAAGTACGCATTTGCGGCCACTCCCAGCCGGTTTCAATGTTTTCGGTGACCTGTGATAATGGTGCGGAGTTCTGTCCGTTCCATACAGAGAAATCTCCCAGTCCGCGAGCGTCGCTGATATCGGTTCCGGCAGATTTCAGCAGTACGGGAACCTTTTTCTCATTGTCACGATACACACCTACAGCCAGTCCGTCATTAATGGATTTGACGGATTCCATCATGGCTGATTTGGTGATTCCCAACGCACCTGCTTTCACCGGGTCGTAGACGGGGCGTATGATGGGAGTCATGTTGCCCCATTCATTACGGGCATCTGCTACCTTGGGATTTCGGCGCATCACTTCGATGGCGACGCCTGCCAGTGAGTCGAGCACCGCAGGATCCGGACCCAGGAAGCGGGCTTCAATCACAGCCTCTGTCAACGGACTCAGTTCGAACTTGTTCACCTTGATGAGCGGTTCCGGATATAGAATGCGGATGCTGTCTTGCAGTAATGTGCGCAGCTTTTTCGCATCTTGGGGCGAGTGGCTTTTCACCAGCAGCTGAGCATAGTTGGATTGCGGGCCAAAGGAGATGTTCGACAGGTAGTATCTTGGCGGTGTGCGTCCCACGTAGGTTGACACCGTTTCTGTCTCTTTCTGCTGACTGAGGTATTCTGTCATCTCTGCTACGATGCGGTCAGTTTCGTAGATATCCGTTCCTTCGGGTAACCAAACATCCAGCGTGAAGTAAGGCTTTTCCAGTGCCGGAACAAAAACTTTGGGAATGAACCGGAAACTCCAGGCGGAAGCTACCAGCAGCAGTACCATGAGGCATACTGTGGCATAGCGGTGGCGGATAACAAAACGTAGCGCATTGCGAAAATGGTCGTACATTTTTCCTGCAAACAGTGCTCCTTTCAGTTCCCAGGGACGTGGACGGCGTACAAACTCCTGAATGAAGAAGGGCGTTTGCGTCAGTGCGAATACCCAGCTGAACATCAGCGACACTCCGATTACGATGACGAGCGATGACAGCAATTCGCCTGTGATGTGCGGTGAATAATAGATAGGCAGAAAGGTCAGTATGGCAATCACTGTGGCGGCCAGTAGGGGCAGTGCCGTGCCCGAGCAAGCTTTCATGATTGCCACTCGCTTCCGCATTCCCTTTTGCATGTTCACCAGTGCCGAGTCGGACACTACGATGGCATTGTCCACCAGCATTCCCATGGCGATGATGATGGCTGCCAGCGACATACGTTGTAAGGCGATGCCTCCTGTCAGCATCACGATAAGTGTGGCAAAGATGGAGAACACCAGTCCGCTGCCCACCAGCAACCCATTCTTGAATCCAATGAAAAAGAGCAATATCGCCACTACGGTGATTACTGAGATAATCAGGTTGAGGATAAAGCCTTGGTTGGCTATGTCCGATTCATAGCCCTGGTCGTAGATGGAGATCAGCTCAAAACCTTCGGGCATGTATGTTTTTATGTTTTCTATGCGTGCTTTTACGGCTTCTGCCATATCCACCACGTTACCGGTGGGCACGGTAGAGATGGCGATGCCGACGGCCGGCTTTCCGTTCATGCGCATCAGGCTGGTGGCAGGTGTCATGTAGTTTTCGCTGATGGAAGCTATGTCTGACAACCGGAAGTGTTCTCCGGTACGGGAAACGATGGTGAGTTCCCGGATGTCATCCAGTGAGTAGAAGTTGCCGGTAGATTCGATGCGGATGCGTCCCGGTCCGGCGGTGATGCCTCCTGAATCCACTACTTTGTTCCGGGCGTTGAAGGCTTGGGCAATGTCGGCTGTGGTGATGCCGCTTCGTGACATTACGGCCGGACTGATTGTGATGTCAATAGTAGGTGTCTGTGTACCGTTTATTTCGATTCGGGCCACATCTTTCACCTTCAGCAGTTCATTTTTGATGAGCTTTGCCTGGTCTTCAAGTTCGCGGTAGGTGTGGTTTTCGCTTGCCAGTCCGTAGAATACGCCGAGCACATCGCCAAAGTCATCGTTCACCACCGAAGGGCCTGCGCCTGCGGGGAGTTTGCTTTGCACGTCGCCCACTTTGCGGCGTAGCTTATCCCAAAGCTGTTGCATTTGGTCGGCACGGATTTCCTTCTTTACGTAGACGGTGATTTTGGAAATGCCTGCCCGGTTCTCGGTCTTCAGATAATAGAGTTCGCCCATTGATTGGATGGCTTCTTCCAGCACATCCGTCACCTGTCTTTGCACTTCCGAGGGGGATGCACCGGGATAAGGGGTCATGACTAATGCCTGTTTGATGGTGAAGGGGGCATCCTCAAGTTTCCCCATCTTGATGTAGGCGAAGATTCCGCCGGCAAGCACCAGCAACAGCAGGAGGATGGTGACGGAACGGCGTTGCAGGAAATATTTGATCAGTTTCATCTTGAGTCTTTTTTCTTTAGGGAAGAGTGATTACATGATACGTACTTTCATTCCGTCAGACAGAAAGCGCAGTCCGCTTGTGATGACGGTTTCGCCTGTTTGCAATCCGGAGGCAATGCTTACGTAACCTTGGGGTAATAACTCGTTCACAGTTACCTTGCGCTTTGCCACGATACCATTTTCCGGATTCACAGTCCATACATAGTTTCCTTCTGTGGGGCGGTTGCACAAAGCCCGTTGCGGAATGTATACTGACTTTGGCTGGGCCGCGCTGTCTGTTTGTTCGGCTGATACTTTTGTGGCAGGGCTGTTGAAGCGTATCTTTCCGGACATTCCTGCCAGCAACCGCCTGTCTTTGTTAGGCAACAGTGCCGTCACCAGATAAGAGAGGTTGTTCTGCGTGGTTCCTTTGGATACTTCCGCAATGAGTGCTTCCAGGTTGACTTCCGGTTGCACGTCTAATGTTACTTGTACGTCATCTCCCGGCTGCACACGATAGGCTATATCTTGAGTCACATAGGCTTCTATCTTCAGTTGGTCGATATCTATGAAAGTCACTACGGGCTGGCTTGCCTTGACATCCTGGAACTTTTCTGCATATACTTTACCTATATATCCGTTGAAGGGAGCTGCGAGGCGGGTGTCTTCCAGTTCATTGAAGGATGTTTCATAAGCGGCTTTGGCAGAGGTGTACTCCGCCCGTGCTTTCTCGTAAGTGCTGGCAGAGAGATTGTTCTTTTCATAAAGTGCACTGATACGCTCGTATTCGGTTTTTGCCTGGCGGTAGACGGCTCCGGCACGTTCGCGGCGGATGCGGTAATCGCGCGGGTCAATCTCTGCAATCGTTTCTCCACGGCGGTAGTGGTTTCCGGCATAGGCATCCAGCTGTTTGATGGGGCCGCTGACGCGGAAAGACAACTCTGTCGTGCGGAAAGGTTGTGTAAGAATGGGAAACTCCTTGGCCGTTTCGTCAGTGCATGTACTGACTGTGATGGTTTTTACGGTCAGTAATTCTTCTTTCTGAGACTGATTGCCTCCGCAGGCGCATAATATCAGTCCGAGGGTGAGCATACAAATAAGTCTTGCATTTCGGTTCATACTTCTTTTTTCTTTTAAATCCGGGAGACAAAAGTAGGCTGTTTTACATAGCTGCATCGAGTGTTTTTTGCTGAGACGGGAAAGAAGGAGGATGAAACCGGAAAATAGGATGACGAAACAAGAAGAGGCTTATTATTAAACAACCACCCCCTCTTTTCCGTTATTATTAATAAAACGGGTAAATATATGACGACTTTAGGTGGCTGGATGAACAAAATCCTTATAGGTTGGGGAGTAGACCCTAAATTTGCGAATACATTTGATGAAACCATTATCGCCATACTGATGATAGCTATGGCCGTAGGGCTGGATTATCTATGCCAGGCAATATTTGTGGGTGGCATGAAGCACTATACCAAGCGCTCGCCTCATCGCTGGAACACTTTGCTGATGAAGCGGAAAGTAGTACCCCATCTGATACATACATTACCGGGTATTCTGATTTACTTTCTGCTGCCCTATACTTTTGTACATGGGGTGGAGTTGCTGGAACTGGCACAGAAGGTTTGTGCGGTGTATATAGTGGCTGCACTGGCTTTTGCCACGAATGGCCTGTTGCTTGTATTTCTGGATTTCCAAAATCAGAAAGACACCAGCAAGAATCATCCGATGAAAGGATTTATCCAAGTGTTGCAGGTGCTGGTTTTCTTTGTGGCAGCCATCATCGCCGTCTCCATTCTTATCGACAAGTCACCTGCTACGCTCTTTGCCGGATTGGGTGCTTCGGCGGCGGTGCTGATGCTGGTCTTCAAAGACAGCATTCTGGGATTTGTGGCGGGAATACAGCTTTCTGCCAATGAGATGCTGCGTATCGGCGACTGGATTGCTTTGCCCAACGGAGGTGCCAATGGTATCGTCAAAGAGATTACACTCAATACGGTGAAGATACAGAACTGGGACAATACGATTTCTACCATTCCGCCTTATACATTGGTGAACGGCTCTTTCCAGAACTGGCGTGGGATGCAGGAGAGTGGTGGCCGTAGGGTGAATAAGAATATCTATCTGGACATGACTACATTGAAGTTCTGCACTCCCGAGATGATAGATACTATTCGGAAAGAAATTCCTCTTATGGCGGATTATCAGCCGGTGGAAGGAGAAGTGCCTACCAATGCACAGCTATACCGCATTTATATCGAACGTTACCTTTGCAGTCTTCCAGTTGTCAATCAAGACTTGGACTTAATTATCAGCCAAAAGGAAATGACGACTTATGGCGTACCTATCCAGGTGTATTTCTTCTCTCGGAATAAAGTCTGGAAGGAGTATGAACGCATTCAGTCCGATATCTTCGACCATCTGTTGGTGATGGTGCAGAAATTCGACTTGAAACTTTACCAATATTCTGATTAATAGATGAGCCGGAATTCTGCCCACACGGGGAGATGGTCGCTGTAACCGGCTTTGTATTTCATTCCGTAGAAAGTCCGGAAAGGTTGCTTCCCGCCGTATTTCTTATCTTCCGTCAGCAAGAAGGGCAGGCAGAGTATACCGGCTTTGTCTTCATCGGCGTAAAGACCGGCAGAAGCCTGAAGAAGTGTGCCGGATACGATGATGTGGTCCAGCAATCCCCATTCGCCCTGATATTTGTAGCTGCCGGAGTGCTTACGCTCGGTGGCTTTGCGGGTGAGTAAATGGTAAAGACTTTGCGGTTGCAGGAGGTTTTTATCAACTGGTGGCGCTTGGGCGGCTATTACTTCTCTGATGGATTTATTGTCAGGATAATCATTGAAATCTCCCATAATGAGGATTTGGGGATGGTGGCGATGGAGATAAATACTGTCGGCTGCACTTCTAAGTCTCCGGGCTGCAAGGAGGCGGTAAGGTTCGCTTTCTTTGGCTCCACCGGAACGGGACGGAAGATGGGTGACAAAAATATCCAAAGTATCTTTGTTGAGCAGTAAACCGGAAACATGAAGTATATCCCGGGTGGGGCGGAATTTCTTTTTGCCCGAGGCGTTCGGGATGGGAATGCTTTGGCAGGCAAGCAGTTTGAACATATCTCTTTGGTAGAGCAGGGCTACATCAATGCCCCGCTGGTCGGGTGAGTTTGTCATAACGTAGCGATATCCGGCTTCCCGCAAGGCGGAACGTTGTGTCAGGTCGCGCAGCACACTGTCATTTTCTACTTCACAAAGGGCGACGAGTGCAGGAGGTGTCCAACCGCCTACGGCTGTGATGACACGGGCAATGGCATCCAGTTTCTTCTTGTATTTGCTATAATTCCAATGGCGGATGCCGTCGGGAAGAAATTCATAATCATTCTTTAGCGTATCGTGCCGACAATCAAACAGGTTCTCGACATTGTAGCTGACAATGCGGAATGAGAGGGTGTCTTTTTCGGTTTGTCCGTGAAGGGGGAGGAGAGAGAAAAACAGAAGGACAAGAAAATAGGGCATTGCAATCTTTTTATTCATAACATCCGGCATTTGGAGCCTTATCTTGTAGGCGGGATTTTCCGTTCCTGTCTGTCGGATATGCACTGGCATCCTCTTTTTTTCCTAAACTGATAGCTTTTGAATTTTCATTAAGATTGAAATTATACTCCTGTGTCCGGCTATCCATCAGAAGGAAGTTGTCATCCTTTTCCCAAATGACACGGACTATCCTGTCATTCTCTTCCTTTACCGAATTGATGAGGCTATGTGAGAAGTAGTAATTGAAAGCTATGTTTTCATTTTTAGAGCGTCCTCCGTTAATTTCATCCGAGCCCGAACCTGCAATAATGCAATTGCGGAAGGTAGCGGAAGAAAGCGGATAAGCAATGTCATCCTGTTCGTTCCGAACCTGTAATGCCACACCTTGTCGTACATTCCAACTGAAATAATTCGCCAGCGTGCAATGGGTGAATGTATAATCTCCGCCTAACAAGCTGACACAGTTCTCTCCCGCATTACTGATTTCACAGTTTCCTATAACAGCCTGGCAGGAAGTCAGCTCCAGGCCGTTTCCTGATACTTGTCGGATAATGGAAGACTCTAATATCAGCTTCCTGCGGTCCATCTTCGAAGAATCACAGCGGATGCCGAAACTTCCCCCGTGAATGTCGGCATAAACCAAATGATTGTCATAACTTGTTTCGAGGAAACGTATGCCGCCCCACTGTCCCGGCAGGCGGTCGTAAGTCAGATAAGGAAACAGCCGGTCTGTGCGGTCTCCCCGGAAAACAACCGGTGCGGAAAGAGTGCCTTCCACCGATAAACGGCCATGTACCTGCATTCCTGCTTTTCCGTGGAAATAGAAGCGGGTACCTGCTGCAAGTGTCAGGTGTGCATCGGGGGCAACACTGATACTGTCGTAAATCAGTATCGGGCGTTCGGAGGCTATCAATGTATCTTTCTCGATCACTTTACCCCGGAAAGTAAAAACATCCTGCGCATAAGCCCGTAGCTTAACTTCTTGCCGGATGCCATTCAGCTGAAAGAGAATAGAGTCTTTTATCAACCTGATGTTGGTATTGTCCCGTTGAGGCAGAGTCGCTTCTACAAAAATGTAGAGGCTGTCTTCTCCTGCAATTTCTATGTCTGAGAATTGATTTCCCTTAATACCGTCCACATTGATACGGAAACCGGATTTTCCGGCATCGGCAAGAATGATGGAAGATATCAGCAATGTTTTCTTATGTGGATTGTATACTTTCAGTTGGCGGGTGGAAGTGGGAATACCGGTGAGTACGGTGTCCATATGCAACGTGTCTTGTGAGAACCAAAGTGTGTGCTTCGGGTCGGACGAATAATCATCCATGTCGTCGCAGGCGGCAAAGGACAACAGGAAAAGTACAGGAACTATATATATAAGGTATAGTGCTTTCGATTTCATACCGTACATTCTGTAGGTTCTACTAAATAACGGTGTTTCTGCCACTTTATTATATCTGTCGCTTTTATCTTACTGACTTGATGAGACGATGGTATATTGAAGAGAGTTACATCACTATGGGATATTATGCATAAGATGGCATCTTGTGTTGTGAAAGATGGCATCTTGTACTACACAAGATGCCATCTTATACATGCTCCCCTTTAACTATCCGTATAAGAGGAATATGGGATGTGAGTTATTTCCTTATAGGAACATTGGCCAGGATATCCAGCAAGTGTTTCCAGAACTTATTTACCGTAGGAATCAACATCCGTTCGTCCGGAGAGTGGACACCCTGCAAAGTGGGACCGAAGGAAATCATATCCAGTGAAGGATATTTGTCGAGGAACAGACCACATTCCAGTCCGGCATGGATGGCTTTCACTTTGGCGTCTACACCGAACAGGCGTTTGTAAGACTCAACTGCGATTTCCAGTATCTCAGAGTGCGGATTAGGTTTCCAACCCGGATAACCGTCACCGAAGGTAACTTTGGCGCCGCCCATATCAAATACGGTACGTACCATATTGGCAATGTCCTGTTTGGAGGAAGCGGTAGAACTGCGTTGACTGGTTTCAATGCGGATAATGTTGCCCGGCTTCATCTTGACAGATGCAAGGTTGGTAGAAGTTTCCACCAGTCCCGGAATATCCTGACTCATAGCATAAACTCCGTGCGGACAGGCGTAGAGGCTTTGCAACAGACTCTTCGTTGTGTCCTTGTCGATAGCTTTTGCACGGGCGTTTTCCGATTCTAATATGAGTTGCAGGTCGGGATCTACCACGGTGTATTCAGCTTGCACTTCAGCGGCGAATATGTTTAAATCGGCACGCAGGTCGTGTTTCTTATCTTCCGGTATGGCGATGATGGCATGTGCTTCGCGTGCAATGGCATTGCGCAGGTTGCCGCCGTCTATTTCACAAAGATACATATCGTACTTCTGGAAAGTCTGGCTCAGGAAGCGGTTCAGTATTTTGTTGGCATTGCCACGTTGCAGATGGATGTCTCCACCGGAATGTCCGCCTTTCAATCCTTTCACTTGCACCTTGCAGAAGAAATATCCGGCAGGTACGTTCACCTCTTTATATGCAAACTCTGCAACGGAGTCGACGCCTCCTGCGCAACCGATGAAAAGTTCACCTTCATCTTCCGAGTCAAGGTTCAGCAGGATGTCACCGTTCATGAAACCCTCTTTCAGGGCGAAAGCGCCAGTCAGGCCGGTTTCTTCGTCTACGGTGAACAGGCACTCCAGAGGTCCGTGCTGGATAGTGTTGTCTGTAAGGATAGCCAGTTCTGTGGCTACGCCGATACCGTTGTCAGCTCCCAGTGTGGTGCCTTTGGCTTTCAGCCATTCGCCTTCAATCACGGTTTCTATCGGGTCGGTGAGGAAATCGTGCTGCACATCGTTGTTCTTTTCACACACCATGTCGATGTGCGATTGCAGGACAACAGTCTTCCGGTTCTCCATACCCGGCGTGGCGGGTTTCTTTATCAGTACATTGCCGGTTTCATCGACCAATGTTTCCAGATTATGTTTTTCACCGAATGCTTTCAGATAAGCAATCATTTTCTCTTCCTTCTTTGAAGGACGCGGTACTTGGCAGATTTCATCAAAATAGTGAAATACTCCTGCCGGTTTCAGTTCATTCTTTTCCATATCAATAAGTTTATGAATGTTCGTTTTTAACCTCTCATTGCTAAATATGGTTAAATAGATTGCCTATTTTATCACCGCTTCTCTTTTTTTATGGTAAAAAAAGCGGGTTAGTCCATACAAAGCCCTATATTTGCACCACAAAAATAGAGTGATAGTCTATTTTTGTTGTTACAAAATTAGTAGAAATGCTTGATACAGTATTGATAAGTTTGTTAATAGTTGCTATTTGTATTGCATTATTAGGTCTGAAAGTCTTTTTTGTGAAAGGCGGGAAGTTCCCGAACGGGCACGTCAGTGGTAATAAGGCAATGCGGGAGAGAGGTATAGGATGCGCCCAGTCACAAGACCGGGAAGCACAGAAGAAACCCCGTTTTTCTATTGATGAATTGGAAAAAGCCTTAAATGATAGTATGAATTAATAATTTAAAAACTATATTTTTTACAAGTTATGAAGAGATTGAACTACCTCGTGAACGGTTTGGCTGCCCTTGCACTTATCGTTTTATTTTCTCAATGTACAGGTAAAGCTGATAATCAAACGGCAACTACGTCAGGACAAGCTTCAGGTGAACTTTCTGGAATGAAGATTGCTTATGTTGAAATAGACACGCTTCTGTCACAATATAATTTCTGCATCGACCTGAATGAAGGTATGGTAAAGAAGAGTGAAAACGTTCGCCTGACGTTGAATCAGAAAGCCCGTGAATTGGATAAGCAGAAACAGGATTTCCAGACGAAAGTGCAGAACAATGCTTATCTGTCTCAGGAAAGAGCACAGCAGGAATACAATCGCATCGCTAAGTTGGAACAGGACTTGCAGGCTTTGAGCAATAAATTGCAGTCAGAGTTGATGAGCGAGAACGAAAAGAACAGTTTGCTGTTGCGTGATTCCATCAATGCTTTCCTGAAGGAATATAATAAGACGAAAGGATACAGCATGATTATCAGCAATACCGGTTTCGACAACCTGTTGTATGCCGATAGCATTTATAACATCACGAAAGAAATCGTAGAAGGACTGAACGCAAGATATTCTTCTCCGGCAAAGAAATAAATAGGTTTCTATTTTAAATAAGAGTCGTCCCCTTGCAGAGTGATCGGAATCACAATGCAAGGGGACGACTCTTTTTTGTTACCTGGATTTATAAAAACGTACCAATCTTTTGAATTATCTTCTCAAACTGCATCCGGGGGGGAGTTACCTGTTTTTGTTCCTGTTTAAATCATCTATATTTGCCTTATGATTTTTTAATTCTAATCAGAAAAACATGATGAAAAAACTTTGTATTCTCTTATTCTTATCTATTTCGATGGGGGCTTCTGCTGTGGAGTATACCTTTTCACCGAAAGATGTACCGGCTATGAAGCAGTTGTTAGGCAGTGGGACTCTGCAACCGGGAGATGTTGTCGTACTGAAAGATGGAACGTATGATAATCTGGAGGAAGTGCATTTTACGGGTAAAGGTGTTTTCAGCAAACCGATAATCTGGCGGGCTGAAAATCCCGGTAAAGCTGTTATTTCCGGTAAATTGAGTTTAAGGATATATGGGGAACATTTGCAGCTGAAGGATTTGCTCTTCTACAAGGCATGGGCGATAGGTCATGATATGATTGATTTCCAAAAAGAGAAAGGAACATACGCATCCTATTGCCGGATGACCGGCTGTGTGATTGATGAGTGTAATAATCCGGCAAAGGGTACACGACCTAATGAGGGAGACGAGTACTGGGTTGGTTTGCGGGGTACGAATAACCGGATAGATCATTGCTATTTTGCCAACAAGCGGGTAGGTGGTCTGGTTCTGCAAGTCTGGTTAAGTGCCGATAATCACTTGAACAATCATGTGATAGATCATAATTTCTTTGGCGAACGTCAGCCTTACGGTGGCAACGGAGCAGAGATTATCCGTATAGGGCATTCTTGGTCATCTCAGTGGGAATCACGGACTATTGTTGAGAACAACGTGTTTTTCAGGTGCAGCGGTGAAAATGAAATAATCTCTGTGAAATCCTGTCATAATGTATTGCGCAGAAACCTGTTTTATGAATCTGCAGGGGGACTGGTTTGCCGTCACGGGCATTATAATATTATAGAATCGAATACTTTCATCGGACACGGTCTTCGCGGAACGGCAGGTATCCGTATCATTAATCAGGGGCATACGGTTTATGACAATTATATTAAGGATGTGAAATCATTCGGTTTGCTGGTGCGCGTGGGAGTCTATGAACGCCCTACGGCGGAAACGAATGTAAAGGAGGAACCGTTGACCTCTTATCACCGGGTAGAGAACGTGGATATCGCTTACAATACTTTCCTGAACAGCTCACTGGAATTAGGGTCGGGGCGTGGGGAAAAGATGCCTCGTAATGTACGCTTCGCCCATAACTTATTTACAGGACAGAATCCTGAACTGAAAATCGTGAGAGCGGACGAAGTGCTTCCCGGCTTTTTGTTTCTGGATAATCAATGGGCATTTCCGGATATAGCCTCTCTTCCGGCTGTGCCTTATGAACGAGTAAGAAGTGGATTTGATGCAGTTGATGCCCCTGCTGGGCTGGAGCGAAAGGAGAAGGAACGGATAGATGCTTGTATCTTTACTGTCGGCCCTACCTGGTATGAAGCAATGAAAGAGAATGTGAATTATATAGATATGCACCGATAATTTAAAAGAAATACAGTCAGATATGAAACTTAAACTATCAGGAATTTTACTGGTTATGCTGTTGTTGGGAGTAGGGGGAAACTATGTGCAGGGCAGGAATTTACATCCCTGGCAAATGACCCGTGATTCTTTATTGTTGTTTGAAGGCATGACCTGTCGTTATACGGTAGATACCCCGGAGAATGAAGGGGTGGTTTCCACTTTGCCGTCGGTGTCGGACTTGAAAGAGCAGTTGGCCCGTTCCGGTGCGGGAGTTTTTCGTCTCTTTACTTCCAAAGGAAAGGAAAAAACAGATGGAATGCCCGTAAGTGGTGATTACTTGCAGGGTTCTGCTAAGAAGCGTTTATCCATAGGAGTACGTAAAGGTGCATTGCCGCCAATGATAGAATTGGATCGTAGTGCATTTACTGTGAAGACTGCGGGAAACCTGATTCTTGATTTTTATGCAGGGCAGCGCAGTCCGATGACTACTGTTACCATCCGTATACCGGAAGGAATTGATGTGACACTGGATAATACGACGGTAAATATCATCGGACGTGGAGAAGTGCTTCTTCGTGACTTGCCCAAACAATCCGTTGGGCGGACCGGTACTAATTATTCCTATAAAAAAGTGGGTGATGTTGAAATCCATAAAGACGGGAAGAAAGGTACTCGATTAATTTTTAAACAGTTGGACTTCCGGCCTTCTAACGGACCGGATATCCGTCTTTGTTTCCGTGGGGTAGCGATACCCACCAAAGGAAACTATATATTTGAAGCAGACTATGTGACTTCTGAACCGGAAGTTCTTCATAGTCCGGTTGCTACGGCCACCCTTGAGGGATTGACGACTGTTGCGGATTTTACCCGGAATGCTTTGCGTGCATTTACTTATAAGAAAGACTGGGATCTGTCATTTACTTCCTTCCACTGGACAGCTCCCCGCAATGCGGAATCGGTCACTCTGTTACAATCGGCGGACATGGGAAAGACCTGGACTCCGGTAAAAGTGGAGATTTTGCCGGATGATGATTTCACTACCGCCGGTCGGTTACAGCCTGATCAACTGTATGCGTTTAAGTTGTTGGTGAAAGGAGGTGATAATCCGGGTGAATCTAATGTTGTCTGGTTCTATTCCGGTTTGCGGGATATTAAAACTACGGGAGTAAAAGGAGATGGAATAACAGATGATACGGAGGCCATTAATAAAGCTATACGGGAGATGAACAAACTTGGCGGTGGAATTTTACGCTTTACCGCAGGCACTTATAACGTACGGACTGTTCACCTTCTGAGCAATGTTTGGTTTCATTTGGATGCAGATGCGGTAATTCAAGGACTTCCGGGTGGAGATGCTCCTGAAGTCACTTGGTTCAGCGACCGGGCTTACCGTTCGGGGCTTTCACCTACGGACCCGCGGCCTTATGCCGATCCGGAAAACTTTCTGACTAAACAGGATGTAGGGCATACATTCTTCCGTAATGCCATGTTCTTTGGTGAACGTATTGATAATGTGAAGATCGTCGGTACAGGACGTATTACAGGTAATGGTAATCTTGTCACTTCTGATAAGGTTATGAATAATGCACCGGAGAAACGTTGTGACAAAATGTTCTCTCTGAAGCTTTGTACCAATGTTGAAATCGGCGGCTGGGATATAGGGAAAGATATGTGGTATGACCCGCAGAAAGATGAACCTTATTATATTGAAGCGGATAACCGGAAGAACTATGATGTCAGCAATATGCTGCATATAGACCAGGGCGGACATTTCGTTCTGTTGGCAACGGGTACAGATGGCATCCATGTTCACGATACCTACTTTGCTAAACATCATACCCGGAATGCTCGTGATATTTACGACTTCATGGCTTGTAATGACGTGACAGTAACAAATATCTATTCGCGCGTCAGTTCAGACGATATTGTCAAACCGGGTTCGGATTGTTCGTTGGGATTTACCCGTCCGGCACGTAACTATATGGTACGCAATATTGTGGGTGACACCAATTGTAATCTGTTCCAGATAGGTTCGGAGACAGCGGATGATATTCAGGATTTATATGTGGATAATATCTATGTGCTGGGTGCCAACAAGGCCGGTTTTTCTATTTCTACCAATGACGGGGGACATATAAAGAATGTCTATCTGAACAGTGGGAAGACCGGACCGATACATTCACGTTCGGTCATGCAGCGCACCCGTGCCCCGTTCTTTATTTCCATATCCAATAGGGGACGTGTACTGGGGGCGAATGTATCTCCTTTCACTTTTACCGAAAATGGGAAAGTACGTAAGGAATTGCTGGTAACCAATTCTAATATCGGGCAAGTAGAGAATATTGTGATTCGTGGCGTGGATATCGACGAGGTTTATGGTGGAAGTTCTTTCCGCGGTGACCGTTGGAAAGCCTATGATGGTTCTCAGGCTGAGGCGACTCCTATCGTTGCCGGTTTCAAATTGCCGGATACGGAGGTTGTAGAAGGCGGATTGACGTTCCATTTACCTGATGGCCGGCATACGGGATATATTGAGAATGTACAATTCCATGATGTGAATTTATTGGTGAAGGGAGGACATCCGGCAGAGAATGCGGAAGCCTGCCCACCTGAAATCGGAGTAGGCCGATATAATGTAGGTGATTTGAAAATCCAGCCTTCTTTTGGTTTCTGGGCACGGCACGTGAAAGGTTTTGTGCTGGATAACTGCAAGATAGATGCCGAACGGAAAGATGGACGCTATGCAGTGGTATTGGATGATGTCATCGGTGCGGAAATAAAAGAGCTACAGGTGAAAGACGGCATTACGGATAAAGAGAATGTAAAGACTTTCCGTAGCAAGGATATTGTTATTAAATAAAATGAAGAGTACATGAAAAAAATAGTAGTTTGCGTGAGTGTCTTGTTGCTGTGTTGTGGAATGAATTCTGCAATTGGGCAAACACAATTCATAGAGAATGAGGGGTGTCAGGATGATTTGTCTATGACTACTCCGAAGTTTAAGGAAGTTTCTTCTCCATTAGATACGTTGAAAAAATATATTCTGACTCCCAAAGCCTCTGCTACACCTCGTATTAATGGAGCGAAAATTTTTGGGGTACGTCCGAATTCCCAATTTTTATATACCATTCCGGCTACAGGAGAACGCCCTATGACTTTTTCTGTTGAGAATCTCCCGAAAGGGTTAAAGGTGGATGCCAAAACCGGACAGATCAGGGGCTCTATAAAAAAAGCTGGTGAGTATGTGGTGACATTTGTGGCAAAGAATAATCTGGGTGAGGCTAAACGTACGTTCCGTATTGTTGTTGGAGATAAAATAGCTTTGACCCCACCTATGGGGTGGAATAGTTGGAACTGCTGGGGAAATGCAGTTAGTCAGGAGAAGGTGCTTAGTTCGGCGCGGGCTATGGTGGAAAAAGGGTTGATTAATCATGGCTGGCAGTACATTAATATTGATGATGGCTGGCAGGGACTGCGAGGTGGTAAACATCAGGCTGTGATGACGAATAGTAAATTTCCTGATATGAAAGCATTGGCCGATGAAATACACGGGATGGGATTGAAGATTGGTATTTATTCTGGTCCTTGGGTCGGAACGTATGCAGGACATTTAGGTTCTTACAGTGATAAGGCCGATGGTACTTATGATTGGGTAGAGAAATATGCTAATGAGTATTATCGTTATGTTGATCCAAGTAAAAAGACAAAGCATGGCATCAATTATCATCATGGAAAATATTCTTTTGTAAAGAATGATGTGCAGCAATGGATGGATTGGGGGATTGACTATCTGAAGTACGACTGGAATCCGAATGACTATTATCATGTGAAAGAAATGCATGATGTTTTACGTTCGTATAATCGGGATGTTGTGTATAGCCTTTCAAACAGTGCACCTTATGGAGATGCTCCCCAATGGGAGAAGATGGCTAATTGTTGGAGAACAACAGGGGATATCAAGGATACTTGGGAAAGAATGTGTAGTTTGGGCTTTGGCCAAACCAAATGGGCGCCTTACAATGGTCCGGGGCATTGGGTAGATCCTGATATGCTGGTAGTAGGAATGGTGGGCTGGGGACCAAAGCTGCATTATACTCGCTTGACACCGGATGAACAATACACACACATGAGCTTGTGGGCTTTACTGGCTTCTCCTTTACTGATAGGTTGTGACATGGCTCAACTGGATGATTTTACGCTCAGTCTTCTGACCAATGATGAGATGATTGAAGTGAATCAGGATCCGTTGGGCAAACCGGGAATGATTGTGTCCCAACAAGGAGATGTGGTCGTTTATGCCAAACCTTTGGAGGATGGTTCCATGGCTGTTGGTTTATTCAATCGTGGAGACACTATGGCTCAAGGTAAACTAACCTGGAAATCTGTGGGTATTCGTGGTGAACAGACAGTTCGTGACTTGTGGAGACAGCAAGATGTCGCTAAATCGAATGAAGAGTTTGTGACAGAGATTGCTCCACATGGAGTACGTTTCATAAAAATCTATCCCGGAAATAGTCGTGAACAAGCCACCAGTGGCAGATAATAACAAGAGAATATGAAACGCATTTATCTATATTTTAGAGAAAAAACAGAGAAGGGAGAGGCTGCTTCCAAGCTTATGAGAATATTTCTCTTTTGGGGACTTGGAATTTTTTCAACCATTTGGTTTTTGGTGCGGGTTATTCCAAAGCCTTCTCGTGCCAGTTACCCGTGTATGCAGACAGCAGCACCGTTAATGTCTGCATTTGTCATGTATTTGCTTTCGTTTACGGGGTTTTGGATGAGTTTGCGTAAGTTACGTGAGGCATTTCACAATCGGAAAGTGGTGGCGGGAATGCTTGCTTTTGTAGCGTTATGTTTTTGCGGCACTCTGTTGTTGGTAGAAAATAGTACGGAATTGCTGGCTCAGACTTTCCTTCCAGTGAAGGAGCCTCGTATGGCATGGGGAAAAAACAATCCGGTAGGTGATGCTAAGGGAATTTTCCCGGGACGGGTGGTATGGACACATGCACCGGGAGCGGCCGTTTGGGAGAAAGGAAAAGGATTTTGGTTTGAAGACTGTTGGAACAATCAGGAAGATGCAGACTGGTTGTTGAGTCAGTCATTGTTATCATTGACAGGAGAGAAGAAGGGTAAGAATGCCTGGAAAGCCCTGTTTGTTTATTTCAATCGTCAGCATGGAAAAGGAAAGCAAGGATATAAGAAAGGAGAGAAAATTGCTATCAAGATAAATCAGAATAATACTTTCTCTCACGAAGATAGCGAACAGTTGAATGCTTCTCCCCATCTGACACTTGCCTTGCTTCGCAGTCTGGTGTATGATGGTGGAGTTCCTCAGGAACAAATCACGGTTTTTGATGCCAGTCGCTTTATAACTGATGCTCTTTATCATAAATGCTATGCCGAATTTCCTAATGTGATATATCTGGATAATGAAGGTGGCAAGGGGCGTACCAAGTCAACTTATACGACTGATGCTGTTCCTTATTCGGCAGATAACGGACGTTTGGCGAGAGGATTGGCTGATTGTGCTTTGGAAGCGGATTATCTGATAAATGTGGCATTGCTGAAAGGACATGGCGGACAGGGGGTAACATTGTGTGCCAAGAATTGGTACGGAGTGACGGATATCAACCGGGATTTCCGCAAGAATCAGCATAACAATTTTAATCAGGATCGTGGAGGGAAGCCCCGTTACATGACTTTTACCGATTATATGGCTCATAAAGATTTGGGACAGAAAACAATGCTGTTTCTGATAGATGGTTTGTATGGTTCGGAAAAGGTGAATGGCGCACCTTCAGGCAAATGGAAAATGTCTCCCTTTAATGGAAACTGGCCTTGTTCACTCTTCGCTTCACAAGATCCGGTGGCTATTGATGCGGTGGGAGTCGATTTCCTGAGTTCGGAATTTCCGCGTATGGCCGATGTGGATTATTGCGATATGTATCTGGTGGAGGCCGCTTTGGCAGACCGACCCTTATCCAATACTTTTTATGATCCGGAAAGGGATGGAACGGGAGTTGCCAGTCTCGGAGTTCTGGAACATTGGAATAATCCGGAGGAAAAGAAATACAGTCGTAATATGGGGAAGGATATTGGAATAGAGTTAGTTTATTTGCATAAGTAATACACTGTTTGCTTTGTGAGACGATTTTTCAAGTATTTGATGAAATACTGATAATCGTCTCTTTTTTATATCCCTATTTTTGTAACCAGGAAAAACAAAACTTTATATCTAATAAGAATGAATACAAGAATAAAAAAGTGGTTCTTTAAGACTTGTCCGAAGAGTGGGCAGATAGTCGGAATAAACAAGAAGAATGTTGTGTTGAAGATTTGCTTTCCTTTATTTGGACTGGCAGCCTTAATCTGGTTTCTGATACGTGTTGTGCCCAAACCTTCCCGGATAGAATACCCTTGTCAGCAAATCGCTGCACCTATAGCTTTATCTTTTGTGACTTTTGTCAGTAGCACGCTGGTGGGGTTCGGTGCGTGGAAGCGTTTCAAGACTTTGTGGCATTCACGCCGATTCAGTATGGGATTATCAGTATTGGTAGTTGGAGCACTACTGTCCGGTGCCCTATATATAATGTCCGTTGATAATTCGTTGATGGGGCAAGTGATACGCAAACAGATAGACAATGGCACGGATATGGGACATTTCACCCCGACTGATGCTCCGAACACTCCGATAGGGGTGGCGAAAGGTATTCATCCTGGACGAGTGGCATGGGCACACGACCCTAAAGCTGCTGCCTGGGATGGTAAGAGGGGGCTTTACTCTGATCCGGACAACAATAGCCAGACGCGCGTAGATGATATGATGGAGGGAGTGATTATAGCTTTGACCCGTCAAAATACGATTGATAAAGCGTGGGACGAATTGTTCCGCACTTTTAACTACAAGAAGGGCAAAGGGGCAGTGAAATATAAGAAAGGAGAGAAGATTGCCATCAAAATCAATCTGAATGACAATGGCGGAAGTAATATAATCGATGCTACTCCCCAGTCCGTATATTCTTTATTACACCAATTGGTTGATATAATGAAGGTTCCTCAGAATTGTATAACGGTGTATGATGCGCAGCGCCGGGGTATTTCTGCCGTTTACGACTATGTACAACCGTTGTATCCTGATGTCCATTATCAGAATTGGGGTGGATTTGTGCCCGATGTAATCCGCTACTCCAGTGAGATTACCGATGCCGGCGCCAGGAGTCTGGCACGTGCGGCTTATGAGGCAGACTATATGATTAATATGGCATTGATGAAAAGACATTCTGAACCAACGGATAAATGGCGTGACAGTGCCGGGCAGACGGCCATCACAGCTACCGGAAAGAATCAGTTTGGTTCTATTGGCAATGTGCCTCCCCTGCATCTTTCTATTCGTGACTGGTCTTCCTTCCGTGGCATGGGAACCTATAATTCTATTGTAGATTTGATGGCTCATGAGCGTTTGGGAGGAAATACGTTGGTATATCTGGTGGATGCCATGTATGTGAATCCGAAGCATAATGGTAAGGCGGTTCGTTTCCGGCTTCCTCCGTTTAACGACGGTTGGACTTCCAGTTTTCTGGCTTCTAATGACCAGGTGGCCATTGAGTCTGTGGTACTTGATTTCATTTATTCCGAACTGCCTCTTTGTGCCAATGCCGACAACTTCCTGCACGAAGCGGCAAATATCGGTAATCCGCCTTCCGGGGTGGCTTACATGGGGAAAGACCAGGGTAGTCTGGGCGTACATGAACATTGGAATAACCCGACGCAACGGATGTATAGCCGTAATTTGGGCACTGGCAAAGGTATTGAATTATATCGGGTGCCACTGGATGAAGGGCGTCCGGCTATTGAATACTTCTATGCGAAAGAGGATGCCCTGTATTATAAAACATCGAATGCCGACGAAGTGCGGTTGAATGGCAAACAGTTGGGAGATACTGAAGGTACCGTTCTCTTATCCATAAATAAAACAACGGACTTTTGTCTGGAAACTCTGAGAGGGGGAAAAGTAACCTCTTCGCAGCATGTAGTGGTGCGTTGTCTGGAGAATGTGGCTGTTTGTCGGGCAAAAGATATGGAAAGGGAAGGTTCGGCTTCGCTGAATGATGACGGTTCGGTGGAATTTAAAGGTGAAAAAGGGAGTTCGCAGGGAAGTGTGAATTGGAAAGTGAATCTTCCGCGTAAAGGGGAATACTATCTGGTGGTATCCTATACGGGTGGTAATCCGGTTCCTTCCTATTTATACATCAATGGAGAGAAGGTCAGCGAGAATATAGGTTATTTGGCCACCTCCGGAGAAAAGCGCAAAGAATTTGTTTTCCCGGTAGTGCTGGCAAAGGGCACCAGTGAGTTGCGCTTGGAACATCCGGGACGACGCAGCAACAAAATATATTCGGTGAACATAGCGAGAGAGATGAAATAAGATACTTATATTTAACAACCATGAAAATGAAAAAGAATTTATTACTGTTACTGGTATTGTTTGCACTGCCGTTTGCTTTGCAGGCGGAAACGTTCAATGTGAAGAAATATGGTGCACGGGGTAACGGCAAGAAGCTGGACTCGCCGGCCATCCAGAAAGCGATTGATGCTTGTCATAAAGCCGGTGGTGGCACGGTGCTCGTTCCTGCCGGAACATATCTGTCGGCCACTATTGTGCTGAAAGATAATGTAACTCTGCATCTGGAAAAGGATGCACTTATCCTGGGAACCACCGATTACAAGGCTTATGATAATCTTGACCCGTTCACAGAAGGGCTGGGTATTGATGTGGGCTGGGCATTGCTGGTAGCGGTAGATGCAAAGAATGTGGCTTTGGAAGGTGAAGGAGCCATTGACGGACAAGGTTCCGCTTTGAAGGAACGACATATCAAAACTGATACCCGTCCGGAAGGGCAGCGTTGGGGATTGCGTCCTTTCCTGCTCCGTTGGGTACGTTGTGAGGATATACGTGTAGAAGGAGTAACTTTGAAGTATGCGGGGGCCTGGACCTCCCATTATTTTCAGTGCCGTAACGTGAACATTCATAATGTCACCATCCGCAGCTTCGGAGTGGCTCATAATGATGGGATTAATATTGATGGTTGCCAGCATGTACGTATCAGTAATTGTGATATAGTCAGTGGGGATGACGCATTGTGTTTCAAGACTACTTCCAGTAAGATGGGATGCGATGATATTATCGTGACGGATATGAAGCTGAAGAGTAATCAGGCCGGAATCAAGATGGGAACGGAGTCTATGGGCGGTTTCGAGAATATAAAAATCAGTAATTGCCACATCTATGACACGAAGAACGGCGGAATTAAACTCTTTTCTGTGGATGGTGCTCACCTGCGTAATGTGGAAATCTCCAATATCACGATGGACGAAGTACGTACTCCGATGCTGTTCCGTTTGGGTGCCCGTCTGAGTGTATTCCGCAAACATGAAGATACCCGGCAGCCAATCGGTGTTTTCGAGAATGTGGTGATTCGTAATGTGAAGGCGGTAGCCGCCGATAAAGCGCAGTTGACGCCTCCTTCCGGAATCTTGATTACAGGTATTCCGGGACATTATATCACAAATCTGACTTTAGAGGACATACATATCCGTTTGCTGGGTACGGGGACGCCCGAAGATGCCCTGTCCGAAGTTCCGGAAGCGATAGACAAGTATCCTGAAGTGAAAACGTTCGGTCCTAAGATTCCGGCATACGGGGTATGGGCGCGTCACGTGAAAGGCTTGAAGCTGAAGAACGTCACGTTTGAATTGAAGAACCCGGATGCCCGCCCGGAAATCATTTGCGAGGACGGGGATATGCAGATTTATAAATAATCGGTGAATATGCGAAAATTTATTAGTGCAATATTGATAGGGGCTTGTGCGCTGACCTATGCCAATGCGCAGACACAGTTTCCGGTCACCAGTCCAGATGGTTCTATCTCTTTGGTGTTGAAACTGAAAGATAAAGAACTTTATTATGAAGTAGAAAAGAACGGAGTGAAGGTATTGGTTGAGGCACCTATACGTCTGACCATAGATGAATCGGAACTTTGTAACTCGGTCGAAGTCCTGTCTTCGGATACATATAAGACGGATAATACTTATCCTATCCGGGGTAGTCATTCTTTGGCAGTAGATAAAAGCAATGGACAAATTATCAAGTTACGAAATAACAGTTTGAAGACCGATTTCTCTTTGGAGGCGAGAGCTTATAACGATGGTGTTGCTTTTCGGATGATACTTTCCGGTAAGCAAGGAGAAATAAGAACGCCGGATGAACATACCTTATTTACATTGCCGGTGGGGAGTACGGTGTGGTATCATGATATGTATTGTCACTATGAGGGCATCCATCAGAAAAAGGATATTTCTGAAATCATGCAGGGAGAATGGGCTGCTCCTCCGGTAACGGTGCAATTGCCGGGAGAATCCGGTTATCTTTGTATAACAGAATCTGCTTTGATGAATTATGCCGGTATGTCATTACAAGCAAATGGTAAGAATGGTTTTGAAACGAAACTGGGACATGCACAACCGGCCGGATATCCTTTTGCCCATGATTATAGTCTGGCAGAAGCCCGGCGGTTATCGAAACCGGCAGCTTTGGCAGGTACTATAACAACTCCCTGGCGTACAATCATAATAGCTGATAATCTGAATGAGTTGGTGAATTCCGATTTGATAACCAACCTGGCTCCGGCACCGGATAAACGACTATTCCCGAAAGGAATAAATACGGACTGGATTAAACCGGGACGTTCTGTATGGTGCTGGCTGGATGGTGGAGCACGGACAGTGGAGGGAATGAAAGAATTTTCTAAACTGGCCGGAGAGTTAGGGTTTGAATATAATACGGTAGATGCTTTTTGGTATCGCTGGACAGATGAACAGTTAAAAGACCTGGTGGATTATTCGGCTCAGTTTGGAGTTAAAATCTGGTTATGGCGTCATGGCCGCGATATGCGTGATCCTCAAAAACGCAAAGAACTGTTTGAGCGTTGTCGCAGACTGGGAATTGTCGGCTTGAAACTCGACGCATTCTCACATGAGTCAAAGGAATTTGTCGATTTATATCAGTCATGTCTGAAAGAAGCGGCAGAATATAAACTGATGCTAAACATTCATGGCAGTAATAAACCTGCGGGTGAAGTGCGTACATGGCCGAATGAGATGAGTCGTGAAGGCATTCGTGGTTTGGAATATGGTAAAAATCAGTATGAGTGGAGTACGCATAATACCACTTTGCCTTTCACCCGTCTGGTAGCAGGAGCCGGAGATTATACCCCCGTTGTTTTTGGAGAGCGTCGTTTGGAAACTTCTTGGGTGCATCAGGTGGCTACGGCACTTGTTTTCAACTCCTCTGTCATATTCTTCGGTTCACATCCGAAAACGATGCTGGATAATCCGGCTGTGAAGTTGCTGAAGCAAATACCTGCTACCTGGGATGAGACGGTGGTATTGCCATCCAGTCGGATAGGTGAGGTTGCTGCATTTGCACGAAGAAGCGGGAAGACTTGGTTTCTGGCGGTGCTGAATGGACAAGAGGAACGTTCCCTGCAATTTCCCTTATCATTTTTGGGTGACGGATGGTATGAAGGAATGGTTCTGAATGATCGGCCGTCGGATGCTGCCGCTATCAAGACAGAGCGCGTCTTCTGTAGAAAGTCTGATGCGCTGACGGGGCACATGCGTACAGGTGGTGGATATATTGTGATGTTTACTCCTCAAGAATAATTAGTGATTAACGATAAATACCATGAGAAAACTATTGAGCGCAGCAATGTTGCTGCTGGCGGTATTGATGGCCGCTTGTACGGCTCCCGACACATGGGAGTTGGTGTCTAAGGACAATAATATCCGTTTCGTTCTGGAAAACAGAAAAAATAAAGCTGGAGTGAATCTTAGCTATTCTGTTTATTATAAGGATACGCTGGCGGTGGAGAAATCTCTTTTGGGGCTGGTGATGGATGATTGCGAATACGGAAAAGATGCGCAGTTTGTTTCCGCTTCCCCTGTAAAAGACATCAATGACGCTTACCGGCTGAAATCCGGAAAGCAGTTGAGCACTGTAGACAATTGCCGTGAGCAGACATTTACTTTCCGTACTCAAGAGGGGAAACAATTCAATCTCATTGTGCGGGCATACAATGACGGTGTTGCTTTCCGTTATGGATTTCCGGAGGCTGACGGACAGATGCATACCATCCGGGCAGAGCATACGGAGTTTGCCGTACCCGTGAATGGTAAGGCATGGATACATCCATACGATTGGAACGAACGCCACAAGCCGAGTTATGAGCAGTATTGCCGGAACGAAATAGATATCCGTTCGGAGTGCGGGCACGGACGTGGCTGGGCATTTCCCATGCTGTTCAATACCAACGGAGTATGGATGATGATAACAGAAGCCCATTTGGATGGCTCATATCCTGCCACCCATGTTGATAATGCCGGAACAGACAAGGCTTATAAAATCCGTTTCCCGGAAGTGGAAGAACCCATCATTCCCGATGCAGTGGAGCCGGTATCTGAATTGCCCTGGTTCACTCCCTGGCGGGTTATTATCGTAGGAGACAACCTGAATACGATATTCCGTACACAAATGGTTTCACACTTGAATCCGGCCTCGGTAGTGGAAGACGAGTCCTGGATAAAGGCCGGACGGGCTTCCTGGAGTTGGTGGTCTAATGGCGGTACTCCTCGTGATTATAAGGCACAGTTGAAGTACGTAGATCTCAGTGCCGAGATGGGTTGGGAGTACATGCTGATTGATGCCGGCTGGCAGCGCATGGGTAATGGCGGAACCATGGAAGACGTGGTGAAGTATGCGCAGCAGAAGGGTGTTGGTGTCTGGTTGTGGTATCACTCCGGTGCGGGACGTGACAACGATTCTGTACCTGTGCATCGCCTGATGAGTGACCCTGAATTGCGCCGTGCCGAGATGAAGCGCATCAGTGAAATAGGAGTGAAAGGCATCAAGGTCGATTTCTTTGATACGGACAAGCAGCGGATTATCCGGCTTTATCCGGCATTGCTGAAAGATGCCGCTGACCATCACCTGCTGGTAGACTTGCACGGGGCGACTTTACCCCGTGGCTTCGAGCGTACCTACCCGAATATGCTGACCACCGAAGCCATCCGCGGTGCGGAAACCCTGGGACGTCAGGAACGTTGTGACCGGGCTGCCGGACACAATGCCACAGTTCCTTTCACACGCAACGTTGTAGGCTCGATGGATTATACTCCGGTGACCTTCTCCGACAAAGTCCGCCAGGGGGTACCTGCCCTGCGCAAGACAACCATGGGACATCAACTGGCGCTGGCCGTTGTCTTCGAATCCGGTTTCCAATGTCTGGCGGATAAGGCGGAATCTTATCTTTCGCTGCCGGAGCAACCGAAACAATTCCTGAAAGAGGTTCCGGCTGCCTGGGATGAAAGTTGCCTGTTGGCCGGTTATCCGGGAGACTATGCAGTGGTGGCGCGTCGTGCGGGTGATGTATGGTATATCGGTGGCATCAGTGGTAAGGAAGAAGATCGGGAAATAGAGTTTGCCCTGCCTGAAGGATGTGTCGGTAAATCATTTACGATGATTACAGACGGAGGAGATAAAGACAGTTTCGGCTATATGCCTGTAGAGAATGCGAACGGGACGGTGAAGGTGAAAGTGCTGCCGAATGGTGGTTTTGCCGGCATTATCCGCTGATAATAATACTATAATAATCAAGAGAAAAAGAATGAAGAAGAGATTGATTCTGGGGGCGATGGCCCTGTTGATGTTACTTCCTGCCAAAGCACAGATTGCCTGGCAGCAAGTGGAGCCCGGCGTTTGGAAAGGCGTTGTGGGTACTCCGGAAGAATATTCATTGTTGAGTGTGGCGGGTGTGGCGCCTCAGAAGGAAGGTTTCAGCCGTCTGCCCGAAGTGGCATTGCCCGGACTGGCGAATGAAATAGTGGGCGTAATCCAGGATGGCAAGACGAGTCTTCGCATCCCCTTGCAGCGGAAAGAGCAGTTATACGGCTTCGGACTGAACTTCCAGACTGTGCATCAGCGTGGTAAGATACTGAACCTGCATGTAGACCACTACGGTGGCCGCGACAACGGGCGTACACATGCTCCGGTGCCATTCTACATTTCCAGCCAGGGATATGGCGTGCTCATCAACTCTGCCCGCTACCTGACGGTATATGCAGGCAGCGGTGCCCGCAAGGACAGTCCGAACGCTCCGGTTGCGAAAGACCGTAACATGGATAAGACGTGGACGTCAGCCCCTTATTCGGATGCCGTTTCCATTCTTGTTCCTGCTCCGGGGGCGGAGATTTACTTGTTTGCCGGACCCACTCCGATGGATGTCATCCGGCGTTACAACCTGTTCTGCGGTGGCGGTACCTTGCCTCCGCGCTGGGGACTGGGCTTTACTCAACGTACAAAGAAGCTCTATACGGCCGATGATGTGAAGAAAGAGGCGGACGAGTTTGAGCAGCGCGGCTTCCCGCTGGATTTCATCGGACTGGAACCGGGCTGGCAAAGCAAGGCATACCCTTGCACGTTTGAGTGGGATGCTACCCGTTACCCCGATCCTGCCGGCTTCGTGAAAGAGATGGCGGACAAGGGCGTGCGCATCAACTTATGGACTAACCCGTATGTATCTCCCGAATCGAAGATATATAAAGAAATGTATCCGGTCAGCGGTTCGCACACGGTGTGGTGCGGCATCGTGCCCGACCTGGCAGGCGGGAAAGCCCGTAAAATCTGGATGGATAAGCTGGAGCAGGAGCATGTGAATATCGGCGTCAGCGGTTATAAGATAGATGAAGTGGACGGCTACGACCGTTACGTCTGGCCTGACGTGGCAACCTTCCCTAGCGGAATAGCGGCCGAGCAGATGCGCCAGACTTACGGACTGTGGGTGCAGCGTACCACCGCGGAACTCTATAAGAAGCGCAACCAGCGCACCTTCGGACTGGTTCGTGCGTCGAATGCCGGTGCCGCTTCTTTCCCCTACGTGATTTATAACGATTATTACAGTCACCAGGACTTCATCACGGCTCTGATAAACTCCGGTTTCAGCGGTGTGCTTTGGACTCCGGAAGTGCGCAGCTCCAAGTCGTCTGAGGACTGGTTGCGCCGTTTTCAGTCCGTGGTGTTCTCGCCGATGGCGATGATTAACGCCTGGGCAAGCGGGACAAAACCCTGGACTTTCCCCGAAGTGGAGAAACAGATAAAGGAATATGCCATGTTGCGTATGCAGATGATGCCGTATTGGTATTCGGAGTTCGCACGTTATCATTTCGACGGTATCCCTCCGTTCCGTGCCATGAATCTGGAGCCGGGCTTTAATCCCGAACAGGGAAGTGCCGCAAAGTTGTCCGATGCCCATCTGGAGGAAAATCCTTATCTGGAAGCAGTGGCAAAGGAGATTAAAGACCAGTATATGGCGGGCGAATACTTGTTGGTGGCTCCGATGTTCACCGGACAGAAAGAGCGCACGGTGGTGTTGCCGAAGGGAGACTGGTATGACTTCTATACGGGTCGCTACGTGGGCAATGGTGAGAAAATCACTGTCACTCCGGGGCTGGATCGCATTCCGGTGTATGTGAAGGACGGCGCCGTCCTGCCATTCATGGAACCGCGCTTGCACGCGCCGAAAGCAGGTGAGAAGGTGAACCTGGAAATCCGCCATTACGGAAAGGCGGACGGGGCTTATCGCCTGTATGACGATGACGGTGAAACCTTTGACTACGAAAAGGGGGCTTACTCCTGGCGCGATATCAAGGTGACGCGCGACAAGCGAGGTAAGCTGAAAGGCACTATCTCCAAAGCAGAGAAGGGCAAGCCGAACAGCATAGCCAATGTGACTTGGAAGTTCATGACGGAAACAGAATGATAACTCATAATAATTTAACCACGAAGCAGAATGAAGAACCTGTTAACTACCTGTTTATTCCTTTGCTGCCTCCTTGCAGTGCGTGCGGCAGACAATCCTAACGTGAAGAAACTCTTCACCGTGACATCCGGCGAGCTGAAACTTACTTTCATGGTGGGTACGGACAACCGCCTTTATCAACTGGCCTTTGGTGATGCCTCCCGCGAAGTAACGCCTCCCGCCAAGATGCCCTCGCGCGAGTGGGAATTCCTGCCGCCTTACGGGAATGGCGTACTGACGGAACCAGCCATCCAGGCCACCCACGTAGACGGAAACACCTCTACGGAACTCCACTACACAGCCCACCGCACCGAGACACTGGCACCGGGTGTGGAACAGACCGTCATTTCTCTGAAAGACCCCGCCTATCCGTTTTCGGTGGACATCTACATCAAATGCTATGCAGACCAGAGCATGATGGAGATTTGGAATACCGTCACCCACAACGAGAAAGGGAAAGTCGTGTTGCACCGTTTCGCCTCCGCCTCTCCGGTGGTGAAGGCGAAGGAGTACTGGCTTACCCAGTTTGCGGGCAACTATAAGCGCGAAGCGACCCTGAGCGAAGAGCGCCTTTCGGAAGGCGTCAAGATACTGGACTCCAAGTTGGGCGTCCGTGCCCATCAGATGCGTATTCCTTCTTTCATTCTCAGCCTGGGCGGTCAGGCGCGGGAGAACGAAGGGGAAGTGCTGGCGGCTTCGCTACGTTGGAGCGGCAGTTTCCAGTTTGCTTTCGATATGGACTGGAACAAGAACCTGCGCCTGCTCACCGGCATGAATCCGCTGGGTTCGCAGTACAACCTGGAACGTGGAGGAACGTTCACCACACCTGCCATTCTCTACACTTATAGCCGGCAGGGCAAGGGCGAAGCCAGCCGCCGTTTCCACCGTTGGGCCATGGCGAATGCCGTTCGCGATGCGGAGAAAGACCGCCCCGTGCTGCTGAACAACTGGGAGGCTACGCACTGCGATTTCGATGAAGCCCGTCTGAAACAACTCTTTGACGGTGCCCGCCAGACGGGTGCGGAACTCTTCCTGCTGGACGATGGCTGGTTTGGCAACGGCCCTTACTCCCGCGACGATGATAAACACGGGCTGGGCGATTGGGAACCTTCCACGAAGAAGTTGCCCCGCGGCTTGTCGTACATTGCCCGTGAGGCTCTGAAGCGTAAAGTCGGTTTCGGCATCTGGCTGGAACCTGAGATGGTGAATCCGCAGAGCGAACTTTACCAAAAGCATCCCGATTGGATCATCACCCAACCCAAACGTGAACCGATACTCGGCCGTCATCAGGAGATTCTCGACCTGACCCGCCCTGAAGTACAAGCTTACGAGTGGGACATCATAGACCGAACCTTGCGCCCCAATCCGGACATCACGTATGTGAAGTGGGATTGCAACCGTTATATCACCCAGCCGGGTTCGTCCTACTTGCAGTCTGCCGACCAGAGCCACCTGTGGATAGACTATAACTGGGCGCTCTACCGACTGATGGATCGTTTTGCTAAAGGCTTCCCAAACGTGATGGCGATGCTTTGCGCCGGTGGTTCGGGACGTGTGGATTATGGTGCGATGCCTTATTTCCACAGCTTCTGGCCTAGCGATAACACTGACCCGTTGGGACGCATCAAGATACAGTGGGGTTTCTCACACTTTTTCCCTGCCAATACGATTTCGGCCCACGTCACCCGTATGGGCAAGCGCCATCTGAAAATGGCGATAGACGTAGCGTTGAGCGGGGCATTCGGCATCGACCTGGCACTGGATAAGGCCACGCCGGAAGAACGTGCACAGATAGCCGATGCAGTGAAGCTGTACAAAGAACGCATCCGTCCGCTGGTGATGCGGGGCGAACTTTACCGGTTGGTATCTCCTTACGAGTCTCCGTTGGCGTCCTTGAGTTATGTTTCTACGGATAAGAAGCAGGCGGTGGTCTATCTCTATCAGACGAAGGACGGCCGTGAAGCTCGGGTAAAGCTGGGTGGACTCGATGCCGGGAAGAAGTATCGCATTGAAGAAGTGAGTCTGTCCAAGGGCATGGCTTCGCGTTTCCCGGCAAACGGCCAGGTGCTGACGGGGGCGGAGCTGATGACGGAAGGATTGGAAAATCCACTGGATGCGCAGTTCGAAAGTGCAGTACTGATGATAGAGACGCTTTAAATAAGAGGGGTACCCCTAACCATTAGGCTGGGGGTACCCTACAGGATTATACGCCCTGCACCTCACTAATTAATCATTAAATACCATAATCTTATGAATCGGAAAATCACCCTGTCATTACTTTCCTTTATCTTCATCAGTCTGCTGTCAACGGCGCAGACCAAAGACCGTTGGACCATTCAGGACGATGGTTCCATCCGTTGGGACATCCGTAACGACATTCCGCACAGCGACCATCTGGAGATGAGCGGCCAGCAACTCTCCGTAGTCCTCCGTTACGGTGTGGACGCGCAGCAACGCTTCCATCTGAACCGTAGCCTCGTCTTCCCCATGCTCCGCATGCTGCCCAATAAGACTCAGAACAACCTGAAGCAATGTTTCGACCTCAATATCCCCGCCCTCGTCACCGTCGACGACCAGACCCTCCTGAACGAACAGGTGCGCGACATAACCTTCAACGGCCTGATGCGTGTAGAGAGCAGCTTCGGTTACATCCACCGGCGCAAGGAACTAAAAGATGCCGTGCAGCTGACCCGCTTGCTCTACCCTTCGGCCAATGCTGCCCGTTATTGCGAGGAGTACACCTTCAAGAACAGCAGCCCCAACCAGATTACGCTTCGTGTACCCGATTGGCACGTGGCCTATACCACCCCCTCGGAAGCCGGTGTATACGGTGCCTATTGCATCGAAGCCTCCCTCTCCAAGAAGGGGACTTTCGTCTTGAAGCCGGGTGAAACGCTTGAGTTCTTCGCCCTCTTTTCAGGTCGGAAGCTCTCGGATGCCTCGCCTGTACAAGAGGATACCGCCCTTTCGCAAATCAATATCCAGGATGAGCGCGCCGCCCGTGAAGCCCTCATCCGCCAGTGGTGGGATAAACTGGTGCTCGACACCCCCGACCCGGTGCTGAACCGTATGTTCGCCTTTGCTAAACTGCGTGGTGCCGAAAGTATCTACCGCACCAAAGGCGGACTGATGCACGGTCCTGGCGGCGAGGCCTATTATGCCGCTGTCTGGGCCAACGACCAGGCGGAATATATCAACCCCTTCTTCCCCTTCCTGGGATATGAAATAGGTAATCAATCTGCATTGAACTCTTTCCGTCACTTTGCCCGCTACATGAATCCGGAATACCGTCCTATTCCAAGTTCCATCATCTCCGAAGGCGTCAGTTTTTGGCATGGCGCGAAGGATAGGGGAGACGGTGCCATGATTGCCTACGGTGCCGCCCGCTACGCCCTGGCTCGTGGTGACCGGGAAGAGGCGCGCGAACTGTGGCCCCTCATCGAGTGGTGCCTGGAGTATTGCCACCGCAAACTTACCCCGGCAGGAGTTGTCGCCTCCAATTCGGATGAACTGGAAAACCGTTTTCCGGCAGGCGACGCGAACCTCTGCACCTCGACGCTTTATTATGACGCCCTGCGTTCTGCCGTCATGCTGGGGCGCGAACTCGGTGTACCCGCCCGCCAACTGTCTGCCTATCAGCAGCAGGCCCGCAACCTGGAACGGGCGATAGAGCAGCACTTTGGTTATGAGATAGAAGGTTTCCACAGTTACCGCTATTATGAAGGCAATGACATTCTGCGTTCCTGGATTTGTATGCCACTCGTCACGGGCATCTACACCCGTGCCCAAGGCACCATCGACGCCCTCTTCTCGCCCCGCCTCTGGACGGACGACGGACTGTTGACGCAAGCCGGTACCGAAACCTTCTGGGACCGTAGCACCCTCTATGCCCTGCGTGGCACCATTGCCGCCGGAGAAGTGGAGAAAGGCATGAGCTTCCTCAAGAAATATTCGCACCGCCGCCTGCTGGGCGACCATGTGCCTTATGCCATCGAAGCATGGCCGGAAGGTGACCAGCGCCATCTCTCCGCCGAAAGCGGGCTGTATTGCCGCATCTATACCGAAGGGCTTTTCGGCATCCGCCCCACAGGGCTGCGCAGCTTCGAGATGACACCCCGCCTGCCGCAGGGATGGGAGTACATGAATCTGAACCGTGTATGCGCCTTCAACTCCGAGTTTGATATCCGAGTGTCCCGTGCCGGGAAAAAACTGCATGTGGAAGTTCTGAAAGGAGGCAAGGCCGTGCTGAAGAAGAATGTGACGGAAGGCACGACGGTGAAAGTGAGCCTGTCATCCATAACCACGAAACGAAGGAGCTAATTCCAACTACTGATTACATTCATAAATTATCCCGCCTATCCCTTGGCAGTGCAGAGATAAAGATTTACATTCTCACACCATTGCCAAGCCATCAGTTGTCCACTTTTAAGGCGGATAAAATGGCGAGTAAATCTGGAAGAAAGACTTCGGTAAAAGACAGAACCTTCTGTCAGTGCCGAAGCCTTTCCGCATGTAAGACCTACCTGCATACCCCGTCTGGAAGTACTTGTAGAGGGGGTGCGTAGGGGGTCGGTCATGACATACGCTTCTCACCACCCATGACATACGCTTGTCACCACCCATGACCTCCAGTATGTCACACCCCATGACATACGTATCTCATCACCGGTGACCTCCGTATGTCATGACCACCGACTTGCCACCGGACTTTTCCATCTCGTACTGGCTCTTGAAAATGCCATCTGCCTATCGCCGAAAGGGGACGACACTTGATTAAATTACATAATGATAATATGTGACAATAGATGTGGTAATGAAGCAAAGTGATAAGCGATACTGTCCAAATTCCACCTCCTCCCCAGAGGAGGGGAATTAAGACAGACCACAAATTATCTCATTCATAACCGCACAAACATACTGTGCTATTTCGTTTCTTTTTCTTATTTTTGCATAGACAAATTATCCATACTGATGAAATCGAAAGCCTTACTAACTCTCTTCGTCTGCTTCTTATCCGCCTTATGCACATGGGCGGGGCATCCCAAATACTCCTTCTACTATAGCCAGAAACTTAACGAAGGAATCTCCCAACTCTCCGTCATAACCATCTACCAGGACACCCGCGGCTACCTCTGGCTCGGCACCCGCAACGGCCTAAACCGCTACAACGGCAGCGCATACACCGTCTTCCACCACCACTCCGGCGACTCCCTCAGCCTGGCGGACAATGAAGTGAACGACATCTGTGAAGACCACTCAAACTACCTGTGGATTGCCACCAGTCACGGCCTAAGCCGCATGTGCCTCCGCACCGAGCGTATTCGTAACTACTCCATCCCGGACGGACTTCCCAATGCAGGCATCCTCTCACTGATGGTCGATGCTTCCGGCAGGGTATGGATCGGTACCCGTAACGGTCTTTGCCGTTACCTTCCGGAGCAAGACCGCTTCGAAAGGGTAGAGTTTGCAGAAAACTTCAACGGCTCGGTCACTGCCCTGCTGGAAGATAAAGCCGGCAACTTCTGGGTGGGCACAGTGACGAACGGCGTATATCAGTGCAACAAGCAGATGCAGACAATTAACCATTACGACCGCCAGTCGGGTCTGCCGGACAACAGCGTTTCCACCCTTTACGAAGATTCCTATCACCGCATCTGGGTGGGTTGCCAGCAAGGCGGATTGAACCGGATTGATGCCCGGAACAATGAAATAACCTCTTATACCTCCGCCAATAGCGGTCTGAAGAACAACTACGTCCGCTGCCTTGCCGAGTGGGGCGGTGAGATGCTGATCGGTACCTTTGACGGCATCTATGCCTACGTGCCGCTCACCGACCAGATACACGAGGTAACCAGCTATGACGAACCCGGGCGCACCCTGGGGCATTTCTCCGTCTACTCTTTCTGTCTGGACCATACCGGCACTTTATGGATTGGCACGTATGCGGGAGGTGTCACCTGGTTGAGTTCCCTCACCGACCGCTTCATTCATCACACGCCCGGCAAAGCGCTGAACCTGCAAACGGGCATCTACGGTTCAGCCTGTGTGGACCGGCAGAAACGTCTGTGGATAGCCACTGAAGGTTATGGACTGCTGCAATATGATATTGCCACAGGTGAAGCGGAGTTTTATCTGATTGACAAGACGAGCTATTCCGTCCACAACGCTAATGTAATCAAGACTGTATATGCCGAAGATGATTGCATCTGGTGCGGTACGGCATTGGGAGAGATCTATCGCTTCGACCTTGCAACCCGTCGCTTCACGCTGTTCTATAAATATCCGGTAGAGCTTGTCATATATGACATCGTGCGTGATGCGGACGGTAATTTGTGGGTAAGCAGTTCAAAAGGCGGATATACACTGACCTGTTTCACTCCTTCGGGCGAACGGAAGACGGAGTTCAGGGGACTAAAGGGAGAGAAGCTCCATTTCTCTTCCATCCGTTGTCTGGCAGAAGAAAGCCCCGGTGTGTTGTTGATAGGGATGCGTTCTGCAGGGCTTCATCGTTATGATACCCGTACCGGAGAACTGACGAACTTCAACTCTTCTCATCCGGAGCGGGAACGGCGGATACCGAGCAATTATATATCTTCCATATTACCCCTCAAGTCCGGTGATGTATGGGTGTCTACTTATGGAGGCGGCATCTTCCAGCTGGATAATCAGGGCGGCATACTTCGCTGGGTGACCGAGAAAGACGGATTGATGGGCGGAGACATCTGCAAATTGCTGGAGGGAGCGGATGGGAATCTCTGGATGAGTTCGTTGCAGGGCATATCCTCTTATTCACCGTCGACCGGAGAGATTAAGAACTTCCCGTTCAATAATGGCATCCAGTTGCGCGAGTTCACTTACCGGGGTGGGGTGGCTATGCCCGACGGTACACTGTGCTTTACCGGAAACGATGGTTTCATCACTTTCTACACACCGGATATGCCGATGAACCGCTTCGTGCCTCCGGTAGTGCTGGAAGAACTGTTAGTGAATAACCGTCCGGTGCAGGCGGACGACGGGACGGGCATACTGGATGGCCTGCTTAATGAAACAGCGTCCATCAGCCTGAAGTATAACCAGAACAATCTGTCGATAAGCTATAAAGCGCTGAACTTCATCAATCCGGAAATGAACCGGTATGCCTATAAACTGGAAGGTTATGACACCGACTGGAACAATGTGGGCGAGCGTAGCACGGCTTACTACACCAACCTGCGTCCGGGCACCTATCTCTTCCGGGTGAAAGCATGCAATAACGATGGCGTGTGGAACGAAGAGGGAAAGACATTGAAGATAACCATTGCCCCGCCTTTATGGGCTACCTGGTATGCTTTCCTGCTTTATAGTCTGTTGCTGATAGGGCTGGTTTATGCGATACTCCATTATTTTAATGCCCGTCGGCGTTTGAGGGAGAGGCTGCGGATGGAGCAGAAAGAGAAACAGCAACAGGAGGAGTTCCATCAGGCAAAGATGCATCTGTTTACCAACTTCGCCCACGAGCTGCGCACACCGCTCACGCTGATTATCACCCCCTTTGAAGAGTTGATGAAGAGGCTTGATATGGGTGCGGAGCTGCGCGACAAGCTGGGAATCATTTATAAGAATGCGCAACGGCTTCTGCTGCTGGTCAATCAGTTGATGGATTTGCAGAAGAACCAGAGCGGCACGATAGAGCTGAAAGTCACGGAGAACAATGTCTATGAGTTTATCACAGAGATATATTGTGCCTTCAATCAGATAGCGCAGACCCACGAGATTACTTTGACGCTGGATTGTAAAGACCGGGAGTTCCGGGCCTGGTATGATAAAGTATTGCTTGAGAAAGTGGTGTTCAACCTGCTTTCCAATGCTTTTAAGTATACACCTGCGGGGAAGGATATAAGTATGTCGGTTCGGTGTATTTCTGCCGGAGAACTGGGGCAGGAGTATCGTAAAGAGGTGGCCCCCTCCGCCATGTATATGATGCTGCAAGTGGTGGACGCCGGTTGTGGCATACAGCCGCAGGAGCGTGATAAGGTCTTCATGCCTTTCTACCGGGTTCCCGAAACTTCGGGGGTGAATGTTCCGGGAACGGGTATCGGCCTCAGCCTGGTGCATTCCATTGTACAGTTGCATAAAGGTGCCATTCGGATCGAAGATCGTGAAGACGGGCGGGAAGGTGCACGGTTCGTTGTTCTGCTTCCCGTCTCCCGTGAAGCCTTTACGGAGGAAGAGGCGGATTCCATGCCGATGGAAACGATTGGTGACACGGCATTTGCGCAACCGGTGGAAAAGCCGCAGGCAGCTGTTGTCGGAGAAATCGGTTCCAAGAAGCCCGTCATTCTTTTGGTGGAGGATGACAAGGATGTGCGGGATTACCTGCATAAGTCTCTGGAAAGCGACTACGAAATCATAGAAGCGGCAAATGGCATGAAGGGATATGACAAGGCGGTGCAGTGTTTCCCGGATTTGGTGTTGAGTGACATTATGATGCCCAAGCGGAACGGGCTCGAACTCTGCTCTATGATTAAGAACGATATCCGCATCGGACATATTCCGGTGATACTGATGACCGCACGTTCTATGGTGGTGCATATAAAGGAAGGTTTCCAGGCAGGAGCGGATGATTATGTAATCAAGCCTTTCAGCATGGATGTGCTTCGCATCCGCATTCAGAGTTTGCTGCAATCGAGGGAACAGTTGAAGAAGTTGTATGGCAAGCGCTTCTCGCCCGAGGTGGTGGGAGTGAGTGTCAGCTCGGCAGACGAACGTTTCTCGCAGAAACTGTATGAGATTATCGAGAAAAACATCTCTGACCAGAATCTGGGCATAGAGATGCTTTGTGACCAGATTGGTATCAGCCGCGCCAATCTTTACCGTAAGATAAAAGCCATATCTGAACTTTCTCCTACCGAGCTGATACGTAATAAACGGTTGGAGGTGGCATTGCGTTATCTGAAAGAAACCAATATGAGTGTCTCGGAAGTGGCCACCCTGTTGGGATTCAACAGTCACTCTTATTTCTCCAATTCATTCAAGGCGTTCTATGGCTTTACCCCTACGGAATTTGTGCAGATGAATAGTGCGAATAAAGAGTAGGTGCTAAAAGTCACTCATTCACCACAGAGGGCACAGAGGACACAGAGTTTTTATACTTATAATTCAGAGATAATTATAACCTCTGCGTCCTCTGTGTCCTCTGTGGTGAAAAGAATCATAACCGCAAAGAAAAGCACATTTCTCTTATTGCCCCCCCCTCCCCATGACATATTCCTTTTTTGTCTCAAACCGTTTTCTCCGATGTCTCAAAATGCTTTCTTCCTTCATTTTGAGACATTATTATAACTCTATGAGACACTATTGATAGCCCCCGGACAGGTGATGCCCTATCTTTGTGATGTGAAAAACAAGCAAAATTTAATCACTATGAGATATAAAAGTCGCAGCATCACAACAATCATGATACCGGTATTATTAGTGGCATCATTATTTGCATTCACTACTCAAACTACAGAGCAACCGGAAGGAACTCCATTGTTCATAACCGGTATCACTCCTTATAAATCCGGGATGATTGTATCTCAGAAAGGAGTCCGGAAAGTATCCATCTATTCATCGGACTATAAAGAACGCTTGCAAGAGTGGGAGCTGGACGAGATACCTACGGGAGTTACCACCGATGAAGACCGGATTTATGCAACGGTGGCAGGTGAACATAAGAACGGTGTTTACTTTCTTTCCGCTTCCGACCCTTCCAAAAAAGAATTTATAGAGACAGCATCCGGTGCCTGTGCTCCGCTGGTGAACAACGGCAACGGTAAACTATACGTTTGTAACCAATTCGCCGGTACCGTTTCCGAACTGGATAAGAACGGTTCGGCCGTATTGAGAACCGTGAAAGTGCTGCGTGAACCGAAATCGGCCGTATTGGATAAAGATGGCAAACATTTGTTTGTTACGAACTTCCTGCCGATGCAACGGGCTGATTTAGATACGGTGGCGGCTTGTGTATCAGTAATCGATGTCGAAAACTTCCGTAAGATAAAAGACATACAGTTGGCGAACGGAAGCAACGCCCTGCGTGGAATGTCGCTTTCCCCCGATGGCCGCTATCTGCTGATTACCCATAACCTGGGACGTTTCCAGGTTCCCACTTCCCAATTGCAACAAGGCTGGATGAACACCAGTGCCATAAGCATTGTGAACTTATCTACTCTCAACTTTGAGGGTGCAGTGTTGCTGGATGAGCCGGAACGGGGAGCTGCGGGCATTTGGGACGTGAAGTGTACGGATGATAAGATTGTAATCAGCCATTCCGGTACACATGAAGTCAGTGTGATAGATTATCCGGCATTCATCCGGAAGTTTGAGGCATACCCTCAGAAGGACGCTTTGGCGTATGACCTGCGTTTCTTGTACGGTCTTCGCAAACGCGTGGCTCTGGAAGGAAACGGACCTCGTTGCATGATGTTGAAAGATGGAATGGCAGTAGTGCCTACCTATTTCTCGGACACACTGAATATAGTAGATTTGAATACAACCGATGTTCAGGCCGTCGCTATGGTGAAGAACCGTACGGAGAGCCGGGTGCAACGGGGTGAGAAATACTTCAATGATGCGGAGCATTGTTTTCAGAACTGGCAGTCGTGCAACGGATGTCATCCGGGAGATGCGCGTATGGATGCCATGAACTGGGATCTGATGAATGATGGCATCGGCAATTCCAAGAACTGCAAGAGCCTGTTGCTCTCTCACGTCACACCGCCGTGCATGATTTCCGGAATCCGTGCTTCTGCCGAGCTGGCGGTTCGTGCGGGCTATAAGCTGATTCAGTTCACCGACTTGCCCGAAGAGTTTGCTGAATGTGTGGATGAATATCTGATTTCATTGAAACCTGTTCCCAGCCCTTATCTGGTGAATGGTGAGCTTTCCGAAAAAGCGAAGCGGGGACGTAAGGTCTTTGAGAAGTTCAATTGTGATGAATGCCATTCGGGCCCTTACTATACGGATATGCAGTTGCACCGTATCGGTGATGACATCGAGTTTGAGAAAGGATGGGACACCCCTACATTGTGTGAGGTGTGGCGTACGGCTCCCTACCTGTTCGACGGAAGAGCGGCTACGATGGAAGAAGTGTTCACGGTACATAAGCATGGCATTGAGAAAAAGATATCAGCCAAAGAAGCGGAAGAACTCGCGGAGTATGTGAACTCATTATAATAATGAAGAGGAAAAGACCATGATTACACACGAAAATATAGAAATCATTCACCGTTTCTTTCAGGTGGTTCAAGCCCCTTTCGAGGAGATGCTGACGAACTTGCTGGCAGACTACAAGTCGGTTTATACCCCTGTACGTATGGTGATATTCGGCGCGCCGGTAGGTAATGAAGAGTACGTAGTGCGCTTTGCCCGCATCAGGGAGGCGGTGAAGGAATCGTTTGGAGACAACGGCCCTTTGGTAAGCTATGTGGCGCAACCTCCCCAGACAATGGGATTGACGATGGAAGTACACGAAGTATTGCTGACCGGACTGGACCGGATTGAATACCGGAGCCGGGAAGGAATGCCGTATATCGCCATTGAAAGGGAAGGATGCAAGCGCTTGTTTCTGAGTGGCGTGACGGGAGATGTGCTCCGCCAGAACATCCGCGAGCAGTCTCACGAGGTTTTCTCAAAGATAGCCGGAGTACTGGAAGCGGAAAATATGCCGGTTTCTACCATTATACGCCAGTGGAATTATATCGAGAAGATAACGGCCTATGATGCAACCGGTCATCAGCACTATCAGGACTTCAATGATGCCCGTTCCCTGTTTTATCATGGGGTGGAGTGGGCAACAGGTTATCCGGCAGCTACCGGTATCGGTACGCAATGGGGAGGCATCATGATTGATTTGGATGCGTTGCTCTGCAAAGACAGGAGCGTTCAGGTGCACGGGGTGGATAATCCCCTGCAGATTGCCGCCCACGCTTATTCTCAGGAAGTGTTGCTGGGAGAGGCCGACAAGGCACTGCTGCATAAGACGACTCCCAAGTTCGAGCGTGCCAAAGCTGTATGGAAAGAAGACCACGGCTTTATCTACGTCTCCGGCACGGCGGCCATCCGTGGCGAGCAAAGCCTGGAAGGAGTCGGGATAGAGAAACAAACGCTGGCAACGCTTGAGAATATCGAATATCTGGTATCGCGTGACAACCTCAACCGCTCCGGTATTCCTGCAACGGGAGATGCCACACTCATCACCTTCCGGGTTTACGTGAAGCATTGGGAAGACATGGAAGTGGCGAAACGGACCGTGACGGAACGATATCCGGACTTGCCTGCCATTTATACTCTGACCGACGTGTGCCGTTCGGAACTGCTGATAGAGATAGAGGGGATGGGCATTCTTTGTTGAGACTGATTATTAACCATTAAAATAGAGTGAACATATGAAATTGAAAGAAGTATTAACCTTGGCATTAATTGCCTTCTGCGGCGTAGGGATTGCCTCCTGCACGGCAGAAACTAAAAAAACAGAACAAGTTATGACACAGGAAAAGACTGCGTATCAGAAGAAGTACACGAATGCTGACTTCTACAAAGATGGTAAGTTTGACCAGGAAGCTGCTAAGAAAGCATTCCTCGACATGTTTGAATTTTATGGTGTGCCCTACACTCCGTTGATGGAGAAGGATATCTGGTTTACGGATTTCGGTCTGGGTGATTTTGAGAATGTAGGTATGGGTGGTATTTTCTGGGTGAACGATCCCGAATACGGCTATTTCGCACATGCCATTTATCTGTTGCCGGGACAGATGATTCCGGAACATGCTCATGTGAAGACTAACTTCCCCGCCAAGCACGAATCGTGGATGGTGGAACACGGATGGGTGTATAACTTCTCCGAAATAGGTGACGAAACTCCGAATGCTCCCGCCATTCCTGAATCCCACGGCCCCATCAAGAGCAAGAATTTCGTGAAACAGAATGTAGGTGATGTTCTTCGCCTGAAAGAATTGGAAACTTTCCACTTCATGATGGCGGGTCCCGAAGGAGCCATTGTTGATGAATGGGCTTGCTACCATGACAACGACGGTCTGCGTTTCACCAACGGACAAGCAGCTTTGTAAAACCTGAATATATTGAATACCATGAGAAAGATAAATCATTTTGGAGTGCCCACCACCACACCGCAACTCGGTGAAGTGTATGTCGAAGGCTTGAAAGTATGGCTGACCAATTTCAACGAAAGCCCCAACAAGATAGAATACCTTCGCTTTGAGGAAGGAAGCTGGATGCCGGAACTGATTCAGAAAGTGGCTCACATTGCCTACGAAGTAGATGACCTGGAAGCTGAGCTGAAAGGCGCGAAGGTGTTGGTGGAACCGATGCCGGGCGGAGAGAATCTGACGATTGCCTTTATCGAAGAAGAAGGCATTGCCCTGGAATTAATGCAATTTGATAAATAACTAAAAAAGGAAAGAAACCATGATGAATAAATTCATAAACGATCCGGATAACCTGACAGCGGAATTGTTGGAAGGATATGCGATGGCTTACAGCAATCAGGTAGCTATCGGCGGAGAAAATATTATTGTGCGTGCCCATGCAAAGGCAGAAGATAAAGTTGCTGTTATCACTTTGGGCGGTTCCGGTCACGAACCTGCATTAAGCGGTTTTGTAGGCGACGGTATGTTGGACTGTTCCGTGGTTGGTGATATCTTCGCTGCTCCGGGAGCCCAGCGTTTGTTCCAGGCTTTGCAGATGTTCAAGCGTGAAGCCGGTATTCTGTTGGTTGTGCTGAATCACTCCGGTGACGTGATGAGTGCGAATATGGCATGCCAGTTGGCGGAACGCACAGGCATCAAGGTGAAGACGATTCTGACCCACGATGATATCAGTGCCGGACTGGATGTGCCGGATGACGACCGTCGTGGCCTGGCAGGTTGTGTTCCTTTGATTAAGATTGTAGGTGCAGCTGCCGAAGAAGGCAAATCCCTGGATGAAATTATTGAAATCGGCGAACGCTTCAATGCGAGACTGGCTACGCTGGCTGTCGCAATGAAATCCTGCACTCATCCGCAAAACGGCATGACCATCTCCGATCTTCCCGATGGTGAAATTGAAATCGGTATGGGACAGCATGGCGAAGGCGGTGGTGGTCGCAAACAACTGGTTTCTGCCGATGATACGGCCGAAGAAATGATAGGGCTGCTGATGAAGAAACTGCAACCGAAAGCCGGAAACAAGGCTTTGCTTATTATCAATGGTGTAGGTGCAACCACGCACATGGAGATGAACATCGTCTATCGCAAAGCTCATCAGGTTCTTGAAAATGCAGGCATTGAAGTTGCTTCCGCCCGTATCGGCGAGTTGCTGACCGTACAGGAACAGGCCGGTTTCCAGATGATTCTCGGTTTGCTGGATGATGACCATGTAGACTATCTGAACAATAGAATGTCGAACGCTCCTTATTGGACGACTATCGGTAAATAAAAGATGGATAAACTGACTATAGATGATTTTAAGAAAATGCTCCGTAATGCACTGATGTGCATTACGGAACGTTCCGACGAGTTCTCAAAGCTGGATGCGGTGCTGGGCGATGGCGATCATGGCACGGCTATCGTACAATCCATGTCCGCCCTTGTAGCGACGGCTGATAAGGGAACTGAATTCAAGTCCATGCTGAATGATATGAGTTTCAATCTGATGCTCGAAATCAGTGGCTCCACAAGTACTTTGCTGGGAGGCTTCTTCCTCGGTATGAGCGATCATGCGGCAGGTACCGAACTGGATGCCGCAGGCGTGAAAGCTATGTTTGCAGGCGGACTCGAAGGTGTGAGAAAACAGACGAAAGCAAAACAGGGAGATAAAACAATGATGGATGCCCTGATTCCGGCAGTAGAGGCGATTCAGGCATGCGATTCCACAGATGTGAAAACCATCCTGACGGCAGGTGCCGAAGCTGCTGTGAAAGGTGCCGAAGCTACTAAAGACATGAAGGCAAACTTCGGACGGGCCCGCAACTACGGTGAACGTTCCATTGGTTATGCCGACTCCGGAGCATCTTCCTGGTCGTGCATGTTCGATGCATTTGCAAAGGCGCTATGATTCGGTAGCTTGTCGGATAGGTATGCAGCAGTCACCTGCATGGTAAATGAAGTTATGAACAATATTAATATAAGTAAAAAGAAATGGCTGATTTAGATGATTTGAGAGAAGGCAGTAACTTTGGTTTAGGCGTTGTCTCTTCTAGTAATAATTTTCATGTAAAAGGCGCGGAGAACCTTCCGTGGGGTATGAAAGACCGCTTGTCGCGTATCTTCAACCCGAAAACAGGCCGTACAGTGATGCTGGCATTCGATCACGGCTTTATTATGGGACCTACGTCCGGACTGGAACGTATTGATTTGAATATCGTTCCGCTGATTGAGTATGCCGATTGCCTGATGTGTACACGTGGCATTCTCCGCACAATGATACCTCCCACAACAAACAAACCCATCTGTCTCCGTTCCGATGCGGGCACTTCCATCCTGACAGAACTGAATGACAATGTTCTGATAGACGTTGAAGACGCCATTCGCATGAACGTTTCGGCTATGGCCGTGATGCTTTCCATCGGCGATGCCGCCCACGAAGCGAAGACGGTTGCCAATCTCTATAAGGCTGTCGATAAAGGTGCCCACTATGGAATTCCGGTGATGGGTGTGACGGCTGTGGGCAAGGATATGGCGCGTGATGCACGTTATTTCGGTCTGGCTTCGCGCATTGCTGCCGAGAATGGCGCCAATATCGTGAAAACCTATTATTGCGATGGTTTTGAGAATGTAGTGGCAGCTTGTCCTGTTCCTGTGGTGATTGCAGGCGGAAAGAAACTTCCCGAACTGGAAGCATTGGAATTGTGCTACAAAGCTATCAGCGAAGGTGCTGCCGGCGTGGATATGGGACGTAACGTATTCCAGTCCGAAGCTCCCGCTGCCATGATACAGGCTGTTCATGCAGTGGTGCATGATGGGTTGAAGCCTGAGCAGGCGCTTGAGCTGTTCAATGAACTGAAGAATAAGTAATATCGACGATAAAAAAGAATGATGAGGATTTATATTATTATTGGGGTCATTCTTTCCATGACATTCCGGGTGGCGGCACAAGATAAACTCTTGGTTGCCGGCTCCGGAAATCCGGATATTCTGCTGGTAGACAAACAAACCGGCAAAGTGGAGTGGAAACATGCTTTAGAAAAGGGAGAAGAATGTAATACGGTTGCTCTGACACGTAAAGGAGAAGTGCTGTATTCCTATAAACGGGGTGCCAAACTCGTGACCTGGGACCATCAGGTGGTCTGGGATTATCAAACACCGGACAAAACAGAATTGCAATCAGCTACCTTGTTGCGTAACGGAGGCGTATTACTTGGAATATGCGGTAATCCCGCCCGCTTCATCGAACTGGATAAGAACGGGAAAGAAGTGAACGAAGTGCTTCTGGACTTGGATGTGGAAAGACCCCACAACCAGTTCCGCCAGGTGTTTCAGCTCAGGAATAAGAATTATCTGATACCGGTGATGGCGAAACAGAAAGTGCTGGAAGTAACCCGTAAAGGGAAAGTGGTGGCAGAACATCAGATTGACGGCAAAGCCTTTTCGTCACTCGAACTGAAAGATGGAAACTTGCTGTTGCCTTGCGGAGACGGGCATTATTATATGGTGATTGACCGTCGGACTGGAAAGGAACTGAAGAGGACGAATGCCGGTGATATACCGGGAGTGTCCTTGTTGTTTGTCGGGCAGATATTACAGTTGGAAAATCAGAACTTATTGATTTGTAATTGGTACGGACATACGAAAGACGCTACAGTGGACGAACCTCAGCTGATAGAAGTAGATAAGGATGGCAAAGTGGTATGGCGCTTGCATGATAAGAAGAATGTAGGTAAGATATCTACTGCCTGTTATTTGAAAGATTTCCGGTTACCGGACTTAAAATAGGAGATTAACTTTAGAACAAAGTATTATGAATAAGAAATTATTAGTAATGTCGGTATGCATTGCTTTATCGCTCCCTGGCATGGCACAGCGGAGGGCAAGTGCAAAGGTGAAAGCGCCTGCTACGTGGGCGGAAAGCATTGCTGCGGCTAAGAATCAGGCCTATGCGGAGATGCAGAAGACTTGTTTGCCCGTTGCATCGAAGGTGATTAAGGCAAAGGAGGCGGCAGTACCTTTTTCGGCTGACGTGACCGGACTGGATGAGATGGTACTCTATACCTGGGGCACTGTGGACGGTACGGGAGACGACCAGGCTGTATGGGCGAATGCCAAACTGATGGCAGCAGACGGTTCATCTGTCTGGCTGAATGATTTAAGAGATACATTCAAAAAGACTGGCAGCGGTGGCTTGCGTTTCAATGAGAATGCCAAGGGACAAAATGTTGTCATGAAGGGCAAAACCTACAAACGCACGATTATGGCAAATGCCAACGCACAGATTGTTGTGCCTTTGGATAAGAAATATGTCCGTTTCGAGGCAGAGATTGGGTTGGAGAACCGTTCTTCCGCAGGTACGGTGATTTTCCGTTTGCAAGGCATTACGGGTTCTGAAGCCGCTGCGGATATCGTGAAGAAATATCAGGCGGAAGCCACGGCATTCCTGCCTTTCGGTGGAAGCGATATGAAGGCATTGGTTACAACCTATGATGCCAGCATTGAGAAGCATATCGTAACCGAAGTGACAAACTTGCTGAATGATAAAACCTACTTCACCGCGCAGATAGCCCAGATAGCTTCGAAACCGACGTTGGATGAACAAGTTATCGGTTATCTGAACCTGGCGCAGGATGCAATGAAAGTGTATCGCTTGCAGGAATCTCTGAGCTGGCTCAATATGCGTGCCATCGAAGAGGCTTATAAAGATATGGCCCAGGATGCCGGTTATGATAAGAATACGAATCAGGCAAGACTTGCCGAACTGAAACTGTTGACCGGAAAAGGTTTTTCCGGAATTTATAAGAATGACGCGTCGGCCATAGAAGCAGCTAACAAGGCTTTGCAGCTGAAACGTGATATCTTGCTGGCAAACACTGCTCTGGACATGGACAAGATTATTGTCGGCCGTTATAAGATAGGTACTTCCGCCCGTCAGGTAAATCCGCGTGCCCTGGGTACTCAAAACAATAACTGGTCTAACCAGACTTCCGCTTCCCGTGGTGGTTTCAATGCAGAAATTGCAGAATTGACCAATCTGCGCGGAGATGTTCAGAGCCGGACTATTTTCAAGCCGACCAACGGCTCTTCTGTTCCCGACCTGAAACTTCATTGGGATGCCGAGCGCCTCATGTTCTCTATGGTAGACACTGACCGCCGCTGGCAGGTGTTTGAAGTGAAACTGGATGGTACCGGTCTGAAGAAGTTGATTGAGACACCGGAGAAAGACCTGGAATTCTTTGACGCCACCTATTTGCCCTCCGGCAAGATTATCGCCGTTTCCAATATCGGCTATAACGGTGTGCCCTGTGTGAATGGTAACGATGAAGTGGGTAATATGTGTTTGTATGACCCGAAGGATGGCTCATTGCGCCGTCTTACCTTCGACCAGGATGCCAACTGGGCACCTACGGTAATGAATAACGGCCGCATCATGTATACCCGCTGGGAATATACCGATCTGACTCATTACTTCTCCCGCTTTGTGATGCACATGAATCCGGACGGAACCGAACAGAAATCCCTGTACGGTAGCGGTTCTTACTTCCCGAACAGTACGTTCGATGCCAAGCCCTTACCCGGTGGTTCTTCACAGTTTATCGGTGTGATTTCCGGTCACCACGGAGTAACCCGTTCCGGACGTCTGATGCTGTTTGATCCTTCAAAGAGCCGTAAATCAGAGAAAGGTATGTTGCAGGAATTGCCTTTCCGCGACCGTAAGATTGAGCCGATTGTAAAAGACCGGTTGGTAGACGGTGTATGGCCTCAGTTTATCAAGCCCTATCCGCTGACTGATAAATATTTCCTCGTTACGGCAAAATTGAACGAAAGTGCTCTGTGGGGTATCTATCTGATAGACGTCTACGATAACCTGACGCTTATTGCCGAATTCGAAGGAGAAGGTCTTATTTGTCCTACTCCGGTGGTGAAACGTCCTGTTCCTCCGATAATTCCGGAGAAGATTAAGCCGGGAAGCAAAGAAGCTACCGTATTTATTCAGGATATCTATGAGGGTGAAGGTCTGCAAGGTGTGCCTCGTGGTACAGTGAAAGCATTCCGTGTGCTTGCTTATGAATATGCTTATAATAAGACTCCGTCCGACCATTGGGCACAGGGGGTTCAGAGTGGTTGGGATATCAAACGCCTGTTGGGTACGGTTCCTGTTGAAGAGGACGGCTCCGCTATCTTCACGATTCCTGCCAATACGCCTATCTCGTTGCAACCGTTGGATTCTGAAGGACGTGCTATTCAGTGGATGCGTAGCTGGCTGACAGGTATGCCGGGTGAAACCGTTTCTTGTGTCGGTTGCCACGAAGATCAGAATCAGCTTCCCATCCCGAAACGTGTGAAAGCCTCGGCAATGGCTCCCCATGCCATCACGAAGCCGGAAGGCGGAGTACGCTCTTTCACTTTTGATTTGGAAGTACAGCCGGTGCTCGACCGTGCTTGTATTGCCTGCCATGATGGTTCTAACAAGTTGGCCGACTTTACCGGTGGTAAAATCGACAAGTTCTCCGGATTTGGAGTCAGCTATTTGAATCTGCATCCTTACGTATACCGTCAGGGTCCCGAAGCTGAAATCGAAGTGCTTGATCCGTATGAATATCATGCTTCTGTAAGTCCGCTGATTAAAATATTGAAGACCGGACATCATGGAGTGGAACTGACGGACAAGGAATGGCAGGCCCTTTACAACTGGATTGACTTCAACGCTCCTTATCACGGCAAGTTCAATGCCAACGAATTCAAGGGAGTGGAACAGATCAGCCGCCGCACGGAACTGACAGAGAAATATGCAGGTTCCGGCGTAGATTGGCAAGCTGAAATCCGTTCGTATGCCAAATATCTGGAAGGTCAGGGAAAACCTGCTCCGGTGAAACCTGAGAAAAAGGAATATAAAGATAAGGAAGTGAAAGTGAAAGGCTGGCCGTTTGATAACTCCGCTGCGCAGGCTATGCTTGCTAAAGAAGGAGATACCAAGATGAGCATCGAACTGGCTCCGGGCATAAAGATGAACTTCGTCCGCATTCCCGCAGGTTCGTTTGTGATGGGTAGCAACAGAGGACATTCCGACTATTCGCCTGCTCACAAGCAAGTAGTGAAGAAAGCTTTCTGGATGGGTGAAATAGAGGTAAGCAACGAGCAGTTCCGCACTCTCTTCCCCGAACATGACAGCCGCTTCATCCGTCAGTTGTGGAAAGACCACGTACATCAGGGCTATCCTGCCAATAATCCGGAACAGCCTGCCATACGTGTAAGTTGGGAAGAAGCAATGGCATTCTGCCGGAAGTTGAGTGAAAAGACCGGTATGAAGATTACCCTGCCTACCGAAGTACAGTGGGAATGGGCTTGCCGTGCCGGTAGCGACAGTGAGTTCTGGTATGGTTCTTTAAACACAGATTTTGGTAAGTTCGAGAACTTGGCAGATAAACATCTGAATCAGATGGCTGTTCGTGGTGTAAATCCGATGCCGATGCGTGAGAATGATGCTTGGTATAAGTACTATACTTATCAGCCTAAAGAGAATGGTGTGGACGACGGCAATATGCTGATGGTGAAAGGCGGCGGCTACCAGGCCAATCCGTGGGGATTGTATGATATGCAAGGTAACGTTGCCGAGTGGACTTCTTCTGATTACTGTCCTTATCCTTACAATGAGAAGGCGCAGGGTGCCGGTACGGAAAAAGTAGTCAGAGGAGGTTCGTGGAACGACCATCCGAAGACATCTACTGCATATTATCGCCGGGCTTACTTGCCTTGGCAAAAAGTATATAATGTAGGTTTCCGTGTGATTATTGAAGATTAGAGAACAAGCTGCAAGTTAAAACAGTTACAAGCTACTAGCTACGGGCGCCTTTCGGCGTGTTACTTACGAATAGAACTATCTTCATTCCCCTCCTCCCAAGAGGAGGAGAATTGAGATACTTCGGTTACTATGCCGAAAAGGTACTGGTAGCCTGTAGCTTATAGCCCGTAGTTTATAACTTGTAGCCTGTATCTTGTAGCTCGTCACTTGTGTCTTGTCACTCGTAACTATTATAATATGAAAACTATAGGTTTAGTAGCTGGTCCGTGTAGTGCGGAAAGTCGTACACAGATGTTGGAAACGGCACGGGGATTGAAAGAGATAGGTGTAGGCACATTGCGTGTCGGCCTGTGGAAACCCCGTTCGCGTTGCGGGACATTTGAGGGAGTGGGTGAGGAAGGACTGGACTGGATGCGTGAAGTACAACAGGAACTGGGACTCCGGGTTATGACCGAAGTAGCGCTTCCCTGTCATGTGGAAGCTGTGTTGAAAGCCGGTCTCGACATGATATGGATGGGGGCCCGCACAACGGTCAATCCTTTCATGATGCACGAATTGGCGGAAGCCCTGCGCGGATGTGACATTCCGGTGTGGGTGAAGAATCCGGTATGTCCCGATGTCGAATTATGGATTGGTGCGGTAGAACGCCTTCAGCAGGCGGGATTGAAAGATGTACGTATCATTCATCGCGGATTTTGTACGGTAGACAGTTCTCCATACCGTAATGCCCCTCTTTGGGAGCTGGCGGAACGTTTTCATACTCATTTTCCGGAATTACCTTTCTATTGCGATCCGAGCCATATCGGTGGAAAACGTGAACTATTGGCTGCTATTTGCGGGAAAGCTATATCTTTGCATGCGGACGGACTCTTCATCGAGTCTCATTGTTGTCCGCAGGAAGCTCTGTCCGATGCAGCCCAGCAGTTGACGCCGCCGGCATTGGCAGAGTTATTGAAAACACTGAATGTCTCAATTGAATGATGTAAGCATGGAAAAAGTACGCTCCCTCCTGAAAATGATGTTCACCTCGTGGAAGATTACGCTGGTATTGCTGATACACTATATGATATTGCTGGCAGCCGCCACCTTCGTCGAGAAGTCACAGGGCACGGCAATGGCGAGAGAAGTGATTTATAACAATCCGCTTTTCTATCTGTTACAGTTATTGCTGGTTCTTAACTTCTGCGCCATAGCCTGGCAGGGGCGCCTGTGGAAGCAACGCAAGTATGGAGTATTGCTCTTGCATATTTCTTTCATCGTGATATTGCTGGGCGCGTTGGTTACCAACATCTTCGGTTTTGAGGGCATTGTACACATCAGGGAAGGGGAGACTGCGTCGCATATGCGTACAACGGAAGACGACGCCCGTCCGTTACCTTTCTCCATCCGTCTGGATGATTTTAAGCTGGTCCGCTATCCCGGTTCCCACAGTCCATCTTCTTTCGAGAGCTTCCTGACCATCCGCACGGATGAGGGTGAACGGAACGAGCACATCTATATGAATAAAGTGATTTATGAACAAGGATATCGTCTCTACCAGTCCTCCTACGATTCGGATGAACAGGGGACCGTGTTAACGGTGAATAATGACAGGATAGGTACGGCTATAACGTATGCCGGATATTTGTTTCTACTTGCCGGTATGCTGCTGACCCTGGCTGACAGGAAATCCCGTTTCCGGCAATTGGCGAAGCAACTGAAGCATACGGCGCCTATTCTCCTGCTGGCTTTTATTCCTGCCGTTTCGTTTGCCCAAAAAGCCGATACGGAACTTTTGCTGAAGAGCACCATCCCCGTGGAACAGGCCGAACAGTGGGGACGCTTGCAGGTGCAATGTCCTACGGGGCGCATTGAACCGCTGAATACTTATACCGATAAATTATTACGTAAAATCTACCGGAGTAATTCTTTCGAAGGCCTCACCTCCGAACAAGTTATCATCGGTTTTCTGATGAATCCGGCTTATTGGGGCAACGTACCCTTTATCCGTCAGACAAATAAAGAGTTGCAGCAGGCGTATTCTCTGCCCGAAGGCAAATATCTGCGCTTCCTCGACGTCTTTGATGAGGGCGGCAGGTATCTGATAGCGGATGCGGTGGATAAAGCCTATTCCCGTCCTGCTGCCGAACGTTCGCGGATGGAAAAGGATCTGCTGAAACTGGATGAAAAGGTGAATATATTATATTCCCTCCAACAAGGAAAGATGCTTGCGCTGTTCCCGCTTCCCGGAGATACGGGCGGGAAGTGGTATTCGCCCGGAGATGATTTGAGCGTGTTCTCCGGAAGAGACTCCCTGTTTGTTTCTAAAATCATGCCCTGGTATCTGGGTGAAGCTGTTGATGCCTTGCGGACGGGTGACTGGGGGAGTGCGCAGGAAGTTCTTTCTATGATGAATGTGTATCAGCAGAAGCAGAGTGCAACACCCTTATTGACGAAAAAGCAAGTGGCGTGGGAACTGTTTTATAACAAAGCGCGACTGTTCTTCTGGTCGGCTATGGGATATATGGCTGTGGGGCTGCTGTTACTGGTTTTCGTTGTATGGCGATTATTGAAACCCCAACGCTGGTTTAGGTTCATTATCATTCCATTAGTCATGCTGGTGGTTCTGATATTCTTGCTGCATACTTCCGGAATTGCTATCCGCTGGTACATATCTGGACGTGCTCCCTGGGCCAATGCTTACGAGTCGATGATATACGTTGCCTGGGCAACCGCTTTGGCGGGACTTTTATTTATCAAACGTTCTTCCATGACGCTGGCTTTGGCGGCTTTCTTTGCAGGCATCATCCTATTTGTGGCCAACCTTAACTTTATGGATCCCGAAATCACACCGCTGGTTCCGGTTCTGAAGTCCTACTGGCTGATGATACACGTGGCGGTGATTACGGCAAGTTACGGATTCTTTGGCATCAGTTTTCTGCTCGGACTGCTCACGCTTGCTTTTATGGGTACAAGTAATCCGTCGAAGGTGGTTTTGTTGCAACCACACATCCGGGAACTCCGCATTATAAATGAAATGTCCCTCCACATCGGACTTTATCTGCTGACGGCAGGAATTTTCCTGGGTGCTGTCTGGGCTAATGAATCATGGGGGCGCTACTGGGGATGGGACCCGAAAGAAACGTGGGCATTGATCACGATGGTGGTTTATGCTTTCATCCTGCATGCCCGTTTTCTGCCTGCTCTCCGTTCGGACTACGCTTTCAGTGTGATGTCCGTGTTGGGACTGGCTTCGGTGCTGATGACGTATTTTGGTGTAAACTACTATCTGTCCGGGCTCCATTCTTATGGTGGAGGTGATACTCCGCCGGGACTAACTGCAATATTCATTACTTATGCCTGTGCTTTTGCATTGATAGTATACGCCGGGTATAAACAGCACAGAGAGCAGGTTTAATGATAATCTCATAATCCTTAAAAGATACTCTTCCCAATATGGGGGTGTTGGTCATACTAACATCCCCATGTTGGTATTACCAACACCCCCATGTAAGTACTCCCGACACCCCCATGTTGGTAACTGTATCTTTTAAAGATAAAGCGTAAAGCCTTTAATGAAAAGCCTCGTATCTTCTATTTTGAGCTAATAGTTCAAGCATTTGAAACAATCTTTCAAACTGCTACGGGGAAAATTCCCTACATTTGCCTTAGTTATTAATCTGTTAACAATGCTATGAAATGAAGACAAACAATGCTTTATTAATTTTATTTGCCGCTTTTTTAGGCTGGTGTGGTACGATGAATGCCCAGAAAGCAGGATTGGAAAAACGCATGGAAAATGCCGATCCCAAAGTTATAGGCACACGTATCGTTAATAAGTTTCTCGTAACTCCCCATACTCGTTTTGGCAATCCGCGTGCCGAGAAAGCACCCAATTATGTCACATATCCGGATGCCTGTACCTGGCTGGGGGCTTTGTGGTTCAGTCAGGCGGTGAAAGACAGTGAAATGCAGCAGCGGTTGAAAGAACGTTTCGAGCCCTTGTTCACTACCGAAAAGAATATGCTTCCCCGCATGGTACATGTGGACTATAACGTTGTTGGGGCTGTTCCTCTGGAAATATATATGCAGAAGTTGGGCGACCGGAAATACTTTGATCTGGGGATGAAGTATGCCGATACCCAATGGGAAGTTCCTGCCGATGCCAAACCGGAACAGAAAGAATATGCCGAACAGGGCTATTCGTGGCAGACGCGTGTATGGATTGATGATATGTTTATGATTACCACTATCCAGTCGCAGGCATTCCTGGCTACGGGCGACCGGAAATATATCGACCGTGCCGCTGCCGAGATGGTGATGTATCTGGAGAAAATACAACGTCCGAACGGGCTTTTCTATCATGCTCCTACGGCGCCGTTCTTCTGGGCGCGCGGTAATGGTTGGATGGCTGCGGGCATGTCACGCCTGCTTTCGGTGCTTCCGGAAGATAATCCCAACCGTACGGCTATAATGAAGGCTTATAAAAAGATGATGGCTACTTTGTTGAAACATCAGAACGCTGATGGAATGTGGCACCAGTTGATTGACGAACCGGCATCTTATAAAGAAACTTCCGGTACGGCCATGTTCACGTATGCCATGCTGGTGGGAGTGAAACACGGTTGGTTGGACAAGAAGAAGTATGCTCCTGCCGCAATGAAAGGATGGCTGGCGCTGGTTTCTTATATAAATGCCGATGACGAAGTGACGAACGTTTGCGAAGGGACCAATATAAAGAATGATAAGAACCATTATATGAACCGTAAGCAGATTACGGGTGATTTGCATGCCCACGCCCCACTGTTGTGGTGCGCCACGGAGCTGCTGACGGAATAAGCCTATATTAAGACGAAGATACCCCGGGATTATTTGGGGGAAATGGAAAAATGGTATATCTTTGTTTTGAGGATAATACAATGAAAACACGTTTTGACCTATGAGAAAATATATTTGTTTGCTAATTGTCTTATTGGCGACTTTGAAGATTTCAGCACAGAATAATGAGAACTTCTATTTTTCGAACCTGAATCTGAAAGATGGTTTGTCTCAGATTTCCGTGCTTAGAATATTTCAGGATACAAAAGGGTTCATCTGGTTCGGTACGCGCAACGGGTTGAACCGTTATGACGGAAGCGAATTTGTGATATACAAGCACGATCCGAAGGACTCTCTGTCGTTGAGTGATAACCACATCTGGGCTTTAGCCGAAGATAATGACCGGAATTTGTGGGTTGGTACGGCACGCGGTTTAAACAAGCTCGACTTAAAGACCAACCGTATCACCCCTTTTGTTGATGAACGTTACGGAGCTTTTGCCAAAAGCGAAGTACGCAGTCTGACCGTAGACTCCCGTAACCGCCTTTGGGTGGGAACAACCAAAGGGCTGTACCTCTACATTCCGGCAATGGACGTCTTTCAGCGCATCGACCTGAACGGGAAGATTAAAGATGAATTTATCTCCGTGATTTACGAAACCAAGCATCAGCAGATGCTGATAGGGACTTCCACGAAAGGATTGTTCGTCTGCGATATGAATATGAAGGTGCAGAGGCAGCTGACTACCCGGACACAGGGACTTCGTCTGCTTGGCAACAGCATCTCTACCATTTACGAAGATTCTAACGGAACCTTATGGGTGGGAAGCGGACTCAGTGGCTTGTATCGTATCAACTTTGAAAAAGAGGAAATCGTGACTTATCATAAGGGGAACAGTATTTTGACGAGTAACAGTGTCCGGGCCATATCGGAGTTGCACGGGATGTTACTGGTCGGTACGTTCGACGGACTGTATACGATAGACCTTTCCACCCATTCTTTCTGGAAGCATACGGATGCCTCGCTTGAAAAAGGAAACTTGAGTCATTTCTCCATTTATTCTTTATTTGTAGACAGGAGCCAGACGGTATGGGTGGGTATGTATTCCGGCGGGGTAAGTTATTCCAGCCGCTTCAATAACCGCTTTGATTTTCATGACCCGGCTACGATATTTGATGCTTTGTTCGGCATATATGGTTGTATGATCGCTTCTCCTGACGGTTGTCTGTATATGGCGACAGAGGGCAGGGGACTGCTCGACTATAACCTGGGGAACAGGCAATACGCTTATTATCCGATAGACAATGCCTCCAAACTGCAATATAGCCAGAATATCATAAAAGGGCTTTTGCTGGAAGGTGATGTGCTGTGGTGCGGGACGAATAAGGGAGCTATCTATCACTTCAACACCCGTACCAAGAAATACACATTGTATTATCAGCTTCCGAGGGATATGTCCATTTACTCCATGCTTCGCGACAAGGATAACAGTCTGTGGATTGTCTCTTCCGATTCACGTATGGGTGTCATGCGTCTGTCGGATAAGAAAGAGATGCAAACTTATTTCCCGGTCAATGGCGGGAAAGATACTTGCCTGTTTGCCAGTTCGCGCTGCATCCTGAAGTTACGGGATGGAGTGGTGCTGATTGGCAGCCGCAACGATGGTTTGATAAAGTATGATTTGAATAAGGGGGAAGCGGTTTATTATGATACGGATGAACAAGAACCTAACCGGTTGCTTAACAATTATGTGACGAGTATTGTGCGCGATAGTTCCGGTCGTATCTGGATCGGTACATTCGGTGGCGGCATAGCCCTGTATGACGAAGAAAAAGGAATCATAAAGACTGTGACTAAGGAGCAGGGCTTGATAGAGAATGATGTTTGTACCATTGTGGAGGATAATGAAAACAACCTATGGATCAGTGCAAGTAACGGCATCTCCAAATATAATCTCAAGACAGAAGAGTTTACCAATTATAATTCTCTCAATGGTATCGGTGTCTACGAGTTTACTCCCCATAGCGGTTTGCTGTTGCCGAATGGCGAGATTTGCTTTAGCGGGAACAATGGTTTTGTGACCTTCAATCCGCAGGAACTGCAACTGAACTCCTACGTGCCGCCAGTAGTGTTCACAAAATTGGTTGTAAACAATCATGTGATTGAGCCGGAAGATAATACGCGTATCTTGAATTCCGTATTGGATGATATGGAAGAGATAGAGTTGGCTTATAATCAGAATAATATTTCGATTAGCTATTGTGCCTTGAATTTCGTATTTGCCCGTCAGAATCAGTATGCTACTTTCCTGAAAGGATATGATAAGGACTGGAACTATATCGGCAATCGTCGGGAAGCTTACTACACGAACCTGAGTCCGGGAACGTATGTGTTTGAAGTGAAAGCCTCGAATAACGACGGAGTATGGAGTCAGCAGACGCGCAAGATACGTATCACCGTACATCCGCCTTTGTGGAAAACCTGGTATGCTTATTTGTTCTATGCCGTGGCTTTCGTGTTTATAATGACGCTTATCATGTATTATATATCGAAGAAGCAGAAGCTGGAGCGTGAATTGCAGTTCAAGCAGAAAGAGAAATTGCAGTTGGAGGAATTCCACCAGGCGAAGATACGTATGTTTACCAATTTCTCGCATGAGCTCCGCACTCCGCTTACACTGATTATTGCACCTTTACAGGAATTGGTGTCCATGCAGGAATTCTCTTCCAGTGTGAGGAATAAGCTGACTCTGATATTCAGTAATGCCCAGCGACTGTTGCTGCTCGTGAACCAGTTGATGGACTTGCGTAAGAATCAGGAAGGCAAACTGAAACTGAACATCACTAAAACGGATATGAATCCGTTCATGCAAGAGATTTACTATGCTTTCAATCATCTGGCGGCAAGGAAATCCATTGATTTTACTTTTGAGAAGAAAGAGGAGAGACTGTCGGCATGGTTCGATAAATCTATCATTGAGAAAGTGATTTTCAATTTGCTGTCCAATGCAATGAAGTTTACTCCGGATAATGGCAAAGTGGTGTTCTCCTTATCCAGATGTACTTTCGCTGATTTGTCTCCGGAACAGCAGACAGAATTAAAGGCATTGCCTGCGGATACCAAGTTTGCCTGTTTCTCCGTGGCTGATTCCGGCAAAGGCATTTCCGAAGATGAGGTAAAGAATATTTTCGCTCCTTTCTATCAGGGGGAAGATAATAACAAAGAGAATGTCGGTACGGGTATTGGATTGAGTTTGACACGTTCTATCGTGCATCTGCACGGGGGGACTATTACCGTATCTCATAATCAGCCTACCGGTACGATTTTCGAAGTGTATATTCCTATCAGCAGCAATGCGTATGATGCCAGCCAGTTGGTGGAGGAAGAAGACGGGCAGGTGGTGGAAGATGTGATTCCATCCGCTCATGAAATGCGTTTTGATATTGAAAAGAAATGGACGGTGCTTCTGGCGGAAGATAATGATGAGGTGCGGACATACGTCAAAGAATGTCTGGAACCCTACTTCTATGTGTTGGATGTGGATAATGGAAAATCGGCTTTGGATTTGGCTTTGGAGAAATATCCGGATTTGATACTGAGCGATATCATGATGCCTCAGATGGATGGACTGGAGTTGTGCTCGCGTGTGAAACAGGACTTGCAGCTGGGGCATATTCCGGTGGTGCTGATGACTGCCAAGTCTATGGTGGTGCACATTAAGGAAGGATTCTCGGTAGGTGCCGATGATTATATTGTGAAGCCTTTCAGCATGGATGTGTTGATTTGCCGTATCAACAACCTTTTGGAGTCTCGTGAAAAGTTGAAGAAGCTGTATGGAAAGAAATTCTCGCCGGAGGCAATGGGTATTGAAATCGTTTCGGGTGACGACCGTTTTACCCAGAACTTCTTTGAGATTATCGAAAAGAATATCTCGAATCCTGAATTGGGGGTAGATTTACTGAGCCAGGAGTTAGGTCTGAGCCGTGCCAACCTGTACCGGAAACTGAAAGCGGTGACAGAACTCTCACCGACGGAGTTGATACGTAATAAACGTCTGGAAATAGCGGCCAAACTTTTGTTGGAGTCCAGTTATACGGTTTCGGAAATATCTGTTTATACAGGTTTCAACAGTCATGCTTATTTCACCAACTGTTTCAAGTCGTTTTATGGCTATTCACCTTCAGAATGGGTACAAAGGCATAATGAAAAGCGGGAAACTCCCAAGTAGTTTCTGTTTTATATACTGCTTGGAATAGAATTCCAAATGAATAAGACAATATTGAAAGTTGCGCTAAGATAAATCGCCTATCTTAGCGCAATCTTTTTATAGAGAGATTGTATAAAACCAATATAAACATTAGTGAAAGTAACTATTATGAAATTTAAAACAGGATTAGTATCGTTATTGGTCGTATGTGGAGCATGTAGCCAAGCGACAAAAGAAGTAGATGTCGTAAAAGACAGTTTTGATTTTGCCGGACAACAGTTGAAATATGCGTTTACGCAGGTAGACTCTGCCAAAGCCAGCATGCCGGAAGAGCAGTTGAAGAAAAAGCCTGTTTCTCCCCGTACGATAGAGGATGACGGAACTCTGCGCCTGGTGGCATCGAGAGATTGGACCAGTGGTTTCTTCCCCGGTGAATTATGGTATATGTATGAATATACGCAGGATGATTTCTGGAAGAAGCAGGCACAGGAATTCACTGCCAATATAGAAAATCAGAAGACCAATGGTGGCACACACGATATGGGATTCAAAATGTATTGTAGCTTTGGTAATGGCTACCGTCTGACTCATGATGCAACCTATAAGGATATTCTGTTGGAATCTGCCGCAACGTTAATCACTCGCTACAAACCGACTATCGGTTGCATCCGTTCGTGGGATCATAGCCGTGATAAGTGGCAATGCCCGGTTATCATTGACAATATGATGAATCTTGAATTGTTGTATTGGGCATTTAAGGAAACGGGTGATTCGGTATACTACAACATTGCAAATACGCATGCCCGCACTACGATGAAGAACCATTTCCGTGATAACTACAGCTCTTATCATGTGGTGGATTATGATACGATTACCGGAGAAGTGCTTCATAAACATACACATCAGGGATATAATCATGAGTCGGCCTGGTCGAGAGGGCAGGCATGGGGATTGTATGGCTATACCATGTGTTATCGTGAAACGAAGTTGCCCGAATTCTTATCGCAGGCTGAAAATATAGCTAATTACATTTTCACTAATCCTACCATGCCGGAAGATATGGTGGCTTACTGGGACTTTGACGCTCCGGGCATCCCGAATGAACCTCGTGATGCTTCTGCCGCTGCGGTGATGGCTTGTGCCATGTACGAACTGTCTATGTATAATACGGAGAAATCGGCGCAATATAAGAAATGGGCGGATACTATTGTTGAAAGTTTAAGTAAGAATTATCGTGCCCGTTTGGAAGGTGACCGTGGCTTCCTGTTGCTGCACAGCACCGGCGCACATAATTTTGAAAGAGATGTGCCTTTGGTTTATGCTGACTATTACTTCCTGGAGGCTTTGCTTAAGAAAGCTAAACTTGAGAAGGAAGGTACGGCTATTTTGTAAACCATGAAAAAACAATAGACATGAAACGTTTTATTTTATTGTTGGTGATAGCTTGTTTCGCCGCAGGTACTTTCCAGGCGAAAGTACCTGTAGCGGATAATAAGATTCGGTTGACGGATAACTGGGAATTCCTCCGTCAGGATGTAGGGAACATCTGGGAACTGGTTCGCCCCGTGAAGAAAGGACAACCGGAAGAACAGCCTATATGGACAAAGGTTACTCTGCCCCACTGTTTTAATGCGGAGGATGCAGTTGACCCGGACTTGAATTATTATCAGGGGCCGGGTTGGTATAAGACTCGTCTGAAACTGAATAATCCATACTCTAACGGACGGATTATTCTGGAATTTGAGGGAGCAGGCCAAAAAACGGATGTATATATCTACATGACTAAAGTTGGTAGCCATATCGGTGGATATGACAGTTGGAACGTGGACATAACGGATGCGGTGCAGGCATTTCTTTCGAGTAAGGAGGCTGAACGCTTTGGAGGTGAAGTACCTTTGAGCATTCGTTGTGACAATACGCGGGATGCCGAAATGATTCCTTCGGATTTGTCGGACTTCAATTTGTATGGCGGAATTTACCGCTATCTGAATCTGGTGTACTTGCCGGAAGTGTCCGTTGCTTCCCTTCGGGTGGAGCCGGTGCTGGATGCCAAGATGAAGAAAGGTGCAATAAAAGTAACCGGTACGTTTTATAATCCTGCTGACGTGCGTGAGGCATCGGTAGAGGTAACTGTGAGAAATGCTAAAGGGGACGTGGTATCCACGCGGACTCTTGATAAAATAACTCCGTTGGGAGATTTAGTCCTTTTGGACGTTCAAATGGATAAACCCCAGCTTTGGGATGTGGACAATCCTGCATTATATACTTGCGAAGTTACTGTAACGTCCAACGGACAGAAAATGACAGCAAGTGAACGTTTCGGTTTCCGTGCGTTTGAATTCATCGAAAAAGGCCCTTTCATGCTGAATGGAAGACGTCTGCTGCTGAGAGGTACGCACCGGCATGAAGATCATGCAGGCGTGGCCGCTGCCATGACTGAGGAGCAAATGATACAGGAAATGAAGATGATGAAGGAGATGGGAGTGAATTTCATTCGTCTGGGACATTATCAGCAGTCTGAAATCGTTCTGAATCTCTGTGATGAACTGGGCATTCTGGTCTGGGAGGAAATTCCCTGGTGTCGTGGCGGAGTCGGTGATGAGAACTATCGCGGGCAGGCTAAAAGGATGCTGACGAATATGATTACTCAACACTATAATCATCCTTCGGTGATTATATGGGGATTAGGCAATGAAAACGACTGGCCGAATGATTTTCCTGAGTTTGAACAGCGTGAAATACGGAGTCTGATGAGTGAACTGAATACTTTGTCCCACCATCTTGATGCCGGACGTAAGACGGCTATCCGCCGTTGCGCTTTCTGTAGTGATATTGTAGATGTATATTCTCCTTCTATCTGGGCGGGTTGGTATCGCGGTGTCTATACGGATTATCAGAAAATGTCCAGGGAAGAGATGGGAAAAGTAAAACATTTTTTGCATGTAGAGTGGGGCGGGGATAGTCATGCAGGGCGTCACGCAGAGGCTACCGCTCCTATACGCAAAGAAGGAGAAAGTGATGGGGATGCTGCTCTGAACGGTTCGGCTTTGGTATTGAAGAAGGGGGATTGGTCGGAAAGTTATATTGTGAAACTGATAGACTGGCATCTGAAGGAACAGGAAACAATGCCGTGGCTGACAGGTGCCGCTTACTGGCCGTTTAAAGATTTTTCTACCCCGGTGCGTCCGGATAATCCAGTGCCGTATATGAATCAGAAAGGAGTGGTAGAACGGGACTTTACAAAGAAAGAAAGCTATTATGTGTTCCAATCTTACTGGACACAAAAGCCGATGCTTCATATCTACGGACATGGTTGGCCCGTAAGATGGGGAGATGCTGATGAAGAAAAAGAAATTCTGGTCTATTCAAATTGTCCGGCAGTGGAATTGTTTGTGAATGGGCAAAGTCAGGGAGTGCGTAAGCGTAATAGCCAGGATTTTCCTGCTGCCGGTTTGCGATGGAATGTAAAACTTGCCAAAGGTCAGAATGCGCTTCGTGCCGTGTCTGTAGGTAAAGAGGCTCTTTCGGATGAATTGAGTTTTGAATATCAGACCGAGAAATGGGGAAAGGAACATGCGTTCAAAGTAACTTCTACCCCCCGCGAGGACGGCACAGTTGAAATAGAGGCACAATTGGTAGATGCCAATGGCATCAGATGCCTTGATTCCAGGATTTTTGTGTATTTCGATATTGCCGGTGACGGGGAATTGATACAGAATCAGGGAACTGTAACAGGTTCGCGTAAGGTACAGGCACGCAACGGACGGGCACAGATTCGGGTCCGGACACAAAACGGCACTTCGTGTGTGGCGGTGAAAGCTGATAAGGTCAGGACTTCATTTATAACGGTACAGTAAAATTATGAAAAAGGTAGGCGTTTTATTTTTAGGGATATGTGCTTTACTGCTTGTTTCGTGTACATCGGACAAAGGTGGTAAGGACTATGTGAAGAGTGTTTTGAAACAAGGGATACTGGAACGTGCTGCTGCGAATCTGAAGGAAGAACCGGTAACGGTTACTGCCTTCATAGCAGAGCGTAGTGCGGGAGATGTACACGACTTCTATTCGGAGGGTGATTATTGGTGGCCGGATACGCTGAATCCTGATGGACCTTATGTCCGTCAGGATGGTCAGACTAACCCGGATAATTTTGTGGCTCATCGTCATGCAATGATACGTTTCAGTTCGATTGTGGGTAATCTGACTTCCGCATATTTGCTGGTGCAGGATGAGAAATATGTAGATGCAGTACTGGCACACGTGCGTGCCTGGTTTGTGAATGAGCCGACGCGGATGAATCCTAATTTGCTGTATGCACAGGCTATTAAGGGAATCACCACTGGCCGGGGTATCGGTATTATTGATACGATACATCTTATGGAAGTGGCCCAGTCTTTATATCAGTTGGAAAAACTGGGAGTGCTTTCAGAAAATGATATAAAGTCTACCAAACGCTGGTTTGCCGATTATCTGAAATGGATGTCCACACACCAATATGGCATAGACGAGATGAACGCAAAGAATAATCATGGTACCTGCTGGGTGATGCAGGCCGCTGTGTTTGCCCGTTATGTAGGTGATAAGGACATGCTGGATTACTGTAAGAAGCGTTATAAGGAAGTATTATTGCCTAAACAGATGGCTGAGGACGGCAGTTTTCCTTTAGAAACTGCGCGTACAAAACCTTATGGTTATTCTCTTTTTAATCTGGATGCAATGGCAACGATATGTCAGACACTCTCGGATAAAAATGATAATTTATGGACTTATACGGCAGAGGGAAGCAAGAATATGGAAAGAGGTATTAATTTTGTCTATCCTTATGTGCTTGATAAAGAAAGCTGGATTTATCCGAAAGATGTGATGTACTGGGATGAATGGCCGGTAGCTCATCCTTTCCTGTTGTTCGGAGCTTTGCAAACGAATAATGAAAACTGGTTGTCTACGTGGGCTCATCTGGAACATTTTCCGGTGACGGATGAAGTGGTGCGTAATCTGCCTGTACGTAATCCATTGATTTGGATATAGAAACACATAATTGGCTTTGTATTTAAACTATGAAACAGATTCGGAAGATAATAGCGGGAGTTTATGTACTGTGTGGGTTAGGCACGGTATTTCCTGCAATGGCACAAAACAGGGAAGTGAATCAGCGTACTACGGGTACGGTGGTGGAAGGGGAGGTCACGATGTTGGTTACTCAGGAAACCACTACCCGTTATCGGCGGACTACTTCTCAGGGTGTGCCTGGTGCAAAATTAGAATATACCCCCGGAATTACTCCGGAACGACTGGCACTTCCTTTGTCTGAGACGGTGATGGCAAGATATCCGGATTACCGGATGGCTTACTGGAAAGATTATACCTATGTGCAGGGATATATGTTTGAGGCAATGGACCGTCTGGGACAATTGACCGGCGATGGCAAATATCTGGAGTACATGAAAGAGTATATAAATCATTTCGTAGATGGAGATGGAAATTACAAAGGGGGCGGATTGACCAATCTTGATAATTTCATGACCGGTTCAGCGTTTTGTACTCTGTATGGGCGTACTGGTGATGAAAAATATAAGAAGGCGGTCTTGCAGATATTGAAAGCCGTTGATAAGTATCCCAGTTCGGACGGACAGTTCTGGCATGGGAACCGTAGTCCTAATATGTGGATTGACGGTGTGTTTATGATGCAGATGTTCCTGATACGTTGTGCGCAATATGTGGGAGAAGCAGACTATTGCTATGATGTGGCATGCAGGAATATTATCGCTGCCGCCCGCCACTTGCAACGTCAGGATGGGTTGATATTGCATGCCTGGACCACAGAACCGGAAAAAGCAGTGTGGGCAGATAAATCTACGGGACTTTCGCCGGAGGTATGGAGTGAAGGAATGGGATGGTATACGTTGGTGGTTCCGGAACTGCTTGCTTTGTTACCCAAGACACATCAGAACTATCAGCAGGTGCTTGATATTTATTTGAAAATGTGTAAAGGACTGAAAGAGGTGCAGGATAAGAAAACCGGTGGCTGGTTCATGGTGGTGGATAAAGGAGATAATCCCCTGAATTTTATTGATCCGTCCGGAACTGCGATGTTTGTATATTCCATTCAGCGTGGTGTTCAATTAGGTTTACTGAAAGCTAAAGAGTATGCTCCGGTTGCCGAAAGGGGATATAAGAGCTTGTTTCCTTTTATACAGGTGAATGAAAGAGGTTTGCTGGATGTGATAGGTGCGTGTGACGGTGTAGTGATTAAGAAGAATTTTGTAGAATATGTTACTGTTCCCAAAATCTTGAATGCAAAAGAGGCAGTTGCCGGTATATTGTGGGCTTCTGTTATTATGGAAACGGAACAATTGAAAAAATAAATAAGAATGAGAGTTTTACGTAGTCTGATTATTGTGGGGGTATTGCTTGTAGCAGTTTCTGTTCAGGCCGGCAATACAGGTGAATTGGTGCGGATCAAGCAGAATTATTCCAGGATGTTGGTACCTTCGGGTGAAGATCCGTTTGGCTTGTTGTCCATACTTTCGTCCATTCAGCCGGAAAAAGAAATTTCGGACCAGGCGGTTGTGGAATTACATCAGCGTTATCCTTTTGATTTAGAGAAAATAGCAACCTATCTATCTTCCTTTACGGCAACCGGTATGTGGCCGGACATTAATTATGAAGATAAAAAACGTTCGGGATGGGAACCTAAACTTCATGCGGAACGTATTCTGGAACTGGTGAAACTTTATAACTCCAAGCAGACTGATTATTATCATTCTCAGGAAGTAGAAAAGGTGATTCATAAAGCATTGGATTATTGGTTTACTGCCAAACCCGTGTGTCTGAACTGGTGGTACAATCAGATTGGTATCCCTAAAACACTGGGTACGGCTTTCATTTTGTTTGAAGAGAAACTTACTCCGGCTGAAAAGCAAAAGGCTATCACTGTAATGGAAAATGCAAAGTTTGGAATGACCGGACAGAACAAAGTATGGCTTGCCGGAAATGTGATGATGCGTGCGCTGTTGCAGAATGATTATGAATTGGTGAAGATGGCACGCGATACGATTGCATCTGAAATAGTGACGGGTGGGGCAGAAGGTATAAAAGATGACTGGTGTTTTCATCAGCACGGAGCTCAGCAGCAATTTGGCAACTACGGGCTTTCATTTGTCTCCGGAATGAGTTTCTTTTCCGGATTGTTTTCCGGGACTTCTTTAGCTTTTGATGATAAGCAGTTGGGTATTTTGAGTACTTTGATTGATAAAGGTTACCGTTGGGTAATCTGGAATGGGATGATGGATGTGAATGCTTTAGGGCGTCAGTTGTTTCATCATGCACCTGTGCATAAGGCGTTGAGTCTTGCATTTGCCGCTTCTGAGTTGGGAGGAGGTGAATCAGATGCATGTAAGGCTGTAGCTGCGGCTTTGCTTCGCGATAATTATCCTGCACCTGCTCAGAACATACTGACGGGGCATAAACATTTCTGGCAGTCGGACTATACGGTTTATCGGCGTCCTTCCTGGATGGCTTCCATAAAAATGGCTTCCGATCGTATTATCGGTGCGGAAATGATGAATGGAGATAATATGAAAGGCTATTATATGGCGGATGGGGCAACCTATATTTATAAGGATGGTAAAGAATATCTGGATATTTTTCCTCTTTGGGATTGGCGCAAATTGCCGGGAGTGACGGCTTTTGAGGATGATGCACCCATGCCGTTGATTAAAAGTTATCAACCTCGCAATAAGGGAACTTTTGTCGGGGCTGTTTCGGATGAGAAACAAGGTATGACTGTTATGGAGTTGAATCGTGCCGGAGTGAAAGCGCATAAGGCATGGATTTGCGCAGATGACTTTGTTCTTTGTTTGGGAGCAGGTATACAGGCAGATAGTAATCTTGTCGTAACGACTTCGATAGAACAATGCCATAAAAAAGGAGAACTTCTTTCTTGGGAAAAAGGACAATGGAATGCTGTAAATGGAAAGCAGGAGGCTACAGCGGGAGAACATCGCTTTTTCCATGATAATACGGGATATATCGTATGGGGGAATGGAAACAAAATGGTTGCTGAAACGGCGAAGCGTACAGGGCGCTGGTATGATGTGATGCAGATGTATCGCCAGGAAGAGGTACAAGGAGAAGTCACTACCCTTTATCTGAAACATGGTGTATCTCCTAAACAGGCTACATATCAATATTTGATATTGCCGGTGGCAGATAAGAAAAATGTAGCTGCTTTTGATTTGTCGGATATCCGGATACTTCGTAATGATGCTGTTGCACAGGCTGTTTATGCAGAGAAGAAGGCTACTTGCTGGATAGCTGCTTATAAGCCGGTGCAACTGACGGTTGCGGCGGGTATCACACTGAACATTCAGACTCCCGGAGTTTATATGATACGGGAGAGTGGGGAAGGACGATACATGATAAGTTGTGCCAGTCCGACGCAACGGGAAGATATTGCAGAACTTGAATTAAACCATAAACAGATACGTATTTCTCTGCCAAATGGGAAAGAGAAGGGTAAAACCGCTTCCGTAGAGACTGTAATTCGTTAAAAAGCATCTTTTGAATCATTTCTCCAAGCGATTGAAATAATATTGCAAGCCTTGTTTGTAAGATACGCCTATTTTTGTTTCTGAGAAATAACTGATAGACTATGAATACACACAAGGCTTTTCTTTTAGGTTTGGCATTGTTGGGTACCAGTTTGGTGAAAGCCCAATTTGCAATGGACGCCTATAAAGCAGTCTTTACTGCTCCGCCCCAACACGTTCCTACAACTAAAACTCCGGATGCCCCTTTAGCTGGTAACGGAGATATAGGTATTACGATGGGCGGTACTCCTGATAAACTTTGTTTCTATATCGGTAAGAATGACTTTTGGAGGGCTTATCCGGTTTATCCTGGTGGTATTGCACTGCCGGGTGGGCTGGATATTTCGATAGACGAACTTCGGGGAGCTTCGTATTATGCAGAACAACTGCCTGGTTCGGCCGAGATCGCAGCTAAATTCTCAACTTCCCGTTGTGAACTGAAGTTATCTGCATGGGTTGCGGCAACGGATAATAAGGTGATAATAGAGTTGGAGTCGGATAAAGCGGTAATTGTCCGTTTGCGCTTGTGGGCTGCCGAGGGGAATACTTCGATTACGGCACACGGCATTGATAAAGTGATGTGGGTGAGCCGTTCATTTGAGAACACGGAATTATTGCGTTGGCCCACTCATGTGGCACTGGCCTTAAATTCAAATACTGATAAACTCTCTCTTACACCCGGAAGGAAAATGCAACTGGTGGTATCTGCCTATACAAATCATGATACACCGGATTGGAAAAAGAAGGCAATCACGGAGGCTGGAAAAGTAACGGAATCAGTGATCGGACAGTTGAGAAAAGAACATCATACTTGGTGGGATAATTTTTGGAAACAGTCTCATATTAATATTGGTGATAGTTATTTTGAGAAGTATTACTATCAGTCTCAATATTTGTTTGCTTGTTCTTCTCGTGAGGGTAAGTTCGCACCTGGAATCTGGGGGCCATTTGTTACGCGTGATGAGGCTGCATGGGGAGGCGATTATCATTTAAATTATAATTATCAGGCACCTTACTGGGCGTCTTTTTCTTCCAATCATATTAGCTTGACGGATAATTTTGACCAGCCTCTATTGGATTATATGGAAGCCGGTAGGAAACATGCGCAGGAGTTGTTGAATTGCAGGGGAATTTATTATCCGGTAGGTATTGGTCCGAAAGGGCTATGCACGGCAATGTGGCCGTTAACTCCGGAAGAGATGCTGGATAAATATGCGACTCGTGAAAACACAATAGATGGTGGCTATAAGTTTCTGGGACAAAAGATAAATGCGGTGTTCAGTGTCGGGAATATGCTGATGCGGTATTATAGTACGTATGATGAAGCGTATGCCCGCAAAGTATATCCATATCTTGTTGCCTGTGCTGATTTTTGGGAAGATTATCTCTCTTTAGAAAATGGACGTTATGTTATTCGTATGGATCACTTCAATGAGGTAATGCCCAATAAACGTAATGGGGGCGTTTGGCGTAACAGGTTAGGTGACTTTAATTCTACTCTTTCTTTAGGGCTGGTTCGTATGCTGTTTCAAGGAGTGATGGATATGAGTGATTTCCTGTCTGTAGACCGTATGCGTCAGTCCCGTTGGAAAGATATTTTAGAGAAGTTGAGTGAATATCCGTTGGGTATCGCTGAAGACGGGCGCCAAAGTTTGAAGAATATGGAGAGAGGACCTCAGAATAAGGATGTGCAAGCATCAGGTTTGAACAGGGTTTCTATTCATGGTCTGATTCTTCCGGGTGGAGTTGCTGGGCCGGTGACGGATGCCGGGTTCAACGCTATCTTATTGGATGATGTTGCGCATTGGGCAGAAAAGCAGCGTGAACCGAATGATTGGGGAAACACGTCCAATAACGGTATCGAAACATGTTATCCCGGAGCTGTGCGTGTAGGATATCCTTCGGATAAGATTTTATCTTATTTGAAGAAACGTATTGAAATGAATGTATATCCCAACTATTGGATTGTGCAAGGTGGTGGAGGTATTGAGACTTTTGCTGCTGTTCCCCTGACTATAAATGAGATGCTGTTGCAAAGTTACGAAGATGTTATCCGGGTTTTTCCGAATTGGAATTCAGAGAAGGATGCTTCGTTTGAAAACCTGAGAGCTTATGGAGCATTTTTGGTTACATCTACCTTAAAGCAAGGTGAAATTCAAGGGGTGACTGTCATTAGTGAGAAAGGGCGTATTTGTAAGATTGAAAATCCCTGGAAAGGACAGGCGGTATTACTTATGCGGAAAGATAAGAAAACGGATGTACTTTATGGAGAATATTTGCAGATACCGACTGCGGTAGGTGAGAGAATTGAATTAAGTTTATATACAAAACCATAATTTAAGAATAGAATGAATAATGTGAAGAAATTAGTAGGCGGCATCGTTGCTGTGGTGCTTTGTGTAGGCATATCTGCTCAGACGAAATTACCACCGGGGTGGCAATCCAGTTATGTACAGGTCAGTCCAAAGGGAGAATTGGTCTATTATCCCGACAAACAGGGAAACACGATTCCGGATTTTAGTCGTGTGGGATATCATCATGGTGATAAATCAATTCCTTATTATCCGGTAACAAAGGTAGTATATCCGGCAGAAAATGGAGATAGTCGTCAGCGCATTCAGGATGCAATAGATGAGGTGTCTCGTATGAATCCGGATAAAGATGGTCATCGTGGAACAGTCTTGTTGAAACGTGGAGTATATCACGTTCACGGAACTATCCACATTAATACGGGTGGAATCATTTTAACAGGTGAAGGAGATAATATAAATGAAACCCGTCTGTTAGCTATTGGTAAGCAACGTTTTTCATTGATACAGGTATCAGGTGCAGGAAGAATGGAAGAAGTGCCCGGAACAAGAGTGAAGATAACGGATGGTTTTGTGCCGGTAGGAACTCATTCATTCCAGGTTTCCTCCGCAGAGAATTTTAAGGTTGGTGACCGCATTATTGTCTATCGTCCTGGGACGGACAATTGGATACATGATATTAAGATGGATCAAATTGTTGAGCGTAAAGGAACTCGCCAGTGGACAGCACAAGAATACAATCTTTCTTTCGAACGTGAGATTGTAAAAATAGAAGGTGATCGTATCTTTATAGATAATCCGGTAGTGATGCAGATGGAGGATAAATATGGAGGTGGTGAGATATTTAAGTATACTTTTGCAGGACGCATCAGCGAAGTCGGAGTAACTAATATGTGTTTGGAATCTGAGTTTGAACATTATGAAGATAATCAGCATGGTTGGATTGGTGTTCAGTTTGATAAAGTGGAGAATTGTTGGGCGCGTAATCTTACCTGTCGTTATTTCGGCTACTCGGCTGTGAGTTGTGAGCGTAATGCGAAGAACGTGACAGTGACGGATTGCCGTTGTCTGGAAACAAAATCCTTGATTACCGGTGGACTGCGGTATTCTTTTAATAATTGGGGGCAGCAAAACTTATTCATGAATTGCCAAAGTACGGAAGGACGTCACGACTATGTGACGGGTGCCCGTGTATGTGGTCCGAATGTATTTTATAATTGTACGGCTTCGCAAACCTATGCCGATATAGGGCCTCATCATCGTTGGGCGGTCGGTACTCTTTATGATAATGTGATTACTGATGGGGAAATCAATGTGCAGGATCGTGGGAAGATGGGGAGCGGACATGGTTGGGCCGGAGTGACTCAGATTCTTTGGAATTGCCGTGTAAAGCGTGCTGCTGTACAGAGTCCTTGGACATCAGGTTATAACTATAGTTTTGGTATGAAAGGTGAAAAATATCCGGGAGTGTTTACAGATCGTCCTGATGGTGTTTGGGAAGGACAGAATGAAAAGAATGTTTTTCCCCGCTCACTTTATGTAGCTCAATTGATGGCCCGTCATAAGAATATGGACTTGCATATACTTACTAAATAAGTACTCAAAAAGGTTTGTAATTTGGTCTTGCAAAATTGCGATATGAAGTAATGTGTTGACTATTAGTTAGTTGTTGTTTTGTCCGTTTACAGATTATAACACTTTGAGATATAATTGATAGTATTTGATACAATCTTTAAATCTCATTTCGTAAAATTGTTGTTTGTTTGCAGAGGGAAAAATGATGATGTTTAACTTTAAAATAATGATGTATTGATATTATGTAAAAACAATCAAACCATGAAAACTCAAAAAGAATTCCAGGTGAAATCCCTTGTTAATTTAAGTCTAATTTAAAAAAGTAGTTTAATGAAAAAGAAAGAACACAAATCGAAATCGCTGTTATGGCGGTTTTTCCTCGTTCTGTTTACATTTTCTATGAGTTTTAATCTATATGCTCAGGAAATAACAACAACTGGTACGGTTGTCGATCAAAATGGGGAACCTCTAATTGGAGTAACGGTTTCCGTTATGAAAGGTAGTAATGGGACAATTACTGATATTGATGGTAACTTCTCTATTAAATGTAACAAAGGTGCTACATTGAAATTTAGCTATATTGGCTATAAGGATGCAACGCAGGTAGCAATGGGTACTAAAATGAATATAGTACTGACGGAAGACGCCCAAGCATTGGATGAAGTTGTAGTCATAGGTTACGGTACGGTAAAGAAGAGAGATTTGACAGGTGCTATCTCCACTGTAAATGCCAAGACGATTGAAGAACGCCAACCGACTGATATCTTTCAAGCATTACAGGGGGAAGTGTCCGGTCTGCAGATTTCCAATAACTCAGGTGCTCCTGGGGACACAGGTACTATGCTGATTCGTGGTGCTTCTACTATGGGATCAGGTGTTACTCCGTTATATATTGTAGACGGTGTGGCAGTAGATAATATTTCTACTATCAATCCTGCCGACATTGAAAGCATGGAAATTTTGAAAGATGCTGCTTCAGCCGCTATTTATGGTTCCCGTTCGGCTGCTGGTGTAATTATCATCAGTACTAAACGTGGTAAAGAAGGTGCTCCTGCCAGAATTTCGGTGAAGTACAACCACTCAATGAAGAAGTTAGGACATAAGATTGATCAGGCAAATGCATTTGAACGTTATTTGAAAGAAAGAGCCGGTAATGCAGGAACTTCTTTATGGAAAACCAGTAATGACTCTTTGCATCCTAACTTCATGGCTGATAACGACTATCAGGATTTGATTACTCGTATGGCTCATTCTAACCAAATTGATATTAATATCAGCGGTGCAAAGAATAAAATGAGTTATTATACAAGTATTGGTTATTTGAACGAACAAGGTATTGTACTAAATAGTTATTTGAATCGTATAACTTCCAGAACTAACGTTGATTTCGCAGTATCGGATCGTTTCAAATTAATGAGCCGCTTTAATGTGGCTTATACGGATAAGAATAACATCAATACCGGTGGTGTAATTAATCAGGCATTACGTCGTCCGCCACAAATGGCGCTTTACTTCCCTGATGGATCTTATGTATATAATAATGGTGGGCAGTTCAATCCGATAGCTGATGCATATGAACGTGTTAATAAAAGTGTTTCTTATTCAGTTTCTTTGTATCAGGGAGCAGAATTTCAACTTATGAAAGGGTTAATCTGGTCTGCCAATGTACAGGGAGAATTGAAAGTTAACCGTAATGACCAGTTAATCCGTGGAGATTTGGTTTCTTCAGGTATTAGTTCCGGTTCTAATGATGCAAAAATCCCTCGTAAATTATCTGCGGAAACCTACATCAACTTTGCCAGAGATTTCAAAGATCATTCAGTAGGCGCTATGTTCGGTACCAGTGTCGAGGATTGGCGTGATGAGACATTCCACTTAGAAGGTAGCGATTATGTATCAGAATCGATCCTTACTTCTAACGCTCAGCAAGTGAAAGACCTGACAAAAACTAAGACCACTTATGAAAGTCATGCTATGGCATCTTTCTTCGGACGTGTAAACTATAGTTATAAAGGGAAATATATATTTACGTCAAATCTTCGTTATGATGGTTCTTCACGTTTCGTTGGTAACCGTTGGGGACTATTCCCGTCTGCATCTATTGCATGGCGCGCTTCTGATGAATTCTTCTTTGACTGGGCAAAGCCTGTATTGACTGATGCTAAATTCAGACTCAGCTGGGGTACAAATGGTAATGAACGTGTAGGTAACTATGAATCAATTAACCAATATAATATTGGTTCATATTATAATGGCGTCATCGGAGTTACCCAAACGGATAAGTTGGCTAACCTTGATTTAAGTTGGGAGTCAACAGAACAAACTAATATTGGTTTGGATGTGACATTACTTGACGGACGAGTTTCTTTAGTAGCGGAATATTATATCAAGAAAACAAAAGACTTGTTGGCCGATGAAGTAATCCCTTCAGAATTAGGTGTTAGTAGTATGCGTGTCAATATGGGTAATATTGAGAATAAAGGTATTGAGCTGACGATAAATGCAACTCCTATTCAGCTTCGCGATTTTTCATGGCAGACCACTCTTACCTATACTAAAAACAAAAATAAAGTATTAAAGCTATCGGAAGGCAAAAGCTTTGTGGAAGACGGTAAATACTTGATTGAAGAAGGTTCGCCTTTGGGACAATGGTTTGGACAAAAAGCTTTGGGCATTTATGCCACAGATGAAGCAAATGCATATATCAAGAATAGCGACGGTTCGTTTGGTGATCGTTTGGTTCCTGTGTATCAAAGAGATCCGAATAACTATAATAACTATATTTATGGTTCTAACGGTAAGCCCATTTTCTCACACTATGAGACAAAAGGTGGTCAGAAATATATAGGTGATGTAGGTAAAATGACTACCGCCGGTTCAGTGAGCAAAGGTGGTGATATAATCTGGGATGATTTGGATCATGATGGTGTAATAGGTGACTCGGACAGACGTATCTTGGGTAATGGCATGCCTACATGGTATATGGGATGGACTAACTATTTGAATTACAAGAATTTTTCATTATCCTTCTCGTTTTATGGAAGTTTCGGTAACAAGATTTATAATAAACAACGTCGTGACCTGTTACAGAATTCATCATCGAACATGACTCCGTTAGCAAGAGACTGTTATCGTTTGTGGAAATATCAAGGACAAATAACAGAAGTTTATAGTAGTGCCAAAGCAACAACTGGTGTAAACAACGCGCGTGAACTTTCTTCTTTCTTTCTGGAAGATGGCGACTATATTCGTCTAACAAATGCTCGTTTGGCTTATAGGGTTGATCGTAATTTCACTAAGAGATTCCATATCTCTGATCTCCAGTTGTACGTATATGGAAACAACCTTCTGACTTGGACAAAATACAAAGGATTTGATCCATCAAGTATTTCCAACAGTAATGTGCTGCGTCCGGGTATTGATAACGGACGGTATCCTACCGCAAGAGAAATTGGTTTCGGTCTAAATGTTAACTTTTAACTTGTAATAACTTATGAAAAGATTAAAATATTTACTGATCGCTGGTGTCAGTCTGCTGCTCGCTTCTTGTGAGAACTTCTTAGACAGACAACCCGAAAGTTCGCTGTCGGGTGAGACATTCTGGACTTCAGAACAGGATTTGAAAACCTGGAATGCAGGTATGTATGACGGTCTGCAATCGACTTTACGTACAAACTGGTTCTATTGGGGCGAACTTCGTTCCGGTGTGTATGCAGAACGTGGAACGGCTTATGACCGTAACTTACTATACAATGGTTTGAACTCTCAGTCTGGTTCTTCCAGTTGGAGTGACCTTTATAAAACTATTTATCGTGCGAATGCAGCTATTAAGCATATTCCCACCAGCCCTATAGGCAGTTCTGTATCTGCTCCATATTTAGGTCAGGCTTATGCAATGCGTGCATTGATGTATTTTTATGCTATACGTGTATGGGGCGGTGTACCTAAAATCACTGAACCCATGGAAGATGTCTCTTCTCAGGAACGATATTATGGAAGAACTTCTGTAGAAGAATTGAAAGCTTTTATTCTGGAAGATATAGAGAAAGCATTAGAACATATTGGTGCTTCTACAGATATGTCCAGTGCCAGTAAGTACTATTTAAACCGTGGAGCTATTATGGCATTACGTGTAGATGTATTAATGTGGTATAAGGAATATGACAAAGCGCTCGTAGCAGCTAATGACTTACTGACAAACTATAAGTATAGTCTTGAACCGGCATCTACCTATTCCAGCATGTTTTTGAAACCATCAAGCTCTAAAGAAATGATATTCAATCTTTTCTGGAATTATGAAGAAGATAGCAATGGCTTTGGATATGCTCAGGAACTTGCGTCAGGTTCAAACACGATCCGATATCATCCGACAAAGGCATATTATAAGGAATTGGTATCCCGTAAGAGAGAAGATAACCGCGTCACTATGATCATGGATACATTTGCTATCAGCTATTTCATTACTCCTGACGAGATGATAGACGAATCGTATGAAAAAGCAATGAACGGTGATTATGGTAATGCCGCTAATTTCCAGATTAAATGCCCGAAATTCACAGAATACGGAGCGACTGCTAATGATGGCAGGCCTGGATATTCCTATGTTGCTAACGGATCATGTTCTACCCATATGCCAATTTATCGCTTAGCAGATATATTGTTGCTAAAAGCTGAAGCTTTAGTATTAGGTACACATAAAGATTATCAAGGTGCGATTAATATCGTCAATCAAATACGTGAACGTGCAGGTTGGGAAAATACTGCAGTTTTAGAGGATTACCCAACCGAAAAAGATTTGATTAAGTTGATTATCGATGAACGTACCATTGAGCTTTGGGCAGAAGGTAAACGTTGGTTTGATTTGGTACGCAATGATATGGTAAAAGAATACTTAGATCCATATTTGCAGAATGAAGACTTGGGTGATCAGAGAATTCCGGAAGGTTTTGTTATTGGTGCTGAGAAAGAAGCTAATCAGATTGGCGGTTACGGCAGAATTTTGTGGCCTCTGAATCAGGATGTATTCCGTAAGAATCCATCTATGAGAGGACAACAGAACAAGCCTTATGAAGAATAACAATAATGTCTTAAACAATAATGAATATGAAAATCTTTAGATATTTTATAAGCCTTGCCTTATTTTGCATTTCACTGAGTTCATGCACCTTGTTTGATCTTGATTTTCAAAGTAACGAGGAATATGAAGCAAAAAAAGCGGATAATAAGGTAAATATGACAATCTGGGAATTTATCCAGAGCCGTCCTGATATATTCAGTTCTTTAATTGAAGGTATTCAATATGCCGGAATCGAAGATCTGTACAAAGAAGCAGGAAATACGCATATATTACTGACCAATAGTGCTCTTAGCAGTGGGGATAACTGTTTTTGGAAGAAAAATCCGGTGATGCTTCCAGGAGCTACGGAAGCCGCAGCTGCTACTGCCTGGGAGCAATATGACAAAAAAGTGGTAAAAGAACTGCTGACTTATCATATTGTAAGAGGAGAATGGTCATATTTTAATATAGATTCTTCGGACCGCTGGATCGGGACTTATGGAGAAGGTAGCTTTTCCTACAACAAAGATGGTCAGACACTTCAAGGAGATACTGCAGTAATGTGTGTCAAGGCCGGACATGACCGTAACCTGCCGCTTCAATTGAATAATTTTGAATGGAACTTCAGAGGGTTGCTAGCTGCATCTTCCGGTAGTTGTCGCACTACTAACATTCATGCACGTGATGGTTATATCCATGTATCTGATTGGTGGCAACCTCGCCCATCGAGATATTTTTTGGGTCAAGAATAAATTAATAATATAGAAACGTATGAAAAAACTAGTATTCAATATCGCTATATTAATATGTGTGATCTTCACTTCCTGTTCAGACGATGACAGCGTAAATATTGTTTCATTGAACACTTTCGGCACAAAGTTTTGCCGTAATGATGTGGTGAAAGTATTTGTTTCTGCCGAACTCAGTGATGATACAGATGTTAGTTATGAATGGGGATGCGATGGTGGAAGCATGACAAATCCTCAAGGACTATTTGAGAATGTATGGAAAGCTCCGAATGAAGCCGGAACTTATGAAATCTGGTGTACGGTGAAATGTGGGGGTAAGAAAGAAACCCGTCGTTCTAAAATGACTGTACTGGACGAGCTGTTTTACTCTAACTTTGAAACTCCTTATTATAATGAAGGTTGGTCTAATGCATCTATGACAGTAGCATTTGACGCTAATAAGGGAACGAATGGTGCAGTTAAACTGACTTCCACTAAAGCCGACGGCCGTTTTGCCCGTAGCTGGAATAATGTATCTGTTCCTTTCTCCACACAAGTGGACTATGCAGTAAATGCTTGTCCTTCAGATAATAATTTTACAGAGATCCGTATTGAATTTGCCCGTATCAATAATGCCACGTTTTATGTAACTAAGGCATGCTTTACAACCTACCCCAAAACAGGAGCATGGAAAGCAACTTATACCACAACCAATGTGACAACAGGAGAGACGACAGATATTACAATAGATGAAGGTACGGATACGGCAAACTTTAAATTTAAAAAGGACGCTTTCAAAACAATTGCAGTATCAATCGATGCAAATAAGAAATTCATAGTTTACTATGATGGCAAGAAATATTTTGAGAGCAGTGCATTAGCCAGTGTGCAGGAGCAGTATTATGTATCTCGCTCTGGTTTCGGATTAGACAACAAAGTCGTTATTTTTGCTGACAATCTATTTGTATTTGATAACGGTACAATCTGTACAGCCGAACCTCGTGAAAGATAAATAATCAATCTCATTCATCGAAAAAGGAGAGAATATTGGACATACATATTGTGTTTGAATATTCTCTCCTTTTACTAATATTATAAAGATATGAAACATCGTATTCTGATTTTATTATCAGCTATTCTGATTTCACTGGTGGGAACAGCACAGGACAATGTGGCAGGAGTTATCCTGAATGAAAAGGGTAAACCGGCCAAGAAGATAAAAATGCGGGTAAAGGGGCGCATGAAGATGCTTTCCACTTCATCAAAAGGTACATTTGAACTGGATAATGTGAAAACAGGTGATACACTGTTGGTATATCCTAACAGGAAGTTGGTGGCTTATGTGCCTATATCGAGAATTCCAACCTATACCATACATCTGGGGAAGAATTCATTGCGCTATGCCACGAATGAAAAAACAATAACCTGCATGTATCAGGAAATACCGGAACAAACCTATAACAGCAATATTATCACTTATGAGAGAATCCGGCAATTAGACGTCAACAATTTAATAGATTTGCTGCGAGGTAATATTGCCGGATTGCAGATTAATTATTCAGACGGACAAATGAAGGCTTCAATACGGGGAAGTTCATCTTTTGCCCTCAGTACCGAGCCGCTTTTCATTGTAGGCGGAACCGAATATAATTCATTGGAAGAAGCCAATAATGCAGTGTCAGTAGAAGATATACGAGAAGTCGAGATTAAAAAAGATGGCTCTGAATATGGAATGAAAGGAGCTAATGGCGTTATTATCATACGGATAAAATAATCCTTCGCTAACTCTTCTGCCATGAAAATCCCTGAATGGATACTTTATTCTCTCAAATAAATCAATTAATAGATATTAGTTATAGAATTTGAGACATTAGTTATAATGCTATTTATTGCCTTTGCCTACTTTTGTCTATTGTTGGAATACAAAGTGTAAACCTGAAAATAAGACAAAGAATGAAGAACATTTATTATCTACTATGCCTTCTTTTCCCCCTATCCATTATGGGGCAGGAATCGACAGGCAAAAGCCAGTGGGTTTATCCGGACGCTAACGGAAAGTTAGCATACAAGACCACTAAGAGAGGTGACCGGATTATCGACTTTTCACATGCCGGATATAAGGGCGGTGGTGTAACCTTGCCATACGTTCCGGCAAAACTGACCGTACATCCTTTAGGAGAAAACGAAGATTGCACGGATTATATTCAAAAAGCCATTGATATGGTTTCCGCACTTCCCAAAGATGCCGGTGGCTTTCGGGGTGCAGTTCTGCTGGCACCGGGACGTTATGTATGCAACCGTTCCCTTCAGATAATGACAGATGGCGTCGTATTGCGCGGTAGCGGAAGTGATCCGAGTGGAAGCGTTATCGTCATGACCGGAGGCAAACATACGGCAATCGTGGTGAATAATGGCATCCGCCAACGTGCAGGCAATCGTTTAGGCGAAACTTCTCCAAATGAAAAAAGCATAAAGGTGACCGACAAGTACATCCCTGCCGGTTCATATCGTTTGACGCTAGCTGATGTTTCCGGACTTTCCGTCGGCGACAATATAGAAATACGCAAACCCGTAACCGAGAAATGGATCAAATATATGAAAATGAATGATCTGGTTCGTGACGGGAAACCTCAAACCTGGATAAAGGCAGGACGGCAATTGATTGCCGAACGAACCATTGCAGGTATCGAAGGAAATACAATTGTGCTGAGTGTCCCGCTGGTAGACTCTTACGATGCGAAATTCACCGATGACAATACTACATTGGTGGTGGCCAATAACGTACAACGCCTCCGTCAGTGCGGTGTGGAGAATCTGCGTATCGAGTCGCCCGCACAAGCGGTCAATCATGGGAAAGCATTATATTATGCACTAAGAATCAACGGAGAAGACTGTTGGGCAAAGGACATCAATGCATTGGAGACCATGGAGAGCATAGGTGTAGGCGGACGACGCATCACTTTGCAGCAGATTAACGTAATCAGGAGGGCTTTGCACCAGGGAGCTTCCAAGCCGGCGGAGTTTGCACCGAACGGAGGGCAGATTCTGATTGACCGTTGTTCGGTAGAGGGAGATAATATCTGGTTTGTGGCACTTGGCGCCGGACAAACGGGGCCTATTGTATTCCTTAATTGCAACTTCAAAGGGAATGGCCGTATAGAAGGACATCAACGTTGGAGTACAGGTTTATTGCTTGACAATTGTAATTTGCCGGGCGGAGGTATTGATTTCAAGAACCGCGGCTCTATGGGTTCCGGTCATGGTTGGGGCACAGCCTGGTCTGTTGCCTGGAATTGCTTGGCGAAGAGTTATGTAAATCAGATTCCCCCGGGCACTTATAACTGGGTAATAGGCAGTAAAGGAGAAAGTACTCCGTTGCGTCGTCCCTTCAATCAGTCCGGTCCTACGTTGCCGGTAGGTGTTTTCGACTCGCATGATACTCCGGTTGCCCCTCAAAGTCTTTATCTGGCGCAATTGAAAGAACGTTTAGGCGAATCCGCATTGCAAGCCATTGGATATGGGCCTACCGTACAGTTACCTTCCCCTGTCCGTTCCGACTATACTTTTCAGGGAGGTATGCAAGCCTCCCGCGAGTTAGCGGGAAAAGATTACAGGGCTATACATGAGTATATGCGTGCCCTGGGGTGGGACTATTCCGAACATCCCAATATCTCGAAAAACGACCATTACGACGGTGTGCATTGTGAAGTTCTTTTTGATGCTGCCCTGCAGCAATATGTTTTCAAATTCACCAATCATGCCAATGCCGAAGCCCTGGACAGTGACCGGGGAAGATTGCTAAGTGACCGCCAGCGCAATGAGATGAAAAGCCAGACAAACCATGATTGGTATCATCTGAACGGAAACTGGAACGAGTGGCAACGGCTGGAATGGAAATTCCGCATACCCAAAGATTTCCAACCCACCACCAAGTTCTGTCATCTTCACCAACTGAAGGCACAGGAAGGCAACAATGGCGCCCCACTCATTACTATCAGTACCCGTTGCGATGAAAACGGAGGGAATAAGCGTGTACAAGTGATTCATACAGGCGACACACGAACGTCTGGCAAAGGTATTATCATAGACAACCTTCCGCTTGCCGACTTTGAAGATGAATGGATACAAGTGGAGACAGAAATGCATTATACCCATCATGGCACGTTCCGCATCAAACTGACCCGTATCAGCGATGGGAAAGTGCTTGCCGACCAATCTTTCGCCGATGTAGACTTATGGAGGAAGGGGGCGACAAGTATCCGGAATAAATTCGGTATTTATCGCAGTCTGGGGCGGAAAATGCAAAGTGCATCCGACAGACCCGATAACGGGCTTAAAGATGAAAGCCTGCAGCTGGCTGATTTCAAAGTTTATGAAGCGCATACCAATCCGAATCCTCAGCCGCATGACTAATCGGTTTTTCAGAAAATAACCTTTAAAAATCATTTTGTCAGCCATGACAAAATGATAATCCTATTGTCTCAGATTCCTTTCTTTCCGCCCAATGGTGGGGGAAAAAAGAAAGAACGCAAGCATTCCCTATTAAAGAAATGCGGAAAGAAAGGGAAAGGGGACAGAATCATAAAAAGGGACGTAACGACTGTCATATCTTAGATAAAAATGATAGCCTTCATGTGTTCTATGCGTAAAAAGAACACTCTCCGCCCGAATACTTTCCCGATGCAACCAGAAAAGAATATAGCCCGATAAGTAAAGGGCTACACCTTATATCCCGTATGGTGTCACCCTTTATGCAACATAGCTACACCTTTTGGGGCATAAGGTGTAGCCTTATCACGAAAAAGAATGTTAGTTTTGCCCGAAAAGATGGTATGTTTAGCTGAAATACATGGTTTGTTTTGGGTAAACAGACCGTCTGTTCCGGTCAGATAGACCATCTGTTCTGAAAAAACGGATGGTTAGTCCGGCTGAAAGACTGTTTTCTCCTTAAAGCCCTGTCAGAATAATCGCCCGTAGTATGTCTTTGTGTCGATGAAATGCTATAATCTATGTCACCATGAAATAGACCGATACAATATTGCAAGGAAATGAGATAACACTACAAAACTGATAGAAGAAATCTCCCTTTCTTTACATATCACAAAAAAGTAATAAATACATATGAAATCACAACTTGTATCTTTATGTATCGGGAGCTTATGTTTTGTAGGCAGCTACTCCCTTAATGCCCAGGAAAGTTGGCAATCGCAACTCGTCATTCAGGATGAATCCGGAAGCCTGACTTATAAGAAAGATAATGATGGCTTTGTCATTCCAGATTTTAGCCAGGCCGGATATGGGAATGGAAAAGACCTTCCTGTGGTCAGTTTACCGGAACGCACCATTACTCTCAGTCCTCTGGAGGACAAGGAGGCCGATAATACGCAACATATACAGAAAGCCATTGACGAAGTAGGAAAACAGGCTTTGAACGCAGAGGGTATCAGAGGAGTCGTATTGCTGAAAGCCGGACGGTATAATGTGGACGGGACGTTAAACCTGACTTACGACGGAGTCATTCTGCGTGGCGAAGGTAATTGCTTCTCGAACAATGATTCCACGGTTCTCTACGGTAGAAATGCGGCAGAAAAGGCTAAACGGCTTATCTTAATGGGAAATTCCTCCGCGCACAATTGGGGAAATGGGAAAGGAGATGCTCAGGTAAATATTGTAACACAGAAGGTGATGCCCGGCGACTGTTCCTTTCAGGTGGAAGATGCAAGCGCTTATCGGGCGGGCGACTTGATTTGTATAAAATATCCTACCACAACAGCTTGGCTGGAGGCAGTCTGGTATGGCGGCAATACAAAGCGCAACACAGATGAAAGCAAGAAATGGAAAACTAAGGATATTGATATTTCCTATCATCGCTACGTCACCAAAGTGGAAGGTAATATGATTGAAGTGGATGCTCCCGTATTTTATGCGCTCGACGTACAGTATGCACAGGCATATATCTATAAGATACCAAATCCGGGAACAATCCGCCACAATGTAGGGATTGAGAATCTGCACATCTCTTTTGAAAGAAGTCCGGAGAATTCCACGGCTAACGTTGATCAGAATTGTATCTATATGAGTTCGTTGGAAAATTCATGGGTGAAAGGTGTTTCAATGTCCGGTTTTGTCCATGCGGGCATTAAAACGACTTCCACTACGAGGAGTACAATTGAAGATTGCTATGCTATTGATCCCTCCGGACTTTGCACAGGAGGTACATATTATAATTTTGAGAATTACCATCGTTCACAACTCATCTTGCTGAAGGACTGTTATGCCCGCAACGGACGTCATCATTATATCTCCAACGGCTGTGCCTCTACCAGCGGCATTGTTGTGTTGAATTTCCGTTCGGAACTTTCCCTTGCACAAGCTGAGGGACACCGGTTGTGGTCGCAGGGGATTCTGTTTGATAACTGGGCGGAATTGGGAACTATAAAATCAAATGCCGGGAAAATAGGTATGTATCTGCGTGACAATATGGGAAGCGGGCACGGATGGGGAGGCACCAACAGCGTGTTCTGGAATTGTGATGTACAGGACGGTGCCATTTATCTGGATAAAGTGCCTACGGGACAAAACTACGCTATCGGATGCACGGCTAAAACAATACGGAGATACCGCAACAATATGAGTGAATATACCAATGGATATATAGAAGGGCAGAATCGTAAAGGCCTGCAGCCCGCATCACTCTATGAGGCTCAGAGGGCGGCAAGAGGTATCTCTACGGGGATAATGTCTGAAACAGGCAGAGAAGATATCCCGCATATTGTTGTGGAAACAAATCGTGTGAGAGTAAAATCGCAAAAAGATGCATGGGTATCTATTTACACGACTCATGGAAGCATGGTGCAGATGCTCAAATCTTCTTCTGGCAATTGGGTGGAGAGTATGCCATTGAATGATGATTTTTATGTGGTTCGTGTGCAGGAAGCCGGTCAGAAGGCTTATAGCCGGAAGGTTCTGATAAGAACTGTCGGAAAATAACGTAACTATGTATTATATCAATAGCAATAAATTTCTTAATGATTATGACTAAAAGAACTTTTTTCTCACTCCTGTATGCGCTGATATGCATTGTCAGCTTCGGACAGGAATTCGTACATCCCGGAATGTTACACACGACCTCTGATCTTGAATTCATGAAAGCTAAAGTCCTTGCAGGCGAAGAACCTTGGAAGGAAGCGTGGAACCAACTCAAGTCATCGGAAATCGCTTCGCTCAATTACAAACCGACTCCTTTTAAGGTTGTAGATAACGGCCCTTATAACAAACCCGATAATGGAGGGAAAGAGTTTGTACGTGATGGTGCGGCAGCCTACACCATGGCTTTGCAATGGTATGTGGAAGGGGATAAAGCTTATGCGGAGAAGGCTATTGAAATATTCAATGCCTGGGCTCAGACTCTTGAATCGGTCGTAAATCACAACCGTCAATTGAAGGTGGGTACGGCAGGAATCAAATATCTCAATGCTGCCGAGATAATAAAACATACTTATAAAGGCTGGAATGCCAAAGATCGTAAAGCATTTGAAGATATGGTCATCAACGTCTGGTACCCGGTGATAAAGGACTGGACGCCTCGTTATAATGGCAATTGGGATGCTGCCAACGGACAAACACTTATGTGTATCGGCATCTTCCTCGACCGGCGGGATATTTTTGACACTGCCTGTAAGCAGCTGACCGATGGTGATACGAATGGTGCTATCAAAAACTATTTTTATGAAAGCGGACAATGCCAGGAGAGTGGGCGTGACCAACAACACGTACAGATGGGTCTTGCTTTCCTTGCCTGTGCCGCCGAAATTGCCTGGAATCAAGATATAGACTTATATGGAGCGTTCGACAATCGCCTCTACAAAGGATTTGAGTACACGGCCCGATACATGTCGGGCGAAGAAGTTCCTCATGTACAGTATATCACTTGGTTTGGAAAGCCGGTCTATGGACCTGAGATCTCATCCAAACAACGGGAGAAAATCTGTCCAGCCTGGGAACGGGCTTATCATCATTATCACGACCGCAAAGGAATGGATATGCCGTACACTCGTAAGATGATTCAAAAAAGCCGTCCGGAAGGAACGGCCAATCAATCGTTTATGCCTTGGGCGTCACTGACTAGTATAGGTTTCCCTGTCCGATAAGACTTTCTTTTATTGATTATTCTGTAACGAAGTGCGATAAATAAGATTCCACGAAGAAGCGATGTCGTCGTTCCACCCCTGAGGAACGTTTATTTCTCAGGGGTGGAACGTTCATTTCTTGCCTGTGAAACAAATATTTCTTGCCTGTGAACATATTGTTCCTTAAAAGGGATACGGAAATAATCTGACTATGCCTCCGCCTCCTCCGTTTATTAGCAATTTATCTTATCTGTTTTACGTATCGACATGCTTTCCCGTCGTCAGTAATTTCGCGCACACTTTTTATAAATCACCCTAATCGTGGCTTTCAGGCTTGGGATTTGTCTTTTTCTCATAAACCTTGAAATCTGCCAGTTGCAAAGTCTCATCCTTTATTCCATTAGTAGGACGATCATCAGTACTTTCCATCTTTCTTCCAAAGCTACGATAAATGCCGAATTTATTTCGGATACTTATCGCTCCCTTCCGCCATAGGTCAATATTGCTAAAAGCTTTATCAACTAATACTTTACTGTCACTGATACGCGTCATCTTAATACTGAACGCCCCATCGTGCGTAAAGTGCATCTCTGTTTCTACTTGTATCCATTCATCTTCAAAATCAGACAATGGCAGATTGTCTATGATTGTTCCTTTAGTAGTAGCACTATTATCACCGGTATGGATCACTTGTACACGACGGTTACTGCCATTACTATTGCAGCGGGGAGTTATGGTTATCAATGGAGAACCATTATTACCCTCCTGTGCCTTTAATTGGTGAATATGACAGAAACTTGTAGAAGGTCTGAAATCTTTCGGAATACGGAATTTCCATTCAAGGCGTTGCCATTCATCCCAGTTACCATTCAATTTATACCAGGCAGCAGTCGTTTGTGTTTTCATTTCATTACGTTGGCGGTCTTCCAGTTTCCCCCGGTCACCGTCAAGGGCATCAGCATTGGCATGACTGATAAACTTGAAAACATATTGCTGTATCGTTTCGTCATATATAACTTCGCAATGCACTCCGTCTTTATGATCTTTATCAGATGAATTGGGATGTTCAGAATAGTCCCATCCATAAGAGCGCATATACTTATGGATTTCCGAATAATCTTTTCCAACCAGTTGTTGTGCGGCTTGCATATTTCCCTGTAGTTTATAGTCATCAGGTTCTGGTTCTGGATCCGGTTCTGGTTCTGGGGTAGGTTCAGGAGTTGGTTTGGGGTCGGGCTGTTCAGTATTCGGTTTATCACTCTCTTCTTTTGAACAAGAACTTATTCCACATAAAAGAATAGCCAATACAGATAGTGCTAAAAATAATTTTATACGCTTCATGATATCAAATTTAAAATAAAAAATAAGCTGCTTATCTTTTTAATAAATGTTCATAGCGACAAGGTACACCTTTATCTGTTATACCTTCAATAATAATTGTATAATAGCTGGGACGATCAGCTGTGTAAAAGTGTACGCTGGCATTACCTTTTTCATCGGTTCGGAGTTGAGGCTGCCAGTAAATGGTGGTACGATTATCCGGTACAAGTGATTTGCGTTCTTCGTCTGTTACGTATTTAGGGCTATAAAAGGATTTATACCGATTAAAGCCGAGCAGGAATGCCGTGTCTCCTTGGGAAGTACGCGGTATCTCTAAATTGCCGGTACGTGAGGTTAACACAATACATCCACCGGAAATACTTTGAGTTCCATCCTTCATTTTCTGGAGTTGTCTGTCCACTTCCAGTTCTTCCAATTCTTCTAAGGTGGCACCACTCTCAAAAGCTTCATTATAGGCTGCTTCCAAGTATTTCAGATTTTGAGTAATATTGACGGCTACATCAACTTCCGGATCAATTTTGTGTACTCCTACAATGTCTTCCGCATTGATGAGAGAAAGAGCATTGAAACTGATCGTTTTGTTATCCAGCATGAAGCGCGCAGTACGGCCATAATCTATTTTCTCTTTGGGACGCAAGGCATTTCTATTATTTACATCATTAGACATCAGATGTTCCGGACGTTGGGAGTATTTGGGGTTTATATAGGGACGATTATCTATAATTCGGAATCCGGGAACATTCTTGACTAAATCGAGTGCCGTGCGCGCGTCTTGTTGAGCCAACATCTCTTCATCATCCATTTTATAGGAAGAAAAACGATCTTTTACTAAACTTCTGGCATTAATCACGACTTCTGGAAGACGTAGCATCAAGACTCCATCTTCTCTGACAAAAGGTGATTGCATTTCTTCTATATATTCGTTCTGTTGCTCATATTTTGCATCCTTGTATGGATGGGTGTTTACTGCTTCCGGAAAATAATCCCTGTCTATCCGGATATTAGCACGAAAGAATTTCCCTTTTTCTATTACCTGTGCTTCAGCTCTGGCTGTATCTGCAAAACTTAACTTATCTACAATAAACACTCCGTCATTATCTGTCTGTGTTGAGGGATAAGGACGTTTATTGACAAAAACATTCACAGTTTTTCCAGAAAGTGGCTTATTACGAATATCTAATACCTTACCGGAAATGGTTTGTCCGATTTCCATAAAGTATTTGGGATTCTTTTGCTGTTCTTTAAGAATGTCTTCTACATTAAAACGACTCCACCCTTGTGTCATCATTAAATTATCCAGACAGGCTTTCAATCGCTGAGAATTATCTTTAAAATAATATCCTGGTGTTTCGATATATCCTTTTATATCTGACGTCAGCAGCAAATTAGAAAGAATATTATCTGCTGTAGAATCACATTTGATGGCATAGTTGTCTGTAACGCTTAAAGAGAAATCACCCTTTATAGGTTGCCCTGACAGATCGGAGAGGTGGATATCAAGAGATATCGGTGAACGCGAACCATAGGATGCTTTATCAGAGGCTAACTGCCAGGTTGAATGGTTTTGGCGAACGAATACAAGGCGTTCACTGTGTGGAACGTAATTTCCATCCAATAAAGTAAGGGTTAATATCCCTTCAGGGATGGATTTCAGGCTGACCGCTCCTTGTCCTTTCTGTATGGGTTGTACAAATAGGAGAAAACCACGAACATGGGCTATCAAGTATAAATTATCCGGCAACTTCTCTTGGGGAGAATGTAATATAGTGTAATGTATGATGCCGTTACGTTCGGTAATGGATAAAGAGAATTTGTCGGCCTCCGGATCAGGCAGTAAAAACTCTTTCTTCATATCTCCTGTAATAGAACTAACGACTGCTTTATATTTTTCACCTATTGAAATAGGTAGCATAAAACTGCCGATACCTGCATAAGCACTCTTAAAATGAGTAATGGTATCACCTTTACTGTTTAAAATACTACCTGTCACTTCTACTGAATTTCCATTTGTGTCTATAGCTTTTATACCCACTTTTTGGGTACATCCCGAAATTAAGCTACCACCTTCCGGAAAAAAATCAACATGGTAGTCAAAAGCATCCGGAACATAAAATGTGTGTTTGTGCTTTAACTGTTTATCTTCCAATACAACATAGATGTATTGCTCTATTTTATCTTTTTCAGGTATATCTATCTGAATCTCTCCGTTCTTGTTAGTCTGTTGCTGACGGAACTTATTTTCGTATGGCTTGGTACGAACCATATAGTGCACGTAATTACCTGCATAGACGGTATTGTCGGGTCTTTTGAAGGTAACAGTTGCTATACGTTTTTTCCCTTTCTGTTCATATCTTATTTCCGGATATATAAACGAAGATTGGGAAGCAAAGACTTTTAGATTTCTGGAATAATAATAGTCGGATTTTTCGTTTAACATCCAATGGGTATATGCACGGAGATAATAATCACCAGCCTCCAATGATTTTGGAAGAGGGATAAAACTTGAGAAAATATCTTCGCGTTGCCGAATCTTAATACGCTGCTGAACTTTATTCTTGCGATTTATGAGCTCTACATACACATAGTGACTGCCATTTCCGGAAAAGTGGGTAATGGCATTCACCAAATATGCTTTCAACCAGATAGTATCACCTGCAAAATAATATGGTTTATCGGTATGCAAATAGACTTTCTCCTGCGGCAAATTAGTAACTTGTTTAAATGAACTGACAATATTGTTCATATAAACAGTATCTGTTTGTTGAGCATTACTTGTAAAGATGCTAACAAATAGTATCACCCATAAACTCAGGTAATATCTTATCCGGTTGTTTTTCATAGTGCATGCGTGTTTAATAGTTATATACTATTTCTTAATTGTAGTAATAATTACAATACCGTTAGCTCCTTTCATGCCATAAGCTGCACCGTCTTTTTGTATTTCTACCTTGTCTATATCATTGATTGATACGACACCATCTACTTCACTGCTACTTTCGTATAAAGTACCGTCGACAACAAATAAAGGCTCATTATCCAAATCAAATGAACTTCCTCCGCGAATTGTAATTTTGTCTCCGTTCACTGTTACCCCCGGAATAGCTCCACCCTTAAATAGATCGTAAATACTATTGGCTGATAACTTCTGAATTTGTTCACGAGTCAATACATTTGAGTTATAACTTGTACGGAGAATCCTCGTGTATTCTCTTTTTTCTTCTTTCTGCCCATCGAATAAGATGAAAAATTTCTTTTCCAATTTAAGAGAAGCTTGAGATAGCTTACCAATAGGGATAATTGCTTCTTCTTTTTTAGATATAGATACTACCAATGTATCTGTGGGCTGCAAACCGGAAAAAGAGAATACTCCCATATTGTCTGTCTTTACACTTTCAGTGGTATTCTTTTTCCAAACTTTCATCCCTTTTAAAGGACGTTGTTTGGCATTTACAATAACTCCCTTAAAGTCTTGACCAAAGACAGTTACAACAAAAAGTGATGTGTACAAAACAAGAAATAATCGTTTTTTCATAATTACAAGAATTAAAAAAAGTATCTTAGGAACAATAATTCCCAAGATACTTTTTGATGAATGAATATTATTCTAAAATACCTGTATTAGAGGCGTAAGCGTCATCAATATATACTAACGGAATGTTTTTACCAGCATCGCCATTGGGTATATAAAGCTCCCAGTTATTGATAGACATACGACCTTCACAGGAGTTTTCAGTACGTGCATCTTTTAAAATATTACTCTTTAATACTTCCTGACCAGCTACATGCACAATGATTGCTTCACTTTCGTCAACAGACATGGATACTGTCTGATAAAGTTTGGCAGTAAATGTATTCATTGTATTCAGGTTGTGATATTCGTTATACGTAGTTTTTTTGCCTTCGGCCGATGTATACTGGACAATTAACTGTACATTATAATCCGTAGTACCTTCCATCGTAAGTTCTTCATTAGGTACAGCCGGATACACTTCTCCACTTTTTAGCTTTCCCGGATACCATATCAGACGAATTTGGTTAATATAAGAACCATTGTTGGAAGCGTCGGAACGTAAATTCCAACGATACTCCAATGTTGCTTTTCCTGTTTTTTTCCCAACTACAATTTCTTGCATATTAGGGACATTAGAGTCAAAACCAAGTTTCATGCGGGTGCTAAACGGAGTATATAGCGTGTTATCTCCAAAAGCACGACGAAGATAGCGATTTACTTCTGCGGCAGAATTCACTTTTGCTTGCAGATATTGGTTACCGTTAGATTCTTTTTTAAGTGTTCCAGTTGTACTACCTTGTAAAGATAAAGAATGAGGAGTTTTCTCAAATTTATCAAAATAATAACTGGATACATACATCTTATGAGAACGAACTTGTGATTCGCCACCAATACTAGCGCGACAGGTAATTGTGTATGTACCCGGAGTGCTTGGCGCTTTCCATGTCATTTCATTTAGACCTTGAGGTTGGGTCAATGAACCCGCATCACAACTCCATTCATAATTCGTATGCCATAAATCACTAGAGCGTACACACATCCATACTTTCACTTTCTGATTACAGTAGAATTCATCTCCATCTGTACTTAACGAATCTATTTCGATAAAATCATCATCACCACAGCTTGCAAAAGAGAAAGCACAAAGTAGAACAATGAAAAATTGATAAATATATTTCATAATCGTAATCTTTTTAGGTTATTTCATATTTAGTTGTTCTTTTGTAGGCCGATCCAACCAACTATCCATGACATGCATATATGAACCGTCAGCATTGTAAAGATTGGAAGTGCGTGGCTTGATGGAAGATTTGTAATGCCCATCAAAATTGTTGAATACAATGTTGGGATTACGGTCTTTCAATAAATACATGTTTATTTTAGCTGTATCAGCTGTAGCTACCGTCTCAAACCAAGTTGGTTCTGCCGGAAGATTAGTGAAAGTATATTTACCCTTCACAATGTGATAAAGCAAAAATTCTTTCACTTGTTCTTTGGGATAGGCAGTCATACTTATAGGTGCGTAAGAAACAAGTTCTCCAGTTTCCTCATCTATATAAGTTAGTTGATGCGTCTGAAAATAACTTAAATCAGTACTCGTCTCTGAGTTGAATGCTGTATTCGTAGGTAATAAGTAAGTCACTCCACTTTGTTTAAACTCATTTTCAACTCCTGCATACAAAATAGCCTCTTCCAATAAAGAAAATATATCTGTACGGGATTTGATAAATTCGAAAGCAGACATATCTATTTTATTACTTGGCATGCCAGCATTATAATCATAATCGTATGAATCTTGATAATCTAACCCCAATAATTCACAGCTTGCTATAAAGAAAGGAATTACCATCAAGGCTAATGCTTTTTTATAATATTCTAGTTTCATTATTAACTCTTTTTAAATAGTTTGTTTTTAACGTTCAGTATAAGGTGGATTCTGATCTCCAACCAGTGCCTTGTTTGATTCAAATTCAGCATAATGAATCGGCCAGTATTTAGTACCTTCATTCCCGAAACCGGTTACTGTCACATCTGCTGCTTCTTGACGTGCGGAATAGATAGGGTCCATTACTTCTATTAAATGACCGGTTCGCATTAAATCAAACCAACGATACCCTTCTCCATAAAGTTCCAATTGTCTTTCTTGCAGAATAATACTTTCTACTTCATTTACATTATTAACATTGGATACTTCTAACTTCGCATCTTTCAAGTAACCCACACGAGTACGAATATCATTGACAATATTCAGTGCCTCATCTCCTCTGTTCAACTTATTTAAAGCTTCTGCACGCAGTAACATGATATTTGCCATACGCATCATTACCAGAGAAAACTCACTGTCTGTTGTGTTCATTACTGAAAAATATGATTTATACACTTGATTAGAGGAATCATATTCGCGTTCAGGATCAATATTGCTGTATTTGATACATTTATTTACGCTTTCTACTCCAGCTGTATAACTTGCATACGTCAAAGGAACACGAGAGGCCTTATAGTATACTTTCACAGTGTCAATTGTATTCCAAAAACGTGCATCAGAACCTTCTCCTGAACGAAGCCGATCTATAAATTCATTAAAAATGGGTTCTGCCATTCTGTAACCATTATTCGTGTTACTTGCCCCTAAAAGTTGTGGCCAGCCACTTAAAGCTCCATCTGTTTCGTAATCCCATGCCATAGCAAAGATTACTTCTTTTGAACTACTAGGATTGGTGAAGATGTTTTTCCATTCAATTTCTCCATTAGATAATGACAAACTCTTATGGTTGATAAAATGTTCTGAAGCTGTTAATGCACCTTGATAGTCATTATACCACATGTGAACTTCTGTCAATAAAGCGTACATTGCATCTTTGCCCAAATAAATTTTATCACTTGTATCAGATTGATTAAAGTAACTGATAGCTTTTTCTATATCAGATAAGATTTGTTCCTTTACCTGTTCTAAAGAAGAACGGGGAACGGCAATAGAATTTAAGGATCCATCCCATGGTTCCGTTATTATTGGCATTTTACCCCAAGTACGGGTTCCCCAAAAATACATATAAGCACGCATGGCATAGCATTGTCCGATATATGGAGCATACTCAGATTCTAAGACGTTAGGAATTGTCGGATATTTTTGAATACCAATATTACATCTGGAGATGCAAGTGAAAAAAGGTTCCCAACTGGCTTCTGAGATATTTGGCATCAAGGCATTCATGTAAATCTTAGAATCTTCATAGGATGTACCGGTTACATTATCTGAACGTACATCACCAAAAAGAACCTGACGCCTGGAAAGTGCACTCTGAAACGCATCATAAATACCTGCATTCCAGTTCTTCATTTCAGCTTTATCTTTAAAGTAACTTGATGGAGACAAATCTGACAAAGGAGATCTGTCTAAAAAACTCTCACAACTTGATAAAGCCAAAAGACTTGTAAAAGCTAATATTATATATTTCTTCATTTTCTTATCTTTTTAGTTAAAATCCGATGTTGAACCCAAAGCCAAACTCACGCTTACGAGGATATTTAGAACTGTCTTTACCTGGAGTAAGAACACCGCCACTCAACTCCGGATCATATCCTGTATAATTAGTCCAAGTCAGTAAATTGTTACCATAAATATATGCTTGTACTGAGCGGAGTGGAGTTTTGCCTAAGAATTTAGGATCCACACTGTAACTTAATCGAACAGATTGTAAACGAATAAAAGTCGCATCTTCCAAGAACTGATCGCTCAAACTCATAGAGTGATTATTGGTTTTGCGTTGTTTGGAGTTCAATGCATACCAACTTGTGATCTCACCCGGATATTTCCAGCCTTGCATAATATATTCGGGAGTTTGTTTATGAGTATTTCCTCCCCATGAACAATAATAACGCTTCAAGTCATTCCAGACTTGTCCGCCCCAGCTAACATAGAAGTTAAATGAAAGAGAAAAGTCTTTATATGTGAGGGTATTACCCCAGGATCCAAACCAATCTGGATTAGCTTTGCCTAATTCGGTCTGGTCGTTAGAATTGATCACATCATCTAACTCGCCGTTTTCATCAGGCTTGTTATACCATATGACGTCACCACCACCAGCGACTACTCCATTTACTTTCATCTGAGCAATTTTGCCTGTATATTCAGTACCATCTGGGTTCAGATATTTTTCCAATGTTGGCTGACCGTTTAAACCTATAATGACATTACCTTCATTATCCCGTTTGAAAACAGGAGTCAGACGGTTTTTATAATCTTGAGTCCAGGCATTACTTGCGTCATATTCATATACCCCCAAATTCTTATAACCATAGAATAGACCAGCTGGTTTTCCTGCTGCAATCAGCCAAGCACTATTAATATAATCCTCACGTGCTAAATCAAGAATCTTATTATCATTCTTCCACCAATTTACAGTAGTACTCCAGCTAAAATCACGTGTTCTGACTGGTGTTGCTGTAAGTGATAATTCAACACCTTTATTTTCAATACTAGCCAAGTTTACACGCATTTTATCATAACCGGTAGTACTTGGAAGATTATAGTCAGAAAGCAAGTCACTCGTTTTCTTTATGTAATAGTCAGCAACAAACATAATACGTCCATTCAGAAAACTCAAATCCACACCGATATTTGTTTGCTTGGTCTGTTCCCATTTTAAGTCAGGATTACCATATTTAGATGCAGGTACAATGCCACCTACTGAGTTATAATATTGGGAACCGGCTGTATAAACGGTTTGCGATTCATAGCGTCCAATTTTGTCATTACCAGTAATACCATAGCTGGCACGGATTTTGGCATCCGTAAGAATGTTATTAGCCCAACGCATGAAAGGTTCATCCGAAATACGCCATGCAGCAGAAACAGAAGGGAAAGATCCCCAACGATTATTCTTACCAAAACGGGAAGAACCGTCAAATCGAAGATTACCAGTCACGGTATAGCGACTCTTCCAACTATATACTACACGTCCAAATACGCCTACCATAGCTTCATCCCAACCGGTTGTATTGATATTCTTCACATCTTTTACAGTAGCCAAATTCATATAATGAATATCTTCGGAGAGGAAAAACGAACCGGCTATATTATATGCCAATTGATTACTAACTTCAAAACTGCTACCAACCATAGCACTCAAAGAATGGTCTTTGGCAATTGTCTTATTGAAGTTTAAATAAGCTTCGCCTGCATATTTCCAAGTTTGTTGGCTTTTATCTGCTCCTGTATTTTTCCCATTATCACTTCCTTCCAGATACTTGGATGAGAATGTTAAATTTCTATTAGATGTATAATCAGCTGAAATGTCAGCATCCAATCTTAACCAAGGAGTAAATGTCCAGGTTATACCCTGATAAAAGTTTCCTCTATAAGTCGAGCGTTCATCTAACTTTTGTTTTAGTTCAGCAATAGGATTACGACGTCCCCCCGAAGAGTAATAAGGAATTAATTCACCATCCGGATACCAGATAATCATATCAGGATCACGACGCATGGCATCTTGCAAAACAGTTTCTTTAATATTATTAGTTTTATTGTAGCTCAAACGAACACGGGTAGTAAACTTTATATTTTTCCACGGTTCATAATCAACATTGACATTAGCGGTATATTTGTCATTTCCAGACTCTAAAATTACACCTTTTTCACCAATGTAGTTCAAAGATGCACGATACTTGAACCCTTTGGAACCACCACTAATTTGTACACTGGCATCATCACGCCCACCTGTACGGAACAATAAATCCTGATAATAATAGTTGGTACTATACTGCATGCCTACAGAGTCTGTGCGTGCGGAAAACTTCTCTAAAGTTTTGGAAGGATTATTTAAATCGGAAGCTGCCATACTTAAACGGCTTTCAAACGCATTAACTTGAGGTAATTTACGGGCAACAGTGTAAAAGGAATGTTGATAACGGGCATCAACACGCGGCTTGCCAGATTCACCGGATTTTGTAGTAATCAATATTACACCATTTGCAGAACGGGCACCATAAATAGCTGAAGAAGCAGCATCTTTCATAACGTCAATCTGCTTAATATCATTGGCAGAAATATCGTCAATGTTATCAACAACTACTCCATCTACAACATACAATGGAGATACACCTTCATCACTAAAAGTAGAGGCACCACGGATAGATACAAATGAAGATGAGCCAGGTGCTCCGGAGTTTGATACGATTTGCATACCAGGAGCAGCTCCTTGTAATGCATCGAAAACATTTACTGAATTCTTTTCTTCTAAGATCTTAGAATCAACTGAAGTCATTGAACCTGTAATATGCTTTTTGTTCATTGAACCGAAACCAACAATTACAACTTCATCCAAAGCCTGAGCATCTTCGGCCATTTCAATCTTCATTCTTTGACCGCTTGCTTTGTGCTCAACTGTTTTGTATCCCATAAAAGAGAAAACTAATGTGGCACCTTTATTGCATTTAATGGTAAAGTTACCATCTAAATCTGTAATGCCACCAGTTGTTGTACCTTTTGCCTGTACAGTTACACCGATCATTGGTTCATTGTTTTGGTCAACAACAACACCTGTCTGTGTTATTGTTTGGGCCATAAGATTAACACTCAAGACCAATGCTAATAGAACTAAAGATAACCGCCATAACAGCGATTTCGATTTGTGTTCTTTCTTTTTCATTAAACTACTTTTTTAAATTAGACTTAAATTAACAAGGGATTTCACCTGGAATTCTTTTTGAGTTTTCATGGTTTGATTGTTTTTACATAATATCAATACATCATTTTAAACTCAGTCGATAAAAAAGTAGTTATTACTCTGATTTTGTGAGAGAGAAAAACGTATGATTACTTCTGCCTACTGTTGTGGAACATGCTATTTACATATATGTCACTATTTTATATATCAAATTTAGTCAAGAGAACAGAATTCTTTTTTCTTTCTTCAACCTCGAAACTCGCGAGATAATTTTCCGTGATTGCTAAGTTGGAATGTCCGAGACTTTCTGATATGTAAGCGATGTTGACGCCGCTACGTTTTAATACAGTGGCGAATGAGTGGCGCGCTGAATAGGTGGTAATTCGTGGAATTCCTGTTTTACATGAAATCCTGTAGAGAATCTGATTACATTCAGTGACCACTTCTCTTACGAGTTTTACTCTTTCGAATGGATTCTCCGCTCCGGTGGCGAAAGGAAAGATATAAGTTTTCGGTGAGATAGGAGGGTTGCCCCATTTCTTGATTATTCTTTGCATTTCGGGAGTGATGACTGCATGGATAATTTTACTCCGTTTGGTGTTCCGGGCTGTTTTTGCACGTATGAAACAGACTTCCCCATTGATGATGTTGGAGTATTGCAGATATAATAAATCACGAAAATTGATACCATTGCATAGGTAGGAGAAGAACCAGAGATCACGGTACATTTCGGTTTTTTCTGTTCCATCGGTGTATGTGGCTATTTTCTTTATTTCTCCCAGATTTAATGCCAGTTTACGTCCACATCCGACAGGAATCTCATATTTTCCTTTTCCAAAAGGATATTGGTTTTCTTTGATAACCCCGTCTTTACGAGCTATATTAAGGATACATTTCAGATTCCGGAAGTAGAACCCCATACTGGAATAGCTGATACCTGATGCTGATAAATGACGTTCAAAACGGTTTAACCAGCTGATTGTTATCTCATGGAAAGAAATATGTTTTCCGGCGAATTGTTCAATCTTATTTAATGCACCTTTATAGGACAGATAAGTGTTCGCTTGTCCGTTATCTTTTAATTCTTCCAGCTTCTTCAAAAAGAGAGTGTTAAGTGATAAATCTGAGTATTTGCCTAAGCGGGCATTTAAGGTATCAAAATGGAATTCACCTTGAAAAGATAGAACTTCGACTTGCAGTTTGATGAGCGAGAAGCTATTTTCGATATTGCGTCGTATCTCAGACAACCTATGGCTTCTGGCGTATGGCAGTTTTTCCCAATCCGTGACAGAAGCCTCTTGCCCGGTAGAATAGTATTTCTGCTTTCTGTTGTAGATAACTTGTACTTTTATCGGGAACAATCCGTTCTTTTTCTGTTTTCTTTTGTCTAATACTGTGAGTACGGAAACTCCATCTTTAGAATACTTGTACATGATTTTTTAAAATTATAAGTTATTAACTGAAAATAGGTATTGCATTAAGTAACATGCAATTTACATGCAAAGTTGAAAAATACAGCTAATAATAAAACTCTTTTGAGACGGGATTGACAGAGATATAGATAATATTAATAATCCTGTGTCTTTTCATTCCTTACTTTTGTAATGCTAATAATTTAACTGAATATTATGAAACACAGATTTTTTATTTCATTGATTTTTGTACTCATTTGGGGACAGAATGGTGTTTGTTCAGAAACATCGGTTGTGCGAGAGCGTATTAATATCAATCGCGATTGGCGTTATCAGGAAAATGATCCGGTAGGGGTGGATTCTGCATTGCATTATTTTCGACTGAAACCTTATCTGTTGCCTTGTGCCAACAATTTTATCATATTTGGAAAAAAGCACCGGCGACCGGAAGGTAATCCGGGAGGAAATATAGCTTATGTGAGCTCTGATTTTGATGATAGTGGATGGCGGCAACTGAATCTTCCGCATGATTGGGCTATTGAAGGACCTTTTAATATTGATTATATGGGTTCAACCGGTAAATTGCCCTATTGGGGAATACGCTGGTATCGTAAAACATTTGAGTTGACAGAGAGTGATGCCGGGAAACAAATCTATCTTGATATTGATGGAGCCATGTCGTATGCCTCTGTATGGTGCAATGGACAATACGTGGGCGGGTGGCCTTATGGTTATGCTTCTTTTCGTCTTGACTTGACGCCATACATCAAGGTGGGACAAAAGAATGTGTTGGCTATCCGGCTGGATAATCCGGATGATGCTTCGCGTTGGTATCCGGGTAGTGGAATTTATCGGAATGTCTGGCTACTAAAAACATCTCCCGTACATGTGGAACAATGGGGAACTTTCGTGCGAAACGTACAACTCAATCAGGAAAAAGCTATTATGGAGATGGGAGTGAATGTTGAAAATCATGCAGGAAAAGACGTTCAGGTAGAAGTACGGACAGGCATTTATCTGCAAGATGAGAATGGACATCCTATGGGTGACAAGGTGGCGCAATATATCACAAAGAGTATAGCAATCAAAAAAGATAGTTGGGCAAGTGCCCGTTTCCAATTTGAGGTGGATGCTCCGAAGTTGTGGAGTATTGATACCCCGAATTGCTATGTGGCAGTCAGCCGGATATTTAAGGACGGACAAGAGGTGGATTGTTATGAAACCCCTTTTGGAATCCGCACCATTGAGTTCACACATGATCAGGGATTTATGTTGAACGGGCGGAAAGTTGCAATCAAAGGAGTGTGCATGCACCATGATTTAGGTGCTTTGGGGGCAGCTTTCAATGAAGTGGCTGCCGAAAGACAGTTGCGTATAATGAAAGAAATGGGCGCAAATGCCATTCGGACTTCTCACAACCCTCCTGCACCGGAGTTAGTGGCTCTTTGTGACCGTATGGGACTGATGATGCAACTGGAGTTGGCGGATACCTGGCAGAAAGGAAAACGTAAGAATGATTACAATCTTCTTTTTGATGATTGGAGTGAAGCGGATATGCGTTCACTGGTACGCCATTATCGTAATCATCCTTCGGTTATAATGTGGAGTATAGGTAATGAGGTACCCGACCAGATGACTGACCAGGGTATTATAATAGCCCGTAATTTGACTGCCTACTGTCACGACGAAGACCCTACACGTCCTACGTCGCTCGGATGTAATAAGCGGGATGCTATTTTCCGGGATATTGTGAATCAGGTAGATATATTTGGTTTGAACTATTTTCATAAAACTTATCCACTTTTCAAAGAGTACAATCCGACTCGCCGTTACCATGCCAGTGAGACTTCTTCTGCGACGAGTTCGCGAGGAGAGTACTTTTTTCCGGTAACGACCCATGTTGATGACAGTCGTTCCGGTTTTCAGCTTTCATCGTATGATATGACAACTATCGGTTGGGGATGTGCTCCTGAAGTTCAATTCAAAATGAATGAGGAATATCCATTTATGAGTGGTGAGTTTGTGTGGACAGGATTCGATTATTTGGGAGAGCCTACTCCATATAACAAAGACCTTACCAATCTGTTGAACTTTAGTGATCCGGCTGAACTGGAGAAAGCACGGAAAGAGTTGGAAGAGTTAGGTAAGATTAAAACGCCGTCTCGTAGTTCATATTTCGGTATTGTCGATTTATGCGGATTTCCGAAAGACCGTTATTACAACTATAAGAGTTATTGGTGTCCGGATGTGCCGACTGTACATATATTGCCTCATTGGAACTGGGAGGAACGGATTGGAAAAATAACTCCGGTTCACATTTATACTTCGGGGGATGCTGTGGAACTGTTTTTGAACGGTAAACCTTTGGGACGTAGGGAAAAGATCCATTCTTATGATCGTTTGACATGGGATGATGTGCATTATGAACCGGGTGTTTTGAAAGCGGTAGCCTATAAAAACGGGCAGAAGTGGGCGGAAGAGGTCGTGGAAACAACCGGAAAGCCGGCTGCTTTGCAAGTGACACCGGAAAAGACCGTTCTAAAAAATGATGGTACGGATTTATCATTTATTCGTGTGGCTATTGTTGATTCCAAAGGCCGTGCTGTACCTCGTTCTAAGAATCATTTAAAGTTTTCTGTTAGCGGTCCTGCTGAAATAGTTGCTACGGATAATGGAGATGCAACAAGTTTATTGCCTTTCCAATTGTCAGAAAGAGATGCTTATAACGGATTGGCTTTGGTTATTTTGCGTGGCAAATATATGGAACAGGGAAAAGTAATTTTGACTGTAGAGTCTAAAGGGCTTCCAAAACAAAAAGTTATATTAAAGGTAAAATAATATAATGAATATGTGTGCCAAAGTAGTATGGTTTGTTTCTACCCGATGTCTGGAGATGCCAGACATCGGATGAATTACAATACAAGTGATTGATTAACGTTTCATTGATTTTATAAGACTTTCCATCTCTTTTTGCTCAACGTTGTGCCAGGACGTTCCGCAAACAGTGGGAGAGACGGCCTGCCATCGCTGAATTCTTAGTTGCCTGTCATTGAATGTGATTGTCTGAAATCCTTTGATGGCAGGCAATTCATTGTTTTTGAACTGGCAAAGATTGTCGATAAAGGTGATACCGGGGAATATGGTCGGGTTACTGATTTTTATATTAGGAATGGCATTGGAAGAATAAATCCGGTTATGAGCGAAACGTACGTTTCGCGGTTCTTTGTCTCCCCGTCCATCTCCGAAATTCAGTTCAGCGCAATCAATGAAAGTGTTGAAGGCGATATCGATATCTGTTGCACGATGATAAGATTTAAGCTTTTCATCTTCATAGTCTTCCGGAGTGCTGGGGCGTTCATATATACCCATACGGAGAATGAACGCAGCACCGGAACCTTTTCCTGTAACACCTTCTATATAATTGTTGCTGACGGTATGTCCTTGGTTTATAATACGAATGCCTGAGGTTGATGGCAGATTATTTCCAATAATGACATTGGAATCTATTATGTTGTTATGTCCGTGACGGCATACCAATCCTCCACGCGATTCGTAAAACAGGTTGCGACGTACAGTATTGAAACCGGACTTTACGGAAACGATTTCATTCTCTCCATCGCAATGATAAAATATATTTTCCTCGATAATACTGTAAGAAGGCAATTGTGATGACCATGAGTTCCCTACACGTATGATTTCCGCACCATTCCCTCCGAAAGGCTTCCGATAACCGAATACATTGTGATCTATCTGATGATGATTGTGGTCACCACCATCTTCTACAGTAATCTGTATGATCAAGCCGCGGGCGCGCTTGTTGGCAAAATAGCAATGGTCGATGCGATTGTTATTACCATGCAGACCAATCCAGTTTTCCGTTCCACCTCCCGGTTTCTCACCTTTGCCCGGATCATTACAATCATCGATGGCACAGCGGGTAATGCGGCAATGGGTAGCTGGATGTTCTTTGTCCAATTGGAATTCTATCATTTCGAAATCCGCAGCCCATGCTTTATGAAAGTAGAGTCCTTCTAATTGAAGATGGCTGCCGGACAGACGTATTTCAGTAGCTCCGGATATAATGACCTTTCCGGGATTAGCAGCTTTCAGTACAATTGGACAATCGGCAGTACCGTTTCCTGTGAAAATAACTTTTCCAAGATGCGAATAGGTACCATTTTGCAAAAGTAAAGTATCACCGGGCTGTAAGGAACCATCGGACATTGTGACTTTCAATTTCCCGATATCGGCAGACGTGAAAGTGTGTGTAATGGCAAAAATGGGACAAGAAAGCACTGCCGCCATTATGGCGGATGCTAATATTTTCTTATTCATGATATTTATTTATATATATTTATATATATTAGACAATTCATAAGAATAAAAAGCGGGTGTCTCACAACAACCGCTTTTCAATAAACAATCTACCTAAAAATAACCTATGAGATATAATACCTATTGACCAACTAACTATGAATTTAAAAAGCCTATGAATTCAATTTCTATTTATGAGTATGATGTGATGTTTTAATAGCAGTTCTTATGTTATCTATCGGTGTCTTGGGTAAAATAGTACAATCGGCTCCTAAAATGAAGAGCTTTCCTTTTTGTGATTTCTTTAATATCTTTATTTCTTTAGCTATGTCATCAGGGTTTCCTTCTAATATAGCTCCTTTACGATATAATCCTCCCATTACAGGACGTTTGAATAATTGTTCGCATGCTTGCAGACTGAATGGCTTGCCAGCTATTTCACAAGGAGCATTTATGATCTGTCCGGGATATGAGATAAAGCGGGTTAAATCGTCATATTGGCCCTCATAGTCACAAATGTGAAGTATATTGAGCTGTGTATTTGCATTACACTCCTGCATGACTCTTAAATCATAGGGCTTGACAAATGTTTCAAAGAATGCAGGGACCTCATAAAACTTTATTTCTCCTCCCTGAGTAGGTGTATAAAAACCGTCTACACCAATTTTTTTACAGGCTTTTACGTATCCGATAAGTGCTTCTGTAAAATATTCAAGAGCCTTTTTAACTCGTTCAGGTTCTGTCTTGGCATATGCTACTACGGTTTTGGCTCCTACACTTTGTATTAACATTTGAAATGGAGAATAAACGGTAGGCAATATCATTGCATTGGCTCCGGCAATATCGTAAATTCCCTGTACCACTTCCAGTGTGGGAGCGAAGAAGTCCGCTGGAAGAGCTTTTATCTGCTCCCAATCTTCCGGCTTCTCGATCCGGATACGACCGTAGCCTTGTTCGAACTGAATCTTGACGAAATCCATACCTGTAGACAGAAAATAACGTAAGTGTGCATCTATAGCTTTCTCTCCGGTACGGGCATCTTTTCCGAAATGCATGAAAAATGCCGCCGGTACATATGACTCGTCTAGGGTACCTGACAAGAATTGTTGCATCACTTCCCGTTTGTTGGTGGGAATTTGCGCCTGTGCCAGTGAAGCGAGACAAAATAATATGAATATAAGTCTTTTCATAAATTGATGCTTTTCATTTGATTCGATGTTGCAAAAGTACGAGCAATACCAATACAGAGCTTAGAATATTGTTTCAATTATTATATATATTGTTTCAGAAAGTACTTTCTTAGCGTGTAAAATCAAGAATTAATATTTCTTTAGGCGCCAATGTGATGGAAATAGTATCTCCGTAACGATATTTTGTAGCTAACCTTCCCTGAATATTTGTAGTTGGTGAGCTAACTTTTAAATATGTTTTGGATTCAGGCATGCCTACTGTCCTGTTCAATGTAATTCGGTAACTTTGGGGCATATCTGATGGATTATGGAATGATATATATCCTTGCTTATCAGTCCAGGCTGTATAACCGTATACTTCGTTCTGTTGGGGTGAACCTCCATGTATATGTACGTTGTGGAAAGTAGAAAACATTTTCCGGCTCCATTTCAAACCATCAGCAAGGATGTCCCAATCGCTGGAAGAAAGGTTGTCGGTTTTGATATATAGTTCGATAAAGCCTGTACCACGGCTCAGATTCATATATAGATAGTTCCTGAATGTTTCGGGAGTTTCATCCGATGATATCTTTTTGGGCTCATGGTTGAAGATGGCACTTATCGGGAACTTTGTGTTCTCTTCTTTCCATATCTGATGATAAATTTGATCGCGGTATACTAATTCTCCATTCCGGTCATTTCCTTTGGCGGCATCTCCCGCATTAATCAGCCATACAATATCAATATATTGTAACCACCAGGGACTCAGATAAGCACCATTTGTGATGGCGATGAATATATCCGGATTTACTGCCCCCAGTTTATTGAAGATTTGCATGAGTCGTTCCGTTCCAGCTGAAAGATAATAACCTTTTTGTTCATCGTAGCTGCTGTCATTCAGTCTTTCATCATTTGATGATGGAAAAGGATTGTTGGTGATATCGAAATCACGGAGATTGAGATGCCCGAAAAGACCGTCAAATTTGAAATAGGATATTCCCATGCGTGCTAATTCCAGTACTCGGTTTTCTAATTTTTGCATGTAGGTTTTACCGGTCATAGACATGCCGTAAGATAGTGCCTCAAAGCCGTATTCTCGCATTTTGGGCACCATTGGTTGCCCTCCGAAGAGACAGCCGGGACTGAGCCAGAGTCCTAATTGTGAGTGTACATTTTGTACGGAGCGGAAGCAGTCTGCAAAATCAGGCTGGAACTTGGAGTTGATCGTCCATACTTTGTCTGACCAGTCGGTTTCTTTGCTGGTATCCTGCCAGCCATCGTCAATAATATAGGCATTCAGTGGTTGGCAACCTCTTTGTGTTACTAATTCATTGTTGATTTTCTCCACAGCGTGGATGAATTTCTCTTTTGATACGTTTCTGGAATAATCAAACCAACTGTTATATTGGATTTGCAGGCGCAACGGGCGTTTCCTTATCTTATTGATATAGTTATAGAAAGCATCGTCTATAAATTGCGGATCGTCACTTACACCTATTATGCTGTTGTATGATATATAAGGTGTGCCTTGGCTTAGTGTTTGTCCCCACAAATATCCGCAGTTTATCTGGTGGTTATTGACTTCGTTGGTGGCAGCCGGAAATTCTATTCCCCAAAAGGTTCCTGTTTGAGTAGTATAAAGCGGTTGTCCCAGCCCTGGCTTCCATTGCGCATTGCCTCTGGCTGTGATTTTCTTGAGTGTGTAGTTTTGGTAGGCATCTTCAAAAGCAATGGCTTCTACATCTATTCTTTTCAAGCAAATATCCCTACAGGAAGTCAGTTCCAAATGTTTCCGACAGTAGCTTTCATCTTCTGCCAACTCATAACAAACGGTCAGAGATAAATCATTCTCTTTTCCTTGTAGCCGGAACAGATATCCTTTACTTTCCGGACGCTGAGGATTCACATAAGGAGAAGCGGAAATAACAGTGAAGTCTTTGGCTGATAAAATATGGTCTGTATTATTCATTTGGGCAGGTATGGAGAAACGAAGGGAGAACTCATCACAGCTTGTCGGTCTTAATACGGTTTTAGCTTGTTTGTTGATAATTGACAGCGTGGATAACCGCCCTTCTGTTACTTGCAGAATACGTGCCAGATGTTTGTTTTCTACTTTGTATGTTTGAGCCGTAATCTTCGGGATAGTAATCAATAGGATAATGAGTGTGATAATGTTTTTTTTCATATTATAAATATTTGAATGATTGACATTGCAAATATATGTTGTCAATAGGAGAGAGGCTTACAATATCTTCTCATAATCTGTTTGTGTTGTCTCATTATCAGAGAATATATAAAAGGAGGTGTGTCAAAATGCACATCTCCTTTTTTATGCACAAAGCCCCGACTTTCAC
>OHEH01000021.1_pt1 | contig 170713 bp, 123 predicted proteins | sample 1567221 | NCBI WGS metagenome assembly OHEH01 (sample SAMEA3879586, study PRJEB24766) | human gut metagenome | biome: human-associated habitat; feature: feces | place: USA | collected 1985/1987
AAATCCATCTCTTAGGAAGAGACGGCTCAAAGAAACATCCCCTATATAGACTTTAAAATCAACCTATTAGCTCTATCCACTATTGCGGTATCAAGTGAAGTCAGGTAAATCAATGTTGTATTCTCAGAATCATGCCCCATTCCCTCACTAATGACAGAAAGAGGAATATTCTTACTTTTAGCTACGCTTGCCCATGAGTGGCGGGCAACATACATGGTCAAGGGAATGGATATCTCCAACATTTCCCCAATAAATTTCAACTTTCTATTAACAAGATGAAGCGCATTATTGTATTGTGTCCTCTCCTTTATCCCCGCCTGGCGGATTATAGGGAGCAGATACGGAGAGTCTTGTATTACAGGATACTTATCGAGTATATCCTGCATATTTTTCTCCCATCTTATCCAAAGACGCTGTCCCGTTTTTTTACGCAAATAAGTAAGAGCCCCATTCTTCAGGTCGCTCTTCTTTAAGTAAGCCATATCAATAAATGACATCCCACGGGTATAGAAACTAAAGAGAAACATGTCACGGGCATAATCCAATAGAGGAAATGCCGACAGTTCCATGTATTTAATGCTACGGATCACTTTTAAGGGAAGCCCCCGTCTGACAGTCTTCCCGATTCCCGTATACACATATTTAAAGGGATACCTTTGTGTAGTAAATCCTCTCTCTACCGCCCTGTTGTATACGGCACGCAAAATCCGGTTATAGAAGGAAATGGTGTTCATATCCACTCCGGTGGATTTAAGGTAAGCTTCATAAGAGATCAGCAAATCTGCATCAAACTCTTCCCAAAGGATGTCTCTGTCTTGACGAAAACGCATAAAACTATTAAGTGTACTGGTGTAAGTCTCTCCGGTACGTTCTTTGCCCAATACATACATACGATGGATGATCTCTTGCATGAACGGTTGTAAAAAAGCGCCCGGTGATACACTGCCTTTTACTCGCTTACTCTCTGTAGAAGAGGATCTGAATTTTGTTTTAGATGTCATGAATAATAATTTTAAATGGATAATAAAAAATATTCTAATCGTTAGATACGATCTTCATCAAGATACGGATTTATGTAACAACCTACACTAAAGAGCATTGTTTAATTAAACGTTTATTATTAATACAAATCAGAAGGGGAAACAGATTCATAACAGTGTAGAAAGGGAACTATGCTTCTCAATACCAGCAGCATAGGGACATGACACTTGAAACTTATTACCTTGAGAGCCGGAACTCCCTTTGCTTTACTGCTCAAGATGCCATCTCGTACAGTACAACATACCATCTTGGACAACGCAAGATGCCATCTTGAGCAGTAAAGGTAGCCATGCTTCAGTAGATATGCAAGCTTTTTACGGGGGAAAAGTAAAGAAGGTCTTTCCGACAAACCCATAACGGCGGAGCAAATAAAGGAAAACATGAGAAGAAAAGCCGGAAAGATTTGTGGAAACGCCGGAAAGCACTGTTTCCGACGTACAAGAAAAACTACGGCAAGTTGCAAACTTGCCAAACGTAAATTAAGCATATATCAGGATTTATCCATAAATTTGCATTTTGATAACTTATTTGAGAAAGATATGACTTACGATATACCTACAATGGTTTCCGAAGCAACCGGAGTCCTCAAGTCTCTGATTGCGATCCCTTCTCTTAGCCGCGACGAAGAAAAAGCGGCAGACTACCTGCAGAATTATATTGAACTACAGGGTATGGCAACCGGCCGCAAGGGTAATAATGTCTGGTGTCTCAGTCCGATGTTCGACCTGAACAAGCCAACCCTACTGTTGAACTCACATATTGATACCGTAAAGGCGGTAAACGGCTGGCGAAAAGCCCCGTTCACCCCTACAATAGAAAGTAACGGCAAACTATACGGATTGGGCAGCAACGATGCAGGCGCAAGTGTAGTCAGCCTGTTGCAGGTATTTCTGCAACTCTGCCGTACGACGCAGAAGTATAATTTGATTTATCTGGCTTCCTGCGAAGAAGAAGTTTCCGGGAAAGGTGGTATCGAGTGTGTATTGCCCGAACTACCTCCTATCAGTTTTGCTATTGTCGGAGAACCGACCGAGATGCAGCCCGCTATTGCTGAAAAAGGATTAATGGTACTGGACGTGACCGCTTACGGTAAAGCCGGACATGCCGCACGAAATGAAGGAGACAATGCTATATATAAGGTATTGGAGGATATCGCCTGGTTCCGCGACTACAAATTTGAAAAAGTATCCCCGCTACTGGGTCCTGTAAAGATGAGTGTAACGCAGATCAATGCAGGCACGCAACACAATGTCATTCCCGACCGCTGCGCTTTTGTGGTAGATATCCGCAGTAACGAGTGTTATAGCAATCAGGAACTGTTTACTGAAATACAAAAACATATTTCTTGCGAAGCTAAAGCACGTTCTTTCCGTTTGAGTTCTTCTCACGTGGAAGAACAGCACCCGATAGTGCAACGTGCCGTTGCCATGGGACGTGTACCTTTCGGCTCCCCCACTCTTTCAGACCAGGCCCTGATGTCATTCCCTTCCCTCAAAATGGGACCGGGAAAGAGCAGCCGCTCCCATACGGCAGATGAATTCATTTTCATTCAGGAGATAGAAGAAGCGATCAGATTGTATATTGAGCTGCTGGACGGAGCAAGCATTGAACAAAACCATACCTGATATGCTACCTATTCAGCCACGGCTCCGGATTCAGTTTCTCCTTCTCCTTCCTCAACTGGAAGTGCAGCACTGTGCGCCCATTGTCCGCACCATCGGAGAATACTTGTCCGAGGGTCTGCCGGGTAGTAACAGCATCCCCCGTCTTCACTGAAGCGGAAGCCAGGTTACAATAAACGGAAATGTAGTTTCCATGGCGGATAAGAATGTTGAAAAGTCCGTTCAGTTGGAAAACAGCAGCTACCTTTCCATCAAAGATAGCACGCGCCTGTGCACCGGGCTTACCTTGAATGTCTATCCCTTTATTATCCAGTTTCACATTACGAAGCCCCTCTACAGAATACTGACCGTAGCGGCTGGTAATGATATACGGCCCGGTAATAGGCATTGGCAACTTACCACGGTTGCCCACAAAACTACCGGATAATTCCCGGTCTGCCTTATCCATTGTATAGGTTTCGAGAGGTGCCGCTTTCTTGGCGGTGGCTGCTTCGGAAGAAGAAGTTGCAGCCGGTTTCGTTTCTTTTGCAGCAGCCTTCTTGCGGGCAGCAGCTTCCTTACGAGCCTCTTCTGCAGCACGTTTACGAGCTTTCTCTATTTCTTCGGCTATCAGACGGTCGATACGGGCATTCAGTTGATTGGCTTCCTTGCGTTTCTTGTTCAGTTCGTTTTGCAGACCACGCTGTTTCTTTTGCAGGTTGGCAACCAATGTTTTCTTCTCCTTTTCCTGAGTTTCCAACTTTTCCTTCTCTACTTCGCGCTCTTTCAGCAAATTGACTTTCGCTTTCTTCACCTGTTGGAGTTCCGTCTTCTTCTGGTTGACCTGTTCCTGCTTCTTCAGAATTTCTTCACCCTGAAGACGTTGATAATCGGCATACTCGCGCACATAGCGCAGACGACGATAAGTCTGCGAGAAGGTCTTGGCTGAAAGGATAAACAGAAGTTTGTCCTGAACGGAACGGTTCTTATACAGATACTGAACAGAAGACTCATATTTCTTCTTCTTATCTTTCAAGTCATTTTCGAGGCGGACTAACTGGCGTTCCAGTTTGGAGAGTTCGCGGTCGATAGTCTCCATATCATTATTGATGGCAAGAATATACCGTTTCCGTTCTTCGATTTGTCCGGTAAGGGCGGCAAGCCCGTTCAACTGGCTTCCCACATCTTTCTTTGTAGTGTTCAAGAGTGTTTCCGACTCGGCAATCTGCTTTTGCAAAGCACCCCGCTTACTTTCCAACTCCTTAATCATCTTGTTGGATTGGGCGCAAAGCGGCATAGCCAGACAGAAACAACCTATGAAGATACAAAGAAAATGTTTCATAACTTCGCCAGCATCTCTAAAAGTTCAGTCCATTCTACTTTCGCATAGCGGGAAGACACTTGAGTGGGCGTCAGCGATATCTCTTTGTTGGAAAAGTCCGAAAGAACGATTTTTCCTTTTTCTAAAGAAGGGATACCCAGTTCTTTACCTGTCAAAGAAGTTTTCCCTCCGGGTTTGGAGGCATCAAAAAGCATCTTCTCCAAGTGGGCAAAGTCCGCTTTCTTGGGCAGGATGTCTTTCAGTTCCTTGCGTGAGGCCTGCACGTAACGTTTCCCCATGCGGTCTATCACCAATACATCATCGGGAGTGATTTCCAGACGGGCTATTTCGCTACGGATAATCGGCATAAGAAAGGAAAGCTGCATCCGTTCACCACTGACGAGCTTCATAGTGCCGTTCACCGTAATAGAGCCACCCTTATTGGGAATGGTCAGCTGCACTTTAGAGGATAGATAACGGGGTTCTCCCAATGATGAAGTCGCTTTCCGGGAAGTCTTACAGCCGGAAAGCCCTACCACCAAACTCAGGAGAAGCAAGAGGGGCAGGATGCGCCCCGCTGCCTTGTATTTGCAGTATAATGATTTCATTCTGGTATATATTTCTTTCTCTCAATCTTCTTCTTCAGCATCTTGGATTCGCTGCCCATCTCCTGGGCTTGCTTCCAATACTTCAAAGCACCATCCACGTCGCCGGTCATGTAGTAGATGTCACCGCAATGCTCCACAATGGTATCGCTCTCATCACCTTTGTTCTTCATGGCATCGTCTATGTAGAGGCGAGCCTCGGCATAATTGCCTTTCTCAAACAATATCCAGGCATAAGTATCCAGATAAGTAGAGTTGTTCGGTTCGGCTTTCACCGTTCTATAGCTCATCTCTTCTGCCTTATCCAGATCACGACGCTCCAGAGAGAGATAATAGGCGTAGTTATTCAATGCTCCGATATTGGCGGAATTGTAAACCAATGCAGAGTCGTATGCGGCATAGGCTTCGGTATTCATCTTCTTCGTATGATAGATGTCGCCCATGATGGCATAAAAATCCGAAACAACTTCTTTTTTACTGTTTTCCGTGATGTTCTCCAACGCTTTCTTGCAGACGGCAAGTGCATCGTCGGTACGTTCCGCCTGGTTGTAGCCTATCGCAAGATAGAAATAAAATTCCAGCATTTCGGGGTTTGACTCGACGCCTGCCTCGCACAAGCGGATAATCTCCTGATAATCTTCCTTGCTGACAGCTTCACCAAGAAGCATCATGCGGGCGGCGGTATTGGTAGGGTCGATATCCAAAACCTGTTTCAGCACTGGAAGTGATTCTTTATTCATCTTTTTGGAAAGAAGATATTGCACGTAAAGCATAGGCATCTGCGCGTCATCCTGGTCTTGCTCCAAAATGCGGTCGAACAAGGTAATAACACGGGTGCTGTCCCGGCCCGCCCTTTCATTCTCAACGACAAACTGGCGCATAACGTTCAGTTTCGTATCCGAAGGAACTTTCTTGTTCAGCAAGAGAGTGTCCAGTTGTTGTTCGTAGAGTTCTTTCTGTCCGGTCTGCTCATAGTAGGAAGCCAGCGAATACATGGCCATCGCATTGTCCGGTTCGGCAGCAAGCACTTTCTTATACAGATTATAAGCCTCTTCCTTTTTCCCGTTCTGCATATAAACATCACCCAGCACCACTTGATAGCGCACATCCATCGGATATTCTTCTACCAGACTTTCTATTTCACGGAAAGCGCTCTGATTATCTTTCATCTGCAAATAGATACGGAATTTCTCCATACTGAGTTGCTCGTTCTTCCCCATCTTTTCTTCCAGACGGTTCAGAGTGGCAATCACTTTTCCGTAATCTTCCAGACCGTTATAAATCTCCAGCAAACTATACAGGGGATCCATCTTGTCCGAGAAACGGACAGACATACTTTCCAGCAAGTCAGTAGCTTTCTGCATTTCATTCTGCTGCTGATAAAGGCTTGCCAATCCCTGGCTATACCAATAATTATCCGGATCATTCTCCACCGCTTTCTCCAAAGCAGCCTGCCCTTGAGGAAGCTGTTTGAGGAACATATAATACTGTGAGATTTCATATAGAGCCGATGAAGCGTTCGGATTGATAGCCAGGCAGTGCTTCAGCAAGTCGAAAGCCGCACCATAATCCTTTTGCATCTTCAAGCGGGACGCTTCCAAAAAGAAGTAATCGTATTTACGCTGTTCTTCGGGCGCAAGCACAACCTGCGCCTTAGCTCCTTTCCGCTGTTTCTTCCCTCCCTGGCGGGAAGTGCCGCACGATATGAGCACCGCGTACAGTACGAAAAGCGATAATATTTTAAATTTTATCCTCATCATCTCAGTTATTAATTGTCACATTGTATTCCCCCTAATTGTCAATTGTTAATTGTCAATTGTTACACCCCTGTATGACCGAAACCACCGGCACCACGCACAGTTTCGTCCAGCACTTCCACTTCCTGCCATACGGCCTGTTCATGGCGCGCTATCACCATTTGCGCTATGCGTTCCCCGTCTTCTATCACAAATGTATCCGATGAAAGGTTCACAAGAATGATACAAACTTCACCCCGGTAATCTGCATCGATGGTTCCCGGAGAGTTCAGCACCGTAATACCTTTCTTGATGGCCAGGCCACTGCGTGGGCGAACTTGTGCCTCGAAACCGGGAGGCAGGGCGATATATAGTCCCGTAGGTACCAGACAGCGTTGCATCGGAGCTAACGAAATGGGTTCTGAAAGATTAGCACGGATGTCCATTCCTGCGGACAGTTCGGTGGCATAAGCCGGAAGCGGATGTTTCGATTTATTAATGATTTGTACGTTCATCATTTTATTTACGATTAGACAATTTACAATTTACGATTGAAGTTAGATTTTGTTCTTTACAACTCCTCTATTCATTTCGTATTTAATGGGGCGAAAATACGGATTTTAGGGCGGAATATCATACATTTGCAGTTAAATATTAGTAACTTCAATCGTAAATTGTAAATCGTCTAATCGTAAATTTCATAAAGATGAACTGGAATACCCTCATATCTGCCAAACGCTTCGGACTGGAAGAGTTTCACCAGGAGCGTCACGAAAACCGTTCGGAATTTCAGCGGGATTATGACCGTCTCGTCTTCTCGGCACCTTTCCGCCGCTTGCAGAACAAGACACAAGTTTTCCCCTTACCGGGTAGTATCTTCGTACACAACCGCCTGACGCATAGCCTGGAAGTTTCCTGCGTAGGCCGTTCGTTGGGAAATGATGTCGCTAAAGCCATTCTTACCCGTCAGCCCGAATTGAAAGATTCGTATTTACCCGAAATAGGTTCCATCGTATCGGCAGCCTGCCTGGCGCACGATCTGGGAAATCCACCTTTCGGCCACTCCGGAGAACGAGCCATCTCCACTTTCTTCTCCGAAGGAAAAGGCATGACTCTGAAAGGACAACTGCCCGCAGAGCAATGGGAGGACCTGACACACTTCGAAGGAAATGCCAATGCTTTCAGATTACTTACCCACCAGTTTGAAGGAAGACGCAAAGGAGGCTTCGTTTTAACCTATTCCACCCTGGCCAGCATCGTCAAATACCCCTTTTCATCGAGTTTAGCGGGTAAGAAATCGAAGTTCGGCTTCTTCACCACAGAGGAAGATAGTTTCCGCCGGATAGCCGAAGAACTGGGTATGAAAAAGCTGAATGACGCTCCGCTGAAATATGCCCGTCATCCATTGGTCTATCTGGTAGAGGCAGCGGACGACATCTGCTACCAGATGATGGATATTGAAGACGCACACAAACTGAAGATACTTACCACCCGGGAGACACAAGATTTACTTCTCTCCTATTTCCCCGAAGAGCGCAAAGCACACATGCTTAAAACGTTGGACTTTGTTAGTGATGTCAATGAGCAGATTGCCTATCTACGTTCCTGTGTCATCGGCCTGCTGATTCAGGAATGTACCCAAGCCTTCCTGAACCATGAAGAACAGATATTGGAGGGAGAGTTCGAAGGAAGCCTCATCAAGCACATCTCCGAACTACCCGCCAACGCTTATAAGCACTGTGCAGCCATCTCCCTGGAGAAGATTTACCGTTCACGGGATGTACTGGACATTGAACTTGCCGGTTTCCGCATCATCAGTACTTTGCTCGATCTGATGATTGATGCCGTCTGTTCACCGGAAAAGGCTTACTCGCAGTTGCTCATCAACCGGGTATCCAATCAATATAACATAAAAGCGCCCGTACTCTATGAAAGAATACAGGCGGTATTGGATTACATTTCCGGTATGACGGATGTCTTCGCACTCGATCTTTACAGGAAGATAAACGGGAACAGCCTTCCGGCAGTATAGGAAACATATCCAATAATGTCTATTTTGCGTTCAAAAATATCTAATATTGGCTTTTAGCGGTTCCAGGTTACGGGCATCATTACCAACATGTTGAAAATTACTTTATATTTGTCAGAGTTTTCACTTTGTTAAATATAACGCGATCATGAATATTATGAAAAGATTCTATTTGTTTTTTGTAAGTGTACTCCTTTTCCCGCCTGCGGTGTCTGCCACGGAAACAGATTACACACAAGGACTTTCCATCTGGTTTGATACCCCTAACGGACTCGACGGGCAAACGGTATGGTCACATGGCTATGGCGATAGGGGAGCCAATAAGGACAGAGCTTGGGAAAGCCGTTCACTACCTGTCGGAAACGGCAGTCTGGGCGCCAATATCCTGGGTTCTGTTGCTGCTGAAAGAATTACACTCAATGAAAAAACACTCTGGAGAGGCGGACCGAACACATCCGGCGGGGCTGAGTATTACTGGAATGTAAACAAGCAATCTGCCCACCTCCTGAAAGATATCCGACAAGCTTTTAGTGATGGAAACGGGGAAAAGGCAGCAGAACTGACCCGCAAAAACTTTAACGGGCTGGCAGCATACGAAGAAAAAGATGAGAACCCGTTCCGCTTCGGTTCATTTACCACAATGGGGGAACTATACATAGAAACCGGACTGAGCGAAGTGCGGATGAAAAACTATCGCCGCATATTATCACTGGACTCGGCAATGGCAGTAGTGCAGTTCGATAAGGAAGATGTGCAATATCGCCGTAAATACTTTGTTTCCTATCCGGACAGCGTAATGGTCATGGAGTTCTCAGCCACTAAAGCCGGACAGCAAAATCTGGAATTAAGTTACAGCCCGAATCCGGAAGCCCAAAGCAATATGCGGAATGACGGAACTGACGGGCTGCTATATACCGGAACGCTGAACAACAATGGAATGAAGTTCGCTTTCCGGATTAAAGCGATTACAGAAGGCGGAACCGTAACGGCACAAAACGACCGCCTGATTGTGAAAGGCGCCGACAGGGTTATATTCCTGCTCACGGCAGATACCGACTATAAGATGAACTTCACCCCCGACTTTAAAGACCCTGAAACTTATGTAGGGAACGATCCGGTACAAACCACACAGCACATGATGGAGCAAGCTGCGCAAAAAGGATACAACACTTTGTGCAACAATCACAAGGCGGACTACACCGCATTATTCAACCGGGTGACATTAAATCTGAATCCGGACAGCGAAAGCCCCAACCTACCCACTTATCAGCGGCTGGCAAATTACAGGAAAGAGCAACCGGACTATCGTCTGGAAGAATTATACTATCAGTTCGGACGCTATTTACTGATAGCCAGTTCACGACCGGGCAACTTGCCGGCCAATCTACAAGGGGTATGGCACAATAACGTAGATGGTCCCTGGCGGGTAGACTACCACAACAACATCAACATACAGATGAATTACTGGCCTGCATGTCCCACAAACCTGGGAGAATGTACCTGGCCGTTGATTGACTTTATCCGTGGCTTAGTGAAACCAGGCGAAAAGACCGCACAGGCTTACTTCGGCGCACGCGGATGGACAGCTTCCATTTCTGCCAATATCTTCGGATTCACCGCGCCGTTATCCAGTGAGGTAATGGCATGGAACTTCAATCCAATGGCCGGTCCCTGGTTGGCAACGCACATCTGGGAATACTACGATTACACACGGGACCGGAAATTCCTGAAAGAAATCGGATATGACCTGATTAAAAGCAGTGCACAGTTTACCGTAGACTACCTATGGCACAAACCGGACGGCACTTATACAGCCGCTCCTTCCACTTCCCCCGAGCATGGTCCGATTGATGAAGGTGCCACGTTCGTCCATGCCGTAGTCCGGGAAATTCTTCTGGATGCTATCGAGGCGAGCAAAGTGTTGGGTGTGGACAACAAAGAGCGTAAGCAGTGGCAGAAAGTTCTGAATAAACTTGTTCCATACCAAATCGGCCGCTACGGACAGTTAATGGAATGGTCCAAAGACATAGACGATCCGAATGACAATCATCGTCACGTAAACCATTTGTTCGGATTACATCCGGGACACACTCTGTCTCCCATAACCACTCCTGTATTAGCTGAAGCGGCAAAAGTTGTTTTGGTACACCGCGGAGACGGTGCCACCGGCTGGAGTATGGGATGGAAACTAAACCAATGGGCAAGACTTCAGGATGGAAATCATGCTTATAAATTATTCGGCAATCTATTAAAAAACGGTACACTGGATAATCTGTGGGATACACATGCACCCTTCCAGATTGACGGCAATTTCGGAGGAACGGCAGGCATCACAGAGATGCTATTGCAAAGTCACATGGGCTTTATCCAACTATTACCCGCCCTACCGGATGCTTGGAAAGAAGGCTCAATCAACGGAATATGTGCAAAAGGCAACTTTGAGGTTTCCATATCCTGGAAAAACAATCAGTTAGTTGAAGCGGTACTCTTATCAAAAGCCGGAGCCCCCTGCACTCTCAGATATGGCGACAAGTCAATCTCATTTAAAACAGTGAAAGGAAAAACCTATAAAGTAAGAATCGATGGAGATAAGCTAAAGCAAACGCCAATTTTATAGTAAGGTCCTACAATAAATAATGCCATTGAAAACACTTGTTTCCAATGGCATTATCATATAAAAATTCCAGTTTTATCTACTCGGAAAGAAGACTTTATTTGCTCCTGAGGTCAGTTTGCAAGCCTCCGGTTCATTTTCTATAAACGACTGGATATGGCGGATACGCTTTTCTGCCAAAATCTCGTCCACAGCAATCAAGATACCGGTTTCTTCTACATCACCGAAACCATAGTTAATAGCAGTACCGAACATACGCATGGTAGGGCTCAAGCTCATATAAGCGTTCACCAAAGGAGGAATGTTATAACCTAACTTACGTATTTCGCAATTCAGTATCTTATAGTCTTCCTTAAAGGTATTCTTACAGAACAAAGCAGCCAAATCAGCCTCCTTAGCTTCCATTTCGAGCGGTTTCATCGGAGTAATCAAGCAATCCTTATCTTCAAAATGCTTCTTCAGGAAATAAAGAATCATGTCGCGCCCCTGACGATGATAGCTCGGATACATCGTTACCTTACCGAAAAAATACTTCACATTGGGCATCACTACCGTCAACGCACCTAAACCATCCCACAGGTTATCCAAAGCAAACAGACCTTTGCTTCCGGCACGGGTGGACTGATACTCAACGGTTACAAACGAGCGTCCTAACTCTATAGTGGTAGGAAGATACTCTTTCAAAAACTTCTCAGAGAAATTGAACATATGAGCCGTAGCCAAAATGGGAGCACCATCCTCGTCAAACTGAACATCCGTACCAAGAAGATATCGGTAACCGCCTAATATTTCCTCTGCTTCCGGATTCCAGACAATCAGCTGTTTATAAGGATTCTCCATGATATCATATTCATCGATATCCAGCGGTTTACCTGTACCTCCGCCTGCCGCACGAAAAGCAATCTCACGCAAACGTCCGATTTCCTTCATGGTGTTCGGAGAATCCTGAGCCGTAATAATATAAATCTGATTATGGCTCTTATTTGTCATACGCAGACGCTTTTCCTCGGTAAGTTCCGCTTTTAACAGTTCCTTACTTATAGGTTCAATAATCTCTTCCATATTTTTCTGTTAGTAGTTCTTTAAATTCACTTTATTACCTTACCATCACTCTATAACTTATACACAATATCCTTCACATAAGCCGCCCACTCGGCAGGAGTCTTCGACTTATCAAAAGTTTGCCAAGGTATGGGCTTTCCTATCGTGACGGTAAATGTTTTATGACGGTTCTTCAGCATCTCATCCGCAAGGTAGAGCATGGCTATGTTAATTTTGATGCCCAAAAATTTGCAGACGTTAGCCAAATTATAAAAGAAGTTCGAATTCCGGCCTTCAAAATGAATGGGGACAACGTCGCGTTGTGCCTGCACACTCTTTACGATAAAGGTCTTCTTCCAATCCAGGTCACGGATCACTCCATTCTGACGCCGGGAGCATAATCCGGCAGGGAACATAATCAACTGATCATTCGATGCAAAACCCGCTTCTACCATTCTCGGAAAATCTTTTGCCTGTTTTCCAGTCTTATTAATAGGTATACAAAGGGGAGCTAATCCTTGCAGGTTCATCAGCAGGTCATTCACCATATACTTCACCTTACCTTTATAGAAACTGCCCAGCACATATCCCAAAGCCACACCGTCCTGGCCTCCCAACGGATGATTGGAAACAAAGGTGTACAGTCCTTCGGTCGGCAGATTCTCTTCTCCCTTCACCACAATATCGGCATCCAGAAATTCCAGGCAGGCTTTTAAGAAGTCCACACCTACCTTATCCTTCGACTCGCGCAAGAAAACATTCAGTTCTTCCTGATGAACGATTCTTTTCAGATAAGAGACAACGAATTTGGGGATATACTTATAGTGCTTCGGAGCCTTTTCCCGGAGCACTTTATCAATATCAATCAAAAATAAAGAGTCGTCAGCCATTCTTTTTAAGATGAAATGATTGCGCAAAATTAACTCATCTTTTTAATTATACGCAATAAATTTGGTGAAAACTGCACCCAAAAACAAACAAAAGGCACCCAAAAACTATCAATTGTTAGTTTTTGCCCTAAAGATTGCCTAAAATACGTCCGTCGGAGTAAGCTAACTTTCGTAAAATTGCAGCATCAAAAGTAAAACGAATGAATAACTATAATAAAAAGGAGAGAACGATATGAACAGTATTACATTTCAAAAAGATTTGCTCGGAGTACAAAACGACTTATTACGCTTTGCATACAAATTAACCTCCGACCGTGAAGAAGCAAACGACTTGCTCCAGGAAACCTCTTTAAAGGCATTGGATAACGAAGATAAATACATGCCCGATACTAATTTTAAAGGATGGATGTACACCATCATGCGTAATATATTCATCAACAACTACCGTAAAGTGGTACGCGACCAGACTTTCGTTGACCAGACAGATAATCTCTATCATCTGAACCTCCCGCAGGATTCAGGCTTTGAAAGTACTGAAAGCGCCTACGACCTGAAAGAGATGCACCGCGTAGTGAATGCACTGCCCCGCGAATATAAGATTCCATTCTCCATGCACGTCTCCGGTTTCAAGTACCGCGAAATTGCAGAGAAGCTGGGATTGCCACTGGGAACAGTAAAGAGCCGCATCTTCTTCACACGCCAGAAGTTGCAGCAGGAACTGAAAGACTTTAGATAACGAGAAAACCTATTCCTTAACTATATAAATGATGTCCCTCAATTAAGACTCCAAATGACCAGTAACCAGAGTGGGGCGGAAAGCTTGAAGAAAGTTTTCCGCCCCATCATTTTTTGGTAAAAAGGATATTGCGGACCACCTGAAAACTATCAAAATACCACCCGAAAACTATCAATTGATAGTTTCCCCCCTATTTTTTAACTGAAATCCGCCTGCTGAAGTAATGCAACTTTCGTAAAATTGCAAAGCCAAAACAATACGAACGAATAATTAAGAAAAGGAGATTGATATGAACAACAGCATTACATTCCAGAAAGATTTAATCGGAGTACAAGACGATTTATTACGCTTTGCATACAAATTGACCTCCGACCGTGAAGAAGCAAATGACTTACTCCAAGAAACATCGTTAAAGATATTGGATAACGAAGATAAATATGCTCCCGATACCAACTTCAAAGGATGGACATACACCATCATGCGTAATATCTTTATTAATAACTATCGTAAGGTGATACGTGACCAGACATTCGTAGATCAGACGGATAATCTTTATCATCTGAACCTGCCGCAGGAATCCGGCTTCGAATGCACGGAAAGTGCTTATGACCTGAAAGAGATGCACCGCATTGTGAATGCGTTGCCCCGCGAATACAAAATCCCGTTTTCCATGCACGTTTCCGGTTTCAAATACCGCGAAATCGCCGAGAAGTTAGGATTGCCGCTGGGAACAGTGAAAAGCCGCATCTTCTTCACCCGTCAGAAGCTACAACAAGAGTTGAAGGATTTTGTTTAAAAAGAAAAGTAAATAATCTACGATTTATATAGATTTAGTACAGATTTTAGTTGTGTCAGAGAAGAAATGGGCAGACTGGAGTAAGTTCCAATCTGCCCAAATCTGTTTTATAAAGCGGACTTTGGCAAATCAATAGTATTTCGTTGCCGGAGCTTTCGCCCCTCTATATTCATTATTTACGTAGACACGTATCCAATCAATAGACATGGCAGGCATCGCGTCTTTCTTCCATTCGGAAGGGATAATGGCACCGGGCCAGGCATCCGGATTCGTAGAGATGCCTGTGCTGAAAATAAGGAAGAAACCCAGCGGATCACTCCAGGGCCAGTCCGTATTACCATCGTCACCTTTACGATGTTCAAAATAAGCCTGCCCGTTGACACCACCCACAATACGGTCGGAATACCATTCCAACCAATAGATGTTCCACCGGGACATATCGGCAAGGTCAATTGTGGAAGTTACACTGCCCGAACCGCCTACCACACCTGCATAATAATTCTCGGAATGCAGTGTGAAATGAGCGCGGTCGTTCAGCGTCTTCTTCGGATTCTCCAAAAGGTCGATTTCACCGTTCTTCGGCCAGGGACGGTTATTATTGCCCATAAACCAGAGGGCATCATTAAAGCCTACGTAAGGAGTACGCTTGAAGCGGATTTCAATGCGCATATTCTCGGTAAAATTACACCAGAATTCCTTGCTACCCGGTAAAGAAGTGCGGTAACAACCGTGAGAGTACTTCACTTTCTTACCGAAACGGTTGTCTATCGAGTCTTTCTCTTCCACACTCCAGATGTGCAAAACTCCCTCATCTACCTTTGAGCATTTCCGGTTATCAACCTTTGCCGTACGGGACATGTGCAGGCCTCTATGCTCGATAAAGCCAAGCGGTAGTCCTTTTTTCGTATCCTTATCATTAAACTCATGGGCAGTATAAAAAGACCATCCTTTCATTTTAGGATGCATATCTCCCTTCTTTAAGTGCAACGCATCCCCCGGATTGTCATACACCAATGTTTCATCATCTTTCGGTAATTTCTTCTCCGCTTGTCCGCCATCAGGATAAGAATTAAACTTTCCAAAAAACAATGCCGCAACAACTATAGATACAATAGAATATTTCATAATACTACTTTGTCAAAACACCTACTTCACCGACAGTTACGGCATCTTTATTATTAATCTCCGACAAGGGTTCCAGTTTGAAGTAACGAGCAGGATACGTCTTTCCAAACCGTACAAAGTAAGGTACGGGATTGTGCATGATGTTACTGAACTCACCGCCTGCCTCACATTTAGTCCACGACTGACCGTCGAGACTAATGTAGAAAGCATATTTATAGATAGTTCCCGTTAAATCTTCTTCCAGAGAGGGAGCGTAACAGAAACCTTTCACACTCACTTCATGCCCCATATCGACTACCAGTGGTGTAAGAACAGAGGCACGCCAGACAGTTTTCCGGTCTCCGTCAATAGCCAGGCGCGAATCCGCATTGCCACCAACCACTTTCCATTCAGCCACAGCAACATCACTAAGCTGTACTTCTGCACTTTTATCAGCAAGAGGTTCGGCATAGAACAGACCTACGGCAGAGACGTTAGCTATGCCACGTGCAGAGCGAATCGTAACACGGATCCGTTCCGGACGAGTGTCGGAGAAGCGGACAAGACGCTTATACCCTACTGTAGTACCCTCGGTAAGATGAATCCAAGCACCGTCTTTATAGGCTTCGACAAGGAAACTTGCGATACGTTGCCCCTTGGAAATATCTTCCTGAATCATAAAAGCATTCACCAGTGCATCTTTCTGCACATCATATTCGCGTGCTGTACCGGAAGTCCCATACCAGGCTTCATCTCCTTTCAGCACATAATTACGGGCAAAAGTCTTCTTCAAATAACCGGAGAACTCCTTCAACCGTTGCACATCGCTCTCATTAATCCGCCCACGAAGGTCGGGTGGGATATTCAGCAAAAGAACAGAATTATAACCTACGGATTGAAAATAGATATCCGCCAGATGGCTCAAAGACTTCACCTGATTGTCTTGGTCGGCATGATAGAACCAGCCCGGACGGATAGAAACATCCACTTCCGAAGGATACCAGAAAAGTTCGGTAGCACGAGCCACGATGTCACGTCCGCCCAGATCCTTAGCCTTTCCATAAATACCCAGTTTCTTGTTCTGTTCACCAGAACGGGGATAGATACCCGGAGTCAGCGCCGTAGCACTCCACTCAGTTTCACGGCCGATACCTCTTTCATTGCCTACCCAACGGACATCATCTCCCATAATAGCAGTAACAGCTTTGGGTTGCAGGCGGCGAATGGTTTTCAGAATGCCATCCCAGTCGTAGATTTGCTTCTTTCCATTAGGACCTTCACCGTTAGCACCGTCAAACCAGACTTCGTGCACTTCACCGTAGTTGGTAAGCAATTCGGTGAGTTGTTCAATAAAGAACTGGTTGTAGGCGGGGGAATCACCGTAACAAGAAGCATTGCGATCCCAGGGGGAAAGGTAAACACCGAACTTGACACCGTACTTCTTGCAGGCATCACGTAGTTCGCGAACGACATCGCCTTTTCCGTTTTTCCAAGAGGAAGAAGCTACGGAGTGGCGGGTGGTCTTTGTAGGCCAGAGGCAGAAGCCGTCGTGATGCTTGGCGGTGATGAGAGCCATCTTGAAACCGGCATCCTTGAGGGTACGCACCCATTGTTCGCAATCCAGGGCCGTGGGGTTGAAGATATTCGGGTCTTCTGTTCCGTCGCCCCACTCACGACCGGTGAAGGTATTCACACCGAAGTGCAGGAAAGCAGTCAGTTCCATTTGCTGCCACTCCAGTTGCTGGGGAGTGGGAACCAGACGAGAGGCCATGTCGAGTTTCTCTTCGGCAGTGGCATTAGCGGGAAAAGCAACGTGCTTTTCATAATAAGTCTCCTGCGCCCGCAGTCCAGTGAGGGAGGCGAGGGAGAGGATGAGGGTTAGAATCTGTTGTTTCATTGTCTATGTATATAATAAGTTTGCTATAAACAAAACTATCTGTCATCCTAAGCGTAGCCGAAGGATCTACTCTTTTGTAACGGGAGAGGAGATGCTTCGACTACGCTCAGCATGACAGAATGAGAGAATATCAAGCTCCCCTTACTTCAATGGGCGGATTGTGAACCGGAACATGTATTCCTGCACCGGCACACGGTATTGCGGCAATACGCCGGGACCGCAAGTTGCCGTACCCACACCCGCCTGCGCAGCATCCAGATGTACAGTCACAACTCCTTCGCGTCGCAACTGATTAATATGTGTCGCCGCATCCAGACATTCATCCGTGAAAGGAATGACACTGAACTGGAACGGAACGTCGGAACGGAAAGCCAACCCCTCGCCCGCTTCATCAGCAAGTTGCATCCAACGGACATCCGTACGATTCCCCGTAGCTTGTGGACGGACATAATAGTGGAACATTCGTTCTGCATCCGTATGATAAATGCCGATACGGCCGGACTCATTACGGTCAATATACGTTTCATGTTCCCCGCGTCCCAAGTAAGTAACCTGGCTATAAGCATCGGGCATTTCAAAAGCAAGCCCCACACGTGCCAACGAGGTGACAACAGCCGTATCGGGAACGAAATGCGTCTGCACATCCAGCGTTCCATCCTTCTTCAACGTATAGATGAAGGTGGCAGTGCCGAGACGCTCATTACGGGCATTCAGCAATTCCACTTCACTGTGTCCGCCACGGGCGGAAGTCTTGACCGAAAGGGCGCGTTGCGTCAGTTTATCCAGTCCGGCTTTCTTCCAGGCCTTGGCACCACCCACTTTTTCACGATTGTCATTATCCGTAGCAGGGCGGTAGAGACTCAACATCACGGGAGAAGCCAGCATTTCTTCACCTTTATATATATAGGAGCGTAACGCTCCCGTTTCCGGGTCAATATCCATCTCCACTTTACCGGAGAGTTTTGCCTCAGCAGCGCGGTAGTTCCGGTTTCCGGTAAGGGGGAACTGGTCGTAGGCCACTTCATGGCCGGAACCGAGAAGAGAGGAGACGAGGGCGTCGGCGGAGGAAGGGGCAGCCTCAACAGGTGTCCAGCGCAGATTGAGCCAAGCTTCGCGGACATCAGAAGGCAGGCGCACGGCACCCAATGTCACTTCCACCGTAGCATGTGGAGCAGCCTCTACCTGACGTGTACCGTCGGCAATCACCCGGCCATTATCGCCAACCACCTGCCAGTGCAGTGTGTAAGCGTTGAGGTTGGTGAAGTCGTACCAGTTCTTGATACTCAAGGTTAGTTTCTTACTATCTACCAGTTTCGCTTTGATATATTGATAAGCCTTCTTCACTTCAAGCAAATGCGGATGTGGTTCACGAACAGCATTCACCAAGCCATTGCAGCAGAAGTTACCGAAGCTGGGGATGTTTTTGGGTCCGTAGTCGCCGCCGTAAGTCCAGTACCAGCGCCCATCGGCATCTATTTCGCGGAACGACTGGTCCACCCAGTCCCAGATGCAACCGCCCTGCACGATAGGTTCCGTTTCGAATACATTCATATATTCACGCAGTCCGCCACAACTATTACCCATAGCGTGCAGATATTCAGTCATGATAAAGGGGCGGTAGACTTTCGGTTCTGTCTGGCGGGCATAGGCAAGAAGTTCTTCCACGCTGCGGTACATTCGACAGTAGATGTCGGTGTTATAGTTCTGTTCGGCACGCTCGTACTGGATGGGGCGGGTGGTTTCGATAGATTTCATATAATCATACGTCCGTTCGAAGTTGACGCCGTTGCCCGCTTCGTTGCCGAGGGACCAGATGACGATGGCGGGATGATTCTTGCTGCGCTCGTACATGCGCTGAGTGCGATCCATGTGGGCAGGCAGCCAGGTACTATCTTTAGCCAGCGATGCAGCACCATATCCCATACCGTGCGATTCGATGTTTGCTTCATCTATCACATAAAGTCCGTAGCGGTCGCAAAGCTGATACCAATACGGATGGGTCGGATAATGCGAATTGCGCACTGTATTCAGGTTATGTTGTTTCATCAGACGGATGTCTTCTTCCATCAATTCTTTACTGACCGTACGTCCCAACTGGGAGTGTTCGTGACGGTTGGCGCCTTTCACCAACACGGGCACCCCGTTGATACAGAAGCGTCCGTCCTTAATTTCAGAAGTACGGAAACCGACGTTGCACCCTGTCAGGTGTGTCACTTGTCCGGCGTCATTCTTTAAGGCCAGTGTCAGCGAGTAAAGGTTGGGATGTTCCGCGCTCCAACGTTTCACGTCCGGCAGAGCCTGTTCGTCAAAAGTAATAAAATTACTCAAGCCACGGCTCTTTACCGGCATTTCTTTTTTCAATATTGTTTTTCCGGAAGGGTCTTCCAGCGTATATTCCATGACAGACACACCATTCGACGCCCCTTCAACAGTGGCTTCGAGAGCGAAAAGCCCTTCTTTGTACGTCTGTTTATCCAGGGAAGAAGTCACTTTATAATCGGAGATGAACTGGCGGGGAGTGCTGTAAAGATAGACATCGCGCTCAATACCACTCAGACGCCACATGTCCTGACATTCCAGATAGGCACCGGCGCTCCAACGATACACTTCGAGCGCCACGGTATTCTCGCCTTCTTTGACATAGTCGGTGATATCCCATTCGGCAGGGGTCTTTGAACCCTGGTTGTAGCCCAGCTGATGACCGTTCACCCAGATATAATAAAAAGAAATCACACCTTCGCAGCAAATCACGATGCGGCGGTCGCGCCAGTCGGCGGGCAGGGTGAAGGTGCGGCGGTAGGAGCCTACTTCATTCTCTTCGTAAGGAACCAGCGGCGGGTTCTTGCGGAAGTTGAACAGGGGGTCGTCGAATTCGTAGGTTTCGTTCACGTAGATAGCCGTGCCGTATCCCTGACGTTCCCAGTTGCCGGGGACATTGATGTCCGCCCATCCACCGGTATAGAAAGAAGGTTTATAGAAATCCTTCGGGCGGAGGTCGGGGTTCTTCACCCAATGGAATTTCCATGTACCATTCAGGCTCATATAGTAAGGTGACTGTTCGTAGTTGCCGCTGCGCAGGGCATCTGCCGTTTCGTAGGGCCACACATAGGCATGTGGTGCCAATTTATTCTTTCCGATGGCATACTGGCTCTGCCACTCCGGCTGCGCCATCATGGCAACAGAAAAGGAACATATGGCTATCAAACTCAAAAGTATATTCTTTATCATATCTGCTTTTCTATTAAGATACTACTGCTTTATTAGACTCATTTCTATTAGTAATGCGTCAACGGTCTTTATTCCACTATGACTTCGTCGAAATAGATGCGGGCTTCCTGTCCCGGACGTACATGGGTGAAAGGACAATCACCTGCCCCGTATGCCACGACGCGGATGTAGCGTGCCTTCTCTCCTATCTTAAACGGAATATCCTCGCGGAAAGTACCTTCGCGGAAGATTTCCTCCTTCGTAAACGACTTCCCGGAGACCTTGCGGTAGTCTTTATTATCCGCCGAAATCAGCACTTCTATCTTTGCTGGTTTATGCGCCGCCATGCCGTAATTAGTGATGGAGCCCAATGTCAGTCGGTTCACGGTTTCAGGCTTCTTCAGGTCAAGAGTGAAGGAAACGGTATCGTTCTTCATCCATGAGCACCATTCAGAGTCGGTATATTTCAGACTTCCACGCACACCGTTCACCAGTCGGCCGATGTTGTCGGCACCGGTACTCTTTATCACTTTTGCCGTTGCCGGATTCCACACAACAGGCAGTTCCAGCGTTTGTCCCATTTGCTTGCCTGCGGAGAAAGTGGCGGCTTTTATAGTTTTCGTACCCGTGAGCATTAATGGCCGGGTATAGAGGGCGGACTGTGCCGTAGGCAGACTACCATCCATCGTGTAACGCACTTCTACATCCGGACGGATACAATCCAACTTCACTTCCAGACGACCATTATTAGGTGTCACCGTCTGCTGGATGTTGTACATGGAACGGGCGTAAACAATGCCCTTCGCAGCCAGATGTTCGTTGAAGCGGTCCATAGCCGCCAGATAAGACTTCCAATTTTTGCGTTCCGGCCTTGTCCAAGCTACCTCGGCCAATGCAGACAAACGGGGGAACAACAAATAATCCACATCGGCAGGAGTATTGCAAAACTCCGTCCACATACAAGCCTGCACTCCCATTAATAAGGATGCGGTTTGCTTTGTCCAGTCTTTTTGTATCGGTTCGTAGTCGTATACATCCTTCAACGTATTGTTTCCAAAGTACGTCACCGGTTCAAACCATTGTGGCCCCTGATAGCGGATGAGATACATAATCCTTGCGGGCGTCATGATAAAGCGATGTCCCAGTTCGGCAGCTTTCATCGCAGCCTGTCCGTAACCCTGCCATCCCTGAATGATAAAACCTTCCGGGATAGTAGCATTCGTCAGTTCATCCCAGCCTATCACCTCACGGCCTTTGCTCTGTACATAGCGAGCCATACGCCCCATAAAGTAACCTTGCAGTTCTTCTTCATTCTCCAGTTTCTCCTGTTTCATCCGCGCCTGACACAACGGGCATGCTTCCCAATGCGTCTTCCGAGCCTCATCTCCACCCAGATGGATATACTTTGAAGGGAAAAGTTCGAGAACTTCGTCCAACACATCTTGCAGGAAAGTGAATACACTGTCGTTTCCGGCACAGTAGATGACATCGGCATTCTCTCCCCCCAAACCGGGCAACACACCGATATATTTATTCACCACCGGACACGCCAATAGCGGATAGGCAGCCAGTGCGGCATTACTGTGCGCCGGCATTTCTATTTCAGGAATTACTTCGATATGGCGTTCCCCGGCATAAGCCACTATCTCGCGGATATCATCCTGTGTATAATATCCCTTTTCTACCGTAGGTTCACCCTGGCGGGGATTGCGGCGTTCCGAGAAATTCTTGCCCGGACGGTCTACGCGGCGGGAACCTATCTCCGTAAGCAACGGGTATTTCTTGATTTCGATGCGCCAGCCATTATCATCCGTCAGATGGAAATGCAGTGTATTCAGTTTCAGCATCGCCATGCAGTCGATGATACGCAGCAGGTTCTCCTTAGGGGAGAAGAACCGTGCCACGTCTACCAACAACCCGCGATAGCCGAAACGGGGCTGGTCGGTGATAGTAACAGCCGGAACAGTCCAGTCGATGCCTGTCACTACTTGTCCGCCTTCGATGGCGGCAGGCAGCAGTTGGCGGATACTCTGCAAAGCATAGAAGAAGCCTTGTACATCGGCAGCATGAATGTTTATTCTTTTAGCTGTAATTTCCAGTTTATAGGCTTCTTCCTTCAAACCGGCATCCGTCGTCAGACAGACATCTCCTTTCTTGTTTCCCACCTTTATGCGAGGAGTAAATCCTGCCGCACGGGTGAGAAGTGCGGTAAAGCGGCGTACTTCTATAGCTTGTTCCTCGTTCTCCACAGCAAAGGTTGTTTTTTCAGAGAAATGAAAGTTACCCGTGCCCGGCACTATACTGACCGGGCAGGGAACTAAGGAAACGGGTTGTGTCAAGTTATCAGCCTGTATGTTCGCCGCCATCAAAAGCAGGAAGCATACCAGTGTGTGAATAGATCTCATAAGGTCTTTTATTATTAGAATGTGAATCAGGGGTTAAAATCACTCTTTGTCTCTCTCGGGCGAAAAGCGTACAGGGTCGTTGTATTGTTCCTGCAATGCGGTTAGTTGCGCTTTCAGGTCTTTGATGATTTCTTCCGTTCCCGGTTGTCCGTAGATGTTACGCATCTCCGTGGGATCGGCCTGCAGGTCGTACAGCTCCCATTCATCAATATCATTATAGAAATGGATCAGCTTGTAACGGTCGGTGCGTACTCCATAATGGCGTTTCACCATGTGCTCGGCAGGATATTCATAGAAATGATAGTACAAAGCTTTCCGCCAGTCGGCTGGTTTCTCGCCTTTCAGCAACGGTACCAAGGAAATGCCTTGAATATCTTCCGGTACTTTCACTCCGGCAAGTTCAAGGAAGGTAGGTGCGTAGTCAATGTTCTGCACCATTTCATTGATATCCCCTTTAGCCCGGAAGTCTTTCGGCAGACGCATAATCAACGGGGTACGCATGGACTCTTCGTACATGAAGCGCTTGTCGAACCAGCCGTGCTCGCCCATATAGAAGCCTTGGTCGGAGGTATAAACCACGAGCGTATTATCATCCAGTCCTTTCTCTTTCAGATAATCCAGCACACGCCCCACATTGTCGTCCAGAGACTTCACGGTTTTCATATAGTCGCGTATGTAACGTTGGAACTTCCAGTTGGCGAGTTCCTTGCCTTGCGGATTCTTCTTATAAAAATCATCAATGATAGGCCCGTAGAATTTGTCCCATGCGGCACGTTGTCCTTCATCCATGCGACCGATGTATTTCTCATAAAGAGATTTCAACCGGGTTTCTTTGTCCGGGCGCAGCATCTTGAGGTCGTAAATCATATCCATATCTTTCGCAATGCTCATCTCCTGTGCCGCAGCGGCGGGACGCCCTTCATAATCATCAAAGAAGTTATCCGGCAGGGGAAAAGTCTTGTCTTCATACAGAGCCAGATTACAGGTATCTGCCAGCCAGTTACGGTGAATGGCCTTGTGGTGAATCAGGATACAGAACGGTTTGTCCTTATCCCGTTGGTTCTCCATCCAGTCGATGGCGTCATCGGTAATGAGGTTCGTCACATAGCCGTGTTTCTGTATCGTATCATTATTCTGGGTGATAAAGTCCGGGTTATAGTAATCACCTTGTCCGGGCACAATCTCCCAATAGTTGAAACCGGTAGGCAAACTTTCGAGATGCCATTTGCCGATGAGGGCTGTTTCATAACCGGCTTGTTGCAATAGTTTAGGGAAGGTCTGTTGTGAAGCGTCGAATACGCAAGTGGTGTTGTCATAGAATTTATTGGCACAACTGTGCTTGCCGGTAATCATGCAGGCACGGCTGGGTCCGCTCAGCGAGTTGGCAACAAAACTGTTGGTGAAGCGCACTCCATCGGCAGCAATCCTGTCGAGGTTCGGGGTTTTCATATAACAGTGGTCATAGCAGCTCATCATCTGGGCTGTGTGGTCATCCGTCATGATGTATACTATGTTATATTGCTTCTGCTCTTCAGCTTTCTTTTGAGAAGAACATGAGGTTAAGGATGCCACGGCAGCAGCACCGGTGAGGGAATAGAGCAATCCTGATTGTAGGTTTTTCATGGTCGGAAATCTTAAGTAGTTTATTTACCCGATTAAAAACAGAAAGACAAAGCCGGAAGCAGAACAGACAAAAATGTGCTGTCTGCTTCCGGAATATCAGCTTATATCAGCCTATTGAAAGTTAGTATCAAATACGGCTATTAATAACCGAAGTTATTGTCAGTAGGTTTTATAGCAGAATTCGTATTCAACTCTTTCTGGCAAATAGGTAACAATAGATTCTTCTTCAGGAAACTTTCTGTCAGAACACCATTATCGCCGAAACGACGCTCTGAAAAATTCACTTTACCTTCACCAAGTTCATATACTTTTTGAGTAATGCTATGATTATTGTTCACCTCAAGCAGATGTTTAAACAGGTCATAGCGAGTTCCCCAAATACGTGCACGCTGGTATTGTCCCGGTTCACCGCACGTCTCAAACAAACGTTCAAAATAAATCTTCTCACGAAGCGCATCTTTACTTAATCCACTTTTCCAGTCAGCCGGTTGTGTTGCACCTGTAACAGACTGACGCGCACGTTTCAAAACTTCATTTGCCAATGAAATAGCCTTGTCTGTATTTCCCAATTCATTATACACATCGGCCATATCCAGCAACATCTCGGCATAACGATAGACTATTATATTTTTATGGGCATTCTGTCCCACCTGGGCTTGATCAAAGTACTTTTTAATAATAGGCCAATGAGTCTGGTAAGCATTCAGCTTCGATTTATTAGCAAAGTTATCAAGAACGCGCTTTCCATTAGGGATATCCCCGGAACTTAATTCATCATAACTTGGATTTGTCGGGTCTGAAACTTCATCATAAGGAATGCAGTCTTCCATCTGGACAGCCTGTTTTTTTCCTGTACCGTTATTCAACTCCAACTGCTCACCTGAAGCATACACAAAATATGGATAACAATAAGAACTGTCGTTCGCAGTCAATCTTTCTTTGAACATTTGCGCTTTAGGCGCTCCGTTCTGATATTTGCGCCACTTACTAAAGAAGGTTCCGTCTATACGGGGATCGCCCGGATATGTTCCACGGAACTTGTCATAGAATGACTTAGTAATAGTAGTACGCGCCCACGCTACTCCCACACCGCAATCCCTGGCAGAGAAAACCCAATGTAAACGACTCTTGTTATAGTCGGAAGTAGTTGTGTAGTTCAACTGGAATATAGATTCCTTGCTGTTATTCACATTATCGACAAACAGGTTTTGGAATTTACTTTCAAGAGCGAATTTACCATACACGGCATCAAAACATTCTTTGGCTTTCTGCCAAGCCGTTTCATCTCCCTGGCAAGCCATTGTGTGATAAAGTTTACCCAAAAATGCTTTGGCAGCCCACTTAGAACCATATCCATCAGTCACTGTTTCCGGCAATGTATTGAAAGCATCTGTCCAGTCCGACTCACACTGTGCAAAAATCTGTGCCTTAGGTGTACGCGGCAGTTCAACCGCTCCAATAGCTGATGCTGCTATTTTATAAGGAACATCTCCCCAGATAGTAGCTAGATTATAATATGCTAATGCACGCAAGAACTTCGCCTGTCCGGTCATTGTTACCTTCACACTATTATCCAATGGGCTATCTGCCACATTTGCTATAAAAGTATTCGTTTCATTCACTACTTTATAAAGCCCTTCCCAAACTCCCTGATTCAAGTCGTCCGAAAGACGCGCTCTTAAAGACACATAATCATCCTGATAACTGCCATTTGTCGTGAACCATGCGAAACCGGACGCTCCGATTGTAAGTTCCGTATAGAAATGACCATACACACTATGAGTAGTCATATAACCATAGCATCCATCTAATGCCATTTTCGCATTAGATTCATTGCTAAACTGTACACCATTGTCCATTGAGTATTTTGGTTCTTCATCCAAGCAAGAAGAAAACAAAGAGATTCCCAGGACTAAAGTTATATATTTTAATGTTTTCATAATCATCGACTTTACCTTTTAGAAATTAACATTGATACCAAAAATAAACGAACGCATGTTCGGGAATGAACTCATGTCAATACCCGGGCGCAAACCATCAAAAGCAAAACTATTCACCTCCGGATCGTAGCCGCTATAATCTGTTATCACAAAGGCATTCTTTACTGATGCAAATATGCTGGTAGTACGGAAACCTATCTTTTTCATCCATTTATTAGGCAAAACATAATTCAATGTTATATCGGAACAACGCAAGTAGCTTGCATCTTCAATATAACGATCCATTACGACATCAGGCATTTTGTAAGTAGAACGCGGATAAAGATTAGTAGGATTCTCAGCAGTCCACATTCCATTATAAACCTTCTGATATAAATTACTTGTTTGCCGGCTCGGAGTCTGCTCATATCTAACATTCGTATTCAGTACATCATAACCGGATACACCTGTAAAAGCTGCGGACAGAGATAAACCCTTATAGGTCAATTTTGTCTGGAAACCGTAAGTCATCGGGCGATTAGGATCACCGAGAATCATCTTATCTGCTTCGTTGATTTCTCCATCTCCATTCTGGTCTATAAATTTAATATCACCGGCTTGAGGAACTCCGCCATTGATATCCTTGGTTATCTTATAAGAGCCATCCGTCAAATCTGATTCCTGTACAATTCCATCTGTCTGATAACCATAGAAGAGGCCCGGAGCTTTGCCTTCAAGGAAGATATTAGCCACTCCAAAATGACTACCCAATGTATTACCTAAATATCCACGTCCTTTAACATTATCGCTGAAGACACTTTCAGGGAGTCCCAATTCTGTAATCTTAGTCTTATTATAACCGATATTTCCTCCCAAACTCCATTGGAACTCCTTATTATCAATAATCGTAGCATCCAAAGAGAATTCAACACCTTCATTGGTCAATGATCCCTGATTCATCGTCACCGAAGCAAAGCCGCTTGACAATGGCAAATCACGGTTAATCAATAAGTCGGAAGTTTTCTTTTTATAATATTCGAACGATCCAGTGATGCGTTGTTTCAATACCCCAAAGTCAAAACCGGCATTCCATGAAGAAGTGCGTTCCCATTTCAATCCGTCATTCTGCAATTTTGAAACTACAGCTGCCAGTTCTTTTTCACCGTTAGCAGTGGCATAATCCATTACACGTGCATAGTCTGAGAATGTAGAATAAGGAGCAATACTCTGGCTACCCGTTTCGCCATAGCTGACGCGCAGTTTGAGTTGGCTTAACCAATTGATATCTTTCATGAACTCTTCTTGTTCCATACGCCATGCAATGGATGCAGACGGGAAGTAAGCAAAGCGCTTTCCTTTTTGGAATTTACTTGAGCCGTCAACACGTAATGATGCAGTTACCAGATATTTATCATAAAAGCTCAAATTCACACGTCCTAAATAAGAAAGTAATTGATAGTCTTTTTGTATAGGCTGCTTATAATCTTTTTGCCCTGCCATATGAAGGCCATCCACTCCAAAATCGAAGTTTGTGAAATTCGTAGCATAAATATTCTTGGTCAAATCTTTATAAACATCATAAGTAATACCAAGAGTAGCATCTAATTTAGCGATTTTGCCTAAATTAGTATTCAGATTAAATACGTTTTCAACGTTATAGTTGCTTCTGTTCCAATCCGTCAAAGCTAAAACACCTTGCTCATTTCGACCTTTAAATAGAGCCAGGCCATACCAACGACCACGGTCATTTATCATAATATTACCGCCCGTACGTAAATTATATCTCAAGAACTTAGTAATCTTCCAACCTAAATCAAGAGATCCTCTGAAAGTTTTGTCATGAGCCAAGTCGGTATAATCTGTCACCCAGCTATCAACATCCGTATTTTCAGCATCTTGCAATGTCGGGTCATCAGACGGTTTGCGGAAAGGCTGAGTATCAATAGCCGTACGAGCAGCCGAACCGGTAGGACCACCTTTGGTATCACCGCCACCCATCATATTGTTTTCCTTCAAAGAACCACTCAAGTTAACTGCTAAAGTAACAGTCTTAGATAAATCGACATTGATATTACCACGGAAGTCCCCTTGCTTAATACCTGTATTGCGGGCAATACCTTCTATATTCTTAAAACCTGCCGAGAAGTAATAACGCATTCCATTGGCACCTCCGCTTACAGACGCTGAATAGTTCTGTGAAAAAGCGGAACGGTAAAGTTCCTTTTGCCAATTCACGTAGTCCGGCAAAGAATATGTGGTAGGATCATTGGGATCATAACCGGCTACTTTGTCATTCGTAACATAACGTATTTCATCGCCAACAAAATAGAATAAACGGGAAGCTTCTTCCACTTGAGAATTCTTATACATACCATAAGAACGCAAGTCCATCATCTTATGAAGATTAGCAGCATCAGCAATAGTAAAGTTAGCACTGACATTTATTCTGGCTTTACCTTCTTTACCTTTCTTAGTCGTAATAAGAATAACCCCATTTGCACCACGGGAACCATAAATAGCAGTTGCCGAAGCATCTTTCAATACAGTGATATCCTCAATATCGGACGGATTCAATGAGCTCAACGGATCCTGAGCTATCTGGAAGTCACCACCTCCCATAGCAGATTGCGCAAATTCACCGGTAGATGCTTGAGGTACATTATCAATAACGTACAACGGCTGATTATCTCCGCGCAATGAGTTAGCACCGCGAATGGTAATAGAATTGGCAGCACCCGGAGTAGATGACGAAACACTCATACTAAGGCCGGCGACTTTACCTTGCAGCAAGTTATCAATAGAAATAGCTTTTGAAGCTTCATTTTCATCCGGACGCACGGAAGTAATGGCACCGGTCAGATCACCTTTACGTGATGTACCGTAAGCTACTACAACCACCTCATCCAGCAATTGCGTATCATCCTTCATCGTCACATTGATTACCGTCTTGTTTCCCACAGGAATTTCCTGTTTCGCATAGCCAATAAAAGAAAAGACCAATACGGATTTAGAGTTAGGAACATCAATCTTATAGTTACCATCAATATCAGTGATAGTACCTAAAGATCCTCCTTTTACAGACACATTGACACCGGGTACACCTTCATTAGTGCTGTCAATTACTTTACCTGTTACTTTAATTGCTTGCTGTGCAAAAGCAACGGCAGGTACCGTCAAGCAGAACAGGCATACAAGAAATACATTAAATAGTTTCTGTCTCATAGAATTAAATTTAAATTAAAGACATTTGTTAACAGTGATTTCGATGCAAATGTAAAGCGAGCGGGGAAAGCATCGGTGCAATAATCACTATTTCCAAGTCCAATTTTAGCCATAGACCCATTCCCGGAAAGCCTATAGGCAATTTTGGAGCTAAAATAGATAAAAATGGAGTTTAACACCATGAAATACATGTTTTTTGTTTTGTCAGGTTCGCACTAAAAGACTACTTTTGTTCCAATCTTTGTATAGCACCATGAAGAAAAACATGTTAACCGCATTCATATTGTGCCTGCTGTTATTCCTACCGGGTAAAGTTACAGGTAATAAACAATATGCTTTCCAGCAGATTAGTACCCAGGACGGTCTGTCCTCTTCTGTTCGTTGCCTGGTAGTAAGCCACGACAAAGGATATGTATGGATCGGAACCAAGTCCGGTATAGGGCGTTTTGACGGTTACGAGCTAAGAAAATACTTATTGGGAAATATCACCCATATCATTGAAGACGAAGAACATACCATCTGGGCCATCACGCCGAAAGGACTCTTCCACTACAACTATCAGGAAGACACTTTCCTGCAGGCGCGCGATGAAGACCAAAATCCGGTAGTGGTGTCTTCCATTTGTCCCTGGACGGACGGAGTAATATTCGGAGGCAATGGAAGACTATATAAATATGATTATGCCAATCACAAAATCAGATTCCTATGTCCGCTGACTCCCAACAGTCATTATAACATCACCAATCTGCAAAAATGGGACGACCGGACTCTGCTGTGCACCAGCCGTTGGAGCCATGCACTGCTCGCCGATATACCTACGGGACGGACTCACCCTGTTCCTTTTGAAAGTAATGAAATCATAAACAGCCTGATAGACAAAGACGGACATATATGGCTCGCCCCCTATCATCAGGGAGTGAAATGTTATGACCGCCAAGGTAAACTTTTGCATTCCTATCACACCGGGAACTCCCTCCTGCAAACCAATGTAGTGCTTTCCCTGGCTGAGAACAACGGACAGATATGGATTGGAACAGATGGTTCAGGCATTTATATCCTGAATCCGGAGAATGATGAGATATCCACCATAGCCCACGCACCCGGTAATCCTTATTCCCTGCCGGTCAACTCCATCCTCTGCTTATATTCCGACTCAAACAACAACATGTGGGCAGGCAGTGTACGCGGCGGACTGATAAATATCAGGGAAGTGGGAATGAAGATATATTCTGATGCGCTGCCCGGCACAGAATACGGACTGAGCGAAAAAGCAGTGTTAAGCATCTATCAGGGCGAAGAAAAGGATATATGGATAGGAACAGACGGCGGCGGGATCAACCGTTTCTACCCCGACGACAATAGATTCTACCATACAAAGTCTACCTGGGGAGACAAAATCTCTTCCATTACGGAAGTGGACAAAAGGCACCTGCTGGTCTCTTTGTTCAGTAAAGGATTATTCTTCTTTGATAAACAAACCGAAGAGTACCGGCCATTGATTATCGTGAACGACAGCATCAACGCCCTCTTGTGCCAACGCGGAAAGGCTGTAAATGTCTTCCGGAACTCTCAGGAAACAGTGCTGCTACTCTCTGAAATACCTTATAGCTATCACATAGAAAAGAAAGAATTCACCCCTATCTCCTTAGATAAACATACTCCGGCAATCATTGGTACTGTCTTACCAATATGCCAGAATGGTCCCATCTCCTATTTGCACGACATCAAATGCATCTATCAGATAGACTCCCGGACCAACCGATTAGAGACGCTGTATCATTGCACAGGAGACACGATATTCAATACTGTTTCAGTTGATGAAAACGGCATTTTCTGGATAGGAAGCAATTACGGACTCAGTCGGTATTCCGCAGAAAAGCACGAACATGTCAACATCCCCAATAAGCTGATTAATGAAATCAACTCACTGATTTGTGACAGACGGGGACGTGTATGGATAGGGACGGACGGAAAACTGTTTGCCCACCTCATCCATGAAGGAGAGTTTATCCTATACGGAGAATCGGACGGCGTTATCCAAAACGAGTATCTGGAGAAACCACGGCTACTATCCGCAGAAGGGGACATTTATATGGGAGGGGTCAACGGCTTGCTTTGCATTGACAAACAACTGCCGGACGAAGATACAGTTCCTCCTGTTCTTGAGTTGGCCGACGTGGCTGTGGGCGGAGAACGAATGAATGCCTTTATAAAAAATGGACGCAGCCTAACCGTACAGGAACACAGCAAACCTATCTCTATCAAAATCATTGCCCATGACAGAGATATTTTCCGCAAGCCCATGTACCGGTACACCTTGCGCGGCATGGATGGGCAAATCATGTACTCTTATCAACCGGAACTGACGTTCAACGGGCTACCGGCAAAGACCTATCAGGTGTTAGCCTCGTGCAGTACCCGTAGCGGCGGGTGGACGGAAGACTATCGGATACTGGAATTAGTGGTACTTCCACCGTGGTACAAGTCCGTCTGGTTCACTATTTGCTGTATTGTAGTAGCCTGCATAGGTATTATACTGGCTTTCTTCTCCCTGCTGCGCCGCAAAGAGAACAAGCTGAAATGGGCAATGAAAGAACATGAGCAGCAGGTATATGAAGAAAAGGTACGTTTTCTCATCAATATCAACCACGAACTTCGCACCCCGCTGACCCTGATACATGCTCCACTGAAACAGTTGTTGGGAACATTGTCGCCGGAAGATGAAAAGTATCCGGTAATACAAAGTATCAGCAGGCAATCGGGGCGCATGAAGAAACTATTGGACATGGTGCTGAATGTACGGAAAATGGAAGTGGGACAAAGTTCGTTGAATATCGAAAGCGTAGAATTAAATTCGTGGATTGAGCAACTCATAGCCGACTTCAGGCCGGAAGCCAACATGAAAGGTATTTCCATATCCTATACCCCGGATAAAGATGTGAATACCCTTTGTTTCGACAAAGAAAAATGCAGCACCATCTTAACCAACTTACTAATCAACGCATTGAAATACAGTGATGAAAACAGTCTGATTGAGGTATCTGCAAGTTTATCGGAAGACCAAACCCGTGTCCGCATTTCCATCTCAGACCAAGGTCCGGGCTTAAAGGATGTAGACATAAACAATCTGTTTATCCGGTTCTATCAGGGCAACAACAGTCGCCCCGGAACGGGTATCGGACTCTCCTACTCCAAAATCCTCGCAGAACAGCATGGTGGAAGTATCGGTGCCTACGATCATGGAGACTCTCCCGGGTCCACCTTCTGGTTCGAACTGCCGCGGGATACGCAACCGGGCAAAGTTACGCTACAACCCCAGCCTTATCTGAATGAGTTATTAGCTTCTACCGAAGAGCTGGAAAGCATCCCGGACGGAACAAGCGGAAAGGAAGAAACCCAGGGTAACACATTACTTATTGTAGATGACAACAAAGATTTGACCGATTATCTGTCGGAGGCTCTCAGGAATAAGTTCAAACAGATATGGGTGGCCTATGATGGTGAGGAGGCTCTGCACATCTGCCGTGAGTCGCATCCGGATATTGTTGTCAGCGACATTCAGATGCCTCGCATGAACGGCTACGAATTATGCAAACAGATCAAGGAAGATTTGGAAATCAGCCATATTCCCGTTATTCTGCTCACAGCCCGCAATGATGAAGAGAGCAAGACATTCGGCTACAAGAATGGGGCGGATGCTTATCAGACCAAACCTTTTGAAGTCGATATTCTCTATACAATTATTCAAAGCCAGCTAAAAAACCGTGAACGAATGCGGATGCGCTACTCCGGCACAGGTTTGCTTCCCCAACCACAGGAAAGTACATTCAGTTCGGCCGACGAGAAATTCCTCAATCGGATGAATAAAGCTATTTCCGATAATCTGGAGAACCCGCAAATGGGAGTACCGTTACTCTGCACAGAGCTGGGCATCAGCCGCGCTTCCCTCTACAACAAGTTGAAGGCACTAACCGGAATGGGGGCAAATGATTATATTACTAAGATCCGGATGGAAAAGGCTGTATGGCTGCTTACGCATAGCACCCTCAGTATAAATGAGATAGCGGATCAGACAGGGTTCTCTACATCACGCTATTTCAGTACGGTATTCAAACAGTATATGGGATGTTCGCCGACGCAGTATAAGGAAGAACATTCCTGAAAGGCTTTGGGGTAATTTTTATATCACTATATCCTCATGCTTGCCATCGAAGTGGCAAGGTTTTGCCATAGGTATGGCAAGACTTTGCCATAAGCTTGGCAAAACTTTGCCATAGGCTTGGCAAAAGTTTGCCAATACGGTGGCAAAATGTTGGCAAAGCAACAACGATAATTACGCCATTCATCAATCACATTTTCAGATAGTTATAACGATTCCACAATCTCCGGATCAATATGAGGCATATTTCGGCAATGTAACCGGAAACATATCGTTGGGTCTGTGCTCCTGCCGGATAACTTCAAGCATCCGTTTTACAATATCCGGATGTTGCGCCGCTATATCGTTATCTTCGTGGATATCCTTTGCAAGGTCGTACAGATGAGGGTTCCCTTTCTTGACTACCAGTTTCCAGTCTCCCATACGAACAGCCATCTGGTCAGTTTCATGGAATTCCCAATAGAGGAAATCATGCTTCTGCTGTTTGTCGGCATTGCCTAACAAGGTCGGGGCAAAAGAGAGACCGTCGAAACAGTCACCTTCTAACTTCTTATTGACATACTTCTTCGGGAAGCCTTTGTCATCTATTAATTCGCAGAAAGTAGGCATGATGTCGTAAAATGCCAACTGATGGTCGTTTACCGAACCGGCAGAGATGCGTTCCGGCCAGCGCACAATGAAAGGAATCCGGATGCCACCTTCATAACATTGGCGTTTCAGACCACGCAGTTTCCCATCCCGTCCGAAGAACTCCGGGTCCGCTCCGCCCTCTTCGTGAGGTCCGTTGTCGCTGCTGAAAATGACGATGGTGTTCTTGTCCAGTCCTTTTTCTTTCAGTTTCTCCAAGACTTCACCCACGTAATAGTCCAGACGGGTAATCATACCGGCAAACTGTGCGTGGGTATGCTCGGTAGCATTATAGCGACCACCTTCAACCCCTCCCCAGGTTTTATCTCTAAAGAACTTTTTCTTATAATCTTTCAAGATGGAATCATTCGGTTGTACAAGTTCCGCATGTGGCAGGGTGTAGGTGAAAAAACCATAGAAAGGCTGCTCTCCGTCCTGTTGGTCCAGCCATTCCAGCGCTTTATGGTGAATCAGGTCGGCCGAATATTGGGTACGTTTCTTATAATCATCACCAAACATCGGATAGTTGATATTATCTTCCATCAGGATGCGTACAACTCCTGTGTCTCCTTCCTGTGTGCTGTATCTGTTCAGAAAGTTAGGGTAGTATAAATGAGCTTGGAACTGGCATATATAACCATAGAATTCATCAATACCCCGCTTATCCGGTGTGGAACAAGAACCTTCATAACCTCCTGCCCACTTGCCGAAGACTCCTGTAGTATAACCGTTCTTCTTCATGATTTCAGGAAGAATGATGTGGTTCTCATCGTACGGTTCCTGACCGACAACGGTGAACTCATCATTAATCCCATACTTTACGGTTGGAACTCCCTGCCAATACTCCTTGTTTCCACGCACATGGGTGTGTCCCGTATGTTGCCCCGTCATCAGCGAAGCACGGGAAGGGGCGCTCACCGGACTACCGGCATAGGCTTGAGTAAACAGCATGCCTTCGGCTGCCATACGGTCTATGTTAGGCGTTTCAATGTATTTCTGTCCGTAGCACCCTAAATCCCCGTATCCCATGTCATCGCAGAGGATAAAGATAATGTTAGGTTTGAGATTCTTGTTTGCCGCATTGGCACACAAAGCAACAGTAGCCAACAAGCCTGTTCCTAAAGTTATACCTATATGTTTCATGTTTAATATGTTTTTCTTATTTGCTCGTCACTTACTTACTCACTTATTCTTCTCACCGAAATCCTCTTGTTGCTGTTCCACTTCTTTCAGCCTTTGAGCATTCTGCTCTTTCAGAATCCTCTCCTGCTCCAACTCCACAGCCGACTTTGCGGACGTTCCGGCAGACTGCAAAGAAGATGAATCGGTAATCAGCGCCGCATCTTTCTCCAAATAGATCAATGGATGGGCCGCAGAATAGCTTTCCAATTCTAATACAGCACTTACAGGCATCTGCGAACCTTCAAAGAGCACACTTGCCGTTACTTTTATCGTCCCCGGTTTCAAAGTGGATTGTATCAGCACCGGAGCCGTCCCCCACTTCACCGGAGCGGGATTTGCCAATATTCCGGCATCACCCAGAATACGCCCCTCACCTTCCACATGGAACTTCACATAATAGTTGTTCAGACGTTTGATATTCCCGTTCTTATCGGCTATGGCAGCTACTACAGTGACAAAATCGGAACCATCGGCTTCCAGGTCCACATTCTCATTGTCAACCCAAAGCAATACTTTCTCCGGACGACGGGCAGGGTGAACTTCGTGCGTAGCAACCACCTTGCCGTCTATCAAACCTTCCGCCCGCAGCAATACTTCATCCTGCTTTTTCTTACGTGACATTGCTTTATCAACCATGAAATCGTAGACATCGGGGAAAGTGATAACAGGCGAAGGCATACCTTCTTTAACTACCGGTTTATTATAAGTATAAGTCTTTCCATCTTTCAAGAAGGTGAGGCGCACTTCATCGCAATTGGAATAAACAGTCACATCCTTGCCGGAGAACGGTGTCATTTCATGAGCAATATACACCATCGGACCGGTTTCAAAAAGCCGTTCTTCCGTCCGGAGCGAACGCTGTGCCTTGAACATATAGTAGGAATACTTGGGCTGGCGGAATACATCCATCAATCCGCCATAGAACGGGTCGGGATGATAGCCGCGCTGATGGTCGAACGAGTGCCACAGGCAGCCGCCCACATGTTGGCGGGGAGTGCGGTAAAGGGCATCGTAACAGGTATATGTATAAGTGGGGTTGGCATAATGTTGCGCTTGGATAAGCATAGGCTGTTCTCCCCAGTTGCGGGCTACACGGCTGGGAGAGTTATGCGAACTCCAATCGTCCACATTGTCACCCCATTCACGGGTAAAGTAGGTTATTTTAGGATTGGCATTCTTGTCGCCCCACGATTTGCCATCGTAGGAAGGATGGGTGAAAAGTATCGGGAAATGTTCTTTGCCGCGTGCTCCGCTGTCGCAACCGGAATAACAATATGGGTAAGGATATTCCTGGTCTACAATATCACGGGTGTTCTTGGCGAAGTTTTCCGGATACCAGGTTTCATTGAGGATAGGTTCCCACATCCATACACAAGCATGGTTACGGTCGCGTCGCACAAGGTTGCGGATATCACTGTATACACGTTGCGCAAACTCAGGAGCATCATTCCAGAACTGCCAGCCGGGGGTATTGACAATGACAAACAGCCCAAGCTCGTCGCATGCATCCATGAATGCCGGGTCTTGCGGACAATGGGCGTTGCGGATTACTTTCATTCCGGCATCACGCAGCTTCTTTGCATCACGCCAATGAATACTGTTAGCAACGGCATTACCTACCACCGCAAAGTCCTGATGACGGTTAGCGCCAATCAACGGACTTTCATAAGGTTTGCCATTCAGCCAGAAACCGTCCCTGCCCTTAAACTCTACGCTACGGATGCCGATACGGCGGCGATAACCGTCCACCACATTGCCTTCACGGTCACGGATGCGTACAATCAGGTTATATAAGGTGGGAGTTTCCGGACTCCACAGCATCGGGTTCTTCACCGTGATTTTATCTTTCGAGGTAAACGCTTTTCCCGGACGTACCTGTATCTTATCATTCAGAAACGCAACCTGCACGCCGTCCGGTTGCTGCAACTCATATTCCACAACACCCGTAAAGGCTTTGCGGCTGTCATTGCGCACGTGTGCTGTCAACAACACTTCGGCTGAGGCATCCGACACCTTATCATAAGCCACAAACAGACCTCCACCTGCTACTTCGTTCTCAAAGTTCGGGTCAGTGATAAAGACCGGATTATGGGCTATCAGCCAGCAATCACGATAAATGCCGCCGAAATAGGTAAAGTCGAGCACATCCTGCGCCTTTCCGGGAGGATAGCTCGTATCATCGCTGTTATCCGCCCACACGGCTATCACATTATCCTCTCCCCAATTCAGTGCATCAGATACATCGACTACTATAGGCAGATAACCGCCAAAATGTTCGGTCAGCAACTTCCCGTTGACGAATACCTTACTCTTTCCCATGATGGCTTCGAAGTGCAGGAACAGTTTCTTCCCTTTCAAAGCATCCGCGGGGGTGAAGTGCTTGCGATACCAGACTTCTCCCTGATAATTGATGCAGCCGCTGGCTTCCGTCGGCAAATATTCAATGCCATTGGGAAGGGAGACTACCATCCATTCCACATCATTGAAGTTCACAGCTTCAGCACTCGCAACGGCTCCTTTGTAAAAGCGCCAGGCAGGATTCATAGAAAACACTTCGCGTCCGGAATTGGGCAGTTGGAAGAAACCGGCAGTAGAAAACTCAGGTTGATGAGATGCCCGCACAGCACAGCAGGGAATTAAGAACAAAGCGATCAGAATGAAATGAATGATTCTCTTCATAAGGATAGTATTATTTTTAGGTATACATGACTCGATGCAATGACAACAGCCCTTGACATCCGATGCAAAAATAGGGCAAAACAGAAAAACACGATTACAATAATCGCTATTTTTAATCCAATTTTATCCAGTCTGCGCACAAGACACAGAAGAAACGTATCTACATTACGTTAAACTGGGATAAGTATCATAGATTTTGAGACGATATTTATAGTTGTTTATATCCACCCGCCCTATCTTTGAAACCAAAAAACAGGACTATGATAAAACCTCATTTAAAGAAATGGCTGGCGATCTCTTTACTCGCCGCATCTTTCTCTACCCTGCAAGGGCAAAGTGTTCCTCAAGATTACATTGTTATGGATATGGTGCATCACAATCCAGGAGAACCCATGACCGAAACGTCTTTCCGTGAACCTGCCAAACTCGCTGCATACGGCTACAATGGAATGGTAATTAATGAGTTCAAGTTTCCGCAATGCGCCCTCACCTTCGACAAGTTCGATAAGCGTATATTTCCTAAAGGCAGCGAGGAACGCGAATGGGCTTTATCCCTGCAAAAAGAAATCCGGCAACAAATCAGAGATTGCCACAAACAAGGATTGAAGTGCTACTACTTCACAGACATTATCGTACTGCCCAAGCGATTGGTGGAGTTATACAAGTCCGAGATTTGCGATGAAAGCGGCAAAATTTCCTTCCGGAAAGAGAAAACCTGGGAAATCCATCGTCTCATGCTCCGCGAACTCTTCAATACTTTTCCGGAGATGGACGGACTGGTGATACGCACCGGAGAAACTTACACGCATAACATTCCTTACCACATGGGCAATGGACCGGTAGACTATAAAAAAGCATATGATGAAAGTATACAGACACATATCCGCCTGATGAACCTCCTGCGCGAGGAAGTCTGTGTACGCCGCAACAAACAAATCATCTACCGTACATGGGACTTCGGTTTCTTCCACATTCGCCCGGATTATTATATGGCCGTGACAGAGCAGGTTCCCGCCCATCCCAATCTGTACATCGCCATCAAGCACACCAATGGTGATTACTTTCGCACCTATCCTTTCAACAAGACTCTCACACTGGGCAAACACAAGCAAATTGTAGAAGTGCAATGCCAGCGTGAATATGAGGGTAAAGGAGCCTATCCTAATTACATCGCTGCCGGTGTGATTGACGGATTCGAAGAATATAAAGGTAAGCCGGCACCGCGCTGCCTGAATGACATCAAAACAGACTCCCTATTCAGAGGTGTCTGGACTTGGTCGCGCGGTGGAGGGTGGAGTGGTCCATTCCTGAAGAATGAATTATGGTGTGACCTGAATGCTTATGTTATGAGTAAATGGGCACAGAACCCGTCACGTCCGGAAGCTGAAATCTTCGATGAATACGCAGATAAAATAGGTATCACTCCCGAAACCCGCCCTTATTTCCGGCGTCTGTCTTTGCTCTCTGCCGACGCCATTATCCGTGGACGCGGTTCATTGATACACAAGCTTGCCGCCACCTGGACACGTGATGAAATCATCGGCGGAGTTCCCCGGCAACGCAGTATGTTCGACGATATTTATCAGAAGAACCTCGTGGAAGAGGCACTGTACGAAAAGAAACTGGCTACTGCCCTGTGGCAGGAAATTGAAGATCTTGCACAACGTGTCCGTTGCTCCGATACAGCTACCGAACATTATATCCGAACCTCTGCCCGCTATGGTTATTTATTGTATGCCATCATGGAGCAGGGTTGGATCATCAATCTGCGAGGATATCTTTATGAAACGAAACAATATCCGGTAGACCAGAGTGTGATCCGGCTGGCTATCGAGAAATACGATGCCCTGTGGAAAGAATTCCGCAAGTTCAAAGACCGGAACACGGATTGCGCAACTCTGTATTTTGACCATCTAGGAGAGTACACGTATGGATACAATGCACAAACTGGCGCCAATGGTATGGGAGATTCTGTAGATCATTACCGGAAGGTGTTCGGAATGGAGTGAGAATATGGGCGTACGCTTCTATTCTTAAGTGTACGCCCAAAACAACCCAGTTTATTTTAGTCTGCATACTTTTCTCTTTTTCTTAGGGCTTCTTATACTCTTCATCATTCCAATCCATTTTTAAGTTAAATCTATCTACTCCTCTTGTTATGATTTCTTCAACAGCATTCGAATTCATTTGGCCTATTGTAGAATTAAGCATTTGAATTCCAACCTGTTTAACTCGAGTTTTTTTGTGCATCAAAAGTGTGTGTATAGCCTATTCCTAAATTATCCGTTCCCGAGTCTCGTTCTTCTGCACATACACTTTTCAGCCTTTCTCGTAGTGTTGCAACTGGTGTTACATCTCTATGCTCAAAAGAATAAATCAGACGTCCCAATCCATCATATTTGTATACAGTCCAGCACTTTTTACCTTTTTGAACGCCATTTTGTTCAAGCACTAAACGATCTGCACGATCATAAACCAAAGAAATGGATTCACAGTCGAGAAACTTCTTCCCAATGCAGTGACAACCCCTGCCACATAAAATGCATGAAACAGGGGTTGTTTAATTAAGGCGGATTTAATTCCCGCTATTTTTTACTCTTATATTCTCCACGTGCATACACCCCAATCCATTTATCATGATCTGCAAATCTCCAAATAAGGAAAGTAAAAAGAAACCCTAAAAAGGAAATACATATGTGTACCAAGTAATGTCTTTGCTTATACACAGAGTTAGGTACTCCTTTCACCATACTAAGAGACGGGATGACAGTATTGCAATAAACTGTTACAGAATCAAGACTTTCTCTCATATCTTCACTAAAAAAGGAATGTTCACCATTATAAGTTTGATTTCTAAAACGATATTGATATTTCAACACCATACTAGGCCTCTTCACAGCAGTATCATTTTCCAATATATATGAACAGTTGTCAGCTGGTACATATTTAAAAACATTTCCTATACCATTATACATTACATACATAATTATAGAAAAAAGGAATGCACTACCACATACAAAAAGCCCCGCATATAAGGCTAATTTATAAATAAATCTAATTACTGATTCCATTTATCCTCCGTTATTTTTAATGAAAACTCTGTTGTAATAGAAGTCCCAGCATCAATTCTCCAAATTGAATTCGCCGTCTTTTTTCCAACCTCACCCATTCCTTTTGTTATTTGATTAACCACTACACCTGTCGTTTCAGCAGATGCTCCCATTTCTCTCAAAACTGTTGATGTAGAATTTATATTATTCGACATTGTTTGCTGAATAGACTTAGCAGAAGTAGTGAACATTTTTCCTAAGTTACTAGCAACACCACTTGCTACTCCTCCAACTGCACCAGCAATCGCTCCATTTACAGCTTTACTAGAGAAATTCTCTGTTGATATTTTAACTTCTCCTTTATCTAATTGTTCAACAACCTGCCCAACAACATCGCCAGCAACAGCGCCACCTGCACCACCAATAGTTCCTGCAGCAGCTCCTACTCCCAAAACAAGCAGAGAGCCTCCACCGGTTGCTACAGCACTTCCAACAGCTAAATCAACAGCGGCACCTGTTATTGCACCGGAAACAGCACCTTCTGCAACACCTGCCCAAACATTCCGACCTTCTCTATAAGCTCTGAATCCACCAACTATACCACCAAAAATTCCACCAATGGCAGTACCTACAATCTTCCCATCAGGATCAACATGTTTCACAGGATCATTTAAACAATATACATACGGTGATACTTCATAATACTTTTCCGCCAGGGGATCCACCGCATGCCATCTTCCTACCGCCGCATCATACTGTCTCGTTCCATAATCATACCAATTCAATCCTTTCCTCACATCCAATTCCTTACCATTATACTTGTAAGGTTGAACATTCGTACTATTAGCATATAGTCCTCCAAAAGGATAATAATGGTTCACTTCCTCAATGCTACCGGATTCATTGATAACCACACGGTTATTTCCCTGATGATCCTGCAAATAATAATGAGGCTTCTTGTCGGACAAAGTAATATAACCGACTTCGGTCAGCAGCCTTTTAGCAGTATCGTTTTCATAGATCACATTGCCGCAATACTCAGTTATTGTTGTAGTGCCGCCTATCTGATGAACCGTACGAAGTTTAGTTCCGTCTGTACCATAGATATAAGCAATTGTACTACCATCCTTAAATATTACCTTACTTGGCAAATTTAAACAATTATATTGAATACTTATAATATTCTTGTTGGAATCTTCCGTCAAGTAACCGTTCGCATCATAGGAATATTCTTTTGTCAACTTAGTGCCATCTTTGAACTTAGCATCGTAGATAATCACAAAATATTACAACAAAAAAGCATTAGCCGTTTCATGAATTTCCCGCCATCAGTCTCAGATATTCTATTTAAAAAGCTACCCTTACATGGAAAAACACATAAGGATAGCCATTAATTCAGACCTCTAAAAATAGACAAATCTTGAAACAATAATCCATAGTTATTCCGACATACAGGCCTGTTTACCTTTTTCCCATAATACATCGGCTATTTGAGGGTCTGCAAGACTATACTCAAGTAAGAAACAATCACCAACGGTATTGTTATCGCCAGGATGCCAAAAAGGATTTATTTCATATCGATGATTATCAACATAATAGACAATCCTCGCTAGTTTTCCACGAGCTACTCCTGTCCCAGGTCTTCGATATATATTTATTACCTTACCAACCGTAATTCCACTTTCCTTTAACATCTGACATTTATAGATATACGCTATAGGCAGAAAAATAATTAATATAATAGAAACAACCCAGTTTATCTTTCTCTGAATACTTTTCTCTTTTTTCTTAGGGCTTCTTGTACTCTTCATCATTCCAATCCATTTTTAAGTTAAATCTATCTACTCCTCTTGTTATGATTTCTTCAACAGCATTCGAATTCATTTGGCCTATTGTAGAATTAAGCATTTGAGTTCCAACCTGTTTGATTCGAGTTTTTTGTGCATCGAATTTTGCAGTTTCTAATTGTATTCTTTTAGATTCAGAATTAGGGCGACGATCTACTCGACTCCGTGCAGTTCGCACATTCTGATTAGCTGTACGCATCTCCTTATTGGCATTTTCCAATGCTTTATTACTACTACTCTCTGTCAGTTTTCCTGCACCTACACCAACAGTCGTGCTTATAAGAGCATTAGTTGCAATAGTCTTTAGATCATCCTTTATCCCTAATCCTTCATTAGCAGTATACGATATAGTTTCCTTTGCAGCTTCCACAATGAAAGTTTTAGCGATTTTCAATTTCCCAGTTGGATTAATTGCAGATAAACCAACACTAACAAAATTTACATTTCCAACCCAGGCATCATATCCACTTTTGCCAGAACGATAATTATCATAAACCTGAAAACCATAGTCAATGACAGCACCGGCAGCAGCCCAAAACCATCTTCCATCTGAGTCAACATTCTTCACGGGATCATTGGCACAATAGATATACGGACTTACTTCATAATACTTTTCTGCCAGCGGATCCACCGCATGCCATCTTCCTACCGCCGCGTCATACATTCTCGCCCCATAATCATACCAATTCAGTCCTTTCTTCGTATCCAACTCTTTACCATTATACTTGTAAGGTTGAACATTCGTACTATTAGTATATAGCCCTCCAAAAGGATAATAATGGTTCACTTCCTCAACGCTACCGGATTCATTGATAACCACACGGTTATTACCTTGATGATCCTGCAAATAATAATGAGACTTCTTGTCAGACAAAGTGATATAACCGACTTCGGTCAACAGCCTTTTAGCAATACCATTTTCATAGATCACATTGCTGCAATACTCTGTTGTTGTTGTAGTTCCCCCAATCTTATGTATCGTTTTCAGCTTTACACCGTTACCACCATAAATATAATTGAATGTACTACCATCCTTAAAAGTAACCTTCAAGGGCAAATTTAGCAAATTGTACTCTATTTTGCTAATATCCTTGTTTAAATCTTGAGTCAGATTACCATTTTTGTCATAATCGTATTCTTGGGAAGAAGTAATTCCATTCCTGAATTCAAAGCCATTATTGTAAGCCGAGGAAGTAGCAACATCATCTACTGATTTCAACTGATTGCCACTCAGCGTCATCGTCAGGTTATCAAACAAGCCATAAGTACTGGTTCCAGTTTGACCGTAACGCTTCAAGCCTAGGATATTGCCGTTCTTGTCATATCCGGTTATCTGCTCGGTAAAACGATTCACATTCGCACTGAGGGAGGAGCCTTCACCACAAGAAGCTGTCAGCCTGTTACGAATATTGTAAGCATACGAGGGTGGGTACACATTAGCATTATAACTCCGCTTTTGCAGGCAGGCACAACCGTCATAACTATTACCGTACAGCACGGGTTATATACTACCGTACTGCAGCCGAGCAACCCGGAAGTTTTTTCTCAATACAAAAGTCACAGTCATCATATAGAGAACGAGCAAAAAAATCACCCCTGCCTAGGGGTGATTAATTCATATTAGGAAATACCAATAATCCACACAACCGGGAAATATTCCATTAACAACTCACTTCTATAACTTCACAATTTCTTTATAAACATCCTAAATATATCGATTATTAATAAGAGGGGTAATAATAGCAAAGGAAAATATACAGCTATCATAAAAGCTCCTTCCGACCGCAAAGTCAGAAACGCCCCCCATATTAAAATACTTGACACAAAAAAGGCAATCCACTCCTTGGAGGATGCTGTATGCTTAAAATCAAAGTTTGCAATCTTTAATCTTTCATACACACACGCGACATTATAAATAAAATAAATATTGCCATATATACCAATTGTTGATAACAATGCTAATCTAAAGTTTTCCATAAACCATAAAAAAACAAACAGAACAACCATGCTATACCAAAACCCTTTATCTACCTTTATCATCTCTAAATATTTTATTAACAAATTCACTTCCAATATTAGAAACCGTAGTACTGACCGCATTTGCAGCATCGCTACCATATCTTTCCGCTTTTTCTGTCGCAACTCGTAGTTTTTCAGCTCTTGAGGCTCTTGGATTATCTCCAGCAACTCGTCTTGCGTGATCAACTTGACGAGTTAACAACTTTCCCTCTGAAGAATTTTGTCTCGAAGATTTTACAAAACTACCAACTTTCCCCGATCCATATCCAGTAACAACATCAACAGCTACATTCTTTCCACTAATCTCCCCATCCTTCAAATACTGCGACGTCGCACTTACTGTTGCATCTACCGCCACTTCTCCAGCTATTTTCAGCGCAGTTGCAGTTTTTGCACTGGTCTGAGCTATCTTTATAGCTTTTATACCTTTATTTGTAACATTAGCAAGACCAACTCCAGTCATACTCGCGCCCGCTGATATTACAACAGACTTGACATCTATATCAGTTAAGGATTCGGACCAAGATTTACCCTCAAACCTATTACTCGCAACCTGAAACATATAATCAATTGCCCCTCCAAGAAGACCTGCAATAAAAGGGATTTTGCCATCAGGGTCAACATGCTTCACAGGATCATTTAAACAATATACATACGGTGATACTACATAAAACTTCTCCGCCAGCGGATCCACCGCATGCCATCTTCCTACCGCCGCGTCATACATTCTCGCCCCATAATCATACCAATTCAGTCCTTTCTTCGTATCCAACTCTTTACCATTATACTTGTAAGGTTGAACATTCGTACTATTAGTATATAGCCCTCCAAAAGGATAATAATGGTTCACTTCCTCAACGCTACCGGATTCATTGATAACCACACGGTTATTACCTTGATGATCCTGCAAATAATAATGAGACTTCTTGTCAGACAAAGTGATATAACCGACTTCGGTCAACAGCCTTTTAGCAATACCATTTTCATAGATCACATTGCTGCAATACTCTGTTGTTGTTGTAGTTCCCCCAATCTTATGTATCGTTTTCAGCTTTACACCGTTACCACCATAAATATAATTGAATGTACTACCATCCTTAAAAGTAACCTTCAAGGGCAAATTTAGCAAATTGTACTCTATTTTGCTAATATCCTTGTTTAAATCTTGAGTCAGATTACCATTTTTGTCATAATCGTATTCTTGGGAAGAAGTAATTCCATTCCTGAATTCAAAGCCATTATTGTAAGCCGAGGAAGTAGCAACATCATCTACTGATTTCAACTGATTGCCACTCAGCGTCATCGTCAGGTTATCAAACAAGCCATAAGTACTGGTTCCAGTTTGACCGTAACGCTTCAAGCCTAGGATATTGCCGTTCTTGTCATATCCGGTTATCTGCTCGGTAAAACGATTCACATTCGCACTGAGGGAGGAACCTTCACCATAAGAAGCTGTCAACAAACGGTTCAAACCGTCATAACTGAACTTATAACCACGAAGCGTACTCTCATTACCCGATTTCCAAGTCAGACTACTGACATTACCGTCATAACGAGGAGTTCCGTTACCCGTATGGTAGTATAAGTTCTGGGTAAATTTACTGCCGCTGATACCAGTCAGCCAGTTACGAATATTGTAAACATACGAGGTGGAATACCCACTAGCATTATAGCTCCGTTTCTGAAGACGTCCATAACCGTCATAACTATTACTGTACAGTACGGATTGCGTACTGCCATTCAAGCTATAACGCACTTCCGTCAAGCGTTCCGCATCATCATAACTGTAAACATATTCCCTGTCAGAAGTAGAACCGCCATTACCACCATAATGGTAATAATGATGACGTAATGGTTTGCCTGTGAAACTATAAGCATAATATTCCTTATCATAGCCACCACGAACATTCGAAGAATGATGTTGTACTAAGCGCCCCTTCTGATCATAATACATTGCCGAAGCAGTATATTTCCCAGAACCATCCAGAAGATATGAACGGGTACCCGTCTGCAAACCATCAGCATAATCCGAACGGGCGCCATAACCGGATTTTGACTGATAGGTCAGAGAGGTGCTTTCTGTTGAAGCCAATGATTCCAAAAATTTGTAATCATCGTAATAATTCACAAGAATCAACTGCAAGTCAGTACCCCAAGATACGGTAGTGTGTGTATAGCCTATTCCTAAATTATCCGTTCCGGAGTCTCTTTCTTCTGCACATACACTTTTCAGCCTTTCTCGTAGCGTTGTAACAGGAGTTGCATCTGTATGTTCAAAAGAATAAATCAGACGTCCCAATACATCATATTTGTATACGGTCCAGCGTTTTTTACCTTTTTGAACGCCATTTTGTTCAAGCGCTAAACGGTCGGCACGATCATAAACCAAAAAGACAGGTTCACAGCCCGGAAGTTTTTTCTCAATGCAGCGGTCACGGTCGTCATACTTATAGCTATAGGCATAGCCCCCCAAAGACGTCGCATCAATCCTTCCGTCCAGTTGCGGTGGAAGGACATAACATAAAAGCCCGTAATCATTATAAACATAATAGGTATCATGCGAAACTCCCTTGTTGCGCTGACGCACTAAAACAGTATGTTGCTGTTTATCCGTAAAGGTCAGCGTACTGTCATTATCCTCACCTACTGAAAGGCTAACCCGGAGTTCTCCGGCAGCATAAACGGAAGGCGAGCCTTGTGTTATACTATAATCGGAAGATATGGCGTAGTGCCGGGCTGATAAAAGCCCGTTCACACTCGCATCATTCACCAAATAGTCGCTACACTTCTTCTTACCCGCACTGTGCCAAACCGCACCTGCTCCCGTTTCAAAAAGTACTCGTTCCAAAGGAGAGGCTTCATATCCAATTTCCTTGTAAGGAGAAGCGTCTCCGGTGAACTTGGCCGCCTGTTCGGAAAGGCCTGACACATAGCTTCCAGTACTACCTATTGATTGAACCGGAATAAATTCCCGCCATTTCCGACCATAACCGTCATATTGTATACCGGAAACCAAATCCTGCCCATTAGGCGCAAATTGCTTCAGAACTAATTGTTCTTCACGTCCCAAATCATCAAAGTACTGAATCTGTTCCATACATTTAGAAGCATTTCCGGCTTCCCGATAAGTGCGTGTTTGCACATAATTATTGCTTAAAGACTGTGCAGATACCTGTATCGGAAGTAGTCCCAAAAGCATTGTTATTAAAGATTGTATAAATCGTTTCATATTTTTCCATATTTAATCTAACGGCGCATCTAATACATAGGGATATTGATAAGTAACGCCATTGGTCGCTTTATTTATCACAGTCCGGCAGCATTTGTCACCTTGGTTATACACTATATAAATTCGCGATTGCCCTTTAGGAAATCTCACAGTAACGAAGTCTGCACCATTGCCATACCGAACAAATTTATTGTTATTGTTATAATCGTTTATATAAAAAGTAATCCCCTTGTATGTATTCGTCTGATATTCTAATAAGAAGGTGATGTCTGTTTCACAAGGACAATCAATGTATGCCTCAATAAAGCGTTCGTTACCTTCTTTAAAGGTATGAATGTTCTGAAAACTAACAGCCATATTAGGTACTATTTCAAAAGATACTACGCTTGTGGCACTTGCCCCTGCCACCCTATCATGTATTGTGCAAGTCAGTTGATACGTTCCAAGAACAGTGAATTCATAGGTGAAATTAGAATTTTCTGTTCTATAGTTCAAACCTTTATCGTTTGTCAATACCCAACTGTAAGAATAATCTCCACTTCCTCCACTACCCCATGCAGCTATTGAAACTCTACCAAGGGGATAAGTTTGCCCAGCTCCTATCCTCAATTCCAGAGGTTGGTAAGATGGAGGAGGCTCAACAGGGGCACTCACTGAATCGCATTTATAATGATAGCCATATTCTTTTTCCTTATTATTCCCATAATCCAATTCAGCTGCTAACTCCCCGAATTTATTATAATGAAAGCTCTTACGATTCCCATTCGGAGCAACTACAGAACTGACTCCCTCAAGTGGACGATAAGTATAAGACGTCACCAATCCAATGCCTCGAAGAGTAGAGCGCAAAGAGGCACATGTACCTGCTAACATCGTGCTATCCGAATAACTTTTTATCTGTCCAAACCTCTCCGGGAAAGACTCATAACCCGCACCTTCAAGCTTAGCTACCGGATACAAAGAGCCATAGCCATAAATATAGGAGATACGTTGCGAACCATCCTTTACCGCTTCCAATAAATTACCATAATCATCGTACCTAATAAACTGTATGCGCGTTTCCCTCTCTTTATCACCTTTACCCGTCTCTATGCGATCTACTACAGGAATGTCCGATGACAGGCGATATGGATTATATACGTCATATTTTGCATTTCCCATAGTAGTAACACGATGTATTACCGGCCGCACTATATTACGGTTTACCATCGTTTTTGAAACTTCATCAGCGAAATCTGTAGGATAAAAAACACTTTCAACTTGTGTTTTTCCCCCGTTCAATGTATTCTTTACCATGGTAGGTAATAAGTAATCATTATACTCATATTCAGTTTTACGGCCAAATGTCCGACCGCCTTCATACTCTTTCACTTCCGAAGAAGTCAACAGTTTATATCCGGTAAAGAAGGACAAAGAACCGTCATACCGGTAAGGTTCCGGCACACCTTTGGCAATAGCCCGGCTATCAACAGGATTAGGAACTACTCTACCTATCTTTAAAGTACGTATTGTCTCCCAACTTGTTACAGCCGGGTCATAAAACAAATAACTTTTTTGCGGTTCGAGTTTCATATAAGTTATTTGTTTAAGATTTTCAATCTTTCTATAGGTATTCTTTTGCTCACTCAGCAGATTTCCTTTACCATCATAAACAGCTTTACGCAGCAATTGCCCTACACTCCAGTCTTTATACGGACGATTAGCTCTTTTATGAAGCAAAGGGCAATATGGAGGCACAGCCTCACGAACGGAACGGATAGCATTCAGGCTACTATAATCATATTCATATACGGTTTTTCCACATTTTCCCTCCTCGTCCGCATATTCGGCCACATAGTCGTATACTATAGAAGCGGAAGATTCCAAATAATCATTGACTACAGGACGTGCATGCAAATCAACTTTATAAACCCTGTATGTTTCGAGCCAAGAAGGAGGACCCATACCAGCAAACTGTTTGTAACAAACCTGTTCGTAAGACGTCATGAAATCATAGAAAGTAAGCACACGTACAGGAAGTCCTTGCCCGTATTCTCCTCTACCATATTTGAATATACGCCGTGATGCAACCGTACCATCCGATTGTAGATTCTTGATTTCCTTGATACGTAAACTTCCATTGGAAACCGATTTCGTACGATGAGGCTCCTCAAATCTATTACGTTCATATTGAAATTCTGTCCTTCCTCCTGTTGGGTAGGTGACACTCTTAAGCATAAATGTCAATCCGGGAGCCTCATCACCATTTTGATAAAAATCTTTCCCGCCATAACGAAAATACATAGTATCGACCGGAATGCCATTATCGTTGTAAAGCGCAAATTCAGTATACAATTCAGGAATATTCGTCTGATTGTTCCCTGATAGTTGATAATATCCCCATGGGTTTACGTGCGGAGTATCATAAGCCACTCCACGCCGATCCCAGTACTGAAAACTATATTGCCTCTGCGAAAGCCCGTCTTTCGAAGTCTCAAGTACACCGTTCAAGCAAGGACGCTCGCCAAATCTCTCCGTCAATAATTGAAAACGTTTCACCACATTTCCCAGATAATCCTTTATAACAATTCCATTCAAGACTTTCTGACTTGTTTGATATTCGGTTATCATAGCATAAGTAAACTCTATACTACCACCGGGAAAATTGATCCTGCTCAGATATTTGGAAGATATAGACTGTATCCAATAATTCGTAGTGCGAGTATCATTACACATCAAAACAAGGTCATTATCCTTAATACCATCACTGTGAAAAACATTATAAGTACTTATTCTCATCTCAGTACCGACCGTAGAAGTTCCTGTCACATCACGCTGAATCAGTTTCACTTTACGCCCATTTGATTTTTCATAAGGATAATTAATGAATTCATCGGTCAATACATTCTCCTTCCCATTACAATATGCTATTGTAGCATCACCATTTGACGATTGCCTTTTAATATCCAGTGTAGCACTTTGCTCGTAATTACGAAGCGTATACTTATATGGACTGCTTGCCGTCAACCCCTCGTAAGAGAAAGTGATGGATTCCTTATTTGGCGTAAGAATACGCTCAGCTTTATACACCGATATAGCTTCAGTTTGTTGATTCTCCGTTTGAGTCTCCGTATATTCTATGGGAATAAAATCATACCGTACACCATCCGTATCTGTAATATTGAAACTCTTCAAATCAGGAGAATTACCTATCCGAATCGGATCATAAGGAACAGTTACAAATTCCTTTTTGGAATTATTATTAGCCGGTCTGTTCAAAAAGAAACTACCACCCTTGTGAGGTAACAAGTAGAAATATTGATCAGGCTCAAGGTCATAACGTCCATACATGGCATCAACCAATGTATCCTGAACAAATTCACCATTAAGATTTACTCCTTTATTCATGTATAGTCCTTTATATGGAGTTTCATCCGGTAATCCATTCACCGCATGCGCTATCTGCGGTTCCGCTACCAAGCTCCAACCGGCACCTACAAAACTACGTTCGTTAGGTTTAAAACCGGAAGACTGATATACTAACTTTACAGGTAAAGTATACCCACTATTAAGTTTTATTTCATAAATAGGGATTTCCGTCTTCACTAACCCTGTATTATAAGACACAGGATAATTAATCATGCCAATCAACCTGTTCACTTCGGGACTCTGAGGAATCACCTGCGGAAAAGCAGGAGAAAGTACCGTATTCTGTGCAGTAATTGTCGCCGTAAAAGCAAACCAAATAATCAATAAAAATAGTACAGATATCTTTTTCATAACACATCACTTTTAATTATTATCATCTCCGGGAAGTTCCCGGAGATAAACATACTGTTTAAATTACCCTTTCTTCTCACTACCGCCAATCCGCCCCAATATCGCCGAGGCTACTGCAATTATCACTTTCAAAATCTTGTTCCAAACTGACTTTTTCATAACTTAGTCTCCTTTAATCTTTAAAAATTAGTTAATAGTTAGTAATCACATTCACAAAGCATACATACATGTTTGTGCTTTTAAATCATAATTTGTTTCTTTGCAAAGAAAGGTGTTGTCTGACGATGCAAATATACTAACTATTACAACTAAAACAAACTTTATCTAGAATAAAGTTAGTATTTTACAGCATTTAACTAACTCTCTTCAATATACCTCTTTAATAAATACAAGTATGGAAGGCTGGGAAAGAATAAAACTAATTATGGAACAGGAAGGATACAACAAAAATTCCTTCAGCGCCACTATCGGATTAAACAACAACGTAACTATCACCCGTTTAATTAACGAAGAAAGAAAACCATCAAGGATGACTTGCGAGAAAATAGCTCAACGTTTCCCGCAATACAACCCTAATTGGATACTTACAGGTGAAGGAGAAATGTATCGAGAAAAAGAGAAAGAAACAGTTAGTACCCCGATAGATAGGCAAGAAGAAGTACAGAAAGCAAATACTAACTCTCAATTTATTTCCAATGTACATCCCATAGAGAACATAGGTTTTATGAATGTACCTTTAGTTCACCTGCGCGCCCAATGCGGATACCTCAACGGATACGGAGACCAGGAATATATAGACACTTTGCCAACGCTACCAGTTATAGTAGACCGCACCTACCATGGCAACTACCGCCTATTTGAAGCAGAAGGGGACAGCATGGATGACGGCTCCAGAAGCTCTATCTGCGATGGAGACATTGTACTGGGTCGGGAAGTCAGGCGCGACCTATGGCAATACCACCTCCACATCAACGACTGGTATTTTATCATTATACACCGTACAGAAGGAATCTCTATCAAAAAAATCATCTCACATGATGTAGAGCATGGTATTATCACCTGCCATTCATTGAATGACATGTTCAGAGATTACCAACTACATTTAGATGAAATAGCAGAACTCTACAACCTTATAAAAATCGTAGATAGAAGCGCAAGACTATAACATCGAAAAAAAGATTCCACACCGCATCCGAACCGTACCTGCTCCATACCTGCTCCACACCTTCTTCTGTTAGAAGTACCTCCATACGAGAAACTACGGAGCAGGTATGGAGCAGGTATGGCTCGGGTACGGTGCAGGTACAGTCCGAACACAAAACCAACAAGGTTTTTACGCCTCAATTCCCCACTAATAAAGCCTTCCGGCACAGAGTTCATTATCAACGAAATAAACAATGAACAGGGTGTTGAAAACTTCTCAGAAAGTTTTTAGTTAAATCTTGTGGGGGATTGTGGGGAAATGTGTACTTTTACCGTCGCTTATTATAATAAGGTAACAATGATACATTTTTTGGGCAACATAGAAGCGAAAACCGACGCAAAGGGACGTGTATTTATCCCCGCCGGCTTTCGGAGGCAACTGCAATCTGCCTCCGAAGAAAGACTTGTGCTGCGCAAAGATGTATTTCAAGACTGCCTGGTACTCTATCCAGAAAGCGTTTGGTTCAAGACGCAAAACCAACTGCGGAAGCGCCTGAACAAATGGAACGCAAAACACCAAGACATTTTCCGGCAATTTGTGAGCGATGCGGAAATCATGGTTCCCGATGGGAATGGACGCATCCTGCTGCCCAAACGTTACCTGCAAATGGCCGGCATACAGAGCGATGTACGTTTCATTGGTGTGGACAATACGATAGAAATTTGGGCTAAAGAGAAAACAGAACAACCGTTTATGAACCCGGAAGAGTTCAGCGAAGCCTTGCAGGAGATTCTGGGAGACGAAGACGACTGGGATGAAGAGGAAGAGTGATTAACAAGTAGTGATTAGTGATTAACAAGTAGTAGTTAATGGGGAATGAAGAATTGACATATCACGTACCGGTGCTGCTGATGCCGAGTGTGGACGGAATGAATATCCGCCCGGACGGGACGTATGTAGACGTCACTTTCGGCGGTGGAGGGCATTCACGCGAAATATTGTCACGGTTGGGAGACGGCGGACAGCTACTGGGATTCGACCAGGACGAAGACGCGGAACAAAACATTGTGGACAACCCGCATTTCATCTTCGTGCGGAGCAACTTCAGGTATCTGCATAATTTCCTGCGCTATCATGAGATTGAAGAAGTGGATGCAATACTTGCCGACCTGGGAGTATCCTCCCATCATTTCGACGACAGCGAACGGGGATTCTCATTCCGCTTTGACGGTGCACTGGATATGCGCATGAATAAACGTGCGGGAGATACTGCGGCAGACATCATAAACAACTATGATGAAGAGCGCTTGGCAGACATCTTCTACCTGTATGGCGAACTGAAAAACAGTCGCAAGTTGGCATCCGTACTGGTAAAAGCACGAACCGTACAGAAGATAACAACTATCGGAGAGTTTCTGGAAGTTATAAAACCACTCTTCGGCCGTGAACGGGAGAAAAAAGAACTGGCTAAGGTATTTCAGGCATTGCGCATCGAAGTGAACCAGGAAATGGAAGCACTGAAAGAAATGCTATATGCGGCAACCGAAGCGTTGAAGCCGGGCGGACGACTGGTAGTGATTACCTATCATTCACTGGAAGACCGGATGGTGAAGAACATCATGAAAACCGGAAATGTGGAAGGTAAAATGGAGAAGGATTTCTTCGGAAATGTACAAACCCCGTTCCGACTGGTAAACAACAAAGTGATTGTGCCGGATGAAGCGGAAATAGAACGCAATCCGAGGTCGAGAAGTGCCAAACTGAGGATAGCGGAAAAGAAGGGGTAAAGTAGTAAAGCAATAGAATGATAGAGTGATGAAGGAAATGGAAGAAAAACAGATAAATGAGAAAACAGAGAAAGCGGAAAAGGCGAAGAAAGCCAAAAGCCGCACGTCTCTGAAGAATATTATCGGTGGCGACATTCTGGCTACAGACTTTTTCCGTCGCCAGACCAAAATGCTGGTGCTGATCATGGTGCTGATTCTATTTTATATACACAACCGCTATGCCTGCCAGCAACAAATGATAGAGATAGATAAACTAAAAAAAGAACTGATTGACATTAAGTACGATGCCCTTACGCGTAGTTCGGAGCTGATGGAACGGAGTCGCCAATCGCGCATTGAGGAATATATCGCGACCAAGGAAAGCGATTTGCAGACTTCGACCAATCCACCGTATTTAATTAAATAAGATACAAGGAGAGAAGGAGACAACTTAAAAACCTTATCAACTTAGGAAAAGAGAATGGCAGTAAATAAGAAAAATATCATGACCCGTTATTTCTTCGTAGTCCTCATAATGGGACTGCTGGGAATAGCTATTGTCGTAAAAGGCGCAATCATCATGTTCGCCGAACGACAATACTGGCATGATGTAGCCGATCGTTTCGTAAAGGAGAATGTAACCGTAAAGCCCAACCGCGGCAATATCCTTTCATCCGACGGTAAACTGATGGCAAGCTCCCTGCCCGAATACCGCATATATATGGACTTCAAGGCGGGCGGCTACACCAAAGACACCATGCTGGTGAACCACATGAACGAGATTTGCGAAGGACTGCATAAGATATTCCCCGATAAAAGTGCCGCAGAATTTAAGTCGCACTTGCAAAAGGGACGCAAAAAAGGCAGCCGCAACTATCTGATTTATCCGAGACGTATCTCGTACATCCAATATAAAGAAGCGAAACGCTTGCCTGTATTCAACCTGAACAAATACAAAGGCGGGTTCCACGAACAAGCGTACAATCAACGCAAGAAGCCGTTCGGCTCATTGGCCGCCCGTACGCTCGGAGACCTTTTCCCTGACACCGCGCAAGGGGCTAAGAACGGCATCGAGTTGTCTTTCGACACATTGCTGAAAGGACGTGACGGCATCACCCATCGCCAGAAGGTGATGAACAAATACCTGAACATCGTGGACATAGCTCCCGTGGACGGTTGCGACATCATATCAACTCTTGATGTAGGCATGCAGGACATTTGCGAAAAAGCGCTGGTGGATAAACTGAAAGAAATCAATGCCACCGTAGGCGTAGCCGTACTGATGGAAGTGGAGACAGGCGAAGTAAAAGCCATCGTCAATATGATGAAAGCAGGTGACGGCAAGTATTACGAGATGCGCAACAATGCCATCAGTGACATGATGGAACCGGGATCTACCTTCAAGACCGCCTCTATCATGGTTGCCCTTGAGGACGGAAAAATCACCCCGGAAACAGAAGTGGATACCGGAAACGGTATCATGAATATGTACGGCAGTAAAATGAGGGACCATAACTGGCATCGTGGAGGATATGGAAAAATCAACGTAACGCGTATTCTGGAAGTTTCATCCAACGTAGGTGTTTCTTATCTCATCGACAAACATTACAAAGACAATCCGCAGAAATATGTAGACGGTCTGAAACGTATGAGTATTGACCAGCCGTTGCATTTACAGATTTCCGGTGAAGGAAAACCGTACATCAAAGGACCGAAAGAAAGATATTTCGCCAAGACTACCCTGCCCTGGATGAGTATCGGATATGAAACGCAGGTTCCACCGCTTAACATACTGACATTCTATAATGCGATTGCCAATAATGGCGTTATGGTGCGTCCGAAATTTGTAAAAGCGGCCGTGAAGGACGGTGAAGTCATAGAAGAATACCCCACCGAGGTGATTAATCCGAAGATATGCTCCGACCGCACTCTGGTGCAGATACGCGACATTCTGGAGAAAGTCGTATCACAAGGGTTAGCCAAACCCGCCGGAAGCAAGCAGTTTGCCGTAGCAGGTAAAACAGGTACGGCACAGATATCCCAGGGTACGGCAGGTTACAAAAGCGGACGGGTCAACTATCTGGTAAGCTTTTGTGGCTATTTCCCGGCAGACGCGCCTAAGTACAGCTGCATCGTTTCTATCCAGAAACCGGGACTTCCCGCTTCGGGAGGTCTGATGGCAGGTAGTGTATTCGGGAAGATTGCCGAAAGAGTATATGCTAAAAACCTGCGGTTCGATATCCGCAGTGCGATAGACAGCACCACCAATGTCATTCCTCCCGTAAAAGCCGGAGAGATGAACGAAGCATTGCAGGTGTTGAACAGTCTGAAAGTTCCCGTACAGAAGCAATTCTCTCCCCGGAAAGGGAAAGAGGCATGGGGACATACACAGGCATCACCCAATGCAGTTATCCTGCAAGGCAAGGAAGAGGCGAATTCAAACGTCGTTCCCAGCGTCATCGGAATGGGAGCGAAAGATGCGGTTTATTTGCTGGAAAGTAAAGGACTGAAAGTCAGGCTGAACGGCATTGGCAAGGTAAAGAGTCAATCAATACCGGGTGGGAACCATGTAGTGAAAGGTCAAACGGTAACCCTTACGCTTCGTTGATGAAGTGCGGGTGAAGAGTTTATTAAAAGAATATACATTATATATAATAAGGTATGGTATTAAGTGAATTACTAAAAACGATACAACCGATACAGATTATCGGAAGTACGGAAACGGAGATAACGGGAGTGAACATAGACTCCCGTCTGGTGCAAGCCGGACATCTGTTCATGGCTATGCGCGGTACCCAAACAGACGGGCATGCTTACATCCCTGTCGCAATAGAAAAAGGAGCCGTCGCCGTGCTTTGCGAAGACGTGCCCGAAGAGCGGAAAGAGGGTATTACCTATATCCAGGTGAAAGATAGCGAAGATGCCGTTGGCAAAGTAGCTACTACCTTTTATGGTGATCCGTCCTCCAAAATAGAGTTGGTAGGCGTGACCGGAACGAATGGAAAAACCACCATCGCCACCTTATTATATAATACATTCCGCTATTTCGGTTACAAAGTAGGGCTGATTTCCACTGTCTGCAACTATATAGACGACCAGGCCATACCGACCGAGCACACCACCCCCGACCCCATCACCTTGAACCAACTGCTGGGGCAGATGGCGGACTCCGGATGCAAATACGTCTTCATGGAAGTAAGTTCACACTCCATTGCCCAGAAACGCATCAGCGGTCTGCGCTTTGCAGGCGGTATATTCACTAACCTGACGCGTGACCATCTGGACTATCACAAGACGGTGGAGAATTACCTGAAAGCCAAGAAGAAATTCTTCGATGATATGCCCAAGAATGCATTCAGCCTGACCAATCTGGATGATAAGAACGGGCTTGTCATGACGCAGAACACACGCTCTAAAGTATACACTTACTCTTTGCGCAGCCTCTCCGACTTCAAAGGCAAGATTCTGGAATCCCATTTCGAAGGTATGCTTCTTGATTTTAATAATCGAGAACTGGCTGTTCGTTTTATCGGCCGTTTCAATGCCTCAAACTTGCTGGCAGTGTTCGGTGCAGCCGTATTACTCGGCAAGAAGGAAGAAGATGTACTGATTGCCCTCAGCACCCTGCATCCGGTAACCGGGCGTTTCGACGCTATCCGTTCACCGAAAGGCTATACCGCCATTGTGGACTATGCACATACCCCGGATGCACTCATCAATGTGTTGAACGCCATCCATGACGTACTCGAAGGTAAAGGAAAAGTCATCACCGTGGTAGGTGCAGGCGGTAACCGCGACAAAGGCAAACGCCCCATCATGGCAAAAGAAGCCGCTAAAGCGAGCGACCGCGTCATCATCACCTCGGACAATCCGCGCTTTGAAGAACCGCAAGATATCATCAACGATATGCTCGCCGGTCTGGATAAGGACGATATGCAAAAGACCATCAGCATTACCGACCGCCGCGATGCCATCAAAACAGCTTGTATGCTGGCACAGCCGGGTGATGTAATCCTCGTAGCCGGAAAAGGCCATGAGAACTATCAAGAGATAAAAGGAGTGAAACATCACTTTGATGATAAAGAGGAGTTGAAAAAAATAATGAATGATTAATAATTAAAGCAACTCTTTAATTTTTAATTCTTAATTCTTAATTTACATGTTATACTACTTATTTCAATGGTTAGATAAATATGACATTCCCGGTGCGGGTATGTTTGGTTATACATCATTCCGGGCACTGATGGCAATCATCCTTGCATTGCTCATTTCAAGCATCTGGGGTGACCGCTTCATCAACTTGCTGAAACGGAAACAGATTACGGAAACACAGCGTGATGCCAACATCGACCCGTTCGGAGTGGACAAGGTAGGTGTGCCGAGTATGGGGGGTGTCATTATCATTGTGGCAATTCTTATCCCATGTCTGCTGCTGGGCAAACTGAGCAACATCTACATGATATTGATGCTGATTACTACGGTATGGCTGGGCTCACTGGGCTTTGCCGACGATTATATCAAAATTTTCAAGAAAGATAAGGAAGGCCTGCACGGGAAATTTAAGATTATCGGACAGGTAGGTCTGGGACTGATTGTCGGTCTGACGCTTTATCTCAGCCCGCAAGCGGTTATCCGTGAGAATATTGAAGTGCAGAAACCCGGACAAGAAATAGAGGTTATCCATGCCGGACAGGACATCAAGTCCACACAAACCACTATTCCGTTTTTCAAAAGCAATAATCTGGATTATGCCGACATCGTAGGCTTCATGGGTAAACATGCGCAAACCGCCGGTTGGATACTATTCGTCATCATCACTATCTTTGTGGTAACGGCTGTCAGCAACGGTGCGAACCTGAATGACGGAATGGACGGAATGGCGGCCGGAAACTCGGCAATCATCGGACTGGCATTAGGAATATTGGCATACGTATCGAGTCACATCCAGTATGCCAGTTACCTGAACATCATGTACATACCCGGTTCGGAAGAATTGGTTATCTTTATCTGCGCCTTTATCGGCGCCCTGATCGGTTTCCTGTGGTACAATGCTTTCCCGGCACAGGTGTTCATGGGTGATACGGGCAGTCTGACAATTGGCGGTATCATTGCGGTGTTCGCCATTATCATACACAAAGAATTGCTGATACCCATTCTCTGCGGTGTATTCTTGGTAGAGAACCTGTCAGTTATCCTGCAACGGTTCTACTACAAGGCAGGAAAGCGGAAGGGAGTGAAACAAAGGTTGTTCAAGCGAACGCCTATTCATGACCATTTCCGTACTTCCATGAGTCTGATAGAACCGGGCTGCACGGTGAAGTTTACAACGCCGACAAAGCTGTTCCACGAATCAAAAATCACTGTCCGCTTCTGGATTGTGACGATTGTGCTGGCGGCAATAACGATTATAACATTAAAAATAAGATAACAGAGCTACCAGTTACGAGCTATAAGCTACAAGTGCTCGCTACTGGTCGCCGATAAGAAAACAAACTTGTAGCAACTACCAACTCCAGCCTTCCACAGGTAGCTTGTAGTTGGTAGCCCGTAATTTATAAGAACATGAGTAGAATTGTAGTATTAGGAGCCGGAGAGAGCGGTGCAGGTGCTGCCGTACTCGCCAAAGTGCAGGGGTTCGACACGTTCGTATCCGATATGTCCGCCATTAAAGACAAGTACAAGGTATTGCTGGGCAAGTATGACATTGCCTGGGAAGAAGGCAGGCACACGGAAGAGTTGATTTTGAATGCTGATGAAGTTGTGAAAAGCCCCGGTATCCCCAACGACGCTCCGATGATACTGAAACTAAAAGAACAAGGTACGCCCATCATCTCTGAGATAGAGTTTGCCGGACGCTACACCCGAGCCAAAATGATATGTATTACCGGTTCAAACGGTAAGACCACTACCACCTCACTCATCTACCACATTTTCAAGAGTGCAGGACTGAATGTAGGGCTGGCCGGCAACATCGGTAACAGCCTGGCCTTGCAGGTGGCTACGGAACAGCATGATTATTATGTGATTGAGCTTAGTTCCTTCCAACTGGATAACATGTATAACTTCCGCGCCAACATTGCCGTGCTGATGAACATCACGCCCGACCATCTGGACCGCTACGACCATTGCATGCAGAAGTATGTGGACGCCAAATTCCGCATCACGCAGAACCAAACACCGGAAGATGCTTTCATCTTCTGGAACGATGACCCCATCATCAAACGGGAGCTGGACAAGCACGGACTACGCGCTCACCTCTATCCGTTCTCTGCCGTAAAGGAAGACGGAGCCATCGCATACGTAGAAGACGGTGAAGTGGAAATCAACGAGCCTATCGCCTTCAACATGGAACAGGAAAAACTGGCCCTGCAAGGTACACATAACTTATATAACTCTCTCGCCGCCGGCATCTCCGCCAACCTCGCCGGAATAGAGAAAGAGTATATCCGCCAGGCATTGTCCGACTTCAAAGGCGTGGAACACCGCCTGGAAAAGGTGGCAACCGTGCGCGGCGTGGAATTCATCAACGACTCCAAGGCAACGAACGTAAATTCGTGTTGGTATGCTTTGCAGAGCATGAAGACCAAAACCGTACTTATCCTGGGCGGAAAGGACAAAGGCAACGACTACACGGAGATTGAAGATCTGGTACGCGAAAAGTGCTCCGCCCTGGTTTACCTGGGGCTGCACAATGAAAAGTTGCACGACTTCTTCGACCGTATGGGATTGCCCGTTGCCGATGTGCAAACCGGTATGAGAGATGCCGTAGACGCCGCTTTCCGTCTGGCAAAGAAAGGTGAAACGGTGTTGTTGAGCCCTTGCTGCGCAAGCTTCGACCTCTTCAAGAGTTACGAAGACCGCGGCGACCAGTTCAAAGAGTGTGTGAGGGCACTGTGACAGGATATTCTCACGCACCGTGACAGGAAGCTCTCACACAGCGTGAGAAAACAAGCGTCAACAAGAGCGCTTTCATTCTTTAATTATTAATTATTAATTTGCGAAGCATTGGATTTATTAAGAAGCATATTCAAAGGCGATAAGGTAATCTGGATCATTTTCCTCTTCCTTTGTCTCATTTCTATCATAGAAGTGTTCAGTGCTGCGTCTACCCTGACGTATAAAAGCGGAGACCACTGGGGACCGATCACGCAGCACAGCATTCTGCTGATGGTAGGTGCCGTGATTGTGGTATTGGTGCACAATATACCTTATAAATGGTTTCAAGTATTCCCGGTATTCCTGCTTCCCCTCTCCATCGGCCTGCTTGCTTTTGTAATGCTGATGGGAGTTATTACCGGCGACCGCGTGAACGGTGCTGCCCGCTGGATGACATTTATGGGAATCCAGTTTCAGCCATCGGAGATAGCTAAAATGGCAGTTATCATCGTCACCGCCTTTATCCTTTCGAAAGGGCAGGATGAAGACGGAGCAAGTCCGAAAGCCTTCAAACGCATCATGATAATCACCTGCATCGTTTGCGGACTTATCCTGCCGGAAAACTATTCGACGGGAATGTTGCTGTTCGGCACGGTTTATCTGATGATGTTCATCGGACGGATATCGGCCCGCAAACTGTTGATACTGGGAGGAAGTATCCTCGCCTTTGTCGTAGTATTCGTCACATTCCTGTTGGCTACACCGAACGACACCCTCGAAAAGGTTCCTATGGGACACCGCTTCACAACGGTAAAAGCCCGTATCACCGATTTCACGAATAAAGGAGAAGTGCCCGCAGCCAAATATGACATAGACGGAGACGCGCAGGTGGCACACGCTCGTATTGCCGTAGCCACGAGCAACGTCATAGGCAAAGGACCGGGCAACTCGGTGCAACGGGATTTTCTGAGCCAGGCATTCTCCGACTTCATTTACGCCATCATCATTGAAGAACTGGGGTTGGTGGGCGGAATAGCCGTCGTGTTCCTTTACATCTGTCTGCTGGTACGCGTAGGGCGCATTGCCAAGAAGTGCGACCGTACCTTCCCCGCTTTCCTCATCACAGGGATAGCCCTGCTGCTCGTCACGCAAGCATTATTCAATATGATGGTTGCCGTTGGCCTGGCCCCTGTCACGGGGCAGCCGCTTCCGCTTATCAGTAAAGGCGGAACCTCTACGTTCATCAACTGTGCCTATATTGGCATGATATTGAGCGTGAGCCGTTACACCGCCCGGTTAGAGGAACAGCAAGAGCACGACGCGCAAATACCGATGCAGATAGAAGCCACCGGAGAAGGAAACAGTGACATACAGACAGCTGCCGAACCGACAGCCAAAGTATTAAATAGTGATGCTGAATTTGAGTAAATAGATAACAGGATATGGAAACAAAGAATAACGGACCGCGCGTCATTATCAGCGGTGGAGGTACAGGAGGACACATTTTCCCCGCAGTATCTATCGCTAACGCCGTCAAGGAACTTCGCCCTGATGCTGAAATCCTCTTTGTAGGTGCGGAAGGACGAATGGAGATGCAGCGTGTGCCCGATGCAGGATACCGGATCATCGGCCTGCCCGTAGCCGGGTTTGACCGGAAGCACATCTGGAAGAACTTCGCGGTAATTGTGAAGCTGTTGCGAAGCCAGTGGAAAGCACGCCGTATAGTGAAGGAATTCCGTCCGCAAGTAGCGGTAGGTGTAGGCGGCTACGCCAGCGGCCCGACTCTGAAAGTGGCAGGCATGATGGGAGTGCCGACTTTGATACAGGAACAGAACTCCTACGCAGGAGTGACGAACAAACTGCTTGCCCAGAAAGCATGCAAGATTTGTGTAGCGTACGGCGGCATGGAGAAGTTCTTTCCCGCAGACAAGATTATCATGACCGGCAATCCTGTCCGCCAAAACTTACTGGCCAACAAACCGGAGCGCGAAGAAGCAGTCGCCTCATTCGGTTTCAACCCGGAAAAGAAGACGATATTGATATTAGGCGGAAGCCTCGGCGCACGCACCATCAACCAAACGCTGATTGCCGCGCTGGATACAATAAAAGCACACAGTGACGTCCAGTTCATCTGGCAGACGGGAAAGATATATATCCAGCAAATCAAGGACGCTATTACTACTGCAACAGGTGAGGCAGTACGTAATCCACGTATTCCTGCCATTCCCAATCTGTATGTGACGGATTTCATCAAAGATATGGCAAGTGCGTATGCTGCTGCCGATTTAGTCATTTCACGGGCGGGAGCCGGTTCTATCTCAGAATTCTGTCTGCTGAACAAGCCTGTCATCCTCGTGCCTTCACCCAATGTGGCGGAAGACCATCAGACCAAAAATGCACTGGCATTGGTGGACAAGAAAGCTGCCATCTATGTGAAAGATGTGGATGCAATGAAACATTTGGTTTCCACAGCCCTTGCGACAGTTGCCGATGATGATAAATTGAAAACGCTGAGTGAAAACATTGCCACGCTGGCTTTGCCGGACTCGGCAACGATCATTGCTAAAGAAGTATTGAAACTGATAGATAAACCATAGTACTCAATTATATAAATAAACTGTAGTATCTCATTTCTCCTCCTTCCAGGAGGAGAAATGAGATAGTATAAATTATAAAAAGATGAATATAGAGAATATCAAATCCGTATATTTTGTTGGTGCCGGCGGCATCGGCATGAGTGCCTTGATACGTTATTTCCTGTCAAAGGGCAAGCTCGTCGCCGGTTACGACCGTACTCCGAGCGAACTGACTGAGCACCTTATAAAAGAAGGTGCACAGATACATTATGAAGAGAATGTAGTTCTTATCCCCGAAGCCTGCAAAGATAAGGCAACAACTTTAGTGATTTATACTCCCGCCGTGCCGCAAGAACATGCCGAATTAGCCTACTTCCGCAATAACGGTTTCGAGATACAGAAGCGTGCCCAGGTTTTGGGAACCATCACCCGCAGCAGTAAAGGTTTGTGCGTCGCCGGAACACACGGCAAAACCACCACCAGCACAATGACCGCCCACCTTCTCCATCAATCCCACGTAGGTTGTACGGCATTTCTCGGAGGTATTTCCAAGAACTACGAGACAAATTTACTTTTGTCTTCGTCCAGCCCTTACACGGTTATAGAGGCAGACGAGTTTGACCGTTCGTTCCATTGGCTGTCGCCTTATATGAGTGTAATTACTGCTACAGACGCCGACCATCTGGACATTTACGGCACAGAGGAAGCCTATCTGGAAAGTTTCCGCCACTACACCACCCTCATCCTGCCGGGCGGTGCACTGATTATCCATAAAGACATCTCTCTGCAACCTGACGTACAACCCGGTGTAAAAGTCTACACCTACGCCCGTACCGAAGGCGATTTCCATGCCGAGAACATCCGCATCGGAAACGGTGAGATAGTTATCGACTTTGTGGCACCCGATACGCGCATCAATGATATCCGGTTAGGTGTACCCGTCAGTATCAACATCGAAAACGGTGTAGCAGCTATGGCTCTCGCCCACCTCAGCGGGGCAACGGACGAGGAAATCAAACGCGGTATGGCAAGTTTCCGCGGTGTAGACCGTCGCTTCGACTTCAAAATCAAGAATGATAAGGTCGTATTCCTGAGCGACTACGCCCACCATCCTGCCGAAATAGCGCAAAGCGTGAAGTCTATCCGCGACCTGTATCAGGATAAGAAGATCACAGCTATCTTCCAGCCTCATCTTTACACCCGTACCCGCGACTTCTATAAGGAGTTTGCCGACAGCCTGTCATTGCTCGACGAAGTTATCCTCACAGATATTTATCCGGCACGTGAACAGCCCATCCCCGGTGTCACCAGCCAACTGATATATGACAATCTGCGCCCGGGCATCGAAAAGTGTATGTGCAAGAAAGAAGATATTCTGGAGTTACTCTCTCAGAAGCAGATTGAGGTTCTGATAACGTTAGGTGCCGGAGACATAGACAATTACGTTCCCGAAATCACGAAACAATTGACAATTGAGAATTGACACTTAATTGAGAATATAATGTAAATTGCAAATAGCTTATGGTTAAACGAATTCTATTGTCCATCGTCCTGCTGCTCATCATCGCCTATCTGGTGGTAGCTATCACGGCTTTCAACCGGAAGCCTGCCGGTCAGGTGTGTCATGACATGGAATTGGTTATCAAAGATACAGTCTACGCCGGTTTCATCACTAAGAAGGAGGTGGCGGGTATACTGGAAAAGAAAGGTATTTATCCCGTCGGCAAACCTATGGACCGCATCCGAAGCAAAACACTGGAAAAGGAACTTGCCAAACATCCACTCATCGACGAAGTGGAATGCTACAAGACCCCCAGCGGAAAACTTTGTGTGGAAGTCAGCCAGCGAATCCCTATCCTGAGAGTGATGAGCGCCAACGGAGAAAACTACTATCTGGATAACAAAGGGACAGTAATGCCCCCCGATGCAAAGTGCGTCGCCCACCTTGCCATAGTGACAGGAAGAGTAGAAAAGTCGTTTGCCATGAGGGATTTATATAAGTTTGGTGTATTTTTGCAGAATAATAAGTTCTGGGATGCACAAATTGAGCAGATACATGTGTTGTCCGACAAGAACGTGGAATTAGTGCCGCGTGTGGGTGATCATATTATCTACCTCGGCAAGCTGGACAACTTCGAGCGCAAGCTCGACCGGGTGAAAGCTTTCTATGAGAAAGGATTAAATAAGGTAGGATGGAACAAATATTCTCGCATCAGCGTTGAATTTAGTAACCAGATTATCTGTACTAAACGAGAAAAATAAATAAATAGGAATATATCTATGGCAACAACAGAATTTATCGCCGCTATTGAGTTGAGTTCTTCCAAGATTTCCGGCATCGCAGGAAAGAAGAACAGTGACGGAAGCATACAAGTGTTGGCTTATGCGCGTGAAGATGCCGCTTCATTTATCCACAAAGGCATCATCTACAACATTGACAAGACCGCACAGGCATTGACTTCCATCATCAACAAGCTGGAAAGTCAGTTGAACAACTCCATTGCCAAAGTATATGTAGGCATCGGCGGACAGTCATTGCGCACGGTAAAGAATGCGGTAAGCCGTGTACTTGAAGAGGAAGGGATTATTTCGCAAGAGTTGGTAGACGCAATCAGCGACGAAAACCTTGAAGTTCCCCTGATAGACATGAGTGTATTGGATGTCGCCCCGCAGGAATATAAGATAGACAATAATCACCAGGCCGACCCGGTAGGCGTGGCAGGTAAGCGTATCACAGGCAACTTCCTGAACATCGTGGCACGTGCCTCCCTCAAGAAGAACCTGGAACACAGCTTCGAACAAGCCAAAGTGGAAATAGCCGATTTGCTCATCGCCCCGATAGCTCTGGCAAACGCCGTACTGACGGAAAGCGAAATGCGCTCAGGCTGCGCACTGGTTGACTTCGGTGCAGACACCACTACCATATCGGTCTATAAGAACAATATTCTCCGCTTCCTCAGCGTACTGCCGTTGGGCGGAAACAATATCACCCGCGACATCACTTCCCTGCACATGGAAGAATCGGAAGCCGAACAGCTGAAACTGAAGTATGGTGACATGCTCTACGAGGAAGAGGAGACTGATACCCCTGCCGTCTGTTTGCTGGAAGACGGCCGTAGCATCGAGCTCAATGTATTGAACGACATTATCGATGCGCGTGCCGAGGAAATCCTTGCCAACGTATGGAACCAACTGCAACTTTCAGGATATGATGACAAACTATTGTCCGGTGTCATCTTCACCGGCGGTGGCGCTAACCTGAAGAACCTGGAAGAAGCGTTCCGCAAACGCAGCAAGGCTGATAAAGTGAAGACAACGAAGTTTGTCCACAATACCATCTACGGCTTCAACGACGTATTGAAAAAAGACGGAATGCAGAACACCCTGCTCGGACTGCTTGCCGCAGGAAACGAAAACTGTTGCCTGCAAGAAGTGAAACCTGCACCTGCCGCCACCGTCACTCCTCCGAAACCCGCCGATATGTTTGGCGACGACGAAGCTCTGAAAGAACAGGAAGCTGCCGCCCGTGCCGCCAAAGCCCAGCGCGAGAAGGAAGAAAAGGAACGCCGCGAACGGGAACGCAAGGAGAAAGAACGTAAAGAAAAAGAAGAGAAGAAGAAAAAGAAGAAAGAAGGCCCCAGCTGGTTTGAAAAGACTTTCAACAAGCTTTCCAATGAGATCTTCTCGGATGACGATTTGAAATAAATTTAATAAAATAAGGAACTATGGACGATATAGTACAATTCGATTTCCCGACAGATTCACCGAAAATCATCAAAGTAATTGGTGTAGGTGGTGGTGGCGGCAATGCCGTGAACCACATGTACCGGGAAGGCATACACGACGTGACGTTCGTTCTGTGCAACACGGACAACCAAGCGTTGAAAGAGTCTCCCGTCCCCGTGAAACTTCAACTGGGACGTTCTATCACCGAGGGACTGGGTGCCGGAAACCGTCCCGAACGTGCCCGCGAAGCCGCCGAAGAAAGCAATGAAGAAATCAAAGCACTGCTGAACGACGGTACAAAAATGGTATTCATCACCGCCGGAATGGGTGGCGGAACCGGTACGGGAGCTGCTCCCGTCATCGCCCGCATCGCCAAAGAAATGGACATCCTCACCGTTGGCATCGTCACCATCCCCTTCATCTTCGAAGGTGAAAAGAAGATTATCCAGGCACTGGACGGCGTGGAACGTATCGCCCAGCACGTAGATGCCCTACTGGTCATCAACAACGAACGCCTGCGCGAGATATATTCCGACCTCACATTCATGAATGCCTTCGGCAAGGCTGATGACACCCTGTCCATCGCCGCCAAAAGTATTGCCGAAATCATCACCATGCGCGGAACAGTGAACCTGGACTTCGCCGATGTGAAGACTATCCTCAAAGATGGCGGTGTAGCTATTATGAGTACCGGCTTCGGTGAAGGTGAAAGTCGTGTGACGAAAGCCATCGACGATGCCCTGCACTCTCCGCTGCTGAACAACAACGATATCTTCAATGCCAAGAAGGTGATGCTGAACGTATCATTCTGCGAAAATTCGGAACTGATGATGGAGGAAATGAACGAAATCCACGAGTTCATGAGCAAGTTCCGCGAAGGCGTAGAGGTTATCTGGGGTGTGGCTATGGACAACACGCTGGAAGGCAAGGTGAAGATTACCGTGCTTGCCACCGGCTTCGGTGTGGAAGATGTTCCCGGTATGGACAGCGTACTCGAAAAGCGCAGTCAGGAAGAGGAAGAACGCCAACTGCAACTCGAAGAAGAGAAGGAAAAGAACAAAGAGCGCATCCGCAAAGCTTACGGCGAAAGTGCCAGCGGCATCGGAAGCAAGAACATACGCAAACGTCGCCACATCTATATCTTCAATCCCGAAGACTTGGACAATGCCGACATCATCAGCATGGTGGAGAGTTCGCCGACCTATCTTCGTGATAAGATTACGCTGAGCACCATCAAGACCAAAGCCGCTGCCGAAGGCCAGATGGCTACGGAAGAAGCACAAGGGGGAGAAGACTTGGGAGGAGTAATCACTTTCTAAATTAAAAATAGAGAATTATGGATTTATTTGAAAGAGTCAGCGAAGACATTAAAACCGCAATGAAAGCCAAAGATAAAGTGGCTCTCGAAACATTGAGAAACATCAAGAAAGTATTCCTGGAAGCAAAGACCGCTCCGGGCGCCAACGATACTCTGACTGACGATGCTGCATTGAAAATCATGCAGAAATTAATGAAACAAGGCAAAGATGCTGCCGAAATCTACGTGCAACAAGGCCGTCAGGACTTGGCAGACGCAGAACTGGCGCAAGTGAAAGTTATCGAAGTTTACCTGCCCAAGCAGATGTCAGCCGAAGAGCTGGAAGTTGCCTTGAAGGAAATCATCGCCGAAACCGGTGCCACCGGTGGCAAAGATATGGGTAAAGTGATGGGCGTTGCTTCTAAAAAGCTCGCCGGACTTGCCGAAGGCCGTGCCATATCCGCCAAAGTAAAAGAATTACTGGGATAACTTCCCTTTTTACACTTACAGCAAGCCGTGTTTTCTCGGGAATAACGAAATTCCCATGAAAACACGGCTTGTTTTCGTATTTTATTGAGTATCATAATTTCTTTTTCAAATACTATCATTATATTTGCCACGCATTTTAAGGGAATAACCCGCATAATCATAAAACTAGAATTCTGGCACAGCAATATGAAAAGCAATATAAAGATGTGGAAATTGATGGTTCTCGCAGGAGTAATGCTTTTCTTGTCTGACGTTGCTTACGCAAAAAGCCGGATGCAAGATTATGTTCCTGGTTATAATCCCGACACAGCTTCCTTCGCAAAACGCTTCATCCACAGACTCGGCGTAGAATACCGGCCGGGATATATATTCCCTACCAGTTCTTTCCTGGCAGGAGACAATTCTCAATGGAAACCTTTCGAATGGGGATATTCCGCCCATTTGAAGTACTCGTTCCAGTTCAAGCCCAACACTTGTGCCGACCGGATTTATGGTGGCGCCTATCAAGGCATTGGCCTGGGGTACTACGATTTCGGAAGCAAAGAAGAATTAGGAAATCCGCTTGCCATCTACCTTTACCAAGGCGCACGTATCGCACGCATCACCTCGCGGCTATCCCTCAATTATGAGTGGAACTTCGGTTTGTCACTCGGCTGGAAGCCCTATGATGAATTTGAGAATCGGCACAACAGCGTCATAGGCTCGAAAGCCAACGCCTACATCAATGCCGGACTGCAACTGAACTGGATGGTTTCGCGCGGCATCGATCTGATAGCCGGAGTTACTGGTACCCACTTCTCCAATGGTAACACAAAATTCCCCAACGCCGGTCTGAATACCGTAGGACTGAAAGTAGGGGTCGTTTACAACTTCAACAGACCGGAAGAGGCGCTCATCAAGCCCACATATCAGGCCCCCGTGCCTAAGTTTCCGCGCCATGTCAGCTATGACCTGACCCTGTTCGGCTCGTGGAGGCGGAAAGGTGTATGGGTGGGAAGCGGCCAGATTGCTTCACCGGATGCATATACAGTGCTTGGTTTCAACTTCGCCCCCATGTACAACATCGGATATAAATTCCGTACCGGAGTATCACTGGACGGTGTTTACGATGCCAGTTCCAATGTCTACACCATCCCCGGCAACGGCAACGAGTGTTATAAACCTGCTTTCCACAAACAGTTAGCTCTGGGAATTTCCGGAAGGGCTGAATACGTGATGCCATATTTCACAGTAGGCGTAGGTATCGGCGCCAATGTTCTGCACGGTGGCAGCGACCACAAAGGCATCTATCAGGTGCTGACGCTCAAAGTAGAGGTGACCCGCAGTTCTTACCTGCATATCGGCTATAACCTAAAGAATTTCAGTGATCCAAACTATCTGATGCTGGGTATCGGCTTCCGTTTTAACAACAAGTACCCTACTTTTCATCGCTGATAAAAGACGTTTCAGCCAGTTTCTTCTTGTTTCAGTCAGTTTCCCCACATAGGAACGACAGTTTCTCTTGACAGGAACGCAAGTTTCTCTTAATGGGAATTGCAGTTTCTCTTAATGGGAACAACAGTTTCTCCTAATAGGAACGAGAGTGTCTCTCAATGGGAACGAGAATGCCCGCCAACAGCGCACATCAATCCCTTATGATATGCCCCCGCAGATATCAATCGACGTCAAAGAGTTCCTTTAATACTTCAAGAGACTTTAATACAGGAAAGTCCGGCAAGTGGAGGCGATAATATTCATTCATTATCGTAAGACAACGTGTACGCTCGACGCGGTTCATGGCAAAGAGGTGCATCGTCTCATAATTCATGCGCATCAACATTGTCAGCCGTGCCGCCTCCTCGGGTATTATGTATGAAGAATGGAGTTGCGGGCGCAAAGGAGTGAAACAAGCATTCAGCAAGTCGAAATAATCGCCGTTCTGATAATCTTCCAGATTAGGATACAAGCCCAGAAAGCGGGAAAGACGCATCAGAAACACCAAATGGAAATTGGCAAAATTCTCACGGCACTCGTCCAGCCAGATAATGGAATGTTGCAGATAGGCGAACAACGGACGATTCTCCGCCTCCTCACGTACCGCGCGATAAAGAAACTCCGCCAGAAACAAAGCAATAGCCGACTTATACGGATCGTAAGGAATAGTAGAAAACGGATAGAAAGACTTTGCTTCCTTTATCTTATATAGAGTTGCATTCGGAGGAAAATCCGCCTCCATCTCCACCAAAGCCAACGGCTGAAACAATACAGATTTCACCGTAGCCTTACGCGAACGCGGTATCTTTACAACGAACGAAGCACGTCCGGCAACCTCCGTATAAATATCAGCAATAAGAGAGGTATCGTTATATTTCAGGGTGCGCAGCACAATCCCCAGCGTTTTCTGTAACATTCGCGTTTACGATTTTAGTTTCAATCCGGTAACAAAACTACGAAAAAAGACGGAAACAGCGAGAATAAAACAAGGAGAAATAAAAAAACACAGGTGAAAGAGCAAAAAAATAGAAGCACTTATTCCACTGATTTTCAAAGGACAAGAAACATAACCAATAAAAACAGCCATAAATTCCTTTATTTTTTTCTTATGATTATTTTGTCAATTCAAAAATAGTCCCTACATTTGCAACCGCAAACGAGAGATAATCTCTCTGCAAGAGCAGAAATGCTCACTAAGGATGGCCCGTTCGTCTATCGGTTAGGACGCAAGATTTTCATTCTTGAAAGGGGGGTTCGATTCCCCCACGGGCTACAAGTTAAAAGAATAAAGAACTAAAAAAATAGATTAGTCGAGATGGCAAATCATAAATCATCACTGAAAAGAATCAGACAAGAAGAGACAAGAAGACTTCACAACAGATATTATGGCAAAACCATGAGAAACGCTGTTAGAAAGCTTCGTTCTACAACCGACAAAGCAGAAGCTACTGCAATGTATCCGGGCGTAACTAAAATGTTGGACAAATTGGCTAAGACCAATGTAATCCACAAGAACAAGGCTAACAACTTGAAGTCTAAGTTGGCTCTCTACATTAATAAGCTGGGATAAGCTAATTAATATTACACAAAAGATATACCGGAAGGTTGGACTTTTCAGTCCAGCCTTTCTGCATTTCTACCCCTCTGCTCCGGCCTGCTTCCGGAACCTTTCTGTAGAAGCTAAAAAGCTGTAAACGAATGAAATTTATAACTTGCTTTAGTTTCGTATCTCACGATTTTTCACTATATTTGCTCTGTTATTTGAATAAGGAAATTATATTATGACTGAAGAACAGATTAACTCCAATAACGGGAACTATTCAGCCGAAAACATCCAGGTTCTGGAAGGTTTGGAAGCCGTTAGAAAGCGTCCCGCGATGTATATTGGTGACATTAGTACAAAAGGACTTCACCACCTGGTTTATGAAGTTGTGGACAACTCTATCGACGAAGCGCTCGCCGGCTATTGCGACCACATTGAAGTAACAATCAACGAAGATAACTCCATCACTGTACAAGATAACGGCCGTGGTATTCCGGTTGATTTCCACGAAAAGGAACAAAAATCGGCACTGGAGGTTGTTATGACTGTACTACATGCCGGTGGTAAGTTTGACAAAGGTTCCTACAAAGTATCCGGCGGTCTTCATGGCGTTGGTGTATCTTGTGTGAACGCTCTCTCCACCCACATGACTACGCAAGTTTTCCGTAACGGAAAAATCTATCAGCAGGAATATGAATGTGGTCATCCGCAATATCCGGTAAAGGAAATCGGCACAAGTGAAATCACTGGTACACGCCAACAGTTCTGGCCGGACAGTACTATCTTCACGGAAACCGTTTACAACTACGAAATCCTCGCTTCCCGTATGCGCGAGTTGGCCTATCTGAATGCAGGCATCAAGATTACATTGACCGATCTTCGCGTGAAAGACGAAGAAGGAAATGCCAAGATGGAAATGTTCTATTCAGAAGAAGGCTTGAAGGAATTCGTCCGCTACATCGACTCTTCCCGCGAACATCTGGTGAATGATGTAATCTACATCAACACAGAAAAGCAAGGTACGCCGGTGGAAGTAGCCATCATGTACAATACGTCTTATAGCGAAAATATCCACTCATACGTAAACAACATCAATACCATCGAAGGTGGTACGCACCTTGCAGGTTTCCGACGCGCACTGACCCGTACGTTAAAGAAATATGCCGAAGACAACAAGATGTTGGAGAAAGCCAAAGTGGAAATTGCAGGTGATGACTTCCGCGAAGGTCTGACTGCCGTTATTTCCATCAAGGTAGCTGAACCACAGTTTGAAGGACAGACCAAGACGAAGCTCGGAAACAGCGAAGTTATGGGAGCCGTAGACCAAGCCGTAGGTGAAGCACTGAACTACTACTTGGAGGAACATCCGAAAGAAGCGAAAATGGTAGTAGACAAAGTGATTTTGGCTGCGCAAGCACGTGTTGCCGCACGCAAGGCACGCGAGTCCGTGCAACGTAAATCACCGATGTCCGGTGGTGGTATGCCAGGTAAGCTGGCCGACTGCTCAAGTAAGGACCCGGAAGAATGTGAATTGTTCCTCGTCGAGGGTGACTCGGCAGGTGGTTCGGCAAAACAAGGTCGTGACCGTAGATTCCAGGCCATCCTGCCACTTCGCGGTAAGATTTTGAATGTGGAAAAAGCCATGTGGCACAAGGCATTCGAAAGCGATGAAGTAAACAACATCATCCAGGCGTTGGGAATACGCTTCGGTGTAGACGGAGAGGACAGCAAAGAAGCCAACATTGACAAATTGCGTTATAAGAAGGTGATTATCATGACCGATGCCGACGTCGATGGTTCTCACATCGACACGCTGATTATGACGCTCTTCTTCCGCTACTTCCCGCAGGTAATCCGCAACGGATATCTGTATATCGCTACCCCGCCCCTCTACCTCTGCAAGAAAGGTAAAGTGGAAGAGTATTGCTGGACTGACCAACAGCGCCAGAAGTTTATCGACACCTATGGTGGCGGTTCGGAAAACGCCGTGCATACACAACGCTACAAAGGTTTGGGTGAAATGAACCCGGAACAGTTGTGGACAACGACCATGAATCCGGAAAACCGTATGCTGAAGCAGATAAGCATTGAGAATGCTGCCGAAGTAGATTATATCTTCTCTATGCTAATGGGTGAAGATGTCGGACCACGCCGCGAATTTATCGAGAAGAATGCAACGTATGCAAATATAGATGCATAAAAGAAATCAGTGATTAACGACTAACGATTAGTGATTAGTCACTGAATAACACGTTTTTATTAACCAACCTCACATCTTACAACGAAGAAGCGCCGGACGGACAGGAGAATCCTGTTGACCGGCGCTTTTCTTTTCGGCTCATGAGACAGAAAAATCCGCCCCGTGAGATAGATGTTCTCAGCTTACAGTATATTTTGCTTCTTCATTTCTTCCGCCACCAATTCCAGCTCGGCATACCAATCTTCACCGAACTTACGTATCAGCGGCTCTTTCAAGAATTTATATACCGGCAGATTCTCTTTCTGTCCCAACAATACGGCAGCTTTACATACATCCCAACGATTATAGTTCACCGCCTTATAAACTCCATAGTTCCCTACCCTGATGGGATATAAATGACAGGAAACAGGTTTGTAGAAATCGGTCTTTCCATCCCGGTAAGCCTTCTCTATGGCGCAATAGCAACAGCCTTTCTCATCATAACAAGTAAAAACACAATCCTTGTTGTTGACAATAGAAGTCACCAGATCACCTTCACAATCAGTATATACCACACCTTGTTTCTCAATAATGGCGCGCGCCTCGGGAGCAAGTTCGTCCCAAATCACAGGCAGCACTTCTTCCAGCTTTTCTACTTCATCCAGTTCCACCGGAGCCCCGGCATCTCCCTCAATACAACAAGCGCCCTTGCAGGCATCCAGATTGCATATAAACTTTTCACGCAGCACATCAAAGCTGACCACCACGTCACCTATTTGTATCATTTCCTATAAAAAATTAATTGCGGATGCAAAGATAACACTTTGTTCCGCAATTAATAAACACAGATTACCTATTTATCGAATGCCAGGATATCGAAAAACGACATTTACGAAAAGGACTTTATGGGATATGTTATTACAATCAACCGTTTACCATCTTTCTCACACAACTGATAGCTGCCTTGAAAGGCTTCCAGATACAGGCGATTTATGGCATGCTGAATTTCACGTTCTCTTTCGTTTTCCGCACCCATGAGTAGCGGACTGTTTGTAACCACTATCCTCAATTCATTGATACTTTTATAATCCAACATATACTGCACTTCATACGGTTCACATCTCCCTTTTGGTGACATCAGAACGGAAGAAAGCAACTTCATGAAGCGGACGATATCCACCTGAACAAGCTGTGTATGCAAATGAGTAAGGAAATCAACCCGAACAGAAATTCCTTCCTGCAACTCAGCCTGCATCTTGGCGTCTATACACAACTGCACCATGTCATACTCCAGTACATTAAATTTCATCATGCCCGACTCCAGGCGCGAAAGGTCAAGGATATTGAATATCAGATCAATCAGCTTCTCAGCATTTCGCCGGATAACCACCGAGTATTCCTGTTGCTCTTCCATACTCAAATCACTTCTCTGGCAAAGAGAATCAGAAAGGGTCACAACAGAATGAAGAGGAATACTAATCTCATTCGTGATGTTGTGTAGAAAGACTTCTTTCATCTTATCTGCTGCCTGAACCACGGCATACGATTCACGCATTTCACGCTCCGACTTCGCCAGTTCCCGATAAATCCGGGACACACGCAACACGCCCCCAACAAGCAAAATAACAAACAGAGATGCACCGCCTACTGCTATCTGCCAGAAGCGCTTTGCACCAACTTCCTTTTCAAGCAGAGCTTTCTGTATCCTATAATTAGCCTGAACAGCCTCTTCATTCATCCGCAGCGTAGCCTTATTGACAGAGTCACACTTCAAGACAGCAGTCCTATACGCTTCAGCAGCTTCCTTATAGCGGCCTGCATCGACATAAGCATCGCCCATTATTCTACGCATGTCCACTTCATACATAGGCTGAGTGCCTCTAAAGAGAGACAGCGTCAACTCAAATTGCGGAAAACATTTATTCCAGTCTTTCGTCAGATAATAGTAACCTGCCCAGGAAAAGTTATAAGCTATTTTAATAGAAGAGAAATAGTCATCATTATAAAACTTCGCCGCTTCATCCAAATGTTTTTTCAGATTAGGAACATCTTCAATGGCCAGATATATCTTACAATACATCAGTTCTATTTCCATAAGAGTATTCTGATAGGATGCCAGCAATTCAGTATTTCCGCTTATAATGCCGTCAACCACTTTTCGTTGTTCCTCCAGTTGAGTTATCGTTTCAGGAAGTTTGCCCAGCAGATAATAAGCACTCGCTAAATATTGATAAATCATTAACTCATCCTCCTCCGAAAGCGGAGTTAGTTCCGCTGCCTTCTTATAAAGTTCAATCGCTTTTTCAAGATTTCTGGCAAAAGCATACGACTTACCTTCCGTTACATAAGACAGGAATATTCCACGATTGTCTTTCAGGCGAATAGCTTCTTCACGCATCTTTCGTGATTCCAGAATAGCCGATTCCGTATCCCCCTTTGTCCCTTTGAGTTGAAGGATATAATGCAATGCAAGGAAATAATTCTCATATGTCTTAGAGCGATAACAAACTTCTTTCAGCAAGGCTAATGTTTTATCCATATTCTCACCATCCAGCCTGAAAGTGTAATAACGGAAATATTCGTAACGAAGCGCCAATTCACTTTCCACATCTTTCATGCTTATTGCAGAGATTAATGCCGAATCAAGCAATTCAGCCGACCAGTCTTTATCAATATTGCGCACAAAGATATCCTTCAGAAACTGAGTCCGGGCAGTATCTACAGGCATTGACTGATAAATCCGAAAGATACTGTCACGTAAGTGTCTGTCATTCGTATTTGGAGTAGCAGCAAAAGAAACTGAGCTGACTGTACAAAGCAACAAAATAATCAGTTTTTTCATCGCACTACCTCCTGCTTTAAAGGATGAGTAAATATAAACCGTGCACCGGCAGTATAACCCGAATCCACCCAGATTTCTCCACCGAGCCGCTTGATAATCAACTTACAGATGGACAACCCCAAACCTGTGCCTTGGACTCCCTCATTCAGTTTCTCAAACCGACCGAAAATAGAGCTTTGTCTTTCAAGAGGAATACCGCAACCGGTATCCGTCACCGAGAACTCCGCAAAACCCTTTTCATCCAATCTTAATGCAAGCGTGATGCTTCCCTCTTTCGTAAATTTAGTAGCATTTACCAGTAGATTCACCAGCATCTGTTGCAAACGTCCCTGGTCTGTCTCTATCTCCAACGAAGTCAATTCTGTTTCAAAACGGATATCCGCCGATGTCTGCTTGATGTTATCCAGCATCTTCACCACATTGCGGCAGAGGGTCACCACTTCATGCGCAGTGATGCTGAACTTCATATTCGCTACATCCAGACATGAAATATCCACGACATCATTAATCAGTTTAAGCAGCAATTCGGAGTTCAACTGAATCACATCGTTACACTGTGCACGGGTAGCCTCATCAATTCCCGGAGTAGTCAACACTTCGGAGAAACCCGCCAATGCATTCAGGGGAGTTTTGATTTCATGGCTCATATTGGAAAGGAATAAACTTTTGTTACGGATGGATTCTTCGGCCATGAGCTTAGCTTTCTGAAGTTCATTTTTAGAACGAAGTAACCGCTTCCCTACCTTTTTCAGATAGAAAAAACCGCCCAATAAAAAAACGGCAAGGAATAAGATAATGATAAAAGAAAGTTGTAACAAACGCTTTTGCTGTGTACTGTTTTGCAATTCCAGTTCATCGATGGTATAATCTTTGCGCATATCTTCCACCCGCTCTCCGACATATACACGATATAGAGAATCGCCAATCACTATCATTTCACTATAAATTCGGGCGGCATCCTTGTACTCCTTTTCTCCCATTTTCTGTTCGGCATTTTGCCAATGCAAGCTATCTACTATTACCTCTTCTGCACAAAGAGATGACGGCAGTCCGGACAAAGCAAGTACGATAAATAAAAAAAGTAGTTTCATTTCACTAATTGTGTGTATTATCTGCAAAGATAGTCTTTTAGGGAAAAGGATAGTCATCGGAACTTAAAAAAGAGATGCCTCAAGAGTACCAATACTCCCGAGACATCTCCTTCTATAGAATGTTGTAAATTGCAGTTTACTTAATCAGGTCTTTTCCTGTCATATCAGCCGGCTGCGCCATACCCAGAATGTGCAGGATAGAAGGAGCAACATCTGCCAAAACACCGTTCTCAACCTTGGCGTTCTTGTTCTCCGTCACATAAACAAACGGAACCGGATTCAGAGAGTGAGCAGTGTTCGGAGTGCCATCTTCATTCAGTGCATGATCGGCATTACCGTGGTCAGCGATGATGATTACTTCATAATCGTTGGCTTTGGCAGCTTCTACCGTATCTTTCACACATTCGTCGATAGCTTTTACAGCTTTCTCGATAGCGCTATAAATACCGGTATGTCCTACCATATCACCATTAGCGTAGTTCACAACAATGAAATCGAACTTCTGAGTGCCGATAGCTTCCACCAATTTATCTTTCACTTCGTAAGCACTCATCTCCGGCTTCAGGTCGTAAGTGGCTACTTTCGGAGACGGAACCAGGATGCGTTCTTCAGCATCGTATGGAGTTTCACGACCACCGTTAAAGAAGAAAGTTACGTGAGCATACTTTTCTGTTTCAGCAATGTGCAGTTGAGTCTTGCCTTGAGCTGCCAGATATTCTCCCAATGTATTCTGAACATTTTCCTTATCGAAAAGAATATGTACGCCTTTGAAAGATGCATCATACGGAGTCATGCAATAGTATTGCAAGCCCGGAATAATGTGCATGCCCTGTTCCGGCATATCTTGTTGAGTCAGCACTACGGTCAACTCTTTCGCACGGTCGTTGCGATAGTTGAAGAAGATAACTACATCACCTTCCTTAATGGTTCCGTCGAAGTTACCATTTACAATCGGCTTGATGAATTCGTCCGTCACGCCTTCGTCATAAGATTCCTGCATAGCCTGAACCATATCGGTAGCTACTTTACCTTCGCCGTTTACCAGCAAGTCATAAGCCACTTTCACGCGTTCCCAGCGTTTGTCACGATCCATTGCATAGAAACGGCCTACGATGGAAGCAATCTTACCTGCCGACTTTTCACAATGCGCAGTCAGTTGTTCAATAAAGCCTTTACCGCTCTTCGGGTCGGTATCACGGCCATCCATGAAGCAATGAACAAAAGTATTATCCACACCATATTCTTTGGCAATGTCGCAAAGCTTGAATAAATGGTCGAATGAGCTGTGTACACCACCGTTGGAAGTCAGTCCCATGAAGTGAACGTTCTTACCGTTTTCTTTGGCATAAGTGAAGGCGGAAACAATTCCCGGGTTCTTCAGAATGCTATTGTCGGCACATGCGCGGTTGATTTTTACCAGGTCCTGATATACGATACGTCCGGCACCGATATTGAGATGTCCCACTTCCGAGTTACCCATCTGTCCGTCGGGCAAACCTACATTTTCACCGCTTGCCTGAAGCTGTGAGTGAGGATATGTTGCCAGCAGACTGTCCCAGTACGGAGTAGGTGTATTGAAAATCACGTCGTCTTTACCCTGATCGCCGACACCCCAGCCATCAAGAATCATTAAAAGGGCTTTCTTACTCATAATATTAATTGATTTTAATTGTACAATCCTTAACCTTAGGAAAAGTGTTCTCTTTAGAGAAGAACGGATTTTCCGGGTGCAAAGGTACGAAAAAGCACGGTTAATGCGTACTCTTTCAAATGATTTATGTACTTTTGTCGCGCTTTAAAAAACAAAAAAGAAGAAATATGGACGATTCAAACCCACGAACGTGCAATAGTATTTACAATTAAAGCGGACTGAGACGTTGCTCGCAATGCCTCTGTTCGTACTAAAGAAAGGAGGCAATAAGATGAGAACGTATCTTTATTGTGAGGCCGGCTTTGTGGAAAAGCCGCAATGGATGCCCAACAGCTGGGTAAACGTTGAATGCCCTGATGACAACGATTTCGATTTCCTTACCCAAGAGCTGAAAGTTCCCGAATCATTTCTGGAAGACATCGCCGATGCGGACGAACGCCCGCGCACGGAAACAGAGGGCAACTGGTTGCTCACCATCCTGCGTATCCCCATGCAGAGTAGCCAGCATGGCATCCCTTTTATCACCGTGCCCATCGGCATTATCACCAACAATGAGATTATTGTATCGGTATGCTACCATAAGACTGAGCTTGTCTCGGATTTCATCCAGCATACACGCCGCAAAGGTATCGTAGTGAACAACAAGCTGGACTTAATCTTGCGGATAATTTATTCGTCTGCCGTTTGGTTTCTGAAGTATCTGAAACAAATCAACAATGACGTCACCAGTGCGGAAAAAGAACTGGAAAAGAGCATCCGCAACGAAGACCTGCTTCGCTTGATGAAGTTGCAGAAGACTCTTGTCTACTTCAATACTTCCATCCGTGGGAACGAAGTGATGATTGGTCGTCTGAAGAATATCTTCCAAGATACCAACTATCTGGATATGGAGCTACTGGAGGATGTTATTATCGAGCTGAAACAGGCATACAACACTGTGAATATCTACAGTGACATCCTTACGGGCACGATGGATGCTTTCGCTTCCATCATTTCCAATAACGTCAATGCCATCATGAAGCGTATGACAAGTCTTTCCATCACGCTCATGATACCGACACTGATAGCCAGTTTCTATGGCATGAATGTGGATATTCACCTGGAAGGTTTTCCGTATGCGTTCATATTTATCATCCTGATTTCCGCCATTCTGTCGGCAGGAACATTTATCTGGTTCAGGAAGATTAAGTGGTTCTAAAGACTATTACCGCATTTGTTTTTGCATTGAAGATGGGGTAGTTACGGTTTCGTGACTATCATCATCTTCAATTTCTATTTCCACATCTTCTTTCTCCTCTTCTTCATTCTTGACAGGACGGGGCCGGTTTTTCCAAGAGAGAGGCGTCACCATAACCGAAGGTTTAGCTGCCGAAGGTTTCATAAAACTGTCCATCCAGGAATCATCCGCATCGTCTACACTCTTCCTATTAGCAGCCGCTGAAGCTTGAGGTACAGAAGTTTGGGATATAGAAGAGGCTTGTACCGGTTGGTTCGGAGCGTTCAGCAAGAAAGCATACGCATTTTTCGTATCCTTCAGAGCGTTCGAGGTTTTGAAGAATGTGACAAGATTCATGATTACCAGAAAGAAAGAAGCAATGGGCGCGAAAGCTATGATAAGTGCTAACCTGACCAAGAGTTGCATAATCGGATAGAAAAGGCTGTCAATTATATCAGAGCTGACGACCCGGGTTTCCCTTGAAGATTTTGTAGACTTAAAGGCTGAAGGGATGCCACCGATACCTGCATATATCCACGCATTCATAGCGTCACCGGTAGACTGCCAGATAAAAAAGCCCAATATCATAAAAGCCAATACAAAGATACATTTAACCAAAGCCCACACTTTCCGTCTCCCCAAAGTGGATATTTCCTCTTCTGCCGCTTTCAGATTACAGTCATGACACAGAGGTTTACCGTCATAAGAATATACGGAACTATTTAGACAATTCTGACATAGTCCCACTCCGCAAGATGCACAGTTGGCAACGGCATAAGTATTTGAATGTTTGTAGCAATTCATAAGTGCTTTTCTTTGCTTACAAAGGTATGTAAAGAAAAACACTCTTCCAAATGATATTGACAAGAAATTATCCCCTGGCAAGTATCAACTGAAAGGTAGGAAAGTACCTTCATCTTACCATTTAAAAACCATCCTCCTACTCTATTCCTCAGTCCTCCATTGTATGAGACAACCAACAAGCAACATGAAGCGGCCAATCAGCAACGTTACAACTGACCCACTGAAGTTGTACGAACGAACAACTAGAGTCATTCAAACGAACAGCTCCAGTCGTTCGTTCGACCCACTTCAGCCGGTCGTCTGCAAACAAGCATATAAAGGTTGCGAAACATAGAAGATTTGCCCGCGGGAAGTACATATCGGAGAGGCAAGAAGACCACACGGCGCAGTGACGACTGAAAGCTGAAAGCAATCTTTCAGGAGGAGTTTTCAGCCGAAAGGCCGATGAACAGGAAGGATGGCGGAAACTGAAAGAACTGAAACCACTCAAGAACACTGAAAGAACCGGCAACTCAAATGGAATAATCCTAATGGAAATATTTTCAAGACGATTGCCCATATTCCGTTCCTTCTACCTAAAAGTTTCGCAAATAATATGTATGTTTGCACCAAACTAAGTCAATGAACATGAAAATACACAGGATTCTAACGCTTGTATGCCTGGCTCTCATGGCATCAGTATCTTACGCGCAATCCGAAACCATCGTTGTAGGAAAGAAAACGGACGGGACGGAACTGAAAGCGCAGTGCTACACTTTTCCGCAACGGGTAGAAACATTTTCCATGAGCAGCAAGGGAGATTATCTCTGTGTCAGTTTCAGGGAAACGACCAAAAGCGGCAAGTATCTGAAAAACAAAGGAGAAATAGGTTTTTATGATACCAAGAGCAGTCAGTTGCTATGGAAACAGCCGATTGACTTCAGCAAATCACGCATCACCTGTCTCTCGGAAGGAGTATTGATAACCGAAATCGGCAGCAAGATATCATTACTCAGCAAAGAGACAGGGGCAAAGAGATGGGAAGCTGACTTATTCCCGGTATATGTGGACGACTCATTGAACCTGGCATTGGGCTATAATTCCCCCACATCCAACAAACTCCGAGCCGTCAGCCTGAAGTTTGGCAATGTCCTGTGGGAAAACAAGATGCCCCATCAATATGGCTGGAATGAAGTTCTCGACCTCGAACAGAACAAACGGCTGATTGTGGCTGACGCATTGCATAAACTGGATTTCATGACCGGAGAGTTTTTCACTTATCCGGGCAAGCCGGGAGCACACGACACGAAAGCGGCATTGCTGCAAGGACTTGTAGCCGTGGCCGGGGCAGCAGTCGGTGTGGCAGCCGGTGGTGGCGGGTATTACTACGTTCCTGTTGCCAACAATACAATCACGGGACTGACTTCCAACATCCTGTCACAGGACTCACTTTATTACTGGGCAGACCGCCAACAGATTTCCTGTTTGGACACCGCTTTCAATGTTGTGTGGCAAAAAGAATTTCCGGATGTAAAGGCTTCCCGTTCACAACTGTTCATGCAAGACGGCAAGTTGTTCATGCTTAACTACGGTTACGGTTTACGCGAAGGAGCAAGCCGCAGGAAATACGGACGCCCGTTTATCACCTGCTATAATCCACAGAACGGGGAAGAGATATTCTTCAATCAGTTGAGCGTCAGGAAAGATATGATTGAGGATGCTTTGCGGACAGACAATGCATTGTATATGCTGTTTGACGATGGGATGGCTTATCAGGAACTGACGGATTCGGTAGTAAACATAGTGCCGTGGGATACCAAGCAATACGGCAAACTGGAAGCAATATTGCCCGGCACATTATACGCTGTCAATAAAGATACAACGGCTTTCCAGTCACTTGCTTTCGATGGAGAACATTGTCTGGTGTACAATGATCAGGGAATTATTTACGAAGTGGATAAAGATTTGAATATCAGCAACACCTATGAACGGGAGCGCATTTATGTCCCCAGCATTCATCTGAAAGATTATTTGTGTATCGGCAATCGTGGAGACTACTGGTTTATCCACGAGATGGGAATGCCTGTGGCTCATCTGGAAACGGATTTCAAAAAGGGGCAGGTAATTGACAACAAGCTGCTGCTATTAACCGACAAGAACCAGTTCCTGTTTATTGACCTGGACGAGGCGATAAAATAATTATCCGAAGTCGAGTGCCAACTGCCCGTCGCCCAGCAGATTGAATGTCATGCGGTGATAGGGAGTAGTGCCGTGTTCGGCAATGGCGGCACGGTGCTTCTTGGTGGGATAGCCTTTGTTATGGTTCCAGTCATAAGAAGGGTATTCTTCGTGCAGGCGGTTCATATAGTCGTCACGGTAGGTTTTGGCAAGAATGGAGGCGGCAGCGATAGACAGATATTTGCCGTCACCCTTGACTACCGTTGTATGCGGCAGGTCCTGATATTTCTTGAAGCGGTTGCCGTCAATCAGAAGATGCTGCGGACGCATCTTCAACTGGTCCACCGCACGATGCATGGCAAGGAACGAGGCGTTCAGGATATTTATCTTGTCAATCTCTTCGGGAGATACGATGCCGACAGCCCAAGCAAGCGCTTCTTTCTCAATCACTTCACGCAAAGCATAACGCTGGTGCTCCGTCAGTTGCTTGGAGTCATTCAGTAATTCGTTCTTGAAATCTCTGGGAAGAATCACGGCAGCGGCATACACAGCTCCTGCCAGACAACCACGGCCAGCCTCATCACAACCGGCTTCTATCAAATCTTTATTCAAATAAGGCAATAGCATACAGCATTAATTTAGAGGCACAAAGATAAATCTTTTTGAAAGCAAACCGGACTTTTTAAAGGAAAATAATTACATTTGCAAAAATAAGACTATACCATGAAGAAAGCTCTGTATCTAATACTTGCAGTTCTCCCGCTAACTGTAACTCCTTTACAAGCCCAAGATATAAACCAAGCCAAGACTTTAGTTGAACAAGCTCAAAATGCTCTGTTCAGTAATCCTAAACAGGCTTCTTACTATGCGGCACAAGCTGCCGCTCTATTTCCCGAAGACCAGCCTAATGAGATTTGTACACAAGCCATGATTCTTCACAGTCAGGCAGAACAGCTACTGGGTAACTTCGACTTAAGCATCAAAAATTTATATGACACACAGAGATATATCAACCCTGCAAACAAAAGGCAAACAGCTCAACTCTATTCCCTCATGGGGCGCGTATACAGCAAGTTGGGCGATTATAACAAAGGCATCGAACTAAATGACAAAGCCACTTCCATTTTTAAATCCTTAGGGGATTCGGCTTCGGTGGCCGGATGCTATAATGAGCGCGGAGTCATGCACTATCTACTTGATGAATTTGTGGTAGCTGAAAAATTTCTTCAACGGGCACTGACAATCAACCGTGCCCAACGAAACTTAAAGGAAATAGCTACCAATCTGAATAATCTGTGCCTATATCAGGGAGATACGGAAAAGAAACTCTCCCTTATTCAAGAAGCAATTGCCATCAACAAGAATCTGGATGCACAATGGTCACTAGGTGAAAACTATAACAATATGGGCAAACAGTATTATTTCGGCGAACAATACTCCAAAGCCCTGGAAGCTTTGCAGAAAGCCTATGAATACGCCCATAACATCGGTGCCAAAGAGCTGATTTGTGATAATTATGAATATTCATCGTGGGTATATGCCGCCATAGGTGACTATAAACAGGCTTACACCCGCCTCAGCCAGATGTATGCTTTGAGTAAAGAGCTGCAAAGCAGCAACAAGCTGCGCAACATTGAGCAGGAAATCTCTTATAAAAGATATCAAGACCAGAAATATGCTACTGAGATGCAGGAGCAAACCTATAAGATTGAACTACTGAAACGTAATTTATGGTTTTTGGGTAGCGTGCTCGTGCTTGGATTAGCTTTCAGCATCTTCTTATATAAATGGTATAAACGCAGAAAAGGCCTTCAACTGATAGAGGCCCGTTACCAACTGGAGTTGTCGCAACGCGAGTTATCCGAACTGAAACTGCACCAACAAGAGTTGGAACTACAGAATATACAGAATGCACTGGACAGTAGCCAGCAAGAAGTAACCAGCTTTGCCGTCTTCCTGAGAAGCCGTAACGAATTGCTGGACAAAATACGCGAAATGATTAAGGAAGGGTACAAAATGGATAATCAAGCACTTATCCCCCACCTGAAAAAAGTGAATGCCTATATCAGTCAATACCAAAGCGGAGACAAGACCAATAATGCGTTACTGCTGAATATCGAAGACAAAAGTAAAGAATTCATTGAAAGACTCACAAAAGAACATCCCAACTTAACACAAGGAGAAAAATATCTGGCAACCATGCTGCGCGTCAATCTTTCAACCAAAGAAATTTCCATGATTAGCGGGAATAGTCCTAAAACAATTAATATGAATCGCTACAGATTACGTAAGGCTTTGAACTTACCAACAGAAAAAGACCTGGTGGAATACTTGCAAAACTACTAAAACACCCATTAGCACAAACTGCTTGTTTGTAGATATACCACCCCGCAATATAGCACTATATCACAAGCATTTACGATTATCTTTGTAGATCAAAAAGCCTGCAATTCCACCCCCTTTGTAGATATTTTACAGACCGTTCTTTATAGGAATACTTTTAATTATATCCTTTTCTTTGCCATGTGAGAAACAAATGTTATTAACCTTAAAAACTATCACACATGGGTAAAATTAAAAAGTATTCCTTAATACAAAGAGCCGCTTTGTTGGCCTTGCTCTTTGTATGTTTGGTACCGCTAAGTTCTTTAGCACAAACCATCCAATTAACCGGTACAGTAACCGACACCAAAGGAGAAACTCTCATTGGCGCCAGTGTTTTGGAAAAAGGTACAACCAATGGTTGCATTACCGACATCGACGGTAACTTTGCACTGACTGTTGCTCCTAATGCGACAATGGTAATCTCTTATGTGGGCTATGTCCCACAGGAAATTCCTCTGAAAGGACAGAAAACATTAACAGTAACTCTGAAAGATGATACTGAGATGCTGGATGAAGTAGTAGTCGTAGGCTATGGTACAATGAAGAAAAGCGATATGACCGGAGCCATTTCTTCGGTGAAATCGGAAGATTTGATGAAACGTGCCACTACCAGCGCCACCGAAGCACTGCAAGGTAAAATTGCCGGTGTAAGCGTACTTAAATCCGGTGGTAATGCAGGTGCAAGCATCTCCGTAAAAATCCGTGGTATCAAAACGATGGGAGATAACGAACCACTTTATATCATCGACGGTTATCCCGGCGACATCAACACCATCAACCCGCAGGATATCGAATCCATGGAAATCTTGAAAGACGGTGCAGCCGCTGCAATCTATGGTTCGGTAGCAGCCAACGGCGTTGTGATTGTCAGCACAAAGAACGGTAAAGAAGGAGAACTGAAAATCTCATTCAATACATACATGACGGTCAACTCCGTAGCAAAAAAATTCGATATGCTTAATGCGGACGGATATTTGAAAGTACACAATATGATGTACGAAAATGCAGAAAAAGGCAAGCCGGGCTACCTGACTTACAAAAATGGACAGAATCCTACAGGTGCCGACACGGACTGGCAGGACGAGATGCTGCGCACCGGTATTGCACAAAACTACTACGTAAACCTTATCGGCGGTTCGGAAGTTGCCAAATACTCCCTGTCTTATGGCCATGCTGATGAAAAAGGTATCTTCAGAGGTAACTCTTACATTCAAGACAACGCACGCCTGAAGCTGAATGCACATAAATACATCTTTGACTTTGACGCAGGCCTGAACTTCAAAGTTACGCAAAGCAAGCAACCGCAGTATACCTTGAAAGAAATGTACTCCATCTCTCCGCTGATACCTGTTTATGATGAAAACCAAACTTATGGATACGGTCTGACAGACATGTCCGTAGATGGTGTAAAAATGGAATTCCCCACCAACCGTAACGTGATGGCGGACGACCACTATAAAGACAGGAAATATACCGGCTACGACATCACCGGTAACATCGGCCTAACCGTGAAGTTTGCCCCATGGCTTACTTTCAAGACAAGCTATACATACAACGGTTACTACTATAACGACCGTTACCACCGTGCCAAATACGAAGCAAATGCACAGGAACCGAGTCTTTATCCGTATAATTACGAATACAACTCTTACTATCGTAACCAAACTTTCGAGAATGTACTAACTTTCATGAAAGACTTCGGTAAACATTCTATTACCGCCATGGTGGGTAACTCCATCATTTCCGCCCATCAGGACAAAAGTTCCGTGAGCGTGGAAGGAAAGAAGACCGAATATGATGTAGTGAACGGTGGCTTGACCTCAAGCGAAGTCCCAGGCGGTTTCTTCGACCCCACCTCCCCCACTATCGATGCCGGTATAGGCGGCACATTTACGGGTTCAGGTACTTTCTACGATTACAACCGTGCCTCTTTCTTCGGACGTTTCAACTATTCATACGCCAGCCGCTACCTGCTACAAGTGACATTACGCTCGGATGGTTCTTCCAAGTTCGGTAAGAACAACCGTTGGGGTACATTCCCTTCTGTAGCTGTGGGTTGGAGACTCAGCGAAGAAGACTTCTTCCCGAAGAACACACCTATCAGCAACCTGAAGTTCCGTGCCAGCTGGGGACGCTTGGGTAGCGAAAGTGCACTTGGCAACTACTATGCCCCGACCATGACCAACAGCAATACCCAATGGATGAGTTACATTCAGGGCGGCAATGCCTGGGCAGGTATGTCCAACCTCTATTTGGTAAACGACGATTTGCGTTGGGAAACCACCGATACCAAAAACATCGGCTTCGACTTCGGACTGTTCAACAACAAACTGAGCGGTAGCGTCAACTACTATTACAACACCACAGAAGACCTGCTTATCGAAAAAGTCATGGCACCTTCCGCCGGTATCTACAATCCCACAGTCAATGTAGGAAAGATGGTGAACAAAGGTTTTGAACTCGAACTGAATTACGGAAACAGCATAAGCGATTTTAACTATAACATCGGGCTCAACCTCTCCACTATCCACAATGAAATGCTCGAAGCAGACCCGAACCAGGTACTCTACGGTTCGGCATGGAAAGGAAACGGCCATTTCGTAACTCAAACTCTGAAAGGTTACCCGGTAGCCAGCTTCTGGTTATACCAGACAGACGGTATCTTCCAAAGCGATGCAGAAGCTGCCGCTTATGTAAACAGCAAGGGCGAACGCCTCCAACCGGATGCAAAAGCCGGTGATATCCGCTTTAAGGATGTGGACAACAACGGCAGCATCGACTCAGGCGATAAGGTATATTCCGGTTCCGGTATTCCTAAAGTAGAGGCTAACTTGTCATTCAGCGGTTCTTACAAGAACTTCGACCTCTCCTTCCAGTTCGGCAGCGCATGGGGGCACAAGCTTTACAACGTAAACCGCTTGTACTACGAAGGAATGGATGCCGGCAGAAACTACTTCACAAGCACGCTGGACGCATGGACTCCCGGAAATACGGGAACAGACATCCCAAGAGCCGTGCTGGGTGACCCGAACGAGAATACCCGCGAGTCTGACCGTTTCCTCGAAAATGGAAACTTTGTCCGCCTGCGCCAATTGCAGTTAGGATATACTTTATCCAAAGCAGTGGCAAAGAAGATGTATCTTGAGAAATGCCGCCTCTACGTCAGTGGAGAAAACTTGTTCACGATTACCAAATACTCCGGCATCGACCCAGAATTCTCTTCCAGTATCCTGAATACCGGTGTCGACTCCTTTGTATATCCGTTTACCCGCTCTTTCGTAGTAGGTTTACAAGTTATATTCTAATCACTAATTAATATAAGAAAACAATGAAAAAAATAATATATATAGCATCTTTTTTATGCGCCGCCTTGCTGGCAGGATGCGATGATTTCTTAACGACAGAGTCGCCTGACTTCTCCACAGACAAGTATTGGAGAGACAAAGCTGACGTGGAAGCCGGATTATCTTCCGTTTACGGACAGTTGGATTGCCGTACCAACGCATATACCATTGCAGAGGTAAAGTATGTTCTCGAAACTTTCCGGAGTGACGAAATGACTGTGGGACAAGACGTTTACAACTATCCTGAATGGGCAGCCATAGCCAGTTACAGCTATAATAATGAGAACTCCTGCATCAAAGAGTACTGGATGAACAATTATAACGGCATCAACTATGCCAACAACGTTCTTTTCGGTATCAAGAAAGTGCAGGATACCGGTGAGAAGATGAGTACTGAAGATGAAAACCACCTTACTGGTGAAGCCCTGTTCCTGCGCGCTTATTTTCACTTCAAACTGATAATGAGCTGGGAAAAGGCCATCATCCGCGATAAATACCTGACGGGAGAGGTACAAACCCACAAAGCCCTTTCTTCCAGAACAGATGTATGGGACTTCATCTGTTCCGAACTGAATAATGCCGGTGGCTTACTCCCGCAAGACCGCCCTTCTTCCGAAACCGGACGTGTGACCAAAGCCGCAGCTTACTCTTACTTGGGATGGGCCTACCTGACACGTGCCTACGAAGAAACCGCCAAGAAAGACGAATATCTGGGACTGGCAGAAGAAGCCTTCAATAAGGTGACCGGCTACGAACTGGAACCGAATTACGGAAGTATGTTCGACGGAACAAACAAGAACTGCAAAGAGTCCATCTTTGAGTTGCAATTCACCAACAGTACAGTAGATGGAACCTACCATAAGCACGTGCTTCACTTCTGGGTTGCTCCAGGAAGCATGAGAGGATGGGATGAAATCCGCGTCAGCGAGAAGATGTACAATGAGTTCCTAAAAGAAGGACGCATTGCCGAAAATAACCTGTACGACGCCCGCGCCTATGGTTCCATGTTTTTTGATGACCCTTACTACCATGAAGGCGAACATATCTTGGGATACAATTACGATGATGTTTATTATGAAACTTCCGTTACGCAGTACAATTTCCGCAAATACATGCCCGCAACTTGGGATGAGCAGAAACAAAGCGCTGTGGGCACCAACATGCCTCTAATGCGCTATGCCAACGTGCTGTTGATGCAGGCAGAAGTTTACAACGAACAAAAGCATCCGGAGAAGGCTATTCCCCTGATTAACGATGTCCGCCGTATTCACGGTAAACTGCCGGCCATGACGGGAAGCGACTATGAAGCGGTTAAAGCCCAAATCGAACACGAACGTCTGGTAGAGTTTGCATTGGAGAACTCCCGCTTCTACGACCTCCGCCGCTGGGGCAAGCTGGACGAAGCTATGAAAGCGGACGGAAGAACAAACTTCAACTCTTCCACGCACTCATTCCTGCCCATCCCTTTGATGGAAATCCAGACTAACAATGAGATAAACGAGTGATTTTCTCTAACATAACCAAACAAGGATGTGTCAGAAGTGCTGCACAAAGTGATTTTGATGCATCCTTGTTTACCTTTAAAAACCCTATCTTTGCCCCCAAAAACGACATAGATATGTTTACAATCATCGGACTAATGCTCACAGGAATGCTGCTGGGCTACCTCTTACGGAAACGGAATCTGAGCGGAATCCACAAAGTCATTACAGTGCTCATCTGGTTACTCCTCTTCATACTGGGTATTGAAGTGGGAGGAAACGAACAGATTATCAAAGGACTTCATACCATCGGACTCGAAGCCGTCATACTCACCATAGGCGGAACTTTGGGAAGCGTGATTGCTGCCTGGGCATTGTGGAGAGCTTTATACAAACGGAAAGGAGGCCGGGCATGAAAGGGAGTCTCATCATAGTCGGCTTTTTTGTGCTGGGAACACTCTGCGGAGTCTTTCACCTGATACCTATCGATATCGTAATAGATAGTAAAGTCAGCTTTTATGCACTTTGCGCACTGATGTTCAGTGTAGGGCTAAGTGTAGGCAACGACCCGCAAACGTTGAAAAACTTCCGTTCACTCAATCCACGGTTGATATTCCTGCCTATCATGACCATTCTGGGTACGCTGGCAGGTTCTGCCGCAGTCAGCCTGATACTGACACACCGTTCCCTGACGGATTGCCTGGCTGTAGGCTCGGGCTTTGGCTACTACTCACTCTCCAGTATCTTCATCACCGAATATAAAGGAGCCGAATTGGGAACCATCGCACTGCTCGCCAACATCAGTCGCGAGATACTGACACTACTGGCTGCCCCCTTGCTGGTGCGCTGGTTCGGTAACCTCGCCCCCATCTCAGCCGGAGGTGCAACCACGATGGACACCACACTGCCCATCATTACACGAACGGCCGGACAACAATTTGTAGTTGTCTCCATCTTCCACGGGTTCGTGGTCGATTTCAGTGTCCCGTTTCTTGTGACCCTGTTTTGTTCGATATAAACACTTAATCTGATTGATATCATGAAACTTAAATTATATTCTTTCATCTCCGCCTTACTGATTTGCAGTAATATGCTTGCCGACAATGAACCTTGGCAGAACCCGCAAGTCAATGAGATAAACAGAGAGCCGATGCATGCGCACTTCATTCCGTTTACGAATGAAGCCAACGCCCTGAAGCAACACTCCCTGCCTGCGGATGTACGTTTCAACGTAAATCCTGCCACCGAACGCCGCATCTCGCTGGACGGTACTTGGAAGTTCCTGTTCTCAAAGAACAACGAACTTTGTCCCAAAGACTTCCACAAACCGGGATACAACACCCGGAAGTGGAGCAAAATACAAGTTCCCGGAAGCTGGGAGTTGCAAGGCTTCGATGCACCTATTTATACGGATACCCGTTATCCATTCCCTGCCAATCCCCCGCATGTACCAGCCGATTACAATCCGGTGGGAGCATACGTCCGCGAATTCACGGTTCCCGGCGGTTGGGAAGGTATGGATATCTTCCTCGACTTTGAGGGAGTGGAATCCGCCTACTACGTATGGGTGAACGGCGAACTTGCCGGATATGCCGAAGACAGCCGCCTGCCGTCTCACTTCAACATCACGAAGCTCCTGAAAAAAGGCAGCAACAAACTTGCCGTCAAGGTATTCCGTTATAGCGACGGCTCTTACCTTGAAGGACAGGATTACTGGAAATACAGCGGCATCGAGCGTGATGTTTATCTCTACGCCCGTCCGCAAAGCCGCGTGCGCGACTTCCGGATGACTGCCGAACTGATAAATGATTATAAAGACGGAGAACTCAACCTGGATGTCATCCTCCATCAGCCGAAAGCGGGAGAAACCGTTGAAGTAAAAGTGCTGGATGCAGGAAAGGTGATTTATAACCAGAAGAAAACCGTCTCTTCTCCTACGGACACTTTATTTAGCCAGCAACAGATTTTCCCGGATGCACATGCCTGGAATGCCGAAACGCCCAATACCTATACACTGGTAGTCAGCACCTTCGATGCACAAGGAAAGCCATTGGAGTCTTTCACCCAACTTTTTGGTTTCCGCACGGTGGAGATGCGCAACGGCATGCAGATGATTAACGGAAAAGCGGTGCTCTTTAAGGGAGTGAACCGCCACGAACACGATCCGCACAAAGGACGCACCATCAGCGTAGCTTCCATGATACACGATATTCAGTTGATGAAGCAATTCAATCTGAACGGTGTGCGCAACTGCCACTATCCGAATAACTATGCATGGTATGAGCTTTGCACGGAATTCGGCCTGTATATGGTGGATGAAGCCAACATCGAAAGCCACGGCATGCAGGACCACAAGGATGGCACGCTGGCCAATTATCCGGATTGGGAACTTCCTTTCATGCAACGCATGAGCCGTATGATTGCACGCGACCGTAACTGCACAGCTATCGTCACCTGGTCTATGGGTAATGAGTCCGGCTATGGTAAGCATTTCGAAACCTTATACGATTACACGAAGAAGGTAGATTCTACCCGCCCGGTACAATACGAGGGTGGCGGTTATGATGCCAAGAGTGACATATACTGCCCGATGTATGCACGCATCTGGTCGTTGCGCCGCCACGCCAATCAGCGCGACAAGCGTCCTATGATTATGTGTGAATACGCTCATGCCATGGGCAACAGTGTAGGAAACTTCCAGGATTACTGGGATTTGATTTATAAGTACGACCAGTTGCAAGGCGGCTTCATCTGGGACTGGGTAGACCAGACATTCGCCATCAAAGATAAGGATAACCGCGACATCTGGGCTTTCGGTGGAGACATGGGATTTGTAGGCATCGTCAACGACTCCAACTTCTGCGCCAACGGTCTGGTAGCTGCCGACCGCACTCCTCACCCGCATATCTATGAGGTAAAGAAGGTGCTTCAATATATCCACTTTGAGCCGGTTGCCTTCACACCTAATAAAATAAAGGTTACCAACCGGCACGACTTCATCGGTCTGGAAGGATATACCCTGCGCTGGGCAGTAGAATGTGACGGTAAAGCAGTGCAAAGCGGTGAAATGGATTTCCCAGCAATCGCACCGGGAAGCTCTGCCAACATCGAACTGCCTCTGAAAGCATTGCCTGCCAATGGCAAAGAGTACTTCCTTACCCTGCGCGCATTCACCAAAAACGAAGCGCCGTTAATCCCGAAAGGACACGAGGCCGCCATCGAACAATGGGTGTTGCCTTCCGTCCCTGCCAGCAAAGCCATTCAGCCGGCTAACGGTAAACTGACCGTAGACCGCAACAATGACGCCATCACTCTGACAGGAAACAACTTCCGGATAGCTTTCTCGGCTCAAAACGGTGAAATGACAGAGTTGAGTTACAATGGAAAGAATCTGATAAAAGAAGGTCTGCAACCCAACTTCTGGCGTCCGCTGACGGACAATGATATTCCGAACGGACATCTGTACCGTTGTCTCACCTGGAAGACTGCCGGACAGGATGCCAAACTGGAGAACCTGGATATAACGGAAAATCAACAGAAAGTTACCCTTACCGCTACCTATAAGATGGAAGCGCAAGACTCGAAGCTGCAAACAATATACGATATTCATCCTGACGGAGCAGTCCGCGTGAGCATGCACTTCACTCCCGGCAAACAGGCGTTGAACGAAATGCCTCGTCTGGGTATGCGCATGATACTTCCGGCTGAATATGAAAGGATGTCCTGGCTGGGACGCGGACCACAGGAAAACTATGCAGACCGGAAGACGGGAGCATTGGTAGGACTGTACAGCGCGACGGTTTGGGAACAGTTCCATCCGTATGTGCGTGCTCAGGAAACAGCTAATCATTGCGATGTACGTTGGGTGGCACTGCGCAATGCCGATGGTGACGGTTTGCTCGTTACGGGAGAAGAACCGCTAAGTATCAGTGCCTGGAACTTCCCGATGGAAGATATCGAGTACCGCCCTTCCCAAGTGGAACGCCGCCACGGGGGAAGCATAGTGAAGAAAGATATGGTGTGGCTGAACATCGACCACAAGCAGATGGGCGTAGGTGGTGACAATACGTGGGGGGCACAAGTGCACCCGGAATATACCATCACACCGCACGAATGGAAGTACAGCTTCACGCTGCTGCCACTCGGAGCTAAGGATGATGCAGCAGAACAGGCGCATAAGTGCTGGTTCTAACATTAAATTCATAATAATCAAGGAATATGAAACACAAGTTTATACACATCATTTGCTTTACGCTACTGGTTGCAGGCCTCACCGCCTGCACCTCCGGTAGTAAAAAAACTGCGGAGCAAAGGTACACCTTCAATAACATACTGGATATTGCCTACACTCCCGACACCCTGCACCGTTGCTACGGCTGGTTCACAGACGCCGGTTCATGGATGGGCTTCACCCTGCCCGAAAAGGCACAATGGGTGAACGGCTTCTGCGGTCCGTTCAGTCTGGATATGTTCCGCCGCCAATGGATGGCACAGTCCGCCGTCACAGTAGATTTCGCCGGAAACGCTTCTGCCAGCTTCGTTCCCGACTCTACCTGCTACTTCCCCGGCGAGCTCTATATGTCCGCCCACTCCGATGCAGGGAGCATCACGCAACGACTTAACTTTGCAGACGCCTCAACCGCCCTCCTGCGCATAGAGTCCGATAAAACGGAAGACCTGCTTCTGACAGGCAGTCAATGGGGAAAAGACGTCACTGTCACCGTAGAGCAAAACTCCGTCATTGCCCGCCACCCCAGCGGAGAAAGCGTGACCGTAACATTTACCCCCGACGTGACACTTTCCCGGACGGAAAACAACTACACAGCCCTTGTTCACAGTCCCAGATATCCCGTCCATGTAGCCATTTCCTTCTTCACCTCGGAAAAAGAGATGACCGCCGGATTGCAGAATATCCCCACCCTGCTCAACAATCCCGGAAAGGCATTGCAAGCCAATGCCGAACGCTGGGAGGGTTATCTGACCAAGATACTGCGCAAGGACATGAAGCCCGAATACGACCGTATCGCCGTGAAAGCCGTCACCACCCTTATTTCCAACTGGCGCACGCATCGCGGCGGACTGCTTCACGAAGGTATTGTCCCGAGCCACGCCGTAGGCTACTTTGTGGGTTTCTGGGCATGGGACAGTTGGCGTTTCAGTGCCGGAACCGCTAAATTCGACCCTGAACTGGCAAAGAACAACATCCGCGCCATGTTCGATTATCAGCAACCGGACGGCATGGTTATCGACTGCATCTACACCGACCCGTCGGAAAACAATGCCCGCGACAGCAAACCGCCTTTGGTGTGCTGGGCGGTAGACGAAATCTTCACGCATACAGGCGACACGGCTTTCGTTGCCGAAATGTACCCGCAACTGCTCTCTTACTACAAATGGTGGTACGAGAAACGCGATCACAACCGCAACGGCATGTGTGAGTACGGTGCAACAGACGGCACACTGGAAGCTGCCGCATGGGAAAGCGGCATGGACAATGCCATTCGTTTTGACGATGCCGTGATGTTGAAGAACGACGGAGCCGATGATGCCTGGAGCATGGATCAGGAAAGCGTAGACCTGAATGCTTATCTGGCACTGGAATGTAAACTGCTAAAGAAGTTTGCCGGATTGCTGAACGCGACTTTCGACGGTCCCGATTATAGCGATAAAGTAGCAGATTACTTCTTCGACAAGCAACTCAATTTCTTCTTCGACCGCCGCCTGAAAGATGGCTCTTTCATCGAAGAACCGGGCTGCGAAGCTTATACTCCGCTGTGGACACAGATTGCCACGCAATCGCAGGTGGACAGCATGTTGCCCATACTGCAAGACACCGCGAAGTTCTCCACTTATATCCCCTTCCCCACCATCGCCGCAGACAATCCCAAGTATAACCCGCGCGGCTACTGGCGTGGCCCCATCTGGCTGGACCAGACTTACTTTGCCATTCGCGGACTCCGCAACTATGGTTATCATAAACTGGCCGATGAATATACCTTGCAGGTATTCGACCGCCTGAACGGACTGAAAGAAGGAGCGCCCATCCACGAGAACTACGGTACGCATACCGGAGAACGATTGAAAGCACCGCACTTCAGTTGGAGTTCGTCACACTTGTTGATGATGTACGATGACTACGGGAAGTAATTCTTGCGTGAGGGATAGCTTTTCTTGGAAATCTATCCCTCTATGATTTCACAGCTACGCTAATATTGTTTCGGAGAATGTCACTTATGTCTCAGAATGCTGCACCGGCAGTATTTTGTTGTTTTATAATGATGTAGGTAATGGTTGAATGTTCTACATTTGTAAACAGAGTATATGGTTTTCACACCGTATATCATGCATAAACAAGTACTTTATTAATCTATAGAACAGCAACCATGAAGAAAAATTTTCTTTTAGCAGCGAGTTTTCTCTTCATCTTTTGTCTGGAAGCCGGTGCTCAGAAAAGAGATGAAGTAACCTGGGAGAAATTCGAGGACATCACCATCCCCATTCCTCCCTCAACTCACCCCCGACTCTATGTACGTCCCGCCAATTTACCGGATTTAAAGAAACGGATGGATCACCCGCAAGTAAAAGCAAACCTGGCAACCTTGCGCAAACTTGGCATAGACCGCACCGCAGAGGAAGAGGCAAAAGTAACCGACAGAGGCTTCCGCTACTACTTCGAGATGCGGGGAGTAACCAGCCGTGTACAAGTACAAGCTCTCGACTATCTGGTATATGGTGACAAGAAGCAAGCCAGACGCGCCATCACTTCCATGCTCGATTCATTGCAGCATACCAATTTCGGAACCAAACAAGACTTATCGCGCGCCAGCGGAGTCATGCTGATGTGCGGCGCGATGGTATATGACTGGTGCTACGACCAGATGAAAGAATCGGAAAAGAAAGCCTATATAGAATCGTTCATCCGAATCTCCAAGACCATGGAATGCGGTTATCCGCCCAAAAATAACGAACCCATAGCCGGACACTCGTCCGAATGGATGATCTTGCGGGACATGCTTTCAGCCGGTATTGCTATCTACGACGAATATCCGGATATGTACCTCCATGTCATCCGAATGCTGTACAAGGATTACTTGCCGGTAAGAAATTACATCTATTCCGGTCATAATTACCATCAGGGAACAAGCTATGTCAATGTGCGTTTCAGCAATGACCTGTTCTCCTTATGGATTCTGGATCGAATGGGAGCCGGCGCAATCTACAATCCCGCGCAACAATTCGTACCGTACGACTTCCTGTACCGCCGTCGTCCGGACGGACAAGTAATGCCCGCAGGCGATACGAATCCTAACAAAAGGAACATTCCTTCTTACTCCCTGCCCGCCATGCTCGCTTCCAGCTTCTATAAAGACAATTATCTGGCTTACGAATACGAACTCAAGCCCAAATTAGAAAGCCACTGCCTTATCTTCGAGATACTGTGGAGAGATTTTGATTTGAAAGCCAAGGCTCCTGATGACTTGCCACTGACCCGATACTCAGGCTCACCTTTCGGGTGGATGATAGCGCGTACAGGATGGGACAAAAACAGCGTGATTGCCGAAATGAAAATCAATGAACAATTCTTTGGTAACCATCAACACATGGACGGTGGTTCATTCCAACTTTATTATAAGGGCCCGTTGGCAATAGATGCCGGAGCTTACCAAGGAAGTTCCGGCGGATATAACAGCCCGCACAACAAAAATTTCTTCAAACGTACCATTGCCCATAACTCATTGTTAGTATACAACCCGAACGAGAAATTCGCCAGCTGGAATTATGGCGGACAAGATAAAACAGAATTTGCCGATAATGACGGTGGACAACGCATGCCGGGTGACCGCTGGGAGACTTGCCGCTCTTTTAAAGATTTATTAAGCAAGGAATATACTACAGGCAAAGTCCTGGGACATGGTTTTGGCCCCGATGCCAATAAACCTGACTATTCTTATCTGAAAGGTGACATCACGCAAGCCTATACAGACAAAGTAAAAGAAGCGAAACGATCTTTTGTTTTCCTCAACCTGCACGCTACCGAAGTGCCTGCCGCCTTAATCGTGTTTGATAAAGTTGTCTCTTCCGACCCTCAGTTCAAGAAGTTCTGGCTACTGCACAGTATAGAAGAGCCGATAATAGAAAGTAACCGTTTCACCGTCAAACGCACCCAAAACGAAGACACCGGCATGTTACAGAATCAAGTGTTGCTCCCCGAAATTCAAGATGCACGGATAGAGAAAATCGGTGGAAAAGGAAAAGAGTTTTGGGTATTCGGCACCAATTATGCCAACGATGCCATGCCGAGACGTCCCGACGACGCCAACGAAAGAGGCGCATGGCGTGTAGAAATATCACCTGCAACCGCTACTGCCGAAAATTACTTCCTGAATGTAATGCAAGTAGCCGACAACACCTGTCTGCAAATGAATGAAGTAAAACGCATCGATGCAGATAAAATAGTAGGTGTGCAGATAGCCGACCGCGTCGTCACCTTCAGCAAAGACAGCCAACCACTGCCCGGTAAATTTGATTTCGCGGTAAGTGGCAGCCAAACTATGAAGTTTGTCATTACCGACCTTATTCCGGGAACCTGGCAAATCAAAAAAGACGGCAAGGTATATATTCCCGCGCTGGAAGTTCGTACAGACGATGGTATCCTTTCTTTTGAAGGTACTGCCGGACGGTATGAATTTCTTCGATAAAAAGAAAGCCATCTGTCAATGTGGAAGAAGTCATTGACAGATGGCTTATTTATTAAGTTTCCTCACCCCTTGTTTTTCCAGGCAACTTTCCTTAGAAGAGACTCCACGCAACCGTCAGTCCGGCCATCACGATAGCTACCATACTCATCAGCTTGATAAGTATATTCAAACTCGGACCGGAAGTATCTTTGAATGGATCCCCTACTGTATCGCCTACCACAGTAGCTTTATGTACTTCGCTACCCTTACCGCCGAAGTTTCCTTCTTCCACATATTTCTTTGCATTATCCCATGCACCGCCCGCATTTGCCATAAAGATGGCAAGAACGAAACCGCTACTCAACCCACCGATCAGCAAGCCCAGCACACCGGGAACACCAAAGATAAGTCCCGTAGCAATCGGAGCTAAAATGGCTATCAGCGAAGGAACTACCATTTCACGTTGCGCCCCCTTTGTAGAGATAGCTACACAACGTTCGTAATCCGGTTCTGTCTCACCGGTAAGTATACCCTTGATTTCACGGAACTGGCGGCGTACCTCATCCACCATGTGACCGGCAGCACGGCCAACAGCGTTCATTGTCAATCCACAGAAAAGGAATGCCATCATACTACCCAGGAACATACCCGAAAGTACTTTCGGATTCATCAGCGTCACATCATAATGGTGCATAAAGTCGAAGAAGGTGGCATCCTGAAGAGCCACGGCATCCCCATGGGGAAGCGCTAATTCCGTGGTTCCCAAACGGGTCAGTCCAATACGGATTTCTTCAATATAAGAGGCTAACAGGGCAAGTCCCGTAAGTGCAGCCGAACCAATAGCAAAGCCCTTTCCGGTAGCGGCAGTAGTATTACCCAAAGAGTCGAGGGCATCCGTACGTTTACGCACTTCCACACCCAGACCGGACATTTCAGCGTTTCCGCCCGCATTATCAGCAATAGGACCGTAAGCATCCGTAGCAAGCGTGATGCCCAGGGTAGAAAGCATACCTACGGCGGCAATACCGATACCGTAAAGTCCCATGCCTACATTATTGAAATCGAACCCCGATGCAAACAGGTAGGAAGCAATGATACCGACTACCACAGCAATCACAGGAATTGCAGTAGACAACATACCCAAACCGATACCGGAGATAATTACCGTCGCCGGGCCAGTCTTTCCGCTTTCACTCAACTTCTGGGTAGGACGGTAAGATTGTGAGGTATAGTATTCCGTAGAGCGTCCGATGATGATGCCGACTACCAGGCCGACTATAACGGCACAAGATATCCACATCCAGTTATCAAGTTTCAATAGCCAAAGAATAAAGAAGGTAGCCACAACAATCAGCACTGAACTCAGGTTCGTACCGAAAGCCAACGAAGCGAGCAGGTCTTTCATCTTCGCATTTTCCTTAGTACGCACTGCGAAGATACCGATAATAGAAAGAAGAATACCTACGGCCGCAATCAGCATCGGAGCTATAACAGCTTTGAACTGCATGGCCGTATCTCCCGTATGAATAAAGGCAGCAGCACCCAGAGCGGCAGTTGCCAGGATGGAGCCGCAATAACTTTCGTAAAGATCGGCACCCATACCGGCTACGTCACCTACGTTATCACCTACGTTATCAGCAATCGTTGCAGGGTTACGCGGGTCATCTTCGGGAATACCGGCCTCAACCTTACCTACCAGGTCGGCACCTACATCGGCAGCTTTCGTATAAATACCTCCACCTACACGGGCAAAGAGCGCTTGTGTGGAAGCACCCATTCCGAAAGTAAGCATGGTGGTAGTGATGATGCAGAGTTTATGAGTCGGAGTCAAAACATCTTCCGGTATAACCGCATTCAATAACAGATACCAGAAAGAAATATCGAGCAAGCCCAAGCCCACTACAACCAGTCCCATTACCGCACCGCTACGGAAAGCGACGCGCAATCCCGCATTCAGTGAACTACGGGCAGCATTTGCTGTGCGTGCCGAAGCATACGTTGCCGTCTTCATACCGAGGAATCCGGAGAGTCCGGAGAAGAAACCGCCCGTCAGGAAAGCAATCGGTACCCAACGATTCTGTACATCGAAACCATAAGCCATAATAGCGAAAAGGATCACAAGTCCCAGAAATACCCAGCCAACTATCTTATACTGTTGTTTCAGATAAGACATCGCGCCTTTACGCACAGCAGCGGCAATCTTTATCATTTGCGGAGTACCCTCACTCTCTTTCATCATTTGCTTATGGAAATAGTAAGCAAAGCAGAGAGCTAAAACGGAAGCGGCCGGAATCAGCCAGAAAAGCAAACTGTCCATGGTGTTATTCGTATTAAAAGGTTGATTGAAAGTCTAAAAGTATTGATTTGAAACGAAATAAACAAAGGAATAAAAGAAAAATCAACTCATTCTATTAAATTTGCAGGCAAAAACCATACCCGATTGAGCACCCATGTTGTAGTATAAGTAAAATCAATAAAAACAAAGGAACAATGGAACACACAGATTTTACTTTCAGAAAGGCATGGATGATATACACAGTATATGTTCTTCTACTCTTTACTCCCACCGCAAAAGCACAGCAGACAGCCAGGCTGGTCAGTCTGGAACTAAAAAACGAGAAGCTATCGGCCGCACTGAAACAGATAGAGAAGATGGGCGGCAAGAATATCCTTTTTGCCTATGAAGAGACGGAGAATTATCACGTAACAGCAAGTATACGTAAACAGACGCAAGGCGAAGCCATCCGCACAGTGCTGAAAGGAAAACCTTTCAACTGTATCGAACGTACCGATTACTTCGTGATTCAGCGGAAGGGAAAAGATGGCAAGACTACCCAAGTACGCGGAACCATATACGGAGACCGGAATGAACCGTTAGCGTATGCCAACGTCATCTTGTTGGCAGCAACCGATTCCGCCTTTATTACAGGATGCGTCACAGCGGAAGACGGTAGCTTTATCCTACCCGGCAACAATGAAAGAAATCATTTGCTGAAAGTAACCTACATAGGTTATCAATCCTTGACGCTTCCTTGCCAGCCGGAAAATGACATTCACCTGCAACCGGATGCACAAATGCTGAAAGAAGTGACCGTAACCGCCTCCCGTCCGCTGGTGGAACGCAAGAATGGCGCTTTCGTTGCCAACGTAGCAGGGACACCGCTTTCCATGCTGGGTTCGGCAAGCGATATGATCGGGCACCTCCCTTTTGTCACCGGCTCGGACGGTAACTATACCGTTATCGGACGAGGCAAACCGGACATCTACATCAACGGCCGGAAAGTACGCGACACCTCCGAACTAAACCAACTTCAAGCTAACGAAATACTCTCCGCTGAAATTGTAACCACGCCCGGAGCACGTTATTCCTCCAGCGTGTCATCCGTTATCCGGCTACGTACCATCCGCAAGCGCGGACAAGGTTTAAGTGCCAATGCCTACGCAGACTATACTCAGGGACACTCGGCAAAAGGTAAACAAGGTGCCTCCCTAAATTATCGTACCGGCGGACTGGACATCTTTGTCAAAGGGCACTTCAATGAGTCGGACACATACTCCACCAGTCATACCCAACTGCAACTGAGCACTTCCTCCGAATGGAAAAGTATCTCTGACAACGTCAATCGTGCACATGATGCAAACTTCAATGGCGAAGTAGGTTTCAACTACGAACCGGATGACCATCAGTCTTTCGGTATACGCTACATGCCCCAAAGCGGGCTGGGTAACACCGAACTTAAATCGCAAGGCGAAACCGTAATGACCAAAGACGGCAAGGAAGTGGACCGCCTCACCTCCTACTCGCATAGTCGCCGACAGCCCCACTGGACGCACAGCATGAACGGCTACTATAACGGCACCTTCGGCAAGTGGAATATCGACTTCAATGCCGATTACCTGAACGGTCGTTCTGCAGGCGGACAGAAAGTAGACAACAACGGCGAAACGGACGCCACCTCCAGCAGTGAAGTGAAAAATCGCCTTTATGCCGCCAAACTAATAATAACCGCCCCTCTCTGGCAAGGCAAGTTTTCTTTCGGAACCGAAGAAACCTTCACCGAACGACATGATATCTTTAAGCAAAGCGGCTTCTCCAACGATGCCGACAACCGTATCAAACAATCTGTAGTCTCTACTTTTGCAGACTACTCCATAGAATTAGGCAAGTTCAGCCTGATGGCCGGCCTGCGCTATGAATGCCAAAAGACAGATTACTACGAATCCGATGTTTATAAAGAAGAGAAGAGTCCCGTCTACCACGACCTGATTCCCGTAGCCGGCATATTTTATAAAGAGAAGGATTGGAGCATAAACCTAGCCTACCGGATGACCAAGTATAATCCCGGTTATCGGATGTTAAACAGCAGTATCGGCTACCAAAGCAAATATCAGTACAGCAACGGTAATCCGGAACTAAAGCCGCAGAAGCAGAGTCTCTTTTCACTGGATAGCGGTTGGAAATGGATTAATGCCAGTATACATTTTGTCCACGTGCAAGAGACATACATTACGTATGCAAAGCCTTATGACGATGTAAAACACCCCGGTGTAGTGCTGTGGACCAATGCCAATGTGCCGGATTCTTATGCTTATGGAGGTGCCATAGTGCTCTCCCCGCAGTTCAAATGGTGGCGGCCACAACTGATGGGCAGCATATCCTGGTTCCACTCTAACGCCCGTTCATTGAATATTCAGCAGCTCTATAACGAACCACTCATGCAATTTAGCCTGGACAACAGCTTCACATTGCCTCGTGAATGGTTTCTCAACGTGCAAGGCAGACTTTCTTCGGATGCCAAGCAAAGTTTCGGCGTAAGAAAAACAGAGGGGAGAGTGGACGCACAACTCACAAAGTCTTTCCTGAAAGATCACTCCCTACGCGTTTCTCTGGTAGCCAACGATATCTTCCGCACCGGTAAGTATCACTTCTACGTCTACGGTGACCGCACTTACAATGAGTTTGAACAGTATGCCGATAACCAGCGTTTCGGCATCCGCCTCAACTACCTGTTCAATGCCACCAAGAATAAATATAAAGGTAAAGGAGCCGGTGAGAGTGAAAAAAGACGTCTCTAAGGATATAATTCTGGCTCATTTATAGAACTACACATTCTCCTAATGAACCAGAATTCTTACCTTTGCAAAATCTCAAAACGATTCGGAGAATGTCCTTGTTTCATAAAAAAGACACAAAAAGAGAAGTTTTCGGACAGATGTTCACGGAGCTATATCCCCGTCTGGTGCGCTACGCCACCCAACTATTGGGCGACGGAGAAGAAGCCCGTGATATTGTGGGTAGTGTGATGGAGCAGGCATGGAAGCAATTCGAAAAGCTGGAACCGGAAAACCGGGGAGCCTGGCTTTACACTGCCGCACGTAATGCCTGCCTTAACCGTCTGAAGCATCTGCAAGTAGAAGCCACCAACCTGGAAGCGCTACACGAAGCCACCCGCATGGATGTAGCGACCGACTACCGGGAACATGAACGACTACTGCAACAGGCGGAAAGCATCGCCCGCAACCTACCGGAACCAACCTGCACGGTATTGCGGCTCTGTTATTATGAACATAAAACCTATCGGGAAGTAGCCGAACAGCTTGGCATCAGTCCCGACACCGTAAAGAAACATATATCCAAAGCTTTGCGTACCTTGCGCGAAGCAATGACCCTGAAAGGAGGAAACCGATGATGGAAGAGAAAAAAGAAAATGATTTCAAGATGGATACTGAAGACCTCAGATTACTGAATGCCTTCGGAGAAGCGCTCGGAGACTTGCCTTCGGAAGAAGAAACCCGCGCGGCATGGAATGCTTTTGCCTCCCGGCAAGACGCCCAAAAGCGCAGACGCATCATACAGATGTGGACTTCCGGCATTGCAGCTGCCATCGTAGTGCTGGCAGTGCTTATCGTGCCCCGCATCACCGGCGAAGACACGATTCAAGATATTGAAATCTTTGCGGCCCTGGATGTCCCCGAAGCAATCATCACCTCGGAGAGCAATGGTAGGATTACTCTTTCAACTCCCCCTGCCACTACCACGCAAATCACTCTGGACGATGGCACACAGGTTACACTCAGCGCCAATTCCCGCCTGGAATATCCTAAACAATTCCCCACAGAGGGCACCCGTGAAATCCATCTGACAGGAGAAGCACGCTTCGAAGTGGCAAAGGATGCCGAACGCCCTTTCATCGTCTCATCCGGCAAGATGCAGACACAAGTATTGGGCACGGTATTCGACGTAAATGCCTATCCGGGAAAAGTAGCGGCAGTTACTTTATTTCAGGGGCGCGTCCGCGTCAGCGACGAGAAACAAACACAGCAGAAAGACATCTTGCCCGGACAGCAAGCTATATTGTCTGAAGATAATGGTTTCACCATATCCGAAGCACAACTCACCGCAACGGAAGGATGGACCAAAGGAGAGTTCAGCTTCGATGATGCCGAACTGGCGGAGATTATGAAGTCCGTCGGCACATGGTACAATACCAGTATCATCTTCCATTCGGCCGACTTGCTGAAACAACGCATTCATTTCCGCTTCCCGCGAACAACTTCCTTGGAAGAAGTAGTGCAAGCGCTCAATGATCTGGGCATAGCCAAACTGGAACAAAAAAAGGGAAAAGTAATCATCAGCGATTATTCTCCCAAGCATTGATATGCAGGGGAAGAGCTTTCCGGCTCTCCCCCTGTATTCATTATTCTACGGTCACAGCCGTACCACAAGCGGTTACCATCAGCATACTGCCGCTTCCACCCACGGTTTCATAATCCAGATCCACGCCAATCACGGCATTGGCTCCGAGTGCCCTGGCATGCTCCTGCATTTCACGAAGGGCGATGTCTTTCGCTTCGCGCAGCACTTCCTCGTAAGAGCCGCTACGTCCGCCCACTACATCGCGGATGCTGGCAAAAAAGTCACGGAATACATTGGCACCGATAATCGTCTCGCCTGAAACGATACCGTAATAGCGGGTGATACGTCCGCCCTCGATAGTTGGGGTTGTTGTTACTAACATAATCTTTCTCTATTTATTTAAGTTATCTGCACCCTATTAGACGCGCGAATAGAGCTGAAAGTTGCAGTAACGGGACTTTTTATATCTCTTCATTATAATAAAAAAACAAAAAAGGCAACATCCATATATGAGCTAAGATAACTATTTCTCTATCTTTGTCCGGAAGAATGGGAACAGATCATTTTATATTCAAGTTAGTGGTATGTCTGGTAGTTGTGCTTTTTGCACTGCAACCCGAGGATTATAACACCTTTTCCGAAAATGAGCCTCCCTTTCTTTGCATCGAACAAAGCGAACAGCATTCGTCTGGAGAGTTTAACGATGAAGCTGTTATCTCACGTACACTTTCTTTAAACCGTGCCCGCAAGCTCTGTGCAGAGATTACGACGACTTATACTTTCTCTACCGAGAACACTAATTTATACCAATATAGTGACGGTACCCAACCGCACACTCTCAAGAGCGTATACTCCCCCGAACGCTCCTTGCTCTGCACATACCGTCTTTAGAACAAGCCCTTCCATCACCGTATTTTTATATTTTATCCGGTACGAATCATAACATTCGTTCCGCTATGTCTAATTAATTAATTTATATATGGGACTTGTTTTATTATACCTGACCATTGCATTAGCATTATCCTTTTTATGCTCCATCCTGGAAGCTGTCTTATTATCCACCCCGATGTCGTACATCTCCACCAAAGAGAAAACACACGGGAAAAGCGCCATTTTACTGAAGAAGTTCAAACAAGATATCGACCGGCCTATTGCCGCCATATTATCTCTGAATACCATTGCCCACACCGTGGGTGCGGCAGGTGTCGGTGCCGAAGCGGTAAAGATATTCGGAGAAGCTTACTTCGGTGTAATCTCCGCCATACTGACTATCTTGATTCTTGTTCTCTCGGAGATCATTCCTAAAACGATAGGGGCCTGTTACTGGCGCACACTGGCGCTTCCGTCGGCCCGTATCATTAACTTCCTTATTATTATCTGTTATCCCCTGGTGTGGCTGTCCGAGCTGATTACCCGTCTGTTTTCTTCCGGCAAGCAAGAATTATCCGTAAGCCGCGAAGAGGTTTCAGCTATGATTTCCATCGGAGTGGAAGAAGGTGTTTTCCAGATGAAGGAAAACAAGATGATACAGAACCTCATCAGATTGGATAAAGTAAAGTCACAATCCATTATGACTCCTCGTACCGTGGTGGCAACAGCTCCCGAAAGTATGTCTCTGAAGGAGTTCTATCAGGATGGGAAGTATAAGTTCCACTCCCGTATTCCGATTTATAATGATAGTGAAGATTACATCACAGGCTATGTGCTGCGGCAGACCGTACTCGAAAAGTTAGCCGAGGACAGATTCGATATGTGTCTGAAAGATGTGGCCCGCCCTATCCTTTCCTTCCCCGAGAATAGTCCTGTTTCCACGGTTTGGGAACAGATGCTTGAACGGAAAGAGCATATCTCGATCCTGATTGATGAATACGGTTGCTTCTGGGGAATTGTCACTATGGAAGATATTATAGAAACAGCCTTAGGCTTTGAGATTGTGGATGAGAAAGACAGCGTAACGGATATGCAGAAACTGGCACGGGATAAGTGGCAGAAGAAGCTGGCGGAGGCGAAAATTAATGATTAGTGATTAGGGATAGTGATTAGTGATTGGCGCTATACGGATGGTTATCACTAATCACTACCCCCTAATCACTAATCAAAACATCTTACTGACACGTTCGATGCCTGCCACCAAGACATCTATCTCCTCTTTCGTATTGTAGATTCCAAAGGAAGCACGCACCGTACCTTCTATGCCGAGACGCTGCATCAGCGGTTGGGCGCAATGGTGTCCTGTACGCACGGCAATGCCGAGACGGTCGAGCAATGTGCCCATATCGAAGTGATGGATATCGCCTACCAGGAAAGAAATAACACTCCCCTTCTCTGCCGCTTCACCAAAGATGCGCATACCGGGGATTGTTTTCAATCGCTGCGTGGCATACTCCGTCAGTTCATGTTCATAGGCGACAATCTTATCCAAGCCGATGGCAGAAACATAATCGAGCGCTTTCGCCAGTCCCGTAGTGCCGATATAGTCGGGAGTTCCGGCTTCGAATTTAAACGGCAGTTCGTTGAAGGTGGTATGTTCAAAAGACACATGCTGTATCATCTCACCGCCGCCTTGATAAGGAGGTAACTTATTCAGCCATTCTTCCTTACCATAGAGCACGCCCACACCGGTAGGACCGTACACTTTATGTCCGGAGAATACAAGGAAATCAGCATCCAGATCCTGCACGTCCACTGCCATGTGGGGAATGGATTGTGCCGCATCTACCAGGAAAGGTACATCATGCTTATGGGCAATCTCAATCATTTCCTTGATAGGATTGACCGTACCCAGAACATTGGACACATGTACTACGCTCACAATCTTCGTCCGGTCAGTGAAAAGCTTCTCGTATTCATCCATCAGGAGTTCGCCGCGGTCGTTCATCGGAATAACCTTCAGATTGATGCATTTCCGTTCGGCCAGCAGTTGCCAGGGGACGATGTTACTATGATGTTCCATTACGGAAACAATCACTTCATCACCCGGATGCAGGAATGCTTCGCCGAAGCTGGAGGCTAACAGATTGATGCTTTCCGTGGTTCCCCGTGTAAATACGATTTCATTTGTAGAACCGGCATTGATGAACTTCCGCACTGTCTCACGGCTTGCCTCGTGCAGTTCCGTTGCCTGTTGCGACAGAAAGTGTACGCCACGATGCACATTGGCATTGACAGAATAATATTCATCCGTTATGGCATCCACCACACAGCGCGGCTTCTGTGTCGTCGCCCCATTATCAAGGTAGACCAATGATTTGCCGTACACTTCACGGGATAGTATCGGAAAATCGGCTCTTATCTTTTGAATATCCATATTAGCTTAGAATTATGAATGAAGAATGAAGAATTGGCTGCGCCATGTCATGCCGCATGGTAATTCTTCATTCTTAATTCTTCATTTATTTGCATATCGCGCAGCCCTGGCACTTATTCAGTTCTCCACGGAAACGTTTTTCCACCAGCAGATGCAAGCGGTCTTTCAATGCATCCAGCCGGATAGTGTCGATCACTTCGTTCACGAAAGCGAACATCAGTAACAGGCGGGCTTCACGCTCCGGAATACCGCGCTGACGCATATAGAAAAGTGCATTTTCGTCCAACTGGCCGACTGTAGCGCCATGACTACACTTTACATCATCGGCATAAATTTCCAGTTGCGGCTGCGTATACATACGTGCCTCACGGGTAGCGCAAAGGTTCCGGTTCGTTTGTTGCGAATTGGTATGTTGCGCATCCGGGCGCACCAATACCAAACCGGCAAATGCACCGACTGACTGGTCATCGAGCACATACTTGAAGAGCTCATTGCTCGTGCAGTTAGGTACGGCATGGTCGATACTTGTATTGTTGTCTACATGCTGATTCTTATCTGCAATGGCCATACCGCAAAGGTTGATTTCGGCGCCTTCACCTGCCAGCAATACTTCGGTGGTGTTGCGGGAAGTACCGTTATGCAAGGTCATGCCATTCAGCAATACGTTGCTGTTGGCTTCCTGTCTCACATACATATTGCTGATACGCACGGTACTTGTATGCGTTTCTTCGAGCTCGTAAAGATCAAAGACAGCATTCTCACCTACGAATACTTCTATCACCTGGGTTGCCAGGAAGTTCACGGCATCCATGGCATGGTCGCACACCAGCATGCGTGCCTGTGCGCCATCTTCCAATACAATCAATACCCGGCGGTTCACCAGGAAGTTCACGTCACCACGCAGGATGTTTACCAACTGAATGGGACGTTCCACTATTACATTCTTCGGCACATACAGCAGCACACCGTCTTGTGCAAAAGCGGTGTTGAATGCTGTCACTCCGTCTTTTGAAGTATCTGCCAGCTTGCCATAGTACTTCTTTACCAGTTCCGGTTGCTTCTCCGCCATCTCCTTCAAACTGCCGAAGATGACTCCTTCGGGCAGATGTGAAGCGGGTAACGCTTTATTGTAAAAAGCATCATTCACTACAAAGTACAGGGAGGTACTCATATTGGGTACATCACATTTGAACACTTCATAGGGATTTACCGGAATATCCAGACGGTTCAGGTTCAACCCATAGTCCGGTTCAAAGAACTTACTGACATCGGTATATTTATATTTCTCCTGTTTACGGGTAGGAAAGCCAAGCCGCTCGAAGTCGGCAAACGCAGTGGCACGAGGGGTATTCAACACCTCGGCACTGTGCTGGCATATCATCGCTTCCGTCTGGGAGAAAAGATCTATGTATTGTTGTTCTGCATTCATAATTTACTCTCCCAACTCCTTCTTAATCCAATCATACCCCTTCTCTTCCAGTTCCAGCGCCAATTCCGGTCCCGCCGTCTTCACGATACGACCTTTGTAAAGCACATGTACAACGTCAGGTTTGATATAGTCCAGTAAGCGTTGGTAGTGGGTGATGACGATGGTACTGTTCTCCGGCGTTTTCAACTTGTTCACACCTTCGGCTACGATACGCAAAGCATCGATATCCAGCCCGGAATCCGTTTCATCCAGAATACTTAATTTCGGTTCCAGCATCGCCATCTGGAAGATTTCATTCCGCTTCTTCTCACCACCGGAGAAGCCCTCGTTCACCGAACGGTTAGCCAGTTTATTGTCCAGTTCCACAATGGCACGCTTTTCACGCATCAACTTCAGGAACTCGCTTGCACTGAGAGCGGGCAGATGATTATATTTACGTTGCTCGTTCACCGCTGCACGCATAAAGTTAACCATACTCACACCCGGAATTTCTACCGGATATTGGAAGCTGAGGAAGATACCTTCGTGGCTACGGTCTTCCGGTGAAAAGTCCAGCAGGTTCTTACCGCAGAAAGTCACGCTTCCCTTCGTCACCTCAAAGGCAGGATTACCTACCAATACAGCCGAAAGAGTACTCTTTCCGGAACCATTCGGTCCCATAATAGCATGCACCTCACCAGCTCTTACCGACAGGTTGATGCCTTTCAATATCTCTTTGCCATTTACACTGGCATGCAGGTCTTTTATCTCTAACATCTTTATATTTACTATTTGACTATTTACAATTTACTATTTAATGTCACTTCTCCACTATTCACTATTACTACCGACCTTTTACTTATCTACCATTCATCTGCCGATTGTGCAGTAAAATAGTAAATAGTAAATCGTCTAATAGTAAATCACCCTACGCTGCCTTCCAGCGAAATAGCCAACAACTTCTGAGCCTCTACCGCAAACTCCATAGGCAACTTATTAAGTACTTCCTTAGCATAACCGTTCACTATCAGCCCTACAGCATCCTCCGTAGAAATACCACGCTGGTTGCAATAGAAGATCTGGTCTTCATTGATCTTGCTGGTAGTCGCCTCATGCTCCACAACTGCCGTCTCATTATGGATATCCATATACGGGAAGGTATGCGCACCACACTTGTCACCCAGCAACAAAGAGTCGCACTGACTATAGTTACGCGCATTATCCGCCTTTTGAGCTACACGCACCAAGCCCCGGTAAGAGTTCTCACTATGTCCGGCAGAAATACCCTTGCTGACAATGGTACTACTGGTATTCTTACCCAGATGAATCATCTTCGTACCCGTATCCGCCTGTTGGTAGTTGTTCGTCACCGCCACACTGTAGAATTCAGCCGAAGAGTTATCTCCCGTCAAAATACAGGAAGGGTATTTCCACGTAATAGCCGAACCTGTCTCCACTTGTGTCCAGGAGAGCTTACTGTTCGCACCTTTACAGTTACCACGTTTCGTAACAAAGTTATAAACACCGCCTTTACCTTCGGCATCACCCGGATACCAGTTCTGTACGGTGCTGTACTTCACTTCTGCACGTTCGTGCACCACAATCTCCACGATAGCGGCATGCAACTGGTTCTCATCGCGCATCGGAGCCGTACAACCTTCCAGATAGGAAACATACGAATCATCATCCGCCACAATCAGCGTCCGCTCAAACTGACCTGTATTACGCGCATTGATACGGAAATACGTGGATAACTCCATCGGGCAGCGTACTCCTTTCGGGATATATACAAACGAACCGTCGGAGAATACCGCCGAGTTCAGCGCGGCAAAGAAGTTATCACGGTATCCCACTACGGAACCAAGATACTTCTGCACCAAATCCGGATGCTCACGTACAGCTTCACTGATGGAACAGAAAATAATTCCTTTCTCCATCAACGTTTCCTTAAACGTAGTTTTCACAGATACGGAGTCCATCACGGCATCCACTGCCATGCCACTCAGCGCCATCTGTTCTTCCAGGGGGATGCCCAGCTTATTGAAGGTTTTTATCAACTCAGGGTCTACTTCGTCCATGCTCTTAGGCGCATCTTTCTTCTTCGCCAACGGATCGGCATAGTAGGAAATAGCCTGATAATCTATCTCAGGAATACGGAGATGTGCCCATGTAGGCATCTCCATCGTCAACCAGTGACGATATGCTTTCAGACGGAACTCCAACAGCCATTCCGGCTCGTTCTTCTTCGCAGAGATCAGCCGTACAACATCTTCATTCAGCCCACGCTCAATGACTTCCGTATGCACGTCGGTGGTGAAGCCGTACTTGTACTTCTCCTGCGTTAGTTCCTTTACATATTTATTGGGTTCTTCGGGTTGCATTATTTAATTAAGTATATATTGTTCAGTAACTTCTTTTGCAGCCGGGAAAAACATTCCCGCGAACGACTCTATAGGATAATATAACACGGATTCCTCCTTCATTGTTCTATCAATCATCGTATTATCCGAGTCGATAAACTCGACAACACAGATAAGCAGACTCACCAGCAGCAGAAACTTCAACGCGCCCAGTCCGGCACCCAGCCATCGATTCAGCCAACCGAGCGAGACTGCCTCCATCGCCTTCGTCAGCAAAGCCGCCACCAGCAGGAACAGCAATGGCACCACTACCCAAATAACAACAAACGCCAATATCTGGGCAAACGTCATGGAATCCGTGATCTTAGAAAAGACTCTCTCCGCTACCGACACATACAGTGCTTTTGCAGCCAGCAATCCGACAATCAATCCGAGGATAGATGCCAGTTGCTTGATGAAGCCTTTTATAAAACCGATGACCGCTCCCGCACCAATCACCACTAATAAGATGATATCTATTATTGTCATAACTATATCTAAAAAAAGACACGGATTACACGGATAAACACGGTTCTTCTTTTAAACCAATCCGTGAAATCCGTGTAATCCGTGTCTAAAAGATTATTTCGCTTACAGAGTCTGTTTTACTTCTATTTCTTCGTAAGATTCGATCATATCGCCTACCTTGATATCGTTGCAGTTCGTCAGGCTGATACCGCACTCGAAGTTGGTACCTACTTCCTTCACGTCGTCCTTGAAACGCTTCAAAGCATTGATAGAACCGGTAAAGATTACGATACCGTCGCGGATCAAACGAGCCTTGTCGCTGCGTTTCACCTTTCCGGTCTTTACTACCGCACCGGCTACGAGACCTACCTTGGTGATATTGAACACCTCGCGTACCTCGATGGTTGCAGTTACCTGTTCCTTCACCTGCGGTGCCAACATACCTTCCATAGCGGCCTTCACCTCTTCGATAGCGTCGTAGATTACCGAGTACTTGCGGATATCCACACCCTCGTTCTCCGCCAACTTCGCAGCGGCATTCGACGGACGTACCTGGAAGCCGATGATAATGGCATCCGAAGCGGCAGCCAATGAAACGTCGGACTCGGAGATAGCTCCAACACCCTTATGGATTACATTCACCTGTACCTGTTCGGTAGACAGCTTGATCAACGAGTCGCTCAATGCCTCAACAGAACCGTCTACGTCACCCTTAACGATGATGTTCAGTTCGTGGAAGTCACCCAGAGCCAGACGGCGGCCTACTTCATCCAGAGTCAACATCTTCTGAGTACGCAAGCCCTGTTCGCGTTGCAACTGTTCACGCTTGTTGGCGATTTCGCGCGCTTCCTGTTCCGTATCGATTACGTGGAACGTATCACCTGCGGCAGGTGCACCGTTCAATCCCAGAATCAATACCGGTTCAGACGGTCCGGCCTCTTTCAGACGCTGGTTGCGTTCGTTGAACATGGCTTTCACTTTACCGTAAGCCGTACCTGCCAGCACGATGTCGCCTACGCGCAACGTACCGTTTGAAACCAGCATGGTAGCTACATAACCACGTCCCTTGTCCAAAGAAGACTCGATGATGGAACCGGTAGCCTTACGGTTCGGGTTTGCCTTCAGGTCGAGCATTTCAGCTTCCAGCAACACCTTTTCCAAAAGATCGTTCACACCCAGACCCTTCTTGGCTGAGATATCTTGCGACTGATACTTACCGCCCCATTCTTCAACGAGGTAGTTCATCGCTGCCAGTTCCTCCTTAATCTTGTCGGCATTGGCAGTCGGTTTATCAATCTTGTTAATTGCGAATACGATAGGTACACCGGCAGCCATAGCATGGTTGATAGCTTCCTTCGTCTGCGGCATCACATTATCATCGGCAGCAACGATGATGATAACCACGTCCGTCACCTTCGCACCACGAGCACGCATAGCGGTAAATGCCTCGTGACCCGGAGTATCGAGGAACGTAATCTTACGTCCGTCTTCCAGCTTCACGTTGTAAGCACCGATGTGCTGCGTGATACCACCGGCCTCACCGGCAATAACGTTCGCCTTACGGATATAGTCGAGCAACGATGTCTTACCGTGGTCTACGTGACCCATGACGGTAACAATCGGTGCACGCGGTTCCAAATCTTCTTCGGCATCTTCTTCCTCGACAATGGCTTGTGCCACTTCCGCACTGACATACTCGGTTTTATATCCGAATTCTTCCGCCACCAGATTAATGGTTTCAGCATCCAGACGCTGGTTGATGGAAACCATGATACCGATGCTCATACAGGTAGCGATGACCTGTGTAACAGAAACATCCATCATGCTTGCCAACTCGTTGGCTGTCACAAATTCCGTGATCTTCAACACCTTGCTGTCCGCCATTTCACGGTCTTCCATTTCCTGCATACGGTTGGAAGCCATGTCGCGTTTGTCCTTACGGTATTTCGACGTCTTGCTCTTACCTTTGGAAGTGAGGCGTGCCAAAGTTTCTTTTACCTGCTTAGCTACATCTTCCTCCTTAACTTCCTGTTTGATGACCGGTTTCTTGAAACGGTCCTTGTTGTTGTTGTTACGGTTGTTACGGTTTCCACCCGGATGATTATTACCACCACCGCCTTGACCGCCAGCACCTTGGGGTTTGCCACCGCCGCCGGGACGGTTGTCACCTCCACGCTGGAAGTTGGACGCGTTGTTGATATCTACTTTCTCCTTATTATTATTAATACGGAGACGTTTCTTCTTATTGCCGTTAGGGTCATTATCTTTCTCCTTACCATCCTTCACTTTATTGTCTTCGCGACGGATTTCCTTGATAATGGCCTCTTTCATCAGTTTCTTCTGATCCTGACGAATCTTCTCTTTCTCTTCACGTTCCTTACGTTTTTCCTCTTTGGTCTTCTTCTTGGGACGTGTAGATTGGTTCAGCGTAGCCAGGTCAATCTGACCGATGATATTGATTTTGGAAACAAACTCCGGTTTATGAATTGTGAAGATTTCCTCTTCACCACTTTTTGCAGGTGCTTCTTCTGCCGCAACAGGCTTCGGTTCTTCCTTGGCAGGTGCCGCAGGAGCAGGCGTTTCTTTTTTCATTTCTTCTTTATGGGGCACAGCCGGAGCAGGTGCCGTTTTTTCTTCCACAACCACTTTCGGCTCTTCTTTCACCACCGGCTCAGGCTTGGGAGCAGGAGCAGGTGCCGGCTTAGGTTCTGGGTTGGGTTCTGGCTTCGGTTCCGGTTTGACTTCCGGTTTAGGTTCGGGCCTGGGTTCCGGTTTAGGCTGCGGTTTGGGTTCTTCCTTCACCACAGGTGCGGTTTCTTCTACTTTCTTTTCTTCCACTTTCTCCACTACCGGTTTCCGGTTGTTCAGTTTATCCAAGTCTATTTTTCCGACAGGTTTAAACTTCGGACGCGCATCTTCGGGGATCACAGTCTTGATTTCCTCAACTTTCGCTTTCTCCGTAGTCTCCGCTTCGTAACCGTCAATAGATACCGACGCTTTGTTGCGGTCTTTGTTCTGTCGCTCCTGAATGAAACGTTCCGATTCAAGTCTAAGGTTCTTATCTGTACTGAACTCTTTCACGAGCAAAGCGTATTGCTCCTCGGTAATTTTCGTGTTGGGATTTGCCTCAACGGCAAAGCCTTTCTTCTGCAAGAACTCAACTACCGTTGAAATTCCTACATTCAAATCTCTTGTTACTTTATTTAACCTAATCGTCATACTAAAAATTTAATGAATAATGTGGAGAAAGAAGTTAGTGCAAACAAAAACAAACGTCAACAGACGCTTATTCGGCCTCAGGCTCAGGTTCTGTCTCAGGCTCTACCTCAGCTTCCGGCTCAAATTCAGGTTCCGGCTCGAACTCGGGTTCGCCTTCTTCAAACTCCGAACTTAAAATGCGTAATACCTCGTCCACCGTTTCTTCTTCCAGGTCAGTCTTCTCAATCAACATCTCACGCGGAGCGTTCAACACGGCTTTTGCGGTATCGATACCAATCGCTTTGATAGCATCAATCACCCAACCGTCGATTTCATCTCTGAACTCATCCAGATAGATATCTTCATCTTCAACGGCTTGATCCAACTCACGGAACACGTCAATGGTGTACTCGGTCAACATACTGGCAAGTTTGATATTCAAACCGCCTTTACCAATAGCCAGCGACACCTCTTCCGGTCTCAGGAAGACTTCTGCCTTACGCTCTTCTTCGTTCAGTCGGATAGAAGAAATCTTTGCGGGGCTGAGGGCGCGCTGAATAAACAACTGAATATTGTTCGTATAGTTGATTACGTCAATATTCTCGTTGCGCAACTCACGAACGATACCATGAATACGGCTACCCTTTACACCTACGCAGGCACCTACCGGGTCGATACGGTCGTCGTACGACTCAACGGCAATCTTGGCACGCTCGCCGGGGATACGGGCAATCTTCTTAATGGTAATCAGTCCATCATTGATTTCGGGCACTTCCATCTCGAACAAACGCTGCAAGAATACAGGCGATGTACGCGAAAGGATGATTTTCGGGTTGTTGTTCTTGTTATCCACACGGGCAACCACAGCGCGTGCGGTTTCTCCTTTGCGATAGAAATCGCTCGGAATCTGTTCCGTCTTGGGCAACAGCAGTTCGTTTCCTTCGTCATCCAGCAGCAGCATTTCCTTCTTCCATATCTGGTATACCTCTGCATTGATGATATTGCCTACCTTATCAATATATTTATTATAGATACTGTCTTTTTCCAGTTCCAGAATCTTTGAGGCCAACGTCTGGCGCAGGTTCAGGATGGCGCGGCGACCGAAATTCGCGAAGATTACCTCATCCGTCACTTCTTCGCCTACTTCATAAGAAGCATCAATTTTCAGTGCTTCCGACAGTGCAATCTGCAAGTTCGGATTCTCCAAGTCTTCATCCGCCACCACTTCACGGTTACGCCATATTTCGAAGTCACCCTTGTCCGGGTTCACGATTACGTCGTAATTTTCATCGGTACCGAACATCTTCGCAATCACACTACGGAACGACTCTTCGAGTACGCTCACCATCGTGGTTCTATCGATATTTTTCAGTTCCTTAAATTCCGAAAATGTATCTATCAAGCTGACAGTTTCTACTTTTTTGGCCATAGTCTTATTTAAAACTGATTAAGTATTTAGTATATTTTATTTCATCATACGCAAAGGTTTCGTCCTCTTGCACCAACTGGGGGCGCTTGGCTCCTTCGGGTTTCACTTTCTTCTCAATGGTTACGGTGAAATGCTGTTCGTCGGCGTCCTTGAGCACGCCGCACAACTTGCGTCCATCTTTTTTCAGCACTTCCACTTCTTTTCCGACGTGGTTACGATACTGTTGCAACACTTTAAACGGCTGTCCGATACCGGCAGAACCTACCTCCAACTCATAATCATCCTCTTCACGGTTCAACTTGGATTCGATGTATCGGCTCAGTTCCACACAATCCTCAATCCAAACACCTTCTTTGTGGTCAATTTCCACCACAATCTTATCGTCCGGGCTGATAGTCACTTCCACCAGGAAGTACTCTTTTCCGTCCAGCCACTCGTCAACAATTTGACAAACAGTTTTCTTTTCTATCATTGATTAACTATATAAGAACAAAAAAAGGAGCTCAATTGCCCCTCCACCTTTCATCCATTGCGGTTGCAAAGATATAAATAATCTGTTCGACTACAAAATATTAGAGAAAAAAAGAATCATTTAACGCTCTTGAAGAGAGAAAGTAGCGTAAATGACTTCTGTAAAACGGCTTCGGAGGTGTAATTATGCATTTGACATTTTGTATTTTATGCATCACGAGAATGGCGTATTTACGTGTAGCGGGCGGCGTAAACGGAAATACGGAAGTAAAAAACCGTATCTGGCAGATAAATAAAGGAATACATAAATACGAACAACTCTAAAAAAAGAAATATATTCCGCTGGAGGACGAAATAGTGTTGGTTCATGAAGGAAATAGAGATGGGAAGTGTCGGATATAGAGATGGAAGGCATTACATATATAGATCGGAAGCATTAGATATATAGATTGGAGACGTTACATATATAGATTGGGCATATCAGATAGTTAGTTATTTTGCATAAACATGGGGGGAACTGGGAATTATTATTCAGATTCATGCATTTATATTCTTTTATGCAATAGAAAGGAAATCTATTTTCACCTTTTTACGAAACGAGAAGGAAAGCAATACGGATGTTTTACTGTCTTTTTGATAAAGGGGAAGGGCAACAGGGTTACTTTATGTATGTGGGTGTATCAAAATACACCACAGATTACACGAATTGACACAGATTATCTATCTTGATAATCAATTATTTTATTTTAATCTGCGTCAATCCGTGTAATCTGTGGTGTGTTTCGGCACCTTCCGGAAAAATCTTATTTATTCGGCGTATTCCACTTCTTCGTATCCGTGCAGGTGATATTCAGCGTCTGATTACCTGTCTGGATGCGAAAATCACCTTTCTCCAATATCCATTTGCCGTCATAGCCAACGAAAGCAAGGTCGGAGCCTTTCACTTTCAGGGTAACGGTTTTGGTTTCACCCGGTCTCAATTCCACCTTCTCGAAAGCACGCAGACGGCGCACATCAGGCGTGAGTGAAGCTATCAGGTCGCTGCTGAACAACAGGACGCTTTCTTTGCCTATACGGTTTCCGGTGTTCTTCACGTCCACAGTAAAGGTCAGCACATCATCGGCAGTGAAACTCGTTTTGTCCGCTTTGAGATTACTGTAAGCATAGGTAGTATAGCTCAATCCGTAACCGAATGCCCACTGTACGGACATCACGGCATCATAATCATAAGCGCCCTGCATCTTTTCGAGGTCTTCACAAGGTTTATAGTCATAGGTAAACAGTGAATTGATATCTCTCGGATAAGTATAAGGCATCTTTCCGCTGAAGTTGGCGTCGCCGGATACAAGGTTTGCAAGAGCGTCTCCACCGTAATTGCCCGGAAGCATCGTGTTGATCACCGCTTTTGCCAACGGTTCTATTTCGCTGACGATGCGCGGACGTCCCTCGTTCAGCACAAGCACAACCGGTTTACCGGTGGCAGCCAGTGCTTTCACCAAGTCGAGCTGATTTTTGGAGAGGAAGAGGTTGGTCAGGTTACCCGGAGTTTCACAGTAGGAATTCTCTCCGATACAGGCAATGATATAATCCGCATGGACGGCGGCAGCCACGGCTTTATCTATTTCGGGAGCGTTTTCTTCCCACCAGGCACCACCTTTCTTATAAGTAACGCCCGGCTCATAGATAATATTGGAAGCACCGAACTTGTTGGCGAACGACTCAAGGATGGTGTTATAATCGGCCGCGCAATCATCAGCCTTGTCGCCTTGCCAGGAGTAAGACCAGCCGCCGTTAAGCGTGCGCATGGAGTTGGCATTAGGGCCGGTTATCAACAGTTTCTTGCCGGAAGCCAACGGCAGGATGCCATCTGCATTCTTCAGCAGCACCAAAGACTCTTCGGCAGCCTGCAAAGCCGCAGCAGCATGTTCCTTACCACCGAACAAAGGAAATTCCTTATGATTGTAAGCAGGGGTATCGAACAATCCCAACCGGTATTTCATGCGCAACACACGGCGTACGGCATCGTCAATACGGCTCATAGGCACTTCGCCTTCTTCCACCAGCTCTTTCAGATAGGTGCAGAAACTCCATTCGTAGGGGACCATAGACATATCGATACCGGCATTGATGGCGATTTTGATGGCTTCCTTCTTGCTTCCGGCAATCTTGTCACGGGTATAGAGGTTATTGATATCCGCCCAGTCGGTCACGATCAGGCCATCCCAGTTCAGGTCTTCTTTCAGCCACTGCGTCAGCAATTCGTAGTTGGCATGGAAAGGAAGTCCGTTGTTCATGGCAGAGTTTACCATAACGGACAGGGCACCTGCCTTGATACCCTCGACGAACGGTGCAAAATGCTTTTCACGCATATCCTGCACAGTAATAGATGAAGGAGTACGGTCCTTGCCCGACACCGGAACGCCATAGCCCATATAGTGCTTGAGGCAAGCGGCCACGTGTTGTTTTCCTATCTTATTGGGGTCTTCTCCCTGGAAACCGAGGACGGACTCGCGTCCCATTTCTGCATTTACATAGCAATCTTCGCCATAGTTTTCCCAATGGCGGGGCCAGCGGGCGTCACGCGCCAGGTCGAGAACGGGAGCATACGTCCAGGGGATACTTCCGGCCTTGGTCTCATAAGCGGAGATGCGCGAACCTTCACGCACCAGTCCGCGGTTGAAGGTAGCTGCCATATTGATGCCTTGCGGGAAGAATGTTCCACCCAACGTATAAGTGGTTCCATGTATCTGGTCTACGCCATAGATGCAGGGAATACCCATCACTTTCATTGATTTATCTTGTATCTTCCGGATGATTTCCTCCCACTTCTCCTTGGATTGGGCAACACCCTGGGGGACATTCAGAATAGAGCCTACTTTATACTTACCGATAACGGTGTCCAGCAGGGCATCGTCTACCTGAAAATCTTTAGAGGAATGATCGCGCTTCGTAATCACGTCGATGGTAAGTTCCGTCATCTGACCTATCTTTTCTTCAAGGGTCATCTTCTTGAGCAGAGCCTCTACTTTCTTCTCTATTTTCTCGTCTCTGGGGATGGCGGGAGCTACGGAAGTCTGCGCCATAGTGGTTAACACAAGCCCGGACAGGGCTAAGGATAAGATTAATTTTCTATTCATGGTTTTGAATTTGGTTATTATGCGTGCAAAGATAACAACATCCTGCTATACCGAAGGGTACGGCAGGATGTATTTGCGGAAGACTTTACTTGAAAAGCAATGGAACAAACTCGCTCAGATAAATACGCCAGTTCTTCCAGATATGTCCTTCACCGGTTTCGTAATAAGTATATTTATACCCGTTCTCATCCAACAGTTTCCGGTAATCCTCATTCGCCTTATAAAGAAAATCGGTCTTTCCGATAGCTATCCAGTAGAGAGACGGTTTCTTGGCAAACTGTATTTTCAGCTTGCCTTCCATATCTTCATATACCGGAGAGGAAACATCCTTATTCGGCAGGATGGCGGCAGAAAACAAACCGACATAATCAAACATATCGGGATATTGCTTGGAAATGTGCAGGGAGTGGAAACCGCCCATAGACAATCCGGCAATGGCACGCCCGGACTTACTCTTAAGGGTACGATAGTTCTTATCAACGAATTTCACCACATCGGGAAACGCCTGTTCGAAAGAGCCGTCCATCGTTTTGGGCAATTGCATCGTAGGAGGCTTCATACCGAGGGAAGACTCACCCGGAGCGGCTTCCTGTGAGGCATTGCCATTCGTCATCACCACAATCATGGGCTTCGCCTTACCTTGTGCAATCAAGTTGTCCAGTATCTGCGAAGTACGGCCGAGGGAAATCCAGGCTTCTTCATCGCCACCCATACCGTGGAGAAGATAGAACACCGGGTAACGTTTGCCACTGGTTTCATAACCGGCAGGAGTGTAAACAGTCATGCGGCGTTCCATGCCAAGTGCCGGACTGTTGTACCAGATGCGGGACACCGTGCCATGAGGTACCTGATTGACCTTATACAAATCGGCACGCTCACCACCGATGATAAATACATTGGTAAGAGTGGCCACGTCACGTATCAGATAGACATTGGCGGGGTCATTCATGCGAAGCCCGTCTACTATAAAAGAGTAACTGTAAAGTTCCGGTTGCAATGGTTCGGGGGTAGTGTATTCCCATACGCCATCCTTACCTTCGGTCATATCTACAACTCCCGGGATTTCATATTCCCCATTCGGAATCTTTACTTTCTGCTTTGGCAGGAAATCACCCGTGATTTGTACTTTCACCGCTTTCGGAGCCTTCAGCCGGAAAAGAACTATGTTATTATCATAGATTTCGGGAGATACGAGTGGACCGATTCCCCAAAGGGCTTCCTGTGCAAAGGTTGCCACACACATCAGCAGGACAGCGGCTAAAATTGTGAGTCTTTTCATAATGGCAATTTTGTTGAAGGTATGATGGATGTTATTTCTTCACCGCTTTGTCCGGACAATGTTCGCGGATATAATTTATAATCAGGAAGCAGGCGGGTTCGAGCACCGTGCCGTGATTGAATCCCTGCAATTCATACAAAGTGACTTGTTTATTACCGATATTCTTCGATACGGAAGCAAACAGGGCATTCTCTTCCCAACGGTCGGCCATTTCCAGATTGCGGTCTCCGGTAATCAATACAACAGGAGCAGTATTCTTACGCACGCGGTTCACCGGAGCGTATTCGTCAATAATAGGAATGCCATTCGGCAGCCCGCGTTCTTTGCGGATAGTGAAATGAGTAACCGTCTGTCCGCTGACCGGAAGATAGGCCGCCACCTTATCGGCGTCTGCGCCATAGGCCTCCATATATTTCTTATCCATAGCCAGTATCAGTGAAAGGTAACCTCCGGCAGAATGACCGGAAACAAAAATTTTATCCTTGTTGCCGCCATATTCTTCGATATGATTGAACGTCCACGCCACGGCAGCCGCAGCATCTTCAATATAAGCAGGATTCTTGGCTTTAGGACTCAGACGATAGTTCACCGCCACAACAGCAAATCCTCTATTCATCAGTTCCCGGGGAATATGCTTATTGCCTCCTTCCAATCCACCACCATGAAACCAGATGATAGTCGGGAAGTCTTTCTTGCCTGCCGGATAGTAGACATCCAGTTTGCAGCGTTCTTTCCGGTAAGCATCCGCTTCCGCGTCAGGGATATAGGACAAGTCTTTTTTCGTTTCATACACTTCCTGCGCGTGCAGGGTAAACATGCAGAATAATAGTAACAGAAAGGTTACTTTTCGTTTCATGGCATATTCATTTAAAGGTTTTCAGCTGCAATATTAGGCAAATAAATTCAAAGAGCAGCTTCTTTATTGTTGAAAAGATTGTCTGTACGTTCAAAATCAGTCATTTTTCTCATTCTTCATATCCGACCATCTTTCTTAATGATGCCAACAACCTTTCCATTTTGTCTAACTGTTTATAAAAGGAAAAGAACTCATTTTGTTTATTCAGAACTTATATGACTTACATCAACAGAAAAAACATTTTCAGGTTCGATTCTAGGCTCCAGGTCGTCAGAAAATGAAGGTTGTTGACGACCACCTACGACATAAAGCTTTCCGTCAGCATAGAACAATCCGGAACTCTCCGAACCGTCCGTAAAATAATAGGCATTCACAGTATTCGTTCTGATATTATATATCTGCAAGTTCATATTTTCATAAATATAAATCAGATTTCCATTGGTTGTAACTCCCGGGCAACAGACTCCTTCCTTTAAATTACATAAGTCGTTCCAGGCACCTGTCTCCAAATCATAACTTCTGACTTTCCACATTGAAGTCGTGTATTGACCACCAAAGAAATAAGCAATATGTCCCACCAAAACACATCTCATAAAATCTCTTCTTTCTTTTGGAATAACGATTCCGGCATCATACCAAATACCTGTTTTAAAATCAAGTATATGTATATTATCAGAGTACACGTTCTTTTTTATGGTGCCACCCATCATATACAGACAATCATCATAAATGAATGTAGCTGGATCTACCGCCTGATGAGGATTCACCCAATCCACATACAGAGTATCTCTATCCGAATCATAAATTTCAATCTGAGGTGCCGTATATTCCAATCTACGGTTGGTGGATAAATACTTTCCCCCCACGATGAATACCTTTCCTTTATAATAATGCGCTCTATGCCCATTACGTCGGGCAAACTTTTGCAGACTTTCTGTCCAAGTATTTGTAGCAACGTCATAAACATACATTTTATCAGAAAGACTACTGCCGGGTACCAGAGTCTTTTCATTTCCTGATATGATATATATCTTGCCATTTTGGATGAAGGAGCCAGAAGAGACAACAGCTACAGGCAAATCCTTCAAAGGTTCATAATTGAGAAAGATGCGTCCTCGTTCTCCCTTCACACTCACTTCTGGCAATTGCTGAGAATAAGTATACATTGTCACGCGATAGGCCGAATATCTCAAATCCTTAAGGGTAAGTTTAAGAGAAAGATATCCCACATACGAGAAAATAATCGTATCACTTCCTGCAATATTCTCCATATCCTCAATATTGAAATGCCCATTTTCATCAGTCACACCTATTCCTACAGAATCTTTTTGCAGGTATATATTTACGCCGGATAAGGGGCTATTATCTTTCCCGTCTATAACATACCCCTGTGATTGAGATTCCATCGGCAGGGAACAAGTCATTATAAGAAACAAAAATATGATTATCTTCATATATAAATATTTAACATTAAATTAAAAGGGAGAAAAGAGAAACATTCTTTCTCCCAATAATCAAGCAATTAAATTTGACTAATATACTGGCTAATTAATTGCTCATTGGCAGCAATAATTTCCTTGTTTTGTTTCATATACTTCTGTAAACTCTCCCGATAATCCTGCTCATTACATTTCACCTTCTTTTTGTTATAAAAAATAGACTTCTGATAGTTATCCAATGCCATATCATATCTTTCTTGATCATCATTTATTCGTCCGACATATTCTTGTATCCAAGCCTGCAATTTATATTCTTTTGTACCTTCCAGCCTTTCTTGTGCATCCAAATAGGCTTGCATGGCCTTTTCATTATCTCCTTGTAAAGCAATTACTTTACCATAATAGAATAAAGCCTTCCCCCCTCTTACCTTATCATCACTATCCTGATAATAATCTACCGTCAGCTTTATTAAAGAATCAGATTGTAAACTATCCAAATAGTTTTTATCACGTACCTGAGTCAATAGTAAAGCATAATCAGCACATTCCTTTCCTTGAAGTTTTTCCGATTGTGGTATTTGATTTAAAAGCAATAATGCACTATCAGGACATGTTTCCATATATTTCTCTACCCTATCAAAAATTTCAGATGCATCTTTTGTTCTTCATATCTTATCAGCAAAAAGACTGTTTATTCATAGCATTCAGAACAGAGTTCTCATTCCTGACAACCAAAGATACGAATATGTAGTTTAATAACATACAAAAACAAGGGAAAAAGCACTCAATCATATAAAATAATTACCACCATTTCTAAAGCGAAATATTATCCACTCCAAGGCTACACCCTTTCCCTAAAAGGGCTACACCTTTTATCGGAAAGGGTGTAGCCATTCCAACCAAAAGGTGTAGCCCTAGCAAAAAGGCCTTGTAGCTATCTGTAGATAGGATAGTAATTACACATTTGCCCAATGATGAGTGCATTCATCAGATACAAAACTCTTAAAATATTACCTAATATAGGGTTTATTCATTACATTTGTACCATTCTTAAAACTTTATCCTTATGGCACACCACTTGAATACCAACAAACAGTTTATGATAGGCAATGGCATCCTGGCTTTTGCAGTTATCTTCATAGTCGTTATCTTCATCTATATGAGCCTACGCCTGCAAAAACAAAAAGACGAAGACCGCAACTTCATCGAGACATATACCATTACGTTAACGAAAGGATTTACCGGAGACTCCCTATCGATCCTGATAAACGACAGTGTACTGGTAAATAAAAAAATCACAGAAGAGCCGTTCAGTATGGATGTAAAGCGTTTTGCGGAACAGAGCGCATTGCTGATTGTGGATAATGCAACGGAACAACTCTCTTTATTCGAACTGAGCGAGAAAGGTGGTAATTATCGGTTTGAAAAAGAAAATGGCGAGGTGAAACAACTGTCTCAAAAATAAGACAGGCGGTTGATTCAAAACGGTGTAGTAATGAGTTTTCACCACAGAGTAACACAGAGTATCACGGAGTTCTATTCTTTTGATTTCAAATTGATTAAACTCTGTGAGACTCTGTGTCCTCTGTGGTGAAAAGATTCATAACCGCTCAAAAAGCAATGAAACAATCAATGCCACTATTTCACCTGAAAATAAAACTTATGCTTCAATGATTTTCCCGGCATCCTGAATGTCAGCTCCACAAAGTTTTCTTCATCTTCCAAACAGTCTTCACTACTATAAGTTATCAGAATATCTTCGCCACGCGGCATAGCTTTCAATTGGGAAGCGCAGTTGGACGTCAGTTTCGGCATGGCAGCTGTCGTAATCTTCTTTCCTTTTATAAATAAGGAAACCACATACGCACCTTTTCCGTTCTCTTTTCCTTCGGCAGCGATAAATCCAGGCAGTTTCTTGTAATTCAGAACTACACCTTCCGCCCATTCCCGACGAGTCTTATCAAAGAAATACTCCACAGCAGGACGCATCTTAGTGATGCACTGATCTATCTCTTCCACGGAAGATATATCGGAAATATGCTCTTCCAGACCCTTTACCAAATCTTCCATCGCACGGTCCTGCTCTTCAAACTGACGTACTAATGCCTTATGTTCACTTTCAGGAAAGGGATAGCGTATGGCATAAGCATAAGTAATCTTACCGGATTTCTTGTCACGGCGTTTCTCCCAATAGGAACCGTCTACTTTAGAAAGCGAAATACCTTTGATAAAAGGCAAAGAAGCCGCACGGGTAGAACCTTCCGCCAGATATTGATCCACAAATTCCGTGATACGGTCACCGTTACCGGAAGTTTGCTTCACTACGTGAGAATCCGAAAACTCGATATTCTGCGCAACGGCCTGGATAATCTGCCGCTTTACGCTTTCCATACATTGCTGGCGAGCCTCTTCCATAGAAGCCGTCTCAGCAGAAGCTACAATGTAACCGGACTCTGCCGACTCATACCATGCAGGAGCCCTTTTGTCACTCTTCTCAATCACCTTATATGCCTGAGCAAACAAGGAAACTGTTCCCATACAGAAAAGCAAGGCTACCGTCAGCCCTATTCTTTTTATCTTCATAAGCGATTCTCCTTTCCTTATTTCCACACAACGGGCAGATTGTGAATAATCACCTTACAATTATCTACCGTAATTTCCACATACGAAAGAGTAGCACAAGGCGAATTAACACCCTTGATTTCAAATACTTTGCCAATTTTTATTCCCTTCGGCATCTTATTGCCGTAAGTCCAGGATGTGCAACCATTTGTCTCCACCTGAGAAAAATTAGTAAATGTCGCACCATTCGGATCGATGGCTGAAGTCATGCGGATAGTCGCACTGTTGTTCGTCACTCCTGTGTTGATGAAACGGGCATAAATGCGGATGGACTCAGCCGTCTCATTACCTTCGCAAGACACAAGTTCAAAAGAGAGGTCATTGCAGGATACTGAAATCTTACACTCCGGCAGAGGAGTAGTTTCCGGCTGTGGCACTACGGATTCAGGTTCAGCCTCAGCCACAGGTTCTTCCGGCACAGGCTGCACTTCCGGTGCAGGCTCTTGCGGAACCACTTCCGGAACATCGGGAGTTTCTTCCGGCTTATTTTTACCTATCTTCTCAAGCAAGGCAATTACCTCATCATAGCAAGGTGCCGTTGCAGGAACAGCTGACAAGTAATCCGCCGCTTCTTCCATTCTGCCCGCTGCCACCAAGGCTTGCGCTTTCTTCAGAATAACGGAACAATTCTGGTCGTAAAATTCTGCAATACGTTTACGTGTAGTACGAATGAAACGGACAAAGGCCGGGTCTGTCACTTTAATGCTGGAAATGAGTGAAGCAATGGCATCCTCTTTACTTCCGGTAGCATCACCCTGCACTTCTATCACCGCCGTTCCGTAAACGCTGTCATCATATTTGTTACGCGCCGTCAACGAAAATTCACCTGTAACCAACGTCACATCACGCAGCAATCCTTCTGTTTTCTTTGTTTCTCCAAGCACCAGTTCCGGCTGGATGACAAAGGCATTGTACACCGAAGCCGCTCCGGCATTATTGCGCGCAATGATTTGCTCCACTTTCAGTTTCAACGCATCTATTGTTTTCTGACTCAATCCTTGCTGTGCAGGCGTACCCGCTACAAAATGGATAGTCTCTTGCGCCGCCGCTCCCAACGAAACAACGAACAATAAAGCCCACAGAATTATATTCTTCTTCATACAGTGCTGATTTATTTGATGGTTACAGTCAACCCTTGCCCCATTGTAACTACAGAGGCAACATATTCTCCCCCTAATTTTTCATCAAGGAAGTTCTTCAGTTCGGTACTGAAGCGGGAAATGGTATAAGCACGTCCCTGTCCTTCATCCCAAATAGGCACTTGAACAGACATATCAATCACCTTGTCATTGCTACGGCTCATATCGTAAACCCCATTCAGCGCATGAGTCTGCAACCAGTCTTCCAGTACCGGTTTAAAACTTGCACTTCCATCGGGCAACGGCTGGTCGAAGTCCCAGTCGGTAACGGATTTTGCCAGAACCATCTGGATAGCCATCTCGCGTCCGTTCTTCACAATGTCATTGAAAGAAGCCTGCAATTTGGTGAAGAATTCATCTTTCACCTTTTTGAGAGCGTAATCCGTCAGTTTGATGGTATCTGTAGTGACAAATTTACCACTCTGGAAAGTAGCGCTTGCCAGGTTACCCGCAGTCTGGAATTCGGTTGCCGTCAGTTCCAGCGACACTTCACTCTGGCGTCTGGCGTCGGTGGTAGTCATTACTTTGGCTGTCACAATGATGTCCGCACCCATGTTCTGTATCATCTTTGTCACGGCATCGGACTGGGAACCGGCTGTCAGCACATCGTTTCGTTTCGCACGCTTCAGTTGAGCGAGAAAGTCTTTCGTCTTATATCCACGTGAACTGAATTCACTGGTCATTTTACTTACGGCATAACTCAGCATCTGGTTATGGTCGAGCACAACCCGCACGTCTTCGTTTTCCCTGGTATAAGGAACCACCGCCACTGTAGGCAAACTTACCTGACTATTGGGAGTTCCCACCGCCATTCCGAGATTAGTCTGAACTTTATTCCGGTTCAAGTCTTTCTGCAAAGCATCGAACAAGATGGTCATCTCCACCGTGCAACGATATTGTTTGCCTTGCTTCTCCGGCCCTTCCGTAATGGTATAGTCTCTCACGAATATCGAGTAACGATTCTCATCGAAGAAGCGGCGGTCATAATCGGGTTTCGTAGTCGAAATCATCGGATTGCCTTTATTTACACCCTCCACTCCTGTATAGAACAAGGTATAGAAAGCAGACTTCAATGCCATATTCGCCGCTTCCTTCTTCTTCTCACTGATGCCCAAGGCGCGCACCGTCAAAGTATTTCCCTGCTGTTGCAGGAAAACGACTTCACTGGAATAGTTCTGTCCACAGAGCACAGCGGACAAAAATATCCCCAAAAGAAACATAAAACAATGCTTCATCATAGTTGTATTTTTAGATTAGTTGAAAATTCCGCCCATCAACGTCTGCTCGCGGGAAATAATCTTTATCGGTTGCTCGTCGCGGATAGCTTTCATAATTTCCTCGCCACCCTTCTGAACCTTGCACAAAGAAATATCATCACCTTCAACAGCCTTCACGGTCAGACGTCCGATTTCTTTCTTGGCTTCGCGTCCGGCAACCTCACGTATGGCATAAACCGTAAATTTCTGGGCTTCCTTCACACCGTTCATAGAACCGAGATTGATATAAACTTCCTCTGCCTTACCCTTCTTCTCACTGTTCACTTCAAGAATAGTTCCTTCCATTTTAAAGTATTCGTCCACAAAGTCACGCATACTGTACACTGCACTCTTGATGGTATTGGCAATCGCTTCTTCCTTATTGGCTCCCGTACCTCCGGTCAAACCGCTATGCTGGAATGTTTTCGTACCTATCAGCGTACCGTTCTTTGCATTAATCACTTTAAGCGTATAAGAAACGGAACCATCATAATAACCTTTTCCATCTCTTGTCTTATAGGCAGCGGTCATCGAAGATACTTGTCCGGTCACGATAAACTGAGCACCTAATTGTTCCATCACAGCAAGACGGTCCATTTCATTATCATCTCCCGAGGAAATATTAGCGGATGAACGGCGTTGCGACTCGATGCGCAAAGCGTCCTGCGCATCCACATCAATCAAAATTACACGTTCCATCTTCTGTATACCTTCGATTACCGTATTACGCAACCCTTCAACCCATGAAAACGGTGAATCGTTGGAGCGTTTAAAATAGTCGATAAACACTGTCGGCTTTCCTTTCGGTTCATCAAAATTCTGGCTATAACCTGCAAGTGAGCATACCACACAGAACACTAAGAGTACGATCTTTCTCATAAACATCTGATTTTATAATTTAAACTATTGACTTATATCCCGTTTAATTTTTCAAATTTAAACATTTGTTATCAAACAGCAATGACGTTCACGTTTATTAACTCAAAAAGAAAAGACAATCACGGAAAACAGTGACAAGAAAGTAGATAGCAAATGACAGATAGGGAATAAATAAAGAAAGAATAAACAAGATCCGCCTGTTCCGGCCGACATTAGAAATCAGTACGATATTGCCTTAGTTCTTTTCGCAAGAGCTGGGATTTACCTTCCGTCAGTTCGTCAAGAAGAGCCCAGAAACGTTCTCCATGATTCATCTCACGGGTATGAGTCAGTTCGTGCAGCAGCACATAGTCTATCAGATGCTTCGGAAGCAACATGAGGTAATAGGAAAGATTTATGTTCCGGCGTGCCGAACAACTGCCCCAACGGCCGTTACTGGAATTGATTTTCACACACTGATAAGGCAGATTATGTTTCTGTGAAAGCATATACAACCGGGGCGGAAGAATAATTTTTGCATTACGCCGCAATGCTTCTTCTATGACTTTGCGCAGCCACGCCTGCAATGCAGGATCAGTAAAGTCGGCGTCCGGCGGGCAGATGATTTGCATCTCGCCCAGTTCGGAACGCGAAAGGAAACGCTCCCGCTGTCCACTCACAAGGCTCAGTTTGAAGAATTCCGTATCAATCCGGTAGTTCAAATCAATCAGAGGCCGGGTATATTTTTGCCGGGCCACCCTCAAGCGGGGACGTAACTCTTCTATTGCATTTTTCACCTCGGTAAGCGTGGTTCCGGGTGGAACGGTCACGTAAATAGCATCTTCCCGCGTACGAAAAGTCAGACGACGCGCACGGACATTAACCCGAATCAACAGGCGTCCCAGTTCCTTATCTTCCAATACATTTTCCAAAGCAATAAAACCTCCCGATGAATAAACGGACAAATGAACAAAATATCGCCCGAATATACAAATGATTGTGTACCCAAAAACGGACAAGTGTCCGAAAATGAACACTTACAGAAAAAGAGCAAGAGCTAATTATCAGTATTTTACACTTTTGGCACACATATTGACTTAAAATATGCAACCGGACGTCATTAAAAAAAGTTTCTGAAAAAAGAAGAAACAGCGTGCAACTTTTTTTAAGTAACATACGTCTAACATATAAACAGGAATAATATTAATGAATAATCATAAAACAAAAGAAGTTATGAAAAAGTTAGCAACTCTTATCACATGCATCTGTCTAATCATGAGTACAACAGCATGTTCGCAAAGCAAGAACTACAGTTCAGGAAACTGGGGCAGTAAGAAAGTAGTAGCCAGTAATAACTATGTAACCAAAGACATCAAGGTAGACAATTTCAAAAAACTTAGTGTAGCCGGAAGTCCCGATGTTATATTTACCCAAAAGTCAGGACGTCCCGAAGTAGAGGTTTACACTTCAGATAACATTGTAGATTTGCTGGATATCAAAGTTAAGGATAATACATTATATATAGGTTTCAAGAAAGATGTCAACGTTTCTTATAAGAAACTTGAAGTACGCGTATCTGCCGAAACTCTGAATGGTATTTCCGTCGCCGGTTCGGGAGACATCTTCCTGAAGAACGGGCTCCAGATCAATGATGACCTGACTATCAATGTGGCCGGTTCGGGTGATATCAAGGGCAGCAACATCAAATGTAATGACATGAAGGTATCCGTTGCAGGATCAGGTGACATCAAGTCTGATAATATTACTTGCAATAACCTGAAAATATCTGTTGCAGGATCGGGCGACATGGTATTGAACAGTGTAACCGCCATAGATACGAATGCAAGCATCGCCGGTTCAGGTTCGGCAACCATAAGCGGAACCACCCAGACTGCTTCTTACAGCGTTGCCGGTTCGGGTGACCTCTTCACCGAAAGCTACGAAGCCAAACGCGTAAATGCAAGTGTAGCCGGTTCGGGCAGCATCAAATGCTTCGCCACCGAGTTCTTGAAAGTACGCACCAGCGGTAGTGGCAAAGTAGGCTACAAAGGTAATCCGGAACTGGATTATCCGAAGAAGAGCCTGTATAAACTTTAAAATTCTCTCTTAGATTATTATAGGAAGGATAGTTTAACACACTATGAAGCGAAGGGTTTCCGTGAGGAAACCCTTCGTTGTATCACAGATTGATCATCAGATACTATTTTTATCTTGCAGTTCTTTCATTTCTCTTCAACTGCCTTGTTTATCGGCTTTCCGACTAAAAGAATCTTCTGAAAGAACATTTTTTTGCTTTCAGCCAGCCCCCTTCGATTGATCTAAAAATAGAACAAACCAACGGATTGACAAGATGAGCAAGGAGAACAATCAGGATGGCCTATTGAGCCTGTAGGATTCACTGCACGCATAAGTTAAAGCTGAGTAAGTTCTGATTACACAATCACGCCATATTTATGTTCGAGAAATGCTTTCAGATCCCCCAGTAAATCTGCTGACAGTTCTATTTGTTCGCCCTTCAACATTTCAAAAGGAAGATAAGTTCTACCTTTAAGTGTTAACAAAAAGGTTAGTGGAGAAACATGTTGCTCCATGCAATAATGATGAAGAAATGAGACACACCAGAAAAATAGGGAAACCTCACGGCCTCCCTATTCGCATTGTTAACTTTAATATTAAATGCAGAGTATATCTCCATTCAATGCCTTTATACCTTGGCAGAGGCCTCATGCCTCAGCCTTAGCGAATGACTTTCAATCCTTTCATCTCCGTTTTATCAGCTTCTTTTATGCTGATGGCAACGCCACCGCTTGCGGCCAGTTTCTGTTTCAGTACACTTTTAGGTGTCACTATTACCTTACGGATTTGATAGCTTTGGGGATTGGTGTCCCAATCAGCATCCTTGCCATCTTCGTATATGGTAGCAATATATTGTTTTCCTTCCGGAAGCCAGGAGAAAGGAATCGTTGCCGTACGCCTGTTCTCATCGGTAATTCCGCCAACAAACCATTCGTTCTTGCCTTTTGCCTTACGGGCTACAGTGATGTAGTCTCCCGGTTCGGCTTCCAAATACCAACTGTTATCCCAATCTACCGCCACATCTTCAATAAAACGGAAAGCATCGGGGAAGCGGGCATAGTTGGACGGCAGGTCGGCTACCATCTGGATAGGAGAAGGCATGGTCATGTAGAGTGCCATTTGCTTCACCAAAGTGGTATGCACGCGTTCGTTGGGTTTCTCACCATTATAATAAGACAATCTTGTCTCGAAGATGCCGGGGGTGTAATCCATCGGTCCACCTTTCAGACGGGTGAAAGGAAGAATACAGGTATGGTCGGGATCGTTACCTCCCATTGTTTCGAACTCTCCGCCACGGGCAGACTCCTGAGCCAGCCAGTTGGGATAAGTGCGGCATAAGCCGGTAGGACGTACCGCTTCGTGACTGTTGACCATAACCTTATAATCGGCAGCACGGCGGACTACATGGATATAATGATTGTTCATCCATTGGGAAGAGTGGTATTCATTGCGGGGAATGATATATCCCACATAACCGGTCTTCACGGCGTGATAGCCATTATCAACCATGAACTGGAAAGCCTCATCCAATTGGCGCTCGTAATCGGCGGCATTGGCAGCAGTCTCGTGATGCATAACCATCTGCACGCCTTTCTCTTTGGCATAACGCTGCAATTCCTTGACGTCAAAATCAGGATAGGGTTTGGTGAAAAGGAACTGACGGTCTTTACGATAGGACGCCCAGTCCTCCCAACCTTCGTTCCAGCCTTCTACCAATATGCCATCGATGCCGTGGGCGGAGGCAAAGTCGATATACTCTTTCACATGGGCAGTATTGGCGGGATGATGCCCATTCGGTTTCAGCTTTTCATAGTCCGTAATGCCGGGTTTCGCCTGATAGAAATCACTGTAAGCCCAGGTCTTTCCTTCGCCCGTGAACATCTCCCACCATACGCCAACGAATTTCATCGGACGAATCCAGGAAGTGTCTTCGTAACGGCAGGGTTCATTCAGGTTATAAATCAATTGGGATGCAAGAATATCGCGGGCATCATCGCTGACGATGACCGTGCGCCAGGGCGACAGCACAGGTAATTGAAGATATCCTTTCTTACCCAGTTTATCGGGAGTGAGATGGGCACTCAGTTTATAGTGCTTATCATCCACGTTCAGCAACATTCCGGCATAGTCCACCAAGGCGGCTTCATGAATATTCAGATAAACGCCATCTTCACTTTTCAGCATGAGCGGGGTTTGCACGGTCAGCCCGCCTTCCGCTTTCGACTCGTATGACTTCCTGGCGATTCTTCTTTCCATATCCGCAGCGATCTCCGAGATGGGGGCTGTGGTATAGGCAAACTCATTGGTATCGTAATCGCCGGGAATACAAAAAGCTTTATGATTGCCTGTAAGATTAAACTCAGTCAGTTCATCCTTTACGGTGAGATAGTTCATATTGCGCTGCAAAGGCAGTTCGTAGCGAAAGCCCAGGCCATCATCGAACAGACGGAAACGGATATTCAGGATCCGTCCTGTTTCCGGTTGTTCCAAGGTGACGGTCATTTCGTTATAATGATTCCGTACACGGTTGTACTCACCCCAGACGGGATTCCAGTAGTTATCAACAGAAGCACGTTCAAGGTTTGTTTGTTTGAATCCTCGGGTCAGGTCGGCTTCTTCCGTCAGGAGACCTAAACGACCGGAAGTTAAAACGGGTTTGCCTTTATAGTCCAGCCGGTATGCCGGAACGCCGTCTGCCTGCTCCATAAACTCCAATGACAGGTTACCGTCAGGAGAAGTGAGTTGCTGGGCCGAGGCGAACGAGCCGAGGCAAAGGAAAAAGGCAATAAAAAGAGAATGTTTCATATTCTATTATGGTTTTAGTATTATATATAAACTGATAATTTGCAAGACGAACATTGAAAAATCGAGCTTGATAAATTATCATTTATTCATATTATCATATTATCAATACTTAAAGATTCGATACTGATAAGGGCACAGACTCAGTTCTGCTTCCAGCTTCTGTTCTGTTCCGCTATACATATCTTTACTTGGATGTCCGTTCCACTCTTGCGGAAGCGTCACATTTACTTCACGATTACGTACATTTACAGCAACCAACACACGGTCTTTACCATCCTGTTTTTCAAAGAGCAGCACATCGGGTTGCGGATATGTCTTCAATCCCCCTTTACGGATAGCCGGATACTCGTTGTAAAGAGCCATCAGACGACAGTATTCCTGATACAGTTCACTGTTCCCCATCCAATCCACCGGAACGTACGTAAAGAAGTTGATAGCTTCGGGATAGCCCGCCTCTTGTGAACCATAAATCAACGCTCCTCCATGCAGATAAGTAGTCAGTACGAAAGCTGCCATAGAGCCGCGCACATCTCCGAATTCTTTAGTAGGCGACATCTTTGCCGACTCATCATGATTGGTGGTAAAACGCAGTTTCACTTTTCCTACGGGGATAGTGTCATACTCCGCTTTATCCGTAGCAAACAGTTCCTGTGCCGGAGCATCTTTTACGAATACATCGCGAAGTGACTCCAGAAAGTCCCAGGAATAATTCATATCGAAACCAGCATCAAAGTGGGCGCGTCTTTTCCCTTCAGCCAGCATCAGCAACGAACGCTCGGGGATGGCACGCAAAGAGTCGAGCGCCTGTTTCCAGAAGTCGAAGGGAACAAAGTCCGCCGCATCGCAACGGAAGCCATCGATGCCGATTTCTGTAACCCAAAACCTCATGGCTTCAATCATTGCCAGGCGCATCTCCTGATTATCAAAATTTAAGTCGGCCACATCCTTCCAACCGGTTCCGGCAGGAAAGATTATGTTTCCGGCCTCATCCTGCGTATACCATTCTTTGTTGGCAATCCAGGCATTGTCCCAGGAAGTATGATTGGCTACCCAGTCGATAATCACATTCATCCCCTTCTGATGGCAAGTGGCAACCAAGGCCTTAAACTCATCCAGTGTACCGAACTCCGGATTCACTCCTTTATAGTCCTTCACACAATAGGGGGAATTCACTGATTTCTCCTGCCCCACTTCATTGATCGGCATAAACCACACCACATTGATTCCCAATGCCTGAATGGAATCTAAGCGACGTTCCACCGCCTTGAATGACTTCTCAGGAGCAAACACACGCGGATTGACCTGATACATCACCACATCTTCCACAGCAGGCAATGCCGCAACTTTCGCCGCCGCTTCGCCCTGCCGCTTACCTGTACAGGCAGCAAGCAGGCACAGCAGGCTTACAATAAATATATATTTCTTCATATTATCCTTCTATTTTCCAGATATAATATTGATAGGGCTCCAACGTAATCGTCCTTGGCAATACGGTGCTTTCTCCGGTCCAGAGATTCTTTGCACTATCCCCTACCCGTTCCATAGGCAGATTCAATCTTTCCTGATTGCCACTGGTATTTATCAGTACCAGTATCTTTTCCGTACTGGAAATACGATAAGAGCATATCGCTTTACTCGTCTGATAAAGTTTGATCTCTCCATTTTGTAAAGCAGGAGAATTGCGATACAATTGCATCAGTTTGGTATAATCCGCCTGATAATCGGCATTAGAATTCCAGTCCATCGCCTGATAGCCAAAGAAAGAGAGGGCCTTGTCATAAGCTAGTTCCTGCGAACTATAAATCATTGGGCAGCCACCCATAGAAATAGAGGCCACAAAGGCTGAGAAAGCACCTTCCTTGGTTTGATAAGCCTGCACGGGCGATTTTTCGGAAGCCATATCATGGTTGGTGGAATAACGCATAAGTAACCGCTTATCTGTTACCGAAGCAAGCTCACTACGATGTGTATCATACAGATTAGCCACAGAAGCGCTTCCTGCATATACATCCTGTAGTTTATAAGCGAAGTTCCAGGCATACAGCATATCAAAGCCTGCATCGTAGAGTGCGGTTTGTGAACCTTCGGCCAGCATCAGCAAGGTACTTTTGGCGGCACGAAGCTTCGTGATAGTTTCTTTCCAAAAGTCATTGGGCACACCTTCGGCATGGTCGCAACGGAATCCGTCTACGTCCGCTTCGGTCAGCCAGTAAAGCATAGCCTCCTGCATGGCGGTACGCATGGCAGTGTTGTCATAATTCAAATCAGCCACATCGTCCCAACCCATTCCCGGGGGAGAAACAATATTGCCGTTGGCGTCCTGCGTATACCAGTCCTTATGTTCCGTAGTCCAGGCATGATCCCAGGCGGTATGGTTAGCTACCCAGTCCAGGATGACCAACATACCTTCGGCATGAGCCTTCGTGACTAATGCTTTCAGATCGGACAGGGTTCCGTAGGCAGGATTGATAGCCCGGTAGTCCTTCACACAATACGGGGAACCGACAGCATTCTTTTCACCTTGCTGGAAAATGGGCATGAGCCAAAGAACATTGGCTTCCAGCTTTTTAATACGCGGCAGTTGGGCAGTCAGTCCATTCAGTGCTTGCGTTTCACCGAAGAGGGCCGGATTGGCTTCATAAATCACCATTCCGTCCGTAGTAACGTCATCTGCGGGAGGCGGCATATCAGGATCATCGTCCGAACTGCATCCGGTAAAGCTCAACAGCAAAAGGCTGGAGCACAAAATCTTAAGGATATCTTTTAGTCTCATATTTATTAAATTAATTGAGATAGTATAAGTTATAATTTCAAATAATCTGTTTCAAGGCATGAAACAAACGGTTTCCCGTCTTGAAACTCAAAGCATCTTAGGGCTTGGGCAGTTTTTCATAAGAAGTAGCTGTGATGGAGAAGTAAATATCTCCTATCAATGCTGTATACAGCCCGCCATCTTCTATTTGCTGTCCGCCTCCATTATTATTGAAAATCAAATTCGAATACTTACCAACATGTTCCGATAAATCAAAGTATTTATAGGTAACGCCATTGATTTCCCTCGTTCCGGTTACCTGTATGCCGGGCCAACTGTCACCAATCGCAGCATCGCCCCAACCATAGAGAGCCAAAGCATCCCAACCGGAATTATCCTGTACATAGACCGTACAATCTTTTATTTCACTACAGCCATCACCCGAGATGCGGAGGTAGTAATCACGATCTATCGTCAGGTTATAGTCATCCAACTGACTTCCACCGCCGTTATTATTGAATATCAGGTTGACATTCTTATTTGTACAAGCCGGTGTCAGATGGAAACACTTATACGTCGTACCGTTGATTTCTTTCGTCTCCGAAACCTGCATACCGGGCCAGCCACTACCAATAGTTGCTTCTCCATAGCCATGCAGTGCCAACGCGCCCCAACCGGTATTATCTTCCACATAAAGAGAATAGCGCGTACCGTGATTTGCGGGATCTATCTCCTCGCACTTCTCTGGAGTAATGCTGAAATAGAAATCGCGGCTGAAAGTGATGTTCTTAACGAAAGACAGCACGAGTCCCGGATCGTCTTCCTTTTTGTTATTATTAAATGTCAGCTTCAGACTTTGATTCATCAGTTCCACATCGGTTTCAAAGTATTTATAAACCACTCCGTTGATTTCCTTTGTTCCGGCAGGTTCAAGTCCCGGCCAGTCTTCGTTGTTATCACCAGCTCCGGAGATGTAAAGTGCCAGATCTTCCCAACCGGACTGGTCGTCTACATAGATGCAATAGCTTGCTTCCGGATCTATTTCTTCAAAGCCTTTGTCGGTAATGCGAAAGTAGAAGTTTCTATTGAGCGTCACTGCCGGACCGTTCACCTGCACATCTACATTATTGAATATCAGATTCAACCCTTCATAGCCATCCAGGGATTTCCCCATATCGAAGTACTTATAAGTAACCCCATTGATCACTTCCGTACCTTTCACCGAAAGTCCCGGCCAAGCAGGCGTCACATCACCATCACCGGCCCAACCGTACAGGTACAGATTATCCCAACCGGACTTATCAGCCACATAAACCACAAAGCCATCATGTCCTTCTTCTTCCGTATTAAAGTAAGCCTCCCAGCGGTCTACCCATACATTGGTACGGGTTCCCACCTTTACATCCAGCCGATGCACCACAGTCTCATTCTTCACCGAACGTTCTTCACCTTTCGAGGCCGATACGAAGTAGAAGCCATCCGCCAGTGTCTTTCCATCTTTAAAAGTAGAAGGTAACAGATAGATTCCCCACTTGGATTCGCTACCGGTAGCTTTCTCCAACTGCCATTCCAAATTACCAACGGCAGCTTCGGCTCCTCCGTTAAAGTCGCCTACAATGTAGTATTCGTCGTCGGCAGCACTGCCTTTCGGCATGATGACTTCCAGCAATATGGCATTCGCCTTGATTTCGAACTGAGGCAGTTCGTCATCGAATATAATCGTATCTGTATCGTCGCACCCGTTGAGCAGAGCAAACAACGGCAACATAAACAGCCAATAAACTATCTTTTTCATGGATTTTCTGTTTTTGAGTTATTTATAATTCGGGTTCTGTATCAGTCCTTGATTGACAAGCAATGCAGAAGCAGGCAACGGGTACCACTCATATTTACGATCACGCTTGGCGGGATAAAGTTGACCATCGTCCGTGGCACGTCCGAAGAACCACCACTGCCCTTGCGTGAATTTGTCGAAGCGACGCAGGTCTGTACGGCGGCGGCGACCTTCATTCAGGAACTCAACACCCCACTGGCTCAACATCCAGTCCATATCGAAGGCGGTGAAGCCACGCCCCGGTTTGTCTTTCACGTCTGCCCAGTCGCCGGCACTGAAGTAACGTTTACGTACTTCGTTCACCAGTTCTTTGGCCTTGTCGGCTTGTCCGGCACGCATTTCACACTCTGCCAGCATATAATACACTTCGCTCAGGCGGAATTCCACCTCGTCGATGTTCTGGAAGTCGATGGCTGCGGAAGTAGGATATACCGGATACTTCACCAGACGAAGGCCGGAGTTCGTCTCTCCCCAACGCGGTGACATGACGGTTTCCAAATTGCGTCCCAGATTCATGAACGTACCTACCTGATCCACATACGCCAGGTCTTGTCCGTCACGGTCGGCATCGGCTTTCAAAGGCTCACCTTTACCATAGTTAGCTTTTATGGTACCTTTCAGGAAGATACCGCTGTAGCCGTTCTTTTTGTCATAACTATAATTCTTTTTACGGATGTCGCGGTCGTCGAAGCGTTCGTAGACTGCGCCCAGTTTATCACCGTAAGCCGCATCGAGGAAACAGGTAGCTCCCTGCGTACCTCCCAGTTCATTCACCGTTCCCGCATTGTCATACGAAGGAACCAGACAAGTACAGTTCCAACCGCTCTGGCTGTAAGTACCTCCGAAATAGTCCCAGATATTATAAGGGTAGAAAGTCATGCGCATCCATCCCATATTCAGTTTACCGTCTTCGCAGGCAAAAGCCATGATGACTTCGGGACACTCGGTATTATTGATAGAGTAAATATCACGGTAATCCTTTGCCAATTCATATTTGCCATATTTACCGCTGATTATTTCACGGCACAATTCGGCACATTCGGTATAATGGTTTTCTTTGATGAACACTTCGGCATTCAGCAACAGGCGGGCCTTGATCATACGGTTCACGGCCTTGTTCATGCGGTTCACCTGATTTTCGACCATTCCTTCGTAGCAATCATCCAGCTCGGTAGCAATGAAGTTATAAATCTTCTTGCAACTTGTATCGAAGTCCAGATCGGCAGTGGGTGGCAATTCACCGTCTACTGTGGCCGGTTCAATATTCAGCGGCAATGCACCACCCCAGATTTCGAAGATATTGTAATAAGCCCAGGCACGGAGTGTACGTACTTCGCCTTCATAAGCTTTCAGTTTCTCATCGGTCATCTTCAGGTCGGCAGAAGTTAACTTCCCCATATCAGCCAATAAAGTGTTACACAGGCCGATAGTGGTCCATGCCTTTTCCCAGGCACTGCGGATAATCTTGGCATCGGGAGTCCAGTTCTGGATGGAGAAGATAAACTTTTCACCTTCATCATATCCCCACTGACCGCCATTCCATACACGCCAGGTCACCTGATCGGCAGGAAATTCCTGCATGTACCAGAAGTATTCGGCATAACTGGTAGCCCCTGTGGAGTAAATGGTAGCTACCGCACTCTTCACACTATTCTCGTCCTGATAATAGACGCCGGAGTCTACACGGTCGAACACTTCTTCCGTAAGGTCGAAGCAACCGCTCAATGAATAACCCAGAATGATTGCCAACAGACATTTATATTTCAGATATTTCATAATTCTTTTCTGTATTAATGATTAAAACGATAGCCTTATTTAAAACGGATATTCAAGCCTACGCTCAACTGGGTAGCCGAAGGATAGGCGCTGTTTGTATCTACACCCGGAGTCAGTCCGTTGATGGCAACGGCTGAAGGATCGTTACCGGAATAACCGGTCAGCGTAAACAGATTCTTAGCTGTCAGATAAACTCTCATACCCTTGATGAACTTGTTTTCTTTCGGGGTAATGGTATATCCCAGAGTCAGGTTATCCAGTTTAAAGTAATCGCCCTTTTCGAGGAAGAAGGAAGAGATCACACCGCCACCGGTTGTAATATCCGCATCTTTTCCATAAGCATCGCGCAGCACATTGTCCGTACCGCAACCTTTCAGCCCCATTCCGTAACGACGCATATTGAAGATTTCAAAACCGAAAGCACCGTTGAACATCAGGCTCAGATCGAAGTTCTTATAACGGATCGTGTTGCTCCAGGAGAGATAAGAGGTCGGTATACCATTGCCTATATAGCGTTTGTACTTCACATCCGCCTTGGACACGGGAACCTTTTCGCCTTCATCGGTATAAATCATCATATCACCATTCTCTACACCGGCATACTCGTAACCATAGAACTGACCGATCTTGCTACCCTCTTCCACGCGGAAGAAGTATTCGCTGGTACCTACGCCCGGTTTCTGATACAGTTCCACATAAGAAGCTTTGTACAGGCTGTTGGAGAGTTTATCCAGTTTTGTAGTACCGTAAGAGTAGTTGATGCCGGATGTCCATTCTACGGGAGTTCCTTTGAAAACGTCGCCTTCCAGAGACACTTCGATACCACGGTTCACAGTGGTTCCTACGTTTACCAGAATTGTAGAGTAGATGTAGGGAGGCTGTGGAGCCGTATAGTTGTAAAGCAAGTCGCGTGACTGGCGGTCGAACCACTCGACAGAACCGCGCAATCTGTTCCACAAGGCAAAGTCAACACCAATGTTCATACTGACACTCTTCTCCCAGCCCAGTTTGGAGTTGGCATTCACCGAAGGAGCATAACCTGTTACCCAGGCACCATCCATCAGATAGGTATCCGTAACATTCAGTTGGGCATTTTTATGAGAGCCGTAAGTGGCCAATGACTGATAGCAATCGAAGTCCGAACGGCCTGTCACACCATAAGAGACACGGGGTTTCAAACTCTGGACGATGTTTTGATGGTCTTTCAGGAAACCCATATTCGCCATTTCCCAAGCAAGGGAAAGAGACGGGAAAGCACCCCATTTATGATCTGCACCGAATTTGGTAGAGCCTTCGTAACGGATGGAGGCGGAAGCAATCAACAGATTCTTCCAGTTATAGTTAACACGTCCGAAGACACCGATCAGTTTGGCAAGAGATTTACCGGTACCCATGCTTGCTTTTCCTTTGGCAAGATAAGAACCGCTTCCAAGGTTATTCCAGAGAATATCATCGAAATTGAAGTCACTGTTTCCGGCTTGCAGGCGTTCCCAGGTGGTTTGCTCGTAGTTGTAGCCTACCATTGCTTTGATGTTGTGGTCACCCAGATCCAGCGAGTAGTTACCCAACCACTCCAGGCGGGAAGTGTACCATTTCTGGTAAGTCACTTCTGCGCGTCCGTTATAACCGTTCCAGTATGATTCACCGGCGGTGGAAGGGGTATAATAGTGCTGTTTCAGATCGTTGTAGTGCAAAGAGTAGCTCAATGAAGTATTCAGCATTTGCTTTTCCGAACGAATCAGATTGACTTTTACCTCAGCAGTACCCAACAGGTAAACGCGCTGTCCGTTATTGTCGATCTCTTTCAGTTCCTGCACCGGGTTGCGTGCTCCGGTAGGAGAAGTAGGCTGGAAGTAAGTTCCGTCCTCGTTATACAAAGGCATGGTAGGGTTCATGCTCAGGGCAGTATCGAACATACCGTCGTTGCCCCATACTTCATTCACGCGACGGGCGTTGAGTGAACCGTTCAGTTCTACGATTCCATCCATCATACGCTGGTTCAGGACAAAGCGTCCGCCAAATTCTTCGCGGCTGCTGTTCAGATCGAGACCGGTTGCTTTCTTATAATTGAAAGAAGCGCCATAATATCCGTTCTTGGTACTGCCGTCAATAGAAAGATATTGGTTGTTATCATACGAGAAGTCGCGCAGCAACAGGTCATACCAATCAGTAGAATACCCATAGTCCGTTGCACGGCGGGAACGACGGAATTCGTCTGCGCTCAAGATATCCGGGCCACTCTTTGCCAGGTTCACACCGAACCAGCTGTCGTAAGTCACTTGGGCGCGTCCGGCTTCTCCGGCTCCCTTACGGGTAGTAATCAGGATTACACCATTGGCACCACGTGTTCCGTAGATAGCGGCGGAAGCGGCATCTTTCAGTACGGTCATCGACTCAATGTCCTGTGCTGCCAGGTTGCGGATATCGCCACCTGCCACACCATCAATTACCACTAACGGGTCATTGGATGCCGAAATAGAGGTTGCACCACGAATCTGAAGGGAGGAACTTGCATTCGGATTGGCTGCCGCCGTATTGTTTACGGTCAAACCGGCTACTTTACCGGTCAACATCTCCATCGGATTGTTCATGGAACCTTGCAGGAACTTCGATCTGTCTACCTGCACAATGGAACTGGAAAGTTCTTTCTTGCTCAATGAACCGTAGCCCACTACCACAACTTCATCCAGTGCCTGGGCGTCTTCCGACAGCACTACATTGATTTCTTTGCGTCCGCTACAGGGGATTTCTTGTGTTTTGTAGCCAATAAAGGAGAAAACAAGGACGGAAGAAGGTTTCACTCCCGACAAAGTATAGTTACCGTCAATATCGGTAATGATACCATTAGTTGTACCTTTCACGGTTACGTTGGCACCGATTACAGTTTCGCCCGTGGTATCCGTTACTTTTCCTTTCACGGTTAAATCCTGGGCAAAGGATGCCACTGCAAAAAGTAATCCGGCCATAAGAAGAAGAGACCGGCACAAACATAACTTTGTTCTTTTTACATTCATACTATTAGTTTTTAGATTAGCAATCATTCTGTTCACCTCCACAGGTTGAGGCGACAATGCAAATGTCTGTAAAAAGAAGGGGGAAGAAAAAGAGGACTAAAGAAAATCTAGATTAACAAAAGAAGCAAAATATTATATATCAATAAGATAAAACAAATAAAGGGCGTTAAAAAACTAAATGAAAACAAAGATAAAACACCTCACTAACCAGCAAAAGACCCAATCTTCATCACCTCTTCTTCAAAATTATCACGGCAAAGAGAGCGATTCTTCAATTTGGAGCGGTAGGTATAAATAGTAGTAATGGAATAACGCAGGAAACCTGCAATCTTGGCACTGTCCGTAATTCCCAGGCGAATTAAGGCGAATATACGAAGTTCCGTCGTCAGCCGTTCATCCTGTTTAGGAATAATTCTTTCTTCTTCCGGCAACAACTCATTAAAGCGTTTCACAAAATCAGGGAAAATACTAAGGAATGAATTATCGAAGTTCTGATAGAATTCCTTCAGCTCCTCATCGATGAAATGGGACGATTTCAACGTTTTGTAGAGTTCCTCCACCTTACCGGAAGCAGCCTGTTTGTTAAGCATCCGGCGGTATCCCTCCAACTTATCAATGTATGTGGAGCACAATCCCATAAACCGGCCGACATACTCCTCCTTAATATGATTAGCCTCCGTCAGCGAGTTATTCGTTTCGTGCTGTCTCTGATTTACTTCGATTAATCTTTCATTCAGAAGTTTCAGTTCTTCATTCATAGCCAGCAAATCCTGCCGCGCACGAGCCAGCTTCTTCACCTGACGAATTACATACCACACCGCACATGCCAGAAACAGCGTCAGTAAACTGGTAACAACCAGGAAGATCTGTAACACCTGCTGATGCTTCTGTTTCTCCACCTGATAGGCATGGTCTATGACCGGGAGCATCCTTGAAGCCTGCACATTCCGGAGACGGGCATTGTAGAAATTGGCATCTTCCATACTGCGCTTCATATAAACATCCGCCCGTTGCAATTGTCCCTCTTCATATAACAGTTCCGCCAATGCACGCAAGGAATTATTCTCTTTCACCACACCACGAATATCGGCAATTGCGCTCTTTATCAAGTACTCTTTTTGCTTTTCCCGCTGTCCCGTACTCTGATAGATAAAGGCTAGAATAGAGGTCACCACTGCATAGTCCCGTGTATCCGGTGAAAGCTTTTGCTGATAAGCTTCCAACATTTCGATGGCTTCCTCTCCTCTTCCTTGTTGCAGAAGTTCGGGAGTATAAGCTATGACATACTGATAAGACCCTTCTTCTACCATCTGCAATACAGAGTCGCGGTAGGTATACAGGTTATTCAGATATTCAATCTGATATTCGTCGTCCATCGCATACTCTGCATGATAGAGATAAATATCCTCAAAAGTGATGTAATATTCAATGAGTTGTTCTCTGGAAAGTTGCTTGCTGTCTATAGACTTCAACAAGGCTACGCCTTCCGCATACAACCCTGTCTTCCCCAAGATACTTGCTTTCTTCAGTTTGGCTTCATCCAGCCAGTCCTGATTGTTATACTGAAGGGCAATTTCAATGTTGCGATTGATGTAGTGCCTTGCAGAATCGCAAATATACGCTTCATATTCATCAAAAAGCTGTTGATTGATTTGGTATTCCTCGGAAGGAGAAGTACGCTTCCTGGTTCGGAAATACTCCTTTATCTGATCAATACGTTTCAACCTGGCTTGCTCGTATTGAGTGGTATTCTCAATTGTCCTGTCCAGAACCACCAGTAAAGAATCTATTTTCTCCTGCGCTTGCAGAAGGCAACAGAACAGCAAAGAGATTACAAAAAGCAGGTACCGGTTTTTCATGTTTATAAACGTTTACGGACAGGACAAAGATATAAAATCCTACTATAATAACCATCTTACCGGTTCGTTTTTAATAAATCGCCTCAGCTTTGAAGAGTATATATACATAAAAGGGACGCTGCATCTCGCGGCGTCCCATCTATCTTAGTTAGTTTTTATAAGAATTTGAGAGAATTGAAACTTCACAGCCTCAACTTGTTGTTTTAATAAAGCACACTAACTATATTTATGTTTAAAGCAAATGAAAATGTTATTCTTAAAAGCTAATGAAAATGTTACTTCTTCAGTTCCACCTTCTTGTCTATCCGTTGCAGACTATCCAGAATCTGTTGTTCATGGGTAATCGTCACGTCTCCCGAGAGAGCTACCGAAGGTGCGGTAATTTGTTTGCCTATCGTATCGGCTGCGGCCACTTCTTTTATATCACTATAGAATGAATGTTGCATCACATTCCCTAATGAAAGTACCACTGCCACTGCTGCGGCGGCTTTGAACAGCGGAATGAAGCGTGCGGTAAGCGTCAGGCGTTTCGCCTTTACCACCGGAGTCTCCACTTCTGCAAGCACACGGGCATCGAAATCAGCTCCCAATCCCACTTCTTGTTGCAGTTGCTGGTATACGAACAAATCTTTGTATCGCATCAAATGCTCAGGAACATCACTTCCGTTGAAGAAAGCACGCAACTGCGCTTCTTCTTCGAGGGAAGTCTCGCACTGCCAGTAGCGTTCCAAGAGTTGTTCTATATATTTAAAGTCCATAACCATCTATATCTAAATACCGTTGTTTTACTTTCTGCCTCGCCCTGAAAAGGTTCACTTTCACCTGTTCCTCCGTTAAATGCAGGACGACTGCAATTTCTTTATAGCTTTTACCCTCAATGTCCCGCAACTGCATAATCAGCCGTTGTTTATCGGGAAGTTCACTAACCAGGCGATGAATCAAAGTCATTTGTTCCTTGTCCACCAGACGGTCGTGAGGGCTTGATACTTCTGAAGCCTGTTCCATTTCGGGTGTCAATCCCACGGTTTGAGCGTCTTTTCTCTCGCTGCGGTCTATCGCCAGATTCTTTGCCACTGTCAGGCAATAAGCTTCAATAGAACCGAACTGCGTCCACTCATCGCGCTTGTTCCAGACTCTTATCAGTGTTTCTTGTACAACGTCCTCCGCCTCTGCTCTGTCGAAAGTAATCCGGAGAGCCAGCCGAAAGAGTTTGTCTTTCAGAGGGAGAATGTCATTCCGAAAACTGATTTCTTGCATCTCTATAAATAATGACGGTTAAGTATATGGAAAGTTACAGTTGCTCACTACTTTTTTTGAATTATTTTTTGATGCGGGTTCCGCTACTCTCATTAATTGCTGACGCTAAAGTAATTACGACTTCCCCGACTCCCGCATTCAAAGCTTCAAAAGAGTTCTCCAACTTCGGTATCATGCCTCCTTGAATAACGCCTTCCTCCACATATTGTTTGAATTCGGCAGGAGTGATCTGCGGTATTACACTGTCATCATCGTTCTCGTCGCGAAGCACACCTTTCTTTTCAAAACAGAACACCAATGTCACGTCAAACAGCGTAGCAAGTGCTTTCGCCGTCTCTCCGGCAATGGTATCAGCATTTGTATTCAGTAAGTTGCCTGCACCGTCGTGCGTCAGCGGAGCCATCACAGGGACTACTCCTTTATGAATCAAATCACCCAGAAATTCCGCATTCACTTGCTTCACATCGCCCACGAAACCGTAGTCCACCTCTTTCACAGGGCGTTTCACAGAACGGATAACGTCCATGTCCGCACCAGTTAAGCCCAATGCGTTAACACCACGTGCCTGCAAACCGGCTACAATGTTCTTGTTCACCAATCCGCCATACACCATCGTCACTACTTTCAGTGTTTCGGCATCCGTGATGCGGCGTCCGTTCACCATCTGGCTTTCTATGCCCAACCGGGCAGCGAGCTTCGTAGCCGAACGCCCGCCTCCATGCACCAGGACTTTGTAGCCCTCGATAGCCGCGAAGTCGTTCAACAACTTATGGAGGGTGGCTTCTTCCTCCACGATTTTGCCACCCACTTTAATTACTGTCAGTTTTTCTCTCATATTCTTATTCCAAATAAGTATATCCGTACAAACCGGAACGATAATTGGAAAGGAATTCCTTACCTTCTTCCAATGAAATACGTCCCTCTTTTACCGATTGAGTCACCCAGGTCTCCAGCGTACGCACCAGTTTCTTAGGATTGTACTGTACATAATCAAGCACTTCTGCCACCGTTTCACCGTCAATCACCTGTTCGATGCTATACCCTTTCTCGTTAACGGATACATGCACGGCATTCGTATCTCCGAAAAGGTTATGCATATCTCCCAGTATCTCTTGGTAAGCGCCCACCAGAAACACACCCATATAGTAAGGTTCTTTACTCTTCAAAGAATGGGTAGGCAAATAGTGCGCCACGTTCTTGGTAGAAATAAAGTTGGCAATCTTGCCATCTGAGTCGCAAGTAATATCCTGCAAGGTCGCCGCACGGTCGGGACGTTCATCCAGACGTTGGATAGGCATGATAGGGAATATCTGGTCGATGGCCCAAGAGTCCGGCAGGGATTGGAACAACGAGAAGTTACAGAAATACTTATCCGCCAGCAACTTCGGCAGTCCGCGAAGTTCATCCGGAGCATGTTTCAATCCGCCTGCTATCTGGTTTACCTCACGCATGACAGACCAATAAAGGCGTTCAATCTGCGCGCGCGTCTTCAAATCCACAATACCGTGGCTGAACAGGTCGAGCGCTTCTTCACGGATTTGCTGTGCATCATGCCAGGCTTCCAGCATTTTGTTCTGATTCAGCGTATCCCAGATGCCATAAAGTTCCTGCACCAATTCATGGTCCTCTTCGGTCACTTCCTCATCATCGTCCCACTCGGGCAGGGTTGTTGTTTCCAGTACCTCGAAGATGAGTACGGAATGGTGTGCAGTCAATGCACGTCCGCTCTCCGTAATAATATTGGGATGGGGAATGTCGTTCTTATCACTGGCGTCTACCAATGTAGAGATGGAGTCGTTCACATACTCCTGAATGGAATAGTTGACACTGCTTTCGCTGCTGGACGAGCGGGTTCCATCGTAGTCAACACCGAGACCGCCGCCGATATCTACAAACTCCACCTTGAATCCCATCGCATGAAGCTGCACATAGAACTGGGACGCTTCACGCAAAGCCGTCTTGATGCGACGTATCTTCGTCACCTGGCTACCGATATGGAAATGTATCAATTTCAGACAATCTTTCAGGCCTTTTGACTCCAGAAAGTCAAGAGCTTCGAGCAATTCACTGGAAGAGAGGCCAAATTTACTAGCATCACCGCCTGAATCCTCCCATTTACCACTTCCGGAAGAAGCCAGCTTAATACGAATACCGATATTAGGCATGACATTCAATTGCTTCGCCATCTTGGCAATCAATTTCAGCTCGTTCATTTTTTCTACTACAAGAAAGATGCGTTTACCCATCTTCTGAGCGAGCAAAGCCAACTCTATATAGCTCTCATCTTTGTAGCCGTTGCAGATAATCAGCGAGTCCGAATCCGAGTTAATGGCAATCACCGCGTGAAGCTCAGGTTTAGACCCGGCTTCCAATCCGAGATTGAATTTCTTTCCGTGGCTGATGATCTCCTCTACCACGGGGCGCATCTGATTTACCTTGATGGGATAAATGATGAAGTTCTGTGCCTTATAGCCGTATTCCTCGGCAGCCTGTTTGAAACACGAAGAAGTCTTCTCAATCCGGTTATCCAGAATGTCGGGGAAGCGTATCAGCATGGGAGCCGCTACATCGCGCAACTGCAATTCATCCACCAATTCTTTCAAATCGACGCCGACACCGTCTTTACGAGGTGTCACCACTACATGACCTTTGTCATTGATACCAAAGTACGAAGTGCCCCAACCTGTAATATTGTAAAGCTCTTCTGAATCTTCAATACGCCATTTTCTCATTTCTTGTTACTCGAATGTTTATTGTTTGAATTAATAGGGCGACAAAAATACGATAATTCCTGGTATTTCTTTCGTTTTCCACCTAAAAATACACATTTACAAGCGGTTAAACGTTCAATAGGCTACGTAATTGTTGCACGGATTCCGATATTTGCCTACGGCTTTCCAATTGTCCGGCATCGAATCGGTAACTCGCCTTTCCATAGTGCGGAGCACGCTTCTCCAGGGCTTCCACAATGAATGCACGCAAATCTTCGTCCGTCTTTCCTTGCAGGATGGGGCGTTGCTGGGTGGCCACACGCAGACGGCGGAACAGGACATCGGGATGCACATCGAGGAAGACGGTTTGCCCGTGCCCGTTCATATACTCCATATTATCGAAGAAGCAAGGCGTGCCGCCTCCGGTCGAGATAATGACATTTTCAAACTCAGCCACTTCATGCAGCATGGTTCGCTCCAATTCACGAAAAGAAGCCTCTCCCCGCTCGGTGAACAGTTCACGTATGGATTTGTGATACCGTTCTTCGATGTACCAGTCCAGATCGATGAACGGTACGCCGAGTTCGCGGGCAAAAGCCTTTCCTAAAGTTGTTTTACCGGCTCCCATGTAGCCGGTTAAGAAAATACGTATCATAAGCACTTACCTTTGCGCACAAAGGTAAGCAATTCTATTTTGAGAGAATTTACTATCAGGTGAAAATTTTAATGCGTTCACTCAAATCATTGAATTCTTTCTCCCCCGGATCGGCTACAGGAGTACCGAAAGGCATCTGTGCAACGAGTTGCCAGCTTTCGGGCAACTTCCAGGTGTTACGTACTTCTTCGTCAATCAGCGGGTTGTAGTGTTGCAGGGAAGCTCCCAAGCCTTTATCTTCGAGCATCGTCCAGATGGCGAGTTGATGCATGGCAGAGGTATGCTGCGACCAGGTGGGGAAATTATCTTGATAAGTAGGGAATGCTTTCTGCAATTCCTCTACAATGGAGTGGTCTTCAAAGAAAAGTATCGTACCATATCCACATGAGAATGAAGTGTCTATTTTCTTTTCCGACTGGCGGTAACGTTCTTCAGAAAGGCGTTCTTCCAGTTGGTCCTTCACAATCCGCCACAACTTCTGATGCTCGTCGCCCAACAAGAGCACCACTCTCGTAGTCTGGGAGTTGAATGCCGAAGGCACGTGTTTCACTGCTGTACGAATGATGTGTACAATCTCCTCGTCCTGAACCGGAGAGTCGTTACTGATGGAATAATAACTGCGGCGATGTTCCAATGCCTCAGCAAATGTCCGTTGTCTGATCATATTGAGTCCTTTCTTTTGGTATTTTTCTTTTTTTGCTTATATAAGGAAACAAGTGAAAGAGGAAAGTTGTTCGGAGTTGCAGAATATTTATACCTTTGCACCCGATATGGGAAAAGATAAATTTTACGTTGTATGGGCAGGCGTCAATCCGGGCGTTTATACTTCCTGGACAGACTGCCAATTGCAAACCAAAGGCTACGAAGGAGCGAAATACAAGTCGTTCGAAACACGCGAAGAAGCGGAAAAAGCCTTTGCGTCTTCTCCATATGAATATATCAAACGGGCATCCACCGCCGCGTCCGCCCCCAAAAGGGATGCCGACGCCCCTCTCCCCGCTTGTGTGGTAGAAAACAGCCTCGCCGTAGATGCAGCCTGCAGCGGTAATCCCGGAGCAATGGAATACCGGGGTGTACACGTGGCAAGCCGGCAGGAAGTATTTCACTTCGGCCCGGTGTACGGCACAAACAATATCGGTGAGTTCCTTGCCATCGTTCACGGGCTTGCCTTGCTGAAACAAAAAGGATTCGATATGCCCATCTACAGTGACAGCGTGAATGCCATCAACTGGATAAAGCAAAAGAGATGCAAGACAAAACTGCCGCGAGAAGCCAAAACGGAAGAACTTTTCAAACTGATAGAGCGTGCCGAAAAGTGGTTGCGCGAGAATACCTATACCACCCCAATCATGAAATGGGAAACAAAGCAGTGGGGAGAGATACCTGCTGACTTCGGAAGGAAATAAGAAGCTTAAAGCCAGCGCATTCCATTTCATAACAATGCCACTTCTGTTCCACCGTATTGGAACGTTTGTTTCACAGGCAAGAAACATCAGTTTCTTAGGCAAGAAACTTTTGTTTCTCAATAAAGAATCTCTTGTTTCAATGCGGTGAAACAAAGTGGAACAATAAATATAATCTTCACATTTACTTAATCGTATTAAATAATATAGTACTTTTGCGCCCAAGTCAATAACACATCACAATTATTTTACGGCAATGAATAGCAAAAAAAGACTTTGGGATAAACCAACATTGATTTTTGGGATCTGTATCTTCTTAAAATTTATCATCTTTGACGTAATCTGGTGCGCCTACACCACCTTCACGCCCTTCTCACATTTCGAATCTTATGCAACTAAAATCATTGCTGTAATGATTTTGCTGGCTCCTTACTTTTTCTTTCACCGATGGAAATTACAAGTTGTAATCCTATTCCTGCTCGACATATTGCTGATAGCCAATCTCATGTACTATCGCACCTACTACACTGCCATTCCACTAAGCAGCTACAACCTGATAGGTAACCTGGCTGATTTTACGCAAAGCGTTTACGACTCCATCCACTGGTATGACCTCTTGTTCCCATTATCCAGCATTGCAGCCACGATATTCTACCTCCGTCACCGGAAAATCAAACGACCTCAGGAACAAATAGCGTGGAAGCCCTACCTCACCATATTCGCCACTATATACATCCTTTTTACCGGCCTCACCATTCTACAAGGCGGATTCAAGAAAAGATGCAGCGAGCTCAAGTATTCCGCCCACTTGTACGCCAGTTGTGTTCCTATATACACCGTTTTCGGCAATCTCTATTACGAACTGGTTGAGCAAAAACCTGCCTATACCCCCGAAAAGGAAAAAGAGATAGAAGACTGGTTGGACAAAAGGCCTCCGCTCCGTCCACTTTCTTTAGATACAGAAAAGAGAACAAACTGTATCATCATTCTCGTCGAATCACTGGAAAGCTGGGTATTGGAAAAGAGTGTGGAAAACAAAGAAATTACCCCCTGTCTGAATCAACTGTTGCAAGACTCCACCACTCTTTACGCCCCGCATGTACTGACCGAAGTGAAAGGGGGACGCTCGATTGACGCCCAATTATTGCTTTGCGCCGGACTGTTACCCATCAACAACGGGACTTACAGTACATTGTACACAGGAAATACCTACTATACTTTGCAGAAGGCTCTGAAAGAAAAGTATAATACCTGCAATTATCTATTGACCGTAGATAAAAAGAAAACCTGGAATCAGGAAGCAGTAGCACAAAGTTTTGGCATAGACACCATCCTTTCATATCCGGACTTCAAACTGACCGAAGCCTTCGGCCCGCGGAAACGTGTGGGAGACGGTTCATTCTTCGCTCAGTGCCGGGAGAAGATGGAAAAGGGTGAAGTCTGGAAAAAAGGCGAACATGTCTACCTACAATTCGTAACCTACTCCAGCCATAACCCATTTAAAATGCCGGACGAGATGAAGCAGATCTCTTTCTCCAAAGACATACCCGAAGTAATGAATGACTATATGACAGTCATCAACTACACCGACCGGGCCATCGGGCAGTTCGTTGATTACTTGAAAACAAGGCCGGAATACAAAGAAACTCTGATCATCATCACAGGCGACCATGAAGGACTGGCTTCTCACCGCTCCGAACTGTGCAACACCCCTCAAGGCAAAGGCGTCGTCTCAGATAAACAGTTCACGCCGTTCATTGTCTTAAATTCACCTGTAGGACTACGCTACGAGAAAGTTATGGGACAAATAGACATGTATCCCACCGTGCTGAACTTGCTACAACTGGAAGATTATCGCTGGGTCGGCCTCGGACAAAGCATACTTGACCCCGAAAAGAAAGGGTGTGCTGTCAGCCCGCAGATGCAAGTGGAAAGCGATGACACAACGCCGGAAGATATCGATTTCAAAAAGGAAGCATATACGATATCCGATGAAATCATACGACTTGATTACTTCGGCAAGCGACAACAACAGCATAGAATGTAGGAAGAAGGCTATCTTCCTACGTAGCAGTACAGCCACATGTCAGGCCAGAGACTGCATATCATTCAAACGCTTGTAATATCCATCTTTCTCCAGCAATGCTTCATGCCTTCCGCGTTCCACAATTTCTCCTTCATAAAGCACACAGATTTCATCCGCATTCTTTATGGTAGAAAGGCGGTGGGCAATAGCAATCGTTGTGCGAGTCTTCATCAAACGCTCCAAAGCCTCCTGCACCAAACGTTCGGATTCTGTATCAAGAGCAGAAGTCGCTTCATCGAGAATAAGAATAGGCGGATTCTTCAGAATGGCACGGGCAATACTGACACGTTGCCGCTGTCCGCCGGAAAGTCTGCCGCCACGGTCACCGATATTCGTATCGTACCCTTGCTCTGTTTCCATGATGAAATCGTGGGCATTGGCTATTTTTGCCGCTTCAATCACTTGTTCCAATGTAGCATTCTCTACACCGAAAGCGATATTATTGAAGAAAGTATCATTGAACAGGATAGCTTCCTGATTTACGTTCCCTATCAATCCCCGTAAGTCGTGAATACGGAAATCCTTGATATTGACACCATCAATCAAAATCTCGCCGAAGTGTATGTCATGATAACGCGGCAGCAAATCTACCAACGTAGACTTACCCGAACCGGACTGTCCGACCAGTGCAATCGTCTGTCCCTTAGGAACAACAAGATCGATATGTTTCAGGACCTCCCGCTTACCATCGTAACTGAAAGAGACATTCTTAAACTCTATCTTACTGTTCATCCCGTGCAAAGGTTTCGGGTTTGCCGGTTCTTTAATCGGGTTTTCAGCTTTCAATATTTTGTCCACACGTTCCATAGAAGCCAAACCTTTCGGAATATTGTATCCTGCCTTCGCAAACTCTTTCAGCGGATTAATGATGCTATAGAGAATAACCATATAAAAAATGAACGTAGGAGCTTCCAGCGAAGAATGTTCATCGCCTAAAATCAGCATACCTCCAAACCAAAGCACCAGCACAATGAGAAGCGTTCCCAGGAACTCACTCATCGGGTGAGCCAAGGCCTGACGGATAGCTACTCTATTAGTTGCATCACGCAATTCGTTACTGCATCTGGTGAAGCGGTCCACCATCTTATCTTCAGCAATAAAGGCTTTGATGATGCGCAAACCACCCAACGTCTCTTCCAGTTGAGACATAGTGTCGCTCCACTTGCCCTGTGCCTCCAGCGACTGACGTTTCAGTTTCTTGCCGACCTTACCCATCAACCAACCCATTCCGGGAAGCACGACTACAGTGAATAAAGTCAGTTGCCAACTGGTGATAATAAGCGTTGAGAAGTAGAGCAAAATCAAGATAGGATTTTTTAGCAACAAATCCAGCGAACTGGTAATGGAGTTCTCGATTTCCCCCACATCACCACTCATGCGGGCAATGATATCTCCTTTCCGCTCCTGAGAGAAGAAACCGAGCGGCAGATGCATGACTTTGGAATAAACCATAACACGGATATCGCGAACAACTCCCGTACGCAAAGGAATCATGACGGCTGAAGAGCCGAAGTAACAGGATGTCTTCAACATCGTCATGAAAGCGAGGAAAAGTCCCATAAAAAGAAGCGTCATTATCGGTCCGTGTACTTCAATCAAGCGGGTGACATAGTAATAGAAGTTATTTATCGCCACATCTTTCAGGTCCTCACTTCCCCACTCCATAAAATGATATACCTTTGCACCTTCACCTGTCTTAAACAGGATGTTCAGAATAGGAATCAACAAGGTAAATGAGAATACATTGAAAACGGCCGATAAAACGTTGAGCACGATTGCCCATCCTATATACTTCTTATAAGGCGACACAAAACGTCGCATCAGTTGCAGGAATTCCTTCATTGCTTGGCATTTAACGAATTAGGGGGACAAAGATACAAGAAAAATCCTTAAGATAAAGAAGTTATAGCTAATATTAACGAGATTTACCCATACACACCCACCAACAAACAAGCCTTGCAGGCCTATCTGTCCCTGCTACAGCTTATAGTTGCGATTGCTACAAAGGTACGAGAAAAACGGATAATAATGAAGAAATACAATCAGGCTTCAAGGAACACCACAGCGATATTTAGTACAGTTGTCCTATCTTCAATATAAGAAACCAACAATCCAGAAAAAGCAAAAACCGTAAGTTCAGGTGTCAAAGCAAACTTTTCTGAATATAGTTTTTTACAGATACTACAATTTGAGTAATACCATTCATACCAATCTCAACATGGCAAAAAAAGTAGATACACTTTTTAACACAGAAATACACTATTATATGCTACAAAATACCTATCATTGTATAAACTATAACAAAATTATATTTTTAGTTCAATGCAGAAAATATTTATAAAACTACTAAAAAAGCTACGCCAACGCTATATTCGAAAGCATGGAGAGCCACAGCATTGCAATCCATGCAAAGAAATAGATCCCAATATAATATCAAGTCAAATCAGGCAGAAGTTATTATCACCCGAGCCATGTATGCTTTCAAGATTCGGCTCAGTAGAAATTGGGTGTGTAACCAACTATTTAGGTATCTTTCATCAAAAAAGGAAAATCATAAGATACATAAAAGGAGAAGCGCTCCCTTGGTGGTGGGAAAAAGAAACAATATATGCAATGAAGAATAATGCTGGTTTTTTTTCTGCAACTCCCAACCTATTAAAACACTTTTCTGAAATGATGATTGAAGATATGTCTCTGATTGACATACTTGCTTCCTGGAGATACGAAGAACTATATTTTTCAAAAGAATTACAGCATACATATAAAATCGATTTTGAGCCTTATAACCCTTTTTGGAGTAATACACCATGGACAGTCGCTTTAGAAAACCAAAAAGTATTAGTGGTACATCCTTTTGCAGAGACTATACAAAAGCAATATCTCAGAAAAGAACTTATTCACAAAGATTCTAGGATCTTACCAACTTTTAATTTACAAACGATTCAAGCTATTCAAACAATCGGTAACCGTATTGACAGCAGATTTAATACTTGGTTTGATGCCCTAGAATTCATGAAAAGCGAAATCGATAAAAGGGATTATGATATTTGCCTTTTAGGTTGTGGAGCATATGGACTACCATTAGCCGCACATATCAAACGTAGCGGCAAAAAGGCCGTACACATGGGAGGTAGTCTACAGTTATTATTCGGAATACGAGGTGCCAGATGGGAAGACAATCATTATAATGCAACTTACAATTATGCGCAACTAATGAATGAATATTGGGTCAAGCCTTCTGAAGCCGAAACTCCTGAAAAGGCCCAGCAAATTGAGGCAGGATGTTATTGGTAGAAACATATTCTTTCGTAACTCAGAACTAACTGAATAATGGAAAAACAAATAACTATAGGTTTTATATCTTATGCTGACCCAATGGATAAAACAGCATGGAGTGGTACAATACATCATTTATACAAAAGTATTGAGGGAGCCGGATATAATGTAATATGGATTAAAGCAAGATTTTCTAAATGGATAAAATACTACCAAAAACTACTTGACAGTTTATCAAAATACTCTGGTAAACGTTACTCCATAGCACATACGATACTGGCTGCCAATCTAACCCACATCGACAAAACAAGTATTCAAAGAGTTGACATCTTGTTCTCTCCAGGTTGTACTGCAATATATAAGCTAAAGACAGATAAACCCATTATATATTTGGCAGATGCCACATTTAAGGCTATTTACAACTATTATGACGAATTATCGAACTTGTTCTCTTTCAACATTACAGAAGGGAACAAAATAGAAAAAAAGGCATTAACCAAAGCCACACATATCATCCATGCATCCGACTGGGCTAAACAAAGTGCCGTAAAGGATTACGGGATTCCCCAAAATAAAATCTCCATTATAGAATTTGGAGCAAACATCACCAGACCATATATTCATAAGATCAAAGATAAAGAGGATACTCTGCACCTTTTATTTTTAGGAGTAGACTGGAAACGAAAAGGAGGAGACATAGCCATAGAGACATCAAAAATCCTAAATGACCAAGGTATCAAAAATATAATTCATATAGCAGGTCCAATGGACTTCCCTCAAAAGTACAAGGAGCTTCCATATGTTGATTTTATTGGTTTCTTAAACAAAAACAAAGAAGAAGAATATCGAAAATTTATTCAAATCATTTCCTCCTCAGACATATTTATATTGCCTACCAAAGCGGAATGCGCTGGTATCGTATTTGCCGAAGCATCCGCTTATGGTCTGCCCATCTTTACATATGATACCGGTGGAGTAGGAAACTATGTAATTAATGAAATAAATGGTTATCGTTTGCCATTGAAATGCAATGCTAATGAATTTTCAGAACAAATAAAAGACTGTGTCACAACAAAAAAGCTGGATCAAATGCATAAAACAGCAGTAATCTTATATAAAGAAAGACTTAACTGGGATAGATGGTCAACATGTTTTAAAAGTATCATTGAAAATATAAACACTCATAAAGTATGAAACAATCACACATTCTATATGACTCACAAGTATTTGATATGCAAAAGTTCGGAGGCATATCACGATATTTCTGTGAAATAATTCCTAGAATGAACATATCTTTCGATATTTCAGTACGGTATTCAGACAATATCTACCTAAAAGATTCCAAGCTCTGTAAGTATCGTCGCCCCATTCCTCAATGGATATTCAATAAATACAAGTATAAACTACTGCAAAAGAACAAACAATTTTCTGAGCATTTACTCAAATCATCTTCGTCATATTTGCTACATGCAACTTATTATGAACCATATTTTCTGGATTGGATAGGAAACAATCCCTATGTCATCACAGTACATGACATGATCTATGAAAGGCTACCCGAATTCTTTTCAAAGGAGCAAAGAGAAACTATCTTCGAACAAAAGAAAAAGGTTATTACACGGGCTGATAGAATCATTGCAATAAGCCAAAACACTAAGCAAGACATAATAGAACTGCTACACATTGCACCGGAAAAGATTGACGTTATATATCATGGAACAAATATGCAGGAACCTGCCCACAAGACAGATGCGACACTTCCCAAAAACTATATACTATATGTTGGTACCAGATATCCCTATAAGAACTTTGACCGCTTCGCCAAAGCCTTCTCTTTATTGAGCTTAAAAGATAAAGAATTATATGCAATTTGTACAGGCAGCCCCTTTTCTAAAGATGAAAAGAAATTGTTTGAAACACTAAACATCCAAGGAAGAATTATAAATATTCAAGCTTCTGATACCATGCTTTATACACTCTACAATCAGGCGAAAGCATTCGTCTTTCCATCACTCTACGAAGGTTTTGGTATTCCTATCCTAGAAGCATATGCCTGTCATTGCCCAGCTATCATAAGTAACGCCAGCTGTTTTCCTGAAATAGCATCAGATGCTGCTGCATATTTCAATCCATATTCAGAAGCAGAGATGGCAGACACCGTCGCTAATGTTATATACGACTACACTCTGCGAGCAGAACTTATCCATAAAGGACAAGAACAACTCAAATTATACTCTTGGGAAAAAGCAGCCCAACAAACAAAAGAAGTATATCAAAAGGTAATAAACAGAAAAACTATTTAGAAAAACACTGATTCAATCTAAATAAAAAATTAATAATCGGTTTTATTCTATATTGAAAACGATGAGTTGCACTTATTTCACAGAAGAGCTTGTATAAAGGCTGCTTCCGCATCTTTGCCGCCGACTGTAAGGTGTCATACAACATACCTGGAAAATACTTATGCATCACCCATTCCCGTTCTTCATTACATAAGTCTATAGATTGGGAACTAATACCTCCCATATCAAAATCAGCTATAACCCTATCTATATGTTTATAGGAAACTGATTCCAATACTATTTTCTTTAGAAAGAATTCCCAGTCAGAAACTATCTTTAAAGTTTCAGAATAAAGAGAGTTTTGGAACAAGCTTTTCTTAATGAAAGAAGCAGGATGCCCCAATGAGTATTCCAGAAAATAATCTAAATCCAAAACAGAAGGATAAACGCAAGTATCTTTCTTTACGCCATTTTCAATATAAAGTAAATCTCCGTAAATAATATCTTCACCTGATAAAGTTGTGACTATTTCTTCCAGCACAGTAGTATCATGCAAATAATCACCTGAATTCAAAAACAGCAAGTACTCTCCCGTCGCTTTCAATATTCCCTTATTCATGGCATTATAAATTCCTGCATCTTTTTCAGAACACCAGTCAGAAATATTATTTTGATTTTCAAGAATAACTTTTTTACTATCATCATTGCTACCTCCATCTATCACAATATATTCAAATTCATGATAGGTTTGCTCAACAATACTTTCAATGGTCTTCTTCAAACCGATGGCATTATTATAATTAATCGTAATAATAGACAGTTTCATTTTATGACATTTAAAGTTGTTTTTAGTAATTAGAGTTCCAACAACTTGCTAAAAGTTGAGGTAAAATTATCAATACTATATTTATTTTCTAACATAGTAAAATCTATATTCGCTGAGAATCTTTTTCTAACAGTTGCATCCCTAAGTCTTTCTATCTTTTCTACCAAGTCTTCAATATTGCCTTTTTGATATAACAGACCATTCACCCCATTTTCAATACGTTCAGGATTAGCGCCTACATCAGAAAGAATCACCGGCAATCCACATTTTTGCCCCTCAACAGCAACCCTACCGAAGGTTTCAAGAGTTGAACAAACCATCAGTACATCTGCCAAATAGTAATATGGATATACCAGCTTAACAAAAGGCACTATTTTTACATGACCGGTTAACTTATTATTCTTTACATAATCTTCACATATAGACATGAATCCATAATCAGGGCCAACCAAATAACAATAAATATCTTTACCTTTATCTACAATATTCCTTACCGCCTGTAATAACTCCATTTGTCCCTTATTTGAATCAAAGGCCCCCATCAGCAACAATGTATACCAGTCATGCAAATTTCGATTCTTATTTATCCCAGAAACAGGTTGTAACTCAACAGCCTGAGTTATTGAATGAACCTTATCACTCGTCATTGCATTCTGATAATAGAGTTTCGCATATTCAGAAGTAACCAAAACTTTTGCAGATAACTTATTGATCAATTTAAAAATAGACTGAGATTTAAATATAAAACGATTATTGGCCCATGTTGCACTAGGTATCTCATGAATGAACCAACAATGCCTAATTTTCAGCAGCTTACAGGCAACCGCCAGATGAGGGAGCACAATTGTATTTGTTATTCCATAATCTGGTTTTATCTGTTTCAAATAGCGAACTAACTTTATTGAGTATTTAAATAATCTACGAATATATACAAGTTTGTCACACATGGTTATACGCTCACTTTCCCCAATCAGCCACCATCTCATCCGGAGTATCTTATAACCATTGATATAATCGGAACAAGCATCAATCAAATCACCTTGACCGGGAAACACCATATAAATTTGCCACTCCGGATGATTATATTTGATACCCTTCAATAAGTCTAACAAACATTTTTGAGCTCCTCCCGTACAATTACTTTCATGTGAAAGAAATACCAATTTCATAGTGCAGCAAGTTTATGATTTAATTTTTTCTTTCAATTTTAACAACACCTTTCCGCTTTTATCCTATTCAAGAGTGGAAATATGCCGGACAAAGCTTTATTAACGCGCTCTAAATAATAGGCAACTTTTAATATACAGCACCGATTATTCAGTTTTTCCAATAATTCCTTTCTAATCCCATCTCCGATATCCTGCCGCCTAAACATTTTGTAATAATTACCATAACAAAGCAAACGCTTATACATACTAAACGATAAGCAGTCTTCAACAGCCCATGTGAAATTCATACATTCTTTCATACATGCAGCATACGCTTCATCACTTTGTTTAGAATCTACCGTAACGCTATTCAAATGCTTCCTAAAATAATTCAAACGTTCATATAATTCTATCACATCCCCCTGTAACGCCAGAAAAGTCCAAAACCACCAATCGCCGCAGTAACGCATTGAACTCCACCTATCATCAACCAATTTCAAGAAAGAGGCTTTCCGAAAAAGAACACCGCTTGCATTATAGACATAATTAGTCCAATACAGATTTCCTGCAACATAATCCACACCCGAGAACAGTTTGTATTTTTTAGGATTATTCCGTTGCTTTTTAGTCCAATGATCCATATCTTTATCAAGAATATTGCCTATTTCATCCACAATATAAGATCCTGTAAAGCAATACGCCGCCATAGGATATTCTTCCAACAAAGTAACAGTCTTGTCCAAAAAAGAAGCATCAGCATAATCATCACTCTCGGCAATCCAAATATATTTTCCTTTAGCAAGTTCTATTCCTTTTTGCCACTGCTTAAAAGGACTACCTGAGTTATGTTCATTCACTATAACATGACTAACCCGTCTATCTATCTCTTGATACTGCTTTAATACCTCTACACTATTATCAGAAGAAGCATCATCTAATAATATTAATTCAAAATCATGAAAACTTTGACTTAAAATCGAATCAATACGTAAGGGCAGATATTCCGCATAATTGTAATTGGGAACAATCACACTAACTAAAGGAGTTTTCATATCATACATCCCGACACTCTTTTACAACACATTCTTTTATGACCTCCAAATAACTTCTTCCATACCGCAAATCCGGTTCCAGATAATTTCCTTCCGCCCACTCATTCCATGATTTCACAAAAGCGAGGCGATGTTCCAATGTTTTTTTCCCAAGGCATGCCATTACGTCCTTCATGTGACGCCCAAAATATTCAGGTTCCGAACGATGCAATACCAAACCTTGCTTCCCCGAACGGGGGGAATGATCCCAGTTAGGAATAATTGTGGGAATAATCTTCTCATCACTCTCTTCATCAGCGACAAAAAAGCGACTAACCTTTTCATAACTAACAATCCACGGAAGTCCCAACCAATTATGCCAACGACGGGCACGTCTGTAAAGGCTTCGCTGCTTCCGCTCATAATCAAACAAACGTACCACATTGATAGCATCAAAATCCATATCCTCCAAATCAGCCTTTTCGTCATCCAAATGATAAGTCTGCCCCACAAAGAAGATTCCTTCTAATCCATTCTGCACAGCCAGTTCACGCCACAACTTTATAAAGGTATTGATTTCCATTTGATTATCAAAAGGATGATAAATCATAAATAAAGGCTTACCATCCACCGTTATATAACGTTTATCTTTAAATGCCGGAAGCACCGCATTAAAATGTGCAATATAATCTTCCTCACCTGGATATAATTGATCTATTAACGTTTCCTTAGCCTTTATTCCATGGTAATAACCTCTCCACGACTCATTAGCCCATGCCAAACAAAAAGGAAAATCCGGTTCACCTGAAGCCAACACTTCATTGAATGGACGCTCCAACAAACGTTTTCCATTGCCAAACCAATAGTGCCAATAGCAAAAGCCTTCTATTCCATACTCCCGTGCCATATCAGCTTGTGCCTTACGAGTTTCAGAAACCCGTAAATCATAATAACCTAAATCTGCCGGCACCTTAGGCTGATAATGCCCAGGAAATAAAGAACGTGCTTTTCCAACATTTGTCCATTCCGTAAACCCCTTTCCCCACCACTCGTCATTTTCTGGTACTGGATGAAATTGAGGTAAATAAAAGGCAATCACTCTTGCCGAATTAATATCATTACTCATAATAGTTTCCCTTACTTCTGTTTCCAAATTTAAACAATTCACTGAATCGCATCGACCAAACATACCATGAAAGGAAATGTTGTAATTTCCATAACCGGACATACCTCTTTATGCCAAGATATCTATAATCTACCGGCAAATATTGTCGAAGTTCCAACCTGATTTTCTGAATATAATAAAAGGCTTTCGTTCGATCTTTCGCATATCGAGCTATACCCTTCGTTTCTTGAACTCCTATCATCACAACCTTAGCTGCAAATTCCTCTAACCTTTCCGGCAATAATCTGTGTTCACGCAAATAATGATACCTTTCCTGCTCGGCAACAAAAAAATGATACTTCTTTAATGGATCCCTGTCATGATCAGTACTTCCCTTACGCTGGCGATAGTGATATTCAGGTTTCCAACAGCATACAATCTTTTCTGCTTTAATGAACCACTTAAACAGAGTTGCATAATCCTCATAATAAAAAGATTTTGGCAACAAGTCTGTTATCACTTTCCGGCAAAACAACTTATCCCAAAGAAAACTCTTAATTTCCTTATCTTCCAATATAAGATTCAATGCTTCATTGCAATTATAAACCGTAATACCACCACCAGAACATGATGCCTCCATACGGTCCTTATAATCCCAATAATATCCGCAAATCGAAATATCCGCTTGATTATTCACAAGTGTATGATACAATATATCATACATATCAGCTTCTATCCAATCGTCACTGTCCACAAAACCAATCAGGTCAGCCTTTGCATGTTGCAATGCCACATTACGGCTATCAGCTTGTCCAGAGTTTTCCTTATGTAATACACGAATCCTCTCATCTTTCAACGCATACTCATCGCAAATAGCTCCTGATTTATCTGTAGAGCCATCATCAATAAGCAGCAACTCCCATTCTTGAAATGTTTGGGCAATAATGGATTCGATACATTGAACCAGATACCGTTCAACATTATAGACAGGAGTAATAATACTAATTAAAGGAGAATTATTCATATGAATTTTGATTACATTCTAAGGCAAAGATATAAAATATAGTAATGAATCATTGCACAAAGAGGACTTTATATCACTTGTCATTCATAAATTTCTCCATTATCAGATTCACTATCTCCATTTGATCGGAACTGAATTTACGGGCAAAGAGCTGATTCGAATGAATGAGTTCTTCATAATCTTGTCTGCGCCAGACATAAGGAGCGCCTCGTTTCCAGTCAATTAGGCGCATATTCCCTTCATTGTCATCGTCAACGTGATAAATGTTGCCTTTATAAGGAGAATTCCATAAAATGGTTTGCACAAATATTTCATCAGGGCACAAAGTGTACTTAAAGCGCTTCAAAACGAAAGCCTTTTCCTTGACCAAATACTGGCAGAAGTCGTGAGTAATGCTAAACCATTGCGAACCTTTCTGGAATCCCATTTCCCGCTTCCTGCGGAAGTGAATCAATTTTTGCAGAATCAATGCAAAGTTATAAAAGGGTACGGTAAGAGCATGCCATTTGTCACTAGGGCGTAAACTCTTGGTGAACAGATAATAGCGGGATATTTTCCGGTCCAAATCTTTCTGATGTTCCGAACTTTGCCAGTAGCCCACAAATTCTTTCCCGGCGTTTTGCCGGAAGAAGTCGTGAATGTAGTCCTGACTCTTAATAGGAAGATCAGCACCGGACAGCAAATGGTAGTAGGAATAGGCGCCATGCTCCACAGCGGCCTCCATCAATATGAATTCCGCCTCAACAAGACTGATGTCCCCCCAATAAAGTTTGATAGGAGCAGATACAAGATGAAACTGTGCCTTTAACATTTGATAGTCCCGCATTTTTTTACGTAATGCTCTGGAACGACGATCTATGTACAGATAGATATCATTCCGTTCATCGTCGAGCATCGTTAAAAGGCTCTTCAATACTGGGTACTCATTGTGTGCAATTATTAAATAAGCATGCTTCATTAGAAAATTTCTAAAATATGTCTAGGCTATATTATTACAAAAATACACTATATTTCGATACCATGTTCATTTTTAGAGAAATATTTTATATCAAGAGGCGGAAATTTATCTATAAAGAGGAGAAATTATCTTTTTTTCATGAGCGCAATCCGATCTTTTGGGATTTGTAGCTTTTTAAGTTATCTTTGCGAGATACAATAAACATAATACCGAAAAGAATGAAACAGTATGATTATCTGATTGTCGGCAGCGGCTTGTTCGGAGCAGTATTTGCCCATGAAGCGCAAAAAGCCGGAAAGCGTTGTCTGGTCGTAGAAAAACGCACGCACACGGGTGGAAATATCTACTGCGAAGAAATAGCCGGTATACATGTACATAAATATGGCGCGCACATATTCCATACGGACAACAAAGAGGTATGGCAATATGTAAACCAACTTGTCGAGTTTAATCGTTACACCAATTCACCGATAGCCAATTATGAAGGAAAGTTATATAACCTTCCCTTCAATATGAATACATTCTATCAGCTTTGGGGAGTGCGCACTCCCGATGAAGCCAAAGCCAAGATAAAAGAACAATGCAAGGAATACGAATACATCACCAATCCTCAAAATCTGGAAGAACAAGCCCTTAAGCTTTGTGGAAAAGATATCTATCAGCGCTTGATAAAGGGATATACGGAAAAGCAATGGGGGCGTGCTGCAACAGAACTTCCGGCATTTATCATCAAACGCATTCCTTTCCGTTTCGTTTTCGATAATAATTATTTCAACGATCCATACCAAGGCATTCCTATTGGAGGCTACAATTGCCTCATCAATGCTTTATTAGAAGGCATTGACGTCCGTATAGGAGTAGATTATATAGAACATCGTCAGGAATTAGATGCCTTAGCCGAAAAAGTGCTTTACACTGGCTGCATAGATGAGTATTTTAATTACGCCTGTGGCCCCTTAGAATATCGTAGCCTGCGTTTTGAGCATAAACATCTAAAAGATATCGAAGATTTCCAAGGAAATGCAGTTGTCAATTATACAGCACGCGAAATACCCTACACCCGTATCATTGAGCACAAACATTTTGAGTTTGGCAAGCAACCCTCCACAATCATCACCTATGAATATCCCGATGATTTTGAAAAAGGGAAAGAGCCCTATTATCCCGTAAACGACGAAGACAATACTAAAATATTCAAAAAGTATCAGGCACTTGCACAAAAAGAGAAAAACGTATTGTTCGGAGGAAGGCTGGCTCAATATACATACGCCGATATGGATGATACTGTGGCAGCGGCACTAAAACTATGGAAAGATTCAAGAATCATATCCGCACAATAAACAATTACCTTGGAATCTTCTGCAATAGCTGATTATTGTTCCAATGCTTCTTTATCTATATACCTCCAGCGCTGCGACCACCACAAGCCACCCATAAGGCAAAACCTTCGCATACAGCTCCACCAAAAAGTATTCCTTATGTGTTTCAAACAAATGGTTTGAATATCCGGATGTTCAATACCGCCAATAATATAGTTCAAAAGCGGATAATCCGGGATATTCAGTAAATGTCCCTCTTTCTAATAAATTGAGAGAACAGTTTTACTTTACGTGAGCTTTTCTCTTATTTTTTTTCTGTAAAGTCTCAAGTTTTCTATCTTTTTTATAGAATATTATTTACATATTCTTATTTTTTCTTCCCAACGGTACATTATGTATATGTCTTTTTAGGGGAAGTTAAAAACCTCTCCTGTTTTCCTCTTATTATTTTAGTCTGATTATGCAGCCGTTCTTTTTTTCTTTTCGACCTTTTCTATCATGCATACCGCATTGGCCGTATGTATTCCAAAGAAAATCCAAAGCATTTCCGTTTTCCT